>ERZ1066139.21-NODE-21-length-113484-cov-25.548740_pt1 | contig 113484 bp, 92 predicted proteins | sample MGYA00382786_ERZ1066139 | MGnify/ENA primary metagenome ERZ1066139 (study PRJEB33369, sample SAMEA5778369) | biofilm metagenome | biome: Industrial cooling water; feature: Water cooling tower basin; material: Biofilm | place: United Arab Emirates | collected...
ACAACGAGAGCAGATGACTGATTTTTCTCTGTCCTTTACATAATGGCACTACCCACGGTAAAACTGGCTGGAGTAGTCTACGTCTTACACGCTTTCCAGAAAAAATCAAAGCAAGGTATTGCTACTCCTAAGCAGGATGTTGACCTGATTGAAACAAGACTAAAACGAGCCAAAGAGCACTACTCGCAAAACTATAGCAAACACCAGGGAGAGTAAACTATGACTGAGGAAATTGGAGTAAAAGCAAGTAGTGGCAACGTATTTGCAGATTTAAGCTTGGAAAACGCTGATGAATTGCTGGTTAAAGCAGAACTTGCTCGGCGGATCAGCAGTATTATTACGACTCAACAAATGACCCAAATTGAGGCAGCAGAGGTATTAGGAATTGACCAACCTAAAATCTCGGCATTAATTAATGGAAAACTAGCAGGTTTTTCGACCGCACGGTTATTTCGCTTTCTCAATGCTCTGGGGCGAGATGTGGAAATTGTAGTGAAACCGAAATCTCATGCACAAGCTCAAACGCGCGTTGTTGCTTCGTGATTTTGAACACCAACAACTTATCTTCCTGTACTAGCCCTGGCCCAGAAACGAAGCCAGCTAACTATTAATTAGAGGGAAAATTTCCACCGAAGATCCCTATAGGGGTAAATAGGTGGAATAGTTCAGTATAATCAGCCCTCCGATTCAGGACTGAATCTGTTTAAAGTTTATTCATCATCTCTGTTCAGGTCGTCTACCGATGCCAGCAGAATCTCGTCCTAAGAAACTACTCGATCAGGTTCGGGACTCGGTTCGCTTAAAGCATCATTCCTACCGCACAGAGCAAACCTACGTGCAATGGATTCGCCGCTATATCTTAATTTCACAATAAGCGTCATCCGAGTGAGATCCGGTGGATAGGTGAGGGATAAAAGAGCGATCGCGCCTATGACTGATGCGATTAGATCAGCACGAAGCGATGGGTTTGCAATGATAAGTTTTTTCGAGCTTTTCTAGAGCCAGGGTGGGATGCCGTCGCCGCTGGTTTCCTGTTCAATTGCTGTGCCTTCGCCGAGATCCTCTGTAAGCACTTGCAGCCGGACAACGCGATCGCTCATATCATCAAGCGGGGTTTCAATGATGGTGTGGGAGAGATTGCCCAAGCAACTTAGCAGCGTCCGCAGGTGGGGAGTGCTTTCACCACTATCCAGGTAAACGCGCTCACTCAAGTTATTGAGCCGTTTCCAGGTCAGGAAAAGTTTCACCGTCAGTTGTTCCAGTTGGGCCGCTTGGTTCACCAGGTCTGCCGTCGCACTCAAGCAGCCAATGCGGAGGGCTTCCTCCAGGGCTAGCTCCAAATTTAATGAGCCATTGGTAAGCGCCTGCACCCGCGCCGCCGCTTCCAGATACTTCGCCAAATACCGCGCCTCGGCGGTGACTTGCTTCACGGTATCAGTATCGGGAGTTTCGGCTACGGTTTCCCGAATCGTCACTTGGTGGACTTCGGGGAGTTTCTCCATTTCTTTGACCAGGGGGGCCAGATACCGGGTGGGGATGGTGTGGTCTGCTGCTTTTTCCCGCAGGGCTTCGGGCAGGAGATCGGAGGTCATGGCGGTCCAGTCGTCGGAGAGTTGCCGGACTTCGCGCCGGGTGATGCGATCGCCCCGTTTGGCTGCATCGCTGACCAGTTGTTGCACCTCTGGGGCAGATTGGGCGGTTTCTACAAAGGCCCGCTTGCTGAAATGATTGACATCTTCCGGCTCCAGAAAGCCCCCATCGATCAGGGTATCGGCGCTGTTGGCCAGTTCGATCAAGGCATAGGCTTGGCTTTTGCTGATTTCCCGATCTTTGAGCCAGTTCAAAAAGCCCGTTCCCCGTCCGTCGCCGTGGCGTTTTTCCCGATCGCGCACCGTCATCAAAATGCGTCCGCGCCAGATATCCGTTTGCAAATCGAAGCGATCGCACACCTGCCATGCTTGCTCGATCTGCTGCTGAAAATCTGGCTCTGAGATGCGATCGTCTTCTGGGTCGGGCAGTTGAAAACTTAAGTCACCCCCAGCGGGCAAAACGGCTGGAATCAAGTCAGGAGAATCGGTTGGGAGGGTACGAGTCATCAATACCGTTTGAATACAGCCGCATCATTATTGCATGGTCATGCCCAAGACCAATAGGCTGCGACCAAGCTTAATATTTTGCTTTTGTTTTGGGCCTTATGGCTCTGGGAGTTTGTATTGGCCCACAATCTGTTTGGCGTAGTCGGGGACGTGGGATTCCAGGATTTCCGGATGATTGCGCTTGACATAGAGATAGTTGCGCGTGAAGTGAGAATCGATGGAAAACCGGGCATACTCCAAGCCCTTTGGCCCCACTCGCTCAATGACAACCCCCATTAACTGCGCGGCCCACATGGGCAACGTCACCCCTTTGTCGTAGGCGGGGATACTTTGCTGGACGGCGGCATGGCGATCGCCCTTAGAACTTACGGGCTGCGTGTCGATCTGCTCGTTGACCAAATCCAGCATTTCCTGGCCGCGATCGTTCCGCACCACCACCCACTGCCACCCAAAAGGCGCACCCATATACCCCACTACCAGGTCGGCCAGGGAATTCACATAGTCAAAACAACTCATGCAAGACGGCGCAAACACATCCTTCAGTTGGTTGGTTTTCAGGCCAAAGAACGGAACCGTTTCCGTGGAGCCATCCATATGTTTGAAATGGACGCGGAAATCTTGCATGAACTCGTAATACACCACGGTTTCTGGCGATCGGCTGGTGGTGTCCAAAAACTTTTGCAAGCCCTCGCGAGTGACATTATCCACGCAGGGTGTCCCCAAAACGTAAAGCTTTTCCAGGCCCAGTTTTTGCTCTACCGTTCGCAATGCCTGGATTTGGCAACCCACACCAATCACTAGCAACCGCTTGAGGCCGGATTGCTCAATTTCTTCCAGCACTGAAAGATTGGGCGAGAGCGTGGGCTTGTTGACTCGCGCGGCCAAAATTTCTTCGGGGGTGCGGGCAATGACGGGCTTCGGCTGAAAGCGATCGCGCTCCGTATTTTGCACACAGACCACCCCTTCGACCCAACCCCGATTCAGCATTTCAATGGCGATCGTGCTCACGATGCCAGTCCACTGAGCACCGGGAATGGGTTCTTTTTTGCGGGCGGCCATCATGGTTTGATGCACCCCGAAATACACATCATCCGCGTTTTCCAGATCCCGCCTGCGCCCGTGGGCCACCGTTTCCATCTCGGCAATGTGCTGGTTCAAAAATGCACACGCCTCTTTGACGTAATGGATATAGTAGGTATCGCAGAGGCCGCACTCACTACACAACTCCTTGGCCGGACGGCGGCTGGTAGGCTTAAGGGCTTTGGCTTTCTTATGCTTGAAAGCGTCGGAACTGGAGGAATCGGGAACAACGGAAGTCATTGAAAAACGGGTTACTAAATGCCTGATCCCACAATACCGCAGTCGGGGGAAGCGGTGTTAGTGGCCTCTACCCTTAGATGGCTTGAATCCATTCTTTGACTTCGTAGGCCGTCCACACGCCGTTTTGCCAGTAGGGATCGCCCTCAATCAGGCTCCGCACGGTGGCTTCGTCGGGGGCATCGTAAATCCCAAAGCATTGGGTGAGGTCTTGGGTAGGGCCAATTGTCACCAATAGGCCAGCGGCTTTTTGCTGGTTTAACCCGTCGAGATGGGCTTGGCGGTGGGGGGCACGTTTTTCTAGCACGTCAGCGCAGTAGGTGCCCTGCATGATGTATTTCGGCATGGTGATTTCCTGCAAACAAATTGTGATAACAAACGGGCGATCGCGCTAGCTTCTCAGTTCAACTCGGAACTTGTCTACGAGCGCCTCCCGGACTTTTTGATGCACGGGTTCAATGTCTTCGTCGGTGAGGGTGCGATCGCTGGCCCGGTAAACTAACCGAAACGCCAGACTACGCTGCCCCTCTGGGACGTTTTTGCCCGTATATTCGTCGAACAGTTCCACGGTTTCTAGCAAGTTGCCAGCGGCTTTGCAAATGACCCGCTCCAGTTCTGCAACAGAGACGGTAGTGGGCACAAAGAAGGCCAAATCGCGATCGGAGGGTGGGAACGGGGAATAGGGGCTGAAGGTGCTGGGTAAAGAGGGGCCATCGGTATCCAGTTGTTCCAGCAACACTTCCAAATCCAGTTCAAAGGCATAAACCTCGGCGGGAAATCCCCGCTCTAGGCGCAGTTGGGGATGGAGTTGGCCAAAGGTGCCCAGGCGGGTGCCCCGGAGCCACAGGGAGGCGGTGCGTCCGGGGTGGAAGCGATCGTCCCGGCGATCGGGCTGGTATTCCACCGCCAGGGAGAGCCGACTGAAAATGCTTTCAAGTAAGCCTTTCGCCTCGTACCAGGTGATGGGTTGGTCGCGCCCACTGTTGACCCATTTGCCCTGGGTGGGGTCGCCGCCAAAAATCCCGGCGATCGCATCAGCTTCACTCAGGCCATCTTCCTCCGACCAAAACACCCGCCCAACCTCAAAGGCATTCAAGGGGCCATTGCCCTGCTCCAGGTTGTACTGGAAGGCATCAATCAAACCGGTCAGCAAATCTGTTCGCAGGGCCGAATAGTCGGGAAATAGCGGATTGGACAACACCACCTGCCGCTCTTGGCCCGGTTTGACGAGGGAATAATGGGCCACTTCCGTCAGCCCAACGGCACGGCACACTTCGCGGAGTTTGCGGCTGAAGGCTTGTTCCGGCGACAAATAACCTGGCTCGGTTTTCTCTGGCAAGGTTTCGCAGAAATTGTTGTAGCCGTAGACCCGCGCCACCTCTTCAATCAAGTCGATTTCCCGTTCCAAATCACGATAGCGGTAGGGGGGCACGGTGACGTTCCACACACCAGCGGCACTCAGGGGCGACAGGTCACAGCCCAGGGCACGGAGAATGGGTTCGACTTGTTCGGCGGTGAGGTCAACTAGGTCGTCGCCAGCGGTGACTGGCCCCAGCACTTGGTTGAGGCGTTCCAGGCGCAGCTCAATCGATCGCGTCAGAGTTGTGCTGCGGGTATCTACTTTGCTTTGGGTCGTAATTGTGCCACCAGTGAGTTCGGTTAACAGGGCCAAGGCCCGCCGACAAGCCACTTCCAATTCGGCTTGGTTTACCCCGCGTTCATAGCGGGCCGAGGCTTCGGTGCGGAGACCTTGCGATCGCGCCGATCGCCGGATAGCGGCCGTATCAAACAGCGCCGCTTCCAACAGTAAATTTTGGGTGCCCTCGTGGACTTCCGTGGCTTCCCCGCCCATGACCCCAGCCAGGGCCACAGGTTGATCGTTTGCTGTAATCAACAAGGCCGCCTCGCTCAATTTCCGGGCCTGACTATCCAGGGTGGTCAAGGTTTCCCCCGCTTTGGCAAACCGCACCCCAATCTGCAAGGGCTGGCCCTGGCTTATTTGCTCCAGGCGATCGCGGTCAAAAGCGTGGAGCGGTTGGCCCCATTCCAGCAAAATGTAGTTCGTAATATCCACCACATTGTTAATGGGCCGAATCCCCGATGCTTGCAGGCGTTGCTGTAACCAAGCCGGTGAGGGGGCGATCGTCACCGCTTCAAGGATCGTGCCAATATAAGTCGGACAGGCTTGGGCTTCCCCAACTTTGAGCGTCAGCACTTTGGCATCCGCAGCTAGCTCCAACTCCGGCGGCGCAGGCAAATGCAACTTGGCCCCCGTCAACGCCGCCACTTCCCGCGCAATGCCAACCATACTGAGGGCATCGGCCCGGTTTGCCGTCGAAGTCAAGTCTAAAATTACGTCATCCAGGCCCAGCAACGGCCGCACATCCTGGCCCGGTTTCAGGTTGGGTTGCGTAAAACTGTGAATTCCATCCGATTCTTTCGTCAGGCCCAACTCACTGAGCGAACAAATCATGCCCTCCGAGCCAACACCCCGCAGTTTAGCGGGCTTAATCTTCAAGCCCTTTTCGCCCACCTTGGGTAAGAACGTCCCCAGCGTAGCCACGGGCACATACAACCCAGCAGCCACGTTGGCAGCCCCACAGACAATGGTAGAAGGCATATCCGTGCCAATATCCACCTGACAGACGCTCAGCTTATCGGCATTCGGGTGTTGATCGCGCTTCAGCACCTTGCCCACGACCACCCCATCGGCCCACGTCTGCCGATCTTCAATCTCTTCCACCTCAAAGCCTGCCATCGTCAGCATCTCAGCCAACGCTTCCGCAGCCATCGAAAGATTAACCAGCTCTCGCAACCAGTTCAAAGAAATACGCATGAATGCCTTTAGCCTAACGACGTTCGCCAACCTATTCTATCCCGTTCCCTTGTCCGGCTTTCCAGCGAAACTGGCCATAAAATATCTCTACACTGTGAATATTCGCGAGTTTTCTAACTTCTCGGCGGATCTGTTGTATAGGATTGAAAGAACCTTATGATTGAAAGCACAAGACTGTTACCCCTGTCGCGCTTTTGGGCATCTTAATCACAGGAATGTGTTGAAACACACGGGCCTTACCCGTAGAAGTATGGGTATTTATGCATCCTTGAGGTTAAACCCGACTTAGCTTTAGGGATTCTTCAAGCAAGTTCCCGCAGGAACGCCCAACCTTTCCGATCGCTTGCTGCCGATAATGGAAGCAGTCGAGCATTGATTTAACCTAGCAGTTGATAAGCGAGTGAAGCTGAATGAGCTACTGCTTGAACCCAGCCTGTTCTAATCCCCAAAATGTGACCCAGACTGAAGTTTGTCAGGCTTGTGGTTCTAAGTTACTATTGCGCGATCGCTATCGCATTATCCAAGCTCTGGGTCAAGGGGGGTTTGGCGCAACCTTCCTGGCAATGAACGAGAGTTTGCCCGGAAAACCGGGCTGTGTCATCAAGCAATTGCGCCCCAACGCCAGTGCGCCCCACGTATTGGACATGGCGCGGGAGTTGTTTAAGCGGGAAGCCGAAACCCTGGGGCGCATTGGCACCGACCCCCGGATTCCATCCTTGTTGGACTATTTTGAGGAAAATACCACTTTTTATCTTGTCCAAGAGTACGTCAGCGGCTCCACCCTCCAACAAGAAATCAAACAAGATGGCCCCTTGCCGGAGCTCAGTGTCAAAAATTTCCTGAGTGAAATCCTGCCAGTCCTTCAATATATTCACGATAACGGGGTGATTCACCGGGATATCAAACCGGCTAACATCATTCGGCGATCGCAGGATGACAAGCTGGTATTGATCGATTTTGGGGCGGTGAAATATCGCAGCAGCCAGGAATCGAACACGAATTCCGACCAAACGGCGCTGACCTCCTACGCGATCGGGACTCCCGGCTTTGCCCCCCCCGAACAGATGAGTATGCGCCCCGTTCCCGCCAGCGACATTTATGCCCTCGGCGTGAGTTGTATCTATTTATTGACGGGCAAATCTCCCAAAGAGCTGAACTACGACCAAATGACCGGAGAGTTGCTCTGGGAACGGCATGTCCAGGTGAGTCAGCATTTCACCGACATTCTCAAAAAGATGCTGGACTTAGACCCCAAACGACGGTACCGCACCGCAATGGAGGTTTACAACGCCTTGGATCTGGAAGATCACCTGGAAAGTCTGGCCAAAAGCATGACCAATGTCGATGCCCGCACCCAGGCGATGCCAACCCGCAAAGGCCCAGACTATCGTTCCGCAGATGCGACTGGCGGCGCTTCACCAGCCTCCCGGTTAGCGATGGCCATCCGCAATCGCCAAACGCGCTTTGATTCCACCAGTACCCAATCGGGTTGGTCACGGGGACGACCCGCCGATTCGGGCCGGATGTATAGTGGGGCAGCTTCGCGGGGCCGCAACTCAGCGGGGCGGGCAGACAACAACAACAGTGCCGGGAAAAAGAAACCCCCCGCGCGGCTGGATGCAGAGGGGGTGTTGAGCTATTACGTGAAGGGGCGACGGGATTTTGCGGGCCACGATTTGCGATCGCTGACCTTGCCCAAAGCCACCCTGGCCGGAGCCAACTTCCACCAATCCAATCTCAGCAAAGTCAACCTGCAAGGCGCAAACCTGCACGATGCGGATTTTGGGCGGGCCAACCTGACCCAGGCCAATTTGCGGGATGCCACCTTATCCAAAGCCTACATGAGTAACGCAGACTTGGAAGGGGCCGATCTCCGAGGGGCCGATTTGAGTAGTGCCTACTTGCTCAATGCCAATCTGCGCGGCGCGAATCTGTGTGGTGCAAATTTGGCTGGGGCCAAAATGACGGAAGAACAGTTAGCAATGGCCCGAACCAATTGGATGACGGTGCGCCCCAGCGGTAAACGCGGCATCTGGTAAGGTCAGCCAATGGTCAACTGGATGGAATTGAGCGGGGTGCGCGGCGGCAGGAACTAGCAAGACGATTCTTCGCTTCTCTATCCACCTGGTTGCTAGTTCAAAGATTGTGCAAAGGCGCGATCGCGATCCGGAATAGCCGCAGGGAGAACGCTTAGAGTAATAACGCGCGGTTGCCACTGTGAGATCGTTGATGAGCGTCAAAGTCGATAGCGCCAAGGTTGGTTTGGGGAAAGCCCTGGTTGCCCTAATGCTAACTAGCGTGATGGGATCTGCGGCCTCGGCCCAAATCACACCGGATGGCACCCTGCTAACCCCTTCCCTGGCCAGTCCGGGGTGCGTGCAATGCATCATCACGGGCGGCACTGAACAAAACCAGTATTTATTCCATAGCTTTCGAGAATTTTCGGTACCAACAGGGGGCGTGGCCTGGTTCAATCAACCCTTGCACATTCAAACGATTTTGGCCCGCGTGACTGGGGGCCAAGCCTCAAACATTAACGGGTTGATCACCGCTAACGGTAACGCTAGTTTGTTTTTTATCAATCCCGCAGGAATTCTCTTTGGGCCAAATGCCCAACTGAACTTGGGCGGTTCGTTCCTGGCCAGCACAGCTAGCAGTTTCCAGTTTCCGGCCGGGGGCGAATTTAGTGCGGTTCAGCCCCAAGCGCCCCCATTGCTGACGGTCAACACGCCGATTGGGTTGCAGTTTGGGCCAAATCCGGGGGCGATCGCCAACCAGTCCCAAGCCCAAATTCCGGGATTTGCTCAACCAGTCGGATTAGCCGTGCGACCGGGCCAAACCCTGGCATTGATTGGGGGCGATGTAGCACTGAACGGTGGCCATTTGACCGCATTGGGGGGAAGCGTGGCCGTGGGTAGTGTCCAGGGCAACGGGCAAGCCACTGTTTTTCCTGGCACAACCGGCTTGCAAGTGACTTATCCACCCCTGCAAACCTTTGGCCACATTCAACTCGATCAGGGGGCCGAAATTAATACCAGCGGGTTTCCCGGCGGGCCAATTCAGATTCAGGGGCGATCGCTGGCCTTGTCAGGGAATGCGCGGATTGTTTCGTTTAATTTTGGCACCCAACCGGGCGGAGCGGTGACGGTGAACACCACGGAAACGGTGACATTGACAGGAGTAGGCAACTATGCACAGCGGTTGCAAGAACTGGCCAGTGGCACCCTCGACCCGGCAGTTGTGCGGAATGTGATTGCGACCCTCGCCGCAGGGCCAAGCGCAGCGGGGGATGTGCTTGTCAATACGCAACGCTTGATTTTGCAAGACGGGGCCGCGATCGCCAGTGTCACCGGGGGGGCGGGGGCCGCTGGCAATTCCATCATCAACGCCAGCGAGTTGGTTGATCTCAGTGCTTCGCCTTTTTTCAACGGTACCTTTGTGCGATCGACCGGGGCAGGCGGCGATTTGACCATCAATACCAAACGGCTGGTTGCCCGTGATAATGCGGAAATTTCCACCGCTACGTTTGGGTCGGGCAAAGGCGGCAATTTGACCATAAATGCTACCGATAGCATTGAGTTGTTGGGCACCGTTCCCATTCCAGCTCCGGCCTTAAACGGCGTATTTGTGACGGGGGTTTTTGCCAATGGGGCCGCTCCGGGTGGGGGAGAGGCGGGCAATCTCCGGTTAACCACCAGGCAGTTGGTAGTCACAGAGGGTGCCCAGATTGGGGCCGATACCAATAACTCCGTGACCCAGGGCGGCGGCGGCAATATTACAGTGCAGGCGGGGGAATCAGTCTTGCTCACGGGCCGATCGCCCGGAACCAATGCCCCCAGTTTAATTACGGCTTCTGGGGTGAAACAGGGCGGCACGATCGCGATCTCCACCCCCACTTTCACCCTGCAAAATGGAGCGGGGGTCAGCGTCCGCAGTACGGAAAGTGCAGGCAACATCGAAATCGCGGCCCAACAATTTCGGTTGGATAATCAGGCATTTATCGAAGCCACATCGCAGTTGGGGGCAGGGGGCAATATCCGCATCCAGGCAGGCAATTTGTTCTTGCGCCGTAATTCCACGATCAGTACCAGTGCGGGCCTGGTGGGCGGGAGTGGCAGCGGGGGCAATATCCGCATCAATGCCACTTTTGTCATTGCCGATTTGGTGGAAGACAGCGACATCCGGGCCAATGCCTTTGCGGGCAGCGGCGGACGGATTGATATTAAGGCGTTGGGGGTGTATGGCTTGCGCTTCCGGGCTTTGGAAACACCACTCAGTGATATTACGGTCAGTTCCCAGTTCGGCATTAGCGGCACGATTACGATTAATACCCTGGAGGCCGATCCCAATCGGGGGTTGGTGAGTTTACCACTCAATTTGGTTGATCCCAGCGATCGCATTGCCACAGGCTGTTCGCCCAGCCGCACCGCAGGCCAGAATAAATTTATTGTCACCGGGCGGGGAGGATTGCCCAATCGCCCAGAGGATTGGGGCCGCGATCGCCCCTTGGTTGCACCCATTGAATTGGCGCACCAGCCCGCCAAGGCGCAGGCACCCCCCACAACCAAAGCGACCCGTTCGCCTGATACCAATGCGTTGGCCGAGGCGCAGGGGTGGGCGATCGCCCCGGATGGCAGTATCTACCTGGTGGCCCAAGCGCCCCTGGCTCCGGCCTGGTATCCCGTGCTGCCTTGCGAGGTGACACCGTGAGCGATCGCGGCCCCAGCCAGTTATCGCTTGATTGAGTTACACCTTGGTCGCGCAAAGCAAGCCAAACCGCACTAAGCCTGTTTTGTAGCCACGTTGCATCAGCCCCAGGGAGAGGGCCGCCTGGATCGTTGTCCACCCCGACAGGAGCACGCCCAAAATGGCCAGGGGGTTCAGAGCGGAATCCACCACCACATCCCAAAAGGGGGCCACCGCTGTAGACCAATCGGCTGTGCGGAGATCGGTTAACGGCAGCGATCGCGCAATGGCTTCGTATTCTGGCAGGGAAATCACGTAGGGCAAGCAGTACACCCGATAAATATCTTGTAAAAGTTGCTGTTCTTCGGCAGTCAGGGGCTGTTGCTCAATGGGACGATGGCACCAGGTGACAAACAACAAGCGTCCCCCCGGCTTTAGGACGCGGCAACATTCCTGCAAAAATCGAGTTTTGTCTGGCATGTGTTCGCCACTTTCCAAGGACCAGACAAAATCAAACGACTCATCCGCAAAGGGCATCGCCAGGGCATCGGCCACCTGAAACTGGGCGGCAGGCGGCGTGATGATGGGCTGGGGCGACGCAAACACAGGAATATCGGCAGATCTGGCTCTCGCTTTGGCGCGATCGGCCTGCACCGGACTCAGGGTAATCCCCGTGGCATAGGCATTGAATTTCTGGGCCAGGTAAAGGGTACTGCCGCCAATGCCGCAACCGACATCCAGAATGTGCTGGGGGGATTGGATTTCGGCCCATCGCAGCAATTCTTCAATTAAATCGATCTGGGCTTGTCGGCGTTGTTTCTGAACGGTGCCATCGTGGCCATAGTAGCCATGATGCATGTGTTCGCCCCAAACCTGTTCCCACAGGCCGGAAGATGCATCATAAAAGTCACGAATTTGTTGATTGAGAGGTGCAGCCATTGTTCCTATGCTATGCCAACCTGAGGCGCGATCGCTCGACTTACTTCTTTAGTGTCCTCCAGCATCAACCTGGGACGAGTCCGCTTTTGACTCGGCGGTTTCCGTTTCCATTGCTTCCACCGATGGGGCGATCGCCGTTGTGGCTGCATCGAGTTCGGGCGGAGTTGGCGGCACGGCCACAGCCACGGGTTCTTCCTCGTCTTCATCCTCCGCAAAAGGCACGGCTGCGTCTTCCTCCGGGGTCAGCGTGGGCATGGGGCTGGGGGCCGGGGCCAATGGTGGCGCAATCGGCGGTGGATAGGCGGCAGCGTTGGGGGCCGCATAGGCTTCCATTAATGGCCCTGCCGGGATGGTTTCTAATTCCTTTTTCTCTTTCAGTTCGGGTAAGGGCGTGGCCACAGCTTCGGGCAATGCCAACGGCGGCTGGGTGGGGGCGATCGCGGCGGGTGTTTCCCCTAATCGCTTCCAGCTATAGAGCACAAAGTTAACGCCAATATACCCAGCGGTGAAAATTTCTGTCGCGATCGCTAGCTGGTCTAATACACTTTGAGCAACTTCGTAGGACATCGGGCACCTCCCGATAACAACTCACTTCAGTATGCGGCAATTTGAGCATCGGTTCGCGACAACTTTAGGGCAAATGCCTGAAATCAGCCCCACGCCAGAGTTTACCGCGTTCTCCAGGCGGGTTTGCGGGAACTGTGGCACAATCAAACAGGGGGAAAAGCCAGTCCACCCCTGGCCCACAATGCCGTCTAAGCGAGGTGCCCCTGGCGTTGCCCTCCCTACAGACTGGCTCAAGGCGCTGATTCAAGGCAAGGCGAAGCCCCGGTACACTGGCGACGATCTTTAACTGGTAATTTGAAACCTATGACTGCCACACCTTCTGCCCCAGCGTTTGTTCAGCCAGCAGAACCGTTACTGGGGCGATCGCTGGCGGAATTGACCGCTTGGGTCGAAGCTCAGGGCCAACCCAGTTATCGGGGCAAGCAACTGCACCAATGGTTGTATGCCAAAGGGGCGCGATCGCTAGCCGACATTACTGTATTCCCCAAAGCATGGCGAACCGAGATGGCCGCAGTTCCCATCGGGCGATCGACCATCCATCACCGTTCCGTTGCCCCCGATGGCACCGTCAAATTCTTGTTGCGCCTTGCCGATGGCAACATTATTGAAACCGTCGGGATGCCCACCTATAAATATTCAGTCAAAGATTCAGCCGCCCCCGCCCCGCCGCCCCTCGATCGCCTCACCGTGTGCGTCTCCTCGCAAGTTGGCTGTCCGATGGCCTGCGACTTTTGTGCCACGGGGAAAGGGGGCTTCCGCCGCAACCTGGCCACCCACGAAATTGTGGATCAAGTCTTAACCGTTCAACAGAATTTCCAGCAGCGAGTCAGCAACATTGTGTTTATGGGAATGGGCGAACCCATGCTCAACCTGGACAATACGGTAAAGGCGATTCAGTGCCTCAATCAAGATGTGGGCATTGGGCAGCGATCGATGACTGTATCCACCGTCGGCATTCCGGGCCGCATTCGCCGCTTTGCAGATTATGCGCTCCAAACGACTCTGGCCGTTAGCCTCCACGCGGCCCAACAACCCCTGCGAGAACACCTCATTCCCAGCGCCCAGCACTACCCATTGACGGCATTATTAGAGGAGTGCCGCGACTATGTGCAGAAAACTGGCCGCCGGGTGACCTTTGAATACATTTTGCTAGCAGAATTGAACGACAACCCGGAAGACGCGATCGCCCTCGCCAAACACCTCCGGGGTTTTCAAAGTCACGTTAACTTAATTCCTTATAATCCCATTGCCGAAGTTGCATACAAACGCCCCGATCCCCACCGCGTCCAGACCTTTGTGAATACCCTCAAACAACACCACATCGCCGTCAGTGTGCGGTATTCACGCGGTTTGGAAGCGGATGCCGCGTGTGGCCAACTCCGGGCCTCCATCTTGCCCCCAGAGTCAGCCCAACCCCTAGCAACACAAAGCTCCTAGGCTCCCAGCGATCGCATAAACAACCCCGGAGCATAGGCTTCAACCACATTGCCCGTATCCGCGCACGTCAGCATAAAATAGTCACACCGGGGACATTGCGTGCGGACTAACGCCTGCTGCAAACTATAATGCCGTTCCGCCAAACCACCACAGTTCGGGCAACAGACCTCGATCGCGGTCAACGGCTCAAACTTTTTCGTAGTATGTTTCATTGTTATTAAAAATTCCTAAAGGAGCGAACAAATTTAGCAAGAAAAATTTAATTTTTTCTTTGGGATCATTCTTATGTGCAGGAGTATCCCACCCTGAATCGCTATCAATCCATTGCCAAACTTGGCTATTGATCGTTAATTTGCATCCAGAGCAAAGCCCCTATGCCCATCTTTGCCGCTTCAGCAACGTCCTCAACGGCCCACTATATCGTGATCCCCGTAACTTCCTAGCATTATTACTTATTAATCTGATAAAGCGGCGTAACTTTAGAGAGAGTTTAGATTTTCCTAATATTCTTGAAAAATCTGTCTGGGGCCAGAAGCATAACGGTTGTAATCCCGCAAGTGGTTTGTCTCTTATACTTCCCTGTGGTTTGGGTTCTGGGCAATCGGGCGATCGCGAGTGGAACGGGAGCAACTATGGCCCAGCTTCAACGAAAAGCGATCGCCCCCCGCCTCCCGCTCACCGAGCTATTAACTCGGCAAGACGGAGAAGCACGAATGGCGATCGCCAGACTCATGGAACTAACTGAATTTCAGCTTCAAACTACCCGCGAAGATTCCAGAATGCTCACCAAACCGATTCTTCAGTCGCTTCGGCCTGCCCCTCTGGGCTAGCTGGCTCTGAGTTCACGGCTTCAGCCTCTTGCTCTACCGCGCCCATTGGGTTGGATGCAGTTTCAGACTGGGCTTGACCCAGAGCCGTCAGATTCACCTTGACGACTTTGTTCCGCGCCTCCACGATTTTGGGCAACGTAAGGGTAAGAACGCCATGATTAAAGTCGGCTGTAACCTGTTCATTGTCAACCGCAACGGGTAAAGCAACGACCCGCTTAAACTGACCATAGCGAAACTCAGAGCGGTAATACTTCGCATCTGCGATCGCATCTGGTGCAGCACTCTTACCCGCAATCACGACACCCTTACGCGCGACTTGGACATCAACTGCATCTGGCATCACACCAGGCAACTGCACTCGCAACACAAAGGCATCACCAAGATCCTGTAACTCAACAGCAGGAGACCAAGTAGTTACATCATTACTAGCACTTGCGAATTCATTTAAAGCGCGATCGAGCTGTTGACGAAAAGTATCAACCTCAGACCAGGGTTGCCAGTAGCGAATCAACATAAACTTACCACCTCAAACAATGATTGACGACTTGCATTGCCATATCCCTATGATGTCGTAAGCTTGCGGCTCTGGCAGTCCGGGAAACTCCACCCCCCAGGTAGAAGTCTCCCTACCACGCTGGCAACCCCAGCAATGGCTAAGACTCCCGCCCTGTCGCCCAGGTATCACGCCACTTCACAGTGCCTTCGTGGGCAATCACCCAGCGCCGCGCGACCAAGTTTTCTCGGAGGGGCGATTGCCCTTCCCGCCACAGCGCATACTTGTAAGTCACTAATTTACCGGCACTCTCGTCAAACGGAATTTCGGCAAACCAGGTGTTGGTGTTGATGTATTCCAGGGGATAGGCTTTGCTAATATCCCAGTTGCCAAGTTCGGGGCAGTCTCCTGTGACGACAATAGTTTCACCCGGTAAGGTATGAACGCCGTTCAGTTGTACCCGCACAATGGTTTGGGCTTTGATCCGTTCGCCAACATGGCTGAAGACAATGCACCCCCGTTCGGCCAGTTCTAGCCGCGCAATCTTGCCATCTACCACTTCATACTTTTCGCGGGTCAAGACACAGGTGTGTTCGCCGTCGGGTAGCTCGGTTTCCACATTCTCCAGCACAGTGGCACCACCGCGATTGAGCGCCACAAAACAAACTGAATCCCGATAGCGCCGGACATAGCAATACACATCAGGGGTAATGTATTTTTGCCAGTGGCTTCCCATAGAAACGGCCGGGTTTAAGCGCCGCAACCCAGACAGCAGGCGGATATACCGATACAGTTCGGTATCCGTGTCCCACTGAGCCATCATGGGTCGATTGTAAGGATCATCCCCGCCATTGGTGTCATCGTGGAGATATTGCTCGGTACCGTAGTAAATGCACGGAATCCCACGACTGGTCATAATCAGAGCGATCGCCACTTTCAGCATTTCCGGATCAGGATTTAATGACTGAAACCGGGGCATATCGTGGTTGTCAATGAACGTCACCAGCTCTGTAGCACCACAATAATGATGATCTTTATTGAAAATATCTTGAATCAGGTGAAACCCTTCTTCTGCGCCCTGGGCTAATGCTCCCCGAATCGCAACACACAAGCCAAAGTCTAGGACAGTCATGCCGGAATGGTTGGCAAATTCGACGGAGCGATCGTCATCAGGATGGTTATAAATCCATTCACCAAAGATGAAAACATCCGGTTTGTGGGCTTGGATATCGGCGTTAAATTCTTGCCAAAACCAAATGGGCATGTGCTTAACTGTGTCTACCCGCAAAGCATCTACGCCGCGATCGAGCCACTGTTTAATTGCCTCTTTGATGTAATTACGATACTCAGTATTGTTCTCGTTAAACGTTGCTAAACCAGCGAGTTCGCAATTTTGAACTTGCCAGTCATCTTCCCAATTGGTAACTTCGCCGTAGTGATGATACCAGTGGCGATCGTCTTCGTTGAAATCGGCAATCTTCACACCATCATCGTACAATTCGCCTTTGCTGCCAGCCATATCAGGACTGCTGTGGTTACACACAATGTCTAGAATGAGCTTCATTTTGCGCTCATGTAAGGCTGCAATCAGACGATCAAATGTTGTGTTCTTTTGCTCTTGACTCTTGTTTAGCGATGGCTCTTCGCCTTCGCCAATGTAGCGGGGGTTGATGCGTTTAAAGTCTTTTGTCCAATAGCCATGAATCGCAGCACTTTCGACAAACAATTCTTCAACTTGCTCAAATAGGGGAGTCAACCAAATTGCCGTGACACCCAAGTTTTTGAGATAGTCCAACTTATCAATAACGCCTTGTAAATCTCCACCCCAATACTTACCCCAGTCTTGGCGCTCTGGGTCGTAAAGTTCTGGGTTTGGCCCTTGACTATTGTTAGGATCACCATCGTGAAAGCGATCGACCACGATGAAATAAATTGTTTCTTGTCGAAATTCAATATCGCGCGTGTAAAGAAACTCTAAATCAATATCCGCCTCTGTCGGAAGCTCTGGAGTTACTAAAGATTCAACTTTGGCTTGGGGATCTTCAACTTTGTATTGTTGAGTAGAATGTTGAGACGGTGGCGTTGTAACCATAGATTTAGTTTAAAGACCAAAGAAAGATTTAGACAGCGAAAAGAGCAATTCGATTGAGTGTCACCCCAGACTGAGCGCATCCCCATTCATTGGTCTTCTCCCCTCATGTTCTTCCGGCAGCGAGGAGCTTTACAATCTCCACTCCTGCGGGCTACTGAAAGATAAAGGTGAAAAATAAGACTAATCCTGTAAGAGCACAGTGCACTCGATTGACGCTTTTCAATCAAGAATTATTAATCATCCTCATAGAGGAATTGCTCTACCAAAAGGCCGAATTTACGTCTCAGCATAAAATAAAATTTCTCTAACACTGCTGAAATTCATCGGGAGAGCGTATTCAATATCTGCTGGCCCGTTGATTGCCATGAGCAAAATCTATGTATACAGTCTTGCAAAATAATGACTTACTTCACTGTAAAACTCCCCTATTGCAGCAATAGAGGAGTAAAAAATTAGACTGATTTTCGTTAAGCTACTGAGCTTGCTGATGAGTGCCAATAACGCATCGAAAACGCAACTCAGGTTTGTGCTTTGTAGTGATCAGCTTAGACAGTACGACGAGTCATCAAACCCCACAAGAAGATAGCAACCATTGCGCCAATGATGGCAGTAATTAGACCAGGAATGGTCAATCCGGCTGCTGCGAGCTGGAGAGTCCCTGTCGTCAGTAAGGAATACAAGCTGCCGCCGACGAATGCCCCAACGATTCCTAATAGAATGGTTGCGAAGATGCCGCCACCTTGGTGGCCAGGATAAATTGCTTTTGCGATCGCGCCAGCCAACAGACCCAAAACAACCCAAGCGATAATATCAAGCATGATTTATTCTCCTAATTCATTCGTGGTCTTCAAATCACTCTTCAAGCATAAGTGGCGCAATTGAATTGCTCTTCTATCAAGGGAGATAATCTAGATTATCGGAAGGGGTAGGACAAAGGCTGCATTAACCTCAAACGCTTAGCATTTCAGTGCTGCTACACGGAACAAAGGGCTTTTAACTAATGGGTTTGCCATAAATTTTTTGTGAAACCAAAATATGGGGCTGATTATCGTGTCGTCGCCAGCGTACCGTTGAACCTGGCATCAACACTGGGGCCGCGCAGGCTGTCGTTCCCTGGGCCACGGGCCGCGTTTTCGGTTGGGGTGCCAAAGCGATCGCAATGCTGTTGTTGGCGCGATGCCTACCATCAGCCCAGCGGGAGCCAACAAAACATTCTCTTTGTGACCAGAGAGAAAGGGGCCACTGGGGCGAGTGCTACCTGCATGAGCAATCGCCAGGGGACAAATGCATGTAACCTTAGTTGTCTAACTGGGGCGAGCGCGGGGCTTCTGGCCGCAAAGCCCAAGCCAAAAAGCGTTCTGTATAGTACAGAGCCAGTTGATTGCTAATGCCGTTAAACACTGCATCAAAAGCATGTTCGGCCCAGGGAATTTCGATCCAAACGACTTGGTTGTTTTCTGCCCGCAGGCGATCGCGTAACTGCCGCCCAAATTTGGCTTGAACCAAATGATCCCGTCCGGCATAAACCAGCAAGGTGGGTGGTACCTGCGATCGCACAAAATGAATGGGAGAGGCTTGGCGATAGAGTTCGGGCAATTCTGTGGGCGTACCCCCTAAAAATTGGGTGAGGACTTGGCGCGAGTCAATGGGATCGGGAATTGGCGGTTCGTTGTAGCCAATCGTCAAATCGACTGGCCCGTAATAGTTGACAACGGCCCGGAATGGCATGGCATTGGGTTGATAGGCGGCGATCGTGGCTAACTGGGCACCGGCAGAGCGTCCCATCACGGCCAACCGCTGGAGATCAACTGACAACGCTTGAGCATTGGCTTGAATGTAAGCAAACCCGGCGGCAATATCAGCTTGCTGGGCGGGATAGTGGTAAGCAGGCGCGTGTCGATAATCTAATCCAATGACAACGTATCCTTGTCTGGCTAAATACTGACTAAATGCCTCGTAATCACTGGGCGAACCGGCCCGCCACGCACCGCCATAAATCAGGGCGATCGCTGGATACAACCCTGGAGCAACTGGACGATAAACATTAAGCTGCAAAGACACCCCATCCGGTTCCGCAAACGGAATATCTCGTTTAATCTCAATTTCAACCCTATCTTTCGCTGGTGTGATGCCCCGAAAAACATCCATCAAAATCAATGGAGCAGGCCGCAACCTTGACGGGTTAATGAATAATTGTTCAGACTCGGAACCAAGCTGCGTCTGAATTTCGGCGCTAATTTTTGCATTCGTAGCAGATACCTGGATAAGCGGTAGTAAGCTAATCCCAGCCCCAAGCAGAGAACTCATTAGGGCAAAAATAACAAGCCAATTTCGCACAGGAGATAACCAGAGCAAAACAAAAGAAAGTACATTCGCTAAAAACAACCAAGGACTAACTTCTGGTGCCCCAACGCCTAACGGTAATAACCAAAAGTAAGGTGCTGGTAAAATAACCCAAAGACTTAAAAAAAATGAAATCCCGCTAATCCCTAATATTCCGATTTGCAGCACCCAATTCATACAATAGCCTATCTAAAAGGATAAACACTAAACTGATCAATGCGACCTAATAGAATAGTTTGATCTGAGGTCAGCTAAACTCACATTTGATCAGTCAGTTATTCTAAATTTGGAGTAGAACAGCTTGTCATCCGCAGTATAAAGCTAAACTCCGCAAATTTCGCGTTAGTATCTAAGTTGCACAACGCACACGCATCTCCACAACCAGATCATCAACTCTAGCGACAGCGATTCTACGACTTCCACCATAAAACTTTCATACAAGTGTTCTATTTTGTCAGTTTTCACGTACCATTTGGATTAGTCACTCGTTCCTATCATGAACAATGCGATTAGGAAAAGTTGTTAAATCCAATTCCCACTGCGACTATGTGGTGCAGTTAGATGATGCGATGGATTACACCAATCCCCCTCAACCGGATGATTACGGGTTTGGTTCCTTCGTCCGCCTTGACGGGGGCGATCGCCATTGGGCAATTGGTTTAGTCTACAACTCTCAACTTTTCAACCCTGCATTTCTGAACATGGGGCCACGCCTAACCAGCGAACCCGATCCCGTGTTTACTCCTGATCAAGTCAGCGAAACCCGCACGCTCCTATGGACAATGCTAATTGGCACCTTAGAGAACGAAAATGGGCAAACCTATGGCATTCATGGTATTCCTAAAGTGGTCGTGCCGGTCAACACAACGGTTTACAGCATGACTGAACAAGAAATTCATCAATTTCATCGAAATTCACAACAACGCTCTCAGTTTTGCTACTACAGTTTGTTGCTCCGTTGTGGTGGTACCTTTGCCGCCCAGCTTACAGAGCAAGTTTTAAAGGAGCTTGTGGCTAGTGATTTATTTAGTGGGGGCGATCGCAAAGCACTAATGGTATTGTGCAAAGAACTCGCATGGCGCAACACAATGGGAGCAATGCGCTAATCGACCTCAACGCTCATAGCTATTGTCCCAAAAGTTTAGTGCTATTTTTAGGAAAGCGAACGACAAAAGCAAACAAAAATCTCTGCAATAGTAGACTAAAACCTACTCTTACAGAGACTTAAATGATGTCAGCATAGGTACTGTTGACTTTAATTGATTAATCTTTCAAAGGGGCAGTTCAGGTCAACCAACGATACTATCGTGCCCTTCAAACGATCAGCATCAAACTGTTGCCCGCTCTCGTTGAGTTACAGGTACTAACTCACGATCAGCATAGCCCTGAATAACAGTTTGCCAGAATTGTTTGGGTTCACCCGCTGCAAAATAGCGACTGATATAGTTGTATGCATTGTGCGAAATTTGATTCCGCAACACTTCATCTTCTAGTGCCAATAGACACTGAGCAGCTTGCTCTGGATTTTCAGCAATCATAGCTGTTTTCCGATGTTCCATGCAAAAATTTGCGCCGCTGGCCGTGCGGCCAACCACAACAATACCGGCTGCCATTGATTCCTGGGGCGGCAAGGCACAACCTTCAATTTCTGCCGAAGCTAAAAAGACTTGAGGCCGCCGAAATTCCTGAGCTAGTTCATGAATTGATAAACCATCGATCAACTCAAACCGCCAATAGTGACCACCTAGTTGGGTGTATATTTTTTGAGTTTCAGCAATAAACTCTGGCCCCTTTCGCGGAAAAGCAAACAGAAGCCCCTGTTCCCGTTCTGCCTGAGAAATAAAGGGAAAGGCGTTGTTGTCAATAATATTTGGAACAATCTGTGCTGCTTTACCGGGATAAGTTGCATGACAAATTCTTTGCATGTGGGGAGAATCTGTCCACAGTGCCACACGATCGCTCAGATAGTCAAAATTATTGTGCGTATGAATCGGCACTTGCAGATAGGCGATCGCTGGCCCTTCTACCTCATTAATTAACTCACTTACATAATCAGGAACTAGACAAATATCATCAGGTTTACGCTCATCCCAACGGATAAAAGGTAAATCTGGAAAACCCCATTCACCATAACTATCCCGCCCACTCATCGTCGCTAAAACCGCTTCAACCCCACAACTCCGCGCCACTTGGCAATGCCGCATAATGTTCAAAGCACCGCCATAAACCTGATCGACTCGCATCATACGTAACCGCAGAAAATTCTGCCAGGATTGTAAGCGCGAACGACTTACTAGCAGATTTAACAATTGCCAACGCTTGCTGCGATCAAGGTCTGGAACTAAGAAAACAAAACGCATCGATCTACCTCTGGGGAATGGTGTATTAGTTGCCAATTAAAAAAAGGAACGTCACTCTAGCCTCAGCTTTTTCAGCACAATTTAGATGAGCTAAAACTCAATCTTGCTGAAGTTTAAAGCTAAATCTGCCGAGCTATATCTGCTCTGAATGCCTGGGTTACGCCTAGTTTTGGGAAATGAAAAAGCTATGTAAGAACGATGATTATTGGCTAAACGTTGGCTTTAGCGGTTGAGGATCTGTAACACTTGCGTAATGATATAGTCAACCTCTTCAAAAGTCAGTGCGGCACTCAAAGGTAGGCGAATAATGCGATCGCTAATTGCCTCAGTTACACTTAAATCGCCAACAACCTTCCCGTATTTTTTACCTGCTGGCGCTGCATGCAATGGAACATAATGAAATGTTGCTTTAATTCCTTGCTTTTTCAAGAACGACAACATATCAGTTCGTGCTGCCAAGTCTTCTACTTGAAGATAGTAAATATGAGCATTATGTTTGCAGTAACTAGGAACAACTGGCCGCTTAACTTTGCCCTGAATCTCAGAATACTCAAAAGCCCGATGATATAAGTTCCAGATCGCTAATCGTCGATCAGTAATGCTTCTGGACGATTCTAATTGTGCCCATAGAAAAGCAGCCAGCAGATCACTAGGAAGAAACGAAGAACCAATATCCACCCAAGTATATTTATCAACATCTCCCCGCAAAAACTGGCTGCGGTTTGTTCCCTTTTCCCAAATAATTTCAGCCCGTTCAAGGAACTCTGGTGAATTAATCACTAACGCCCCGCCCTCACCCGACACAATATTTTTGGTTGCATGAAAGCTAAATGCACCCAAATGACCTAAACTTCCCAATGGGAAATTCTTGTAGTCAGCAGCAAAAGCTTGAGCTGCATCTTCGATAACCACCAAACCATACTGATTTGCAATTCGATTGATGGCATCCATCTCACACCCCACACCAGCATAATGCACAGGGACAATGGCCTTAGGCTTATCAGTAATGGCGGCTTCTATTTTTGCTTCATCAAGGTTCAACGTGTCAGGTCTAACATCAACAAAAACTGGAATTCCACCCCGCAAAACAAACGCATTTGCAGTTGAAACAAAGGTGTATGAAGGCATAATAATCTCATCACTCGGCTGAATATCGGCCAAAAGCGCAGCAATTTCTAAAGCCGCAGTACAGGAATGAGTTAGTAATACCTTTTTGGCTCCGAGGGTTTCCTTCAACCAAGCCTGACACTTCTTCGTATAGTTTCCATCCCCAAAGATATGACCGCTGTTGATAGCTTGAGCCATATACTCAAGCTCTTTACCAGTAGTATGCAGCTTAGAAAATGGAATATCGACTGTAGGTATCGTCGAGATATTTCCAATATCCTCGATAACTTTGAGCGTAGGCTTAGTTTCAGTAGCATGATTTTGAAAAATAGACATGGAAAAAATACTCCGGCGTTGTATTTGTATGTTTGCAAATGACGAGTTAAGAGCCTGTATGCATTGCGCTCAAAGGCTCGTTATTAGGCCGCCCAAAATTATTGCCCAAACTTTTTAGCTCGGCTTACTTCATTTGGGCACAGAAAAATTCGTGAAAGTTACTTCACTCGTGCTCAAAACGAAGGACAGATACTTGTAGCAGCTAAAGACCTGCTATAGACTAGACTCTCCAGCTACTAGACTCTCCATCTAGATTGTCGGCATTAAGAGTTCAGATGAAACCCTAGGCCCAACCCAGACAATCAGGTTTATAAACTCAAGGTAAGCTAAGGCAGTCTTTGCATAACTAAATTTTTACTTTGATGCCTGCTTTGCCAATTGGTAAAAGTTTTCAGTAGTTGAAAGCTCAATCCTGTTATCGTTAACACTGCACTTCTAACTGCGACATTAACGAAATTGAGATTCTCTGAAAAATTTGCTTATTTCTTATGGCGCAATGTGTCAGTTTGAAATAGTTTGGCAAAACCAAATGTAATGCACACAGCATTTTATGCTTGTCTGTGTTGCTGGATGATCGCATACAACAAGAGCATAAGAAAATCTGCGCGGCCTCAGCCGACACAATGCTGCGCTCAGGTTAAGAAAAGTAGAAATCAAATCTACATTGAAGATATGATCGCTGCTTTTCTTACATTTAGCCTCGTCTACCCAACTTGGGTAAAGTTGAAGCGGGCAAGATATCAAAAAAGTATCTGTCGCAAAGGGTCAGGATTCGTAAAGAGGTGGTGTAGAGATGAAATCCTGCCCCCAGGTAGTCTCAGGAGAAAACTTAATTGAATCGGTGCGATTCAAGGATATAGATAAATTTGTAGACATATCAGCTACTAGATTTTCCGGCATAAAACCTAGCCTCACTTAGGGTGAAACGAAAAACGAAACAGTAATCAATCCAACAGTGGGAACAATCAGACGAACTGGAATTCAAATCAGGAACCAGTGGTTCAAAAGTGTCGCTTTCTATTGGGTAGAATTCAATCGGTTGGATTGAAGCTTGATGGCGCAGCGAGGACTCTTGCATCAATGTTTTGTATCATAGGATAGTTTTTTTGCTAGATCGGTGTTTTTACTGCTAATTAATCAAAGCTTGAAAATATCCTGTAGAAAACCGCTAGGTGCTTCACACTAACTTTAATGAGTTCGGTGGTTGTAAAATAAAGTTCACGTAAACACCCCTTCAAGCGTATCCGTAAGCAGCTTTCTGATCCCTAATCCATCTGGTTGATTTCCATTTTTGAGCCATTCTGGGCCTGATAGATCATTAGATTGCTTGTTTTTTACTGCCACAGTTTTTTCAAGTGGACTGTGAGAACACCGGATATGCAAAGGTTATAGGGACAAGCTCGCAATGAACCACGATCGCGTCTGGCCTTCCCGCACCGATCGCGATCGCCTATCCGTGGTTTCACTTTACGTAATTTTACTTTAAGTAATTTCCCGTTGATCGGGCGACATTGAACTTGAGGCAGGCGTAAGCCAACGGGAACAGCCAGCAAGCCCACCAGGAAATCGCCTTCGAGGTTTTTCCTGAGGAAGTGCCTGCTGCCCCCTACAACACCGCGATCGCGCCTGTCCGGCGAATCTGGCCTAACTCAAGACCCAGTGCACCAACGTCCGCACCCCAAAACCCGTTGCGCCCACACTGTTGTAGGCATTTTCCTTATCGGCCCAAACCGGCCCTGCAATATCTAGGTGTAACCACGGAGTTTCCTTCACGAATTGCTTAAGGAACAGGGATGCGGTGATTGCCCCCCCAGGCCGTGGGCCAGTATTCTTCATATCGGCCACCACAGACTTCATGCCATCAAAATATTTTTCTTCCATAGGCATCCGCCAGAATTTTTCGCCAGAGTTCGCAGCAGCGTGTAAAAACTGTTCCGCCAAGGCATCATCAGGACTCCACAACCCTGCAATGTCGTCGCCCAAGGCAATCACGCAGGCTCCGGTCAGCGTTGCCAAATCCACGATCGCCTCGACTCCTAGCTTTTCGGCAAAAACCAACGCATCGGCCAGGGTCAATCGCCCTTCCGCATCGGTGTTGTTGATTTCGATCGTTTTGCCATTGGAGGCCGTGAGAATATCGCCGGGGTGAATAGCGTGGCCGCTGATCATATTTTCGGTGGCAGCACTGATGAAATGCACTTCCACATCGGGTTTGAGTTGGGCGATCGCTTTGGCCGCGCCTAAAGTGGCTCCGGCTCCGCCCATATCAGTTTTCATCATTTCGATCCCGCTTCCCGGCCCTTTAATATTGAGGCCACCAGAGTCAAAGGTTAACCCCTTGCCCACGATCGCCACTTTCCGCCGGGGCGTGCCCTCTGGTTTATAAATCAAGTGAATAAATTTAGGTGGCAAATCCGAAGCCTGGGCCACGCCTAAATAGGCCCCCATCCCCAAGCGTTCACAATCTTCCCGTTCCAAAATTTCCAGCTCCAAGCCGTAGTCTTGGGCGATCGCCTGCGCCGTTTCTGCCAGGGCGATCGGGGTAACCACATTGGCCGGAGCTGCCACCAACTCCCGTGCTAAGATTACCCCCGAAGCCACCGCCCGCGCTTTGGTTACAGCCGCCGCCTGATCCCCACAGCCCAATAACTCCACCACTTCGACCTTCGCTCCCTTCTCCTCCTGATCGGACTTAAAGCGAATATCTTGGTAAAGCGCCAGTTCCACGCCCTCTGCGATCGCCTGCACACCCGCCGCCCGATCCGCCTCCCAGGCCGGAAAACTGATCCCCAGCGTTTTACACCGTTCTTTCTTGGCCAACCGCGCACAGGTCGCCGCCGCCCGCCGCAGTTTCTCCAGGGTCAGGGTTTCTGGTTTCCCCAGGCCAATCAGAATCACCTTCCGCACCGCATTGCCACCGCCAACCCGTGCCGCCGCGCTACTGCCCTCCTTGCCCTTAAACTCCGTTTCCGCAATGAGTTCACTCAACGTATGGGCCAACTGCTCGTTTAACGTCGCCCATTCGCCCGTTAGCTCCACTTGATCCTCAAATAAACCAATCCCCAACCCATCACCAGCCCAATCTAGACGAGGGGTGTCCGTCGCACGCAAATCCATTCAACTTGTCCTCAAAACGTCCGGTTTACTGCTTTCCAGTATTGATCAAAAAGATGTGTGAAGGACGGGCCGAAAATGGCATAATCCTTCGTCCACTCCTTGGAAAAAATGCTACATTCTCAGAGACTTTCCTCCCGTTGGGTAGATGCACATCCAGGTGAACCATGATGCCAGAATTTGGAAGAAAGCGGATTTATCAGATCGTTGGTGTAGGGTGCGGGGCATTGTTGGCGGGTAGTTTGTTGGTACGAGCCGCCTTTGGCCCTCGGTCAGAACGCCAGGTCTTTTTGCCCTCCGGTAGCGAGTTACAGTCGGGGGCGGTGCAAGTAAAAGACATTAACCTCCTGAAAGCATTGCCGCCGAAGGATCGTGCCGAAAAGTTAACTAAAATTGCCCAAAGTCGCGAAAGTGTGGAGCGGAGTCGGGCGCGGTATTTGCTGGCCACGGAGCTATTGGCCCAAGGGCAAGCTAGCAAAGCCATTCAGCAATTAGACAAACTGGAAAAGGATTATCCAGTCATGGCTGGTTATGTGCGGCTAAAGCGATCGCAAGCTTATACCAAAGCCGGCCAAACCGACAAAGCCCAAGCCGAATGGAAAGCCGTCCTGGCCGAACATCCCAACGATGCCGTGACCGTGGAAGCGTTGTATGCTCTGGGCAAAGCCGAACCTCAATATTGGGATCAGGCGATCGCCAAATTTCCGGCTCACCCCAAAACTATTGAAATTGTCCAACAGCGCCTCAAACAAAATCCCAACCAGCGGGATTTATTGCTGCTCATGGCACGGCACGGCCTGTATGTTGAGGGCTACACCAAACTGTTGGATCGCTTAGTCGAACAGCACGCCAAGCAACTCACCCCCGCCGATTGGGAAGCGATCGCCTTTGGTTACTGGGAAAAACAAGCCTACGGCAAAGCGGGCATGGCCTATGCCAAAGCCCCTACCTCTCCCCGCAATGCCTATCGGGTGGCACGGGGTCTCCAGCTCGGCGAAAAACCAGGCGCAACCCTGGCCTACCAGCAAATGATCGCCACCTTTCCCAAGGCACCAGAAACCGGCTTGGCCTTGCTCCGCCTATCGCGCATCGTTGACCCCAAAACCGCGATCGCCTACCTTGACCAAGCCATCAGCCGCTTCCCCGACCACGCTGGCGCAGCCCTCCTGGAAAAATCAAAAGTCCTGGATGCGCTCAACAGCAAAGAAGCCGCCACCCAAACCCGGCAAACCCTCCTCGCCCAATACGGGAACTCCGATGCCGCCGCAGAATTGCGTTGGCAACTGGCCCAAGAACGCGCCAAAGCCGGAGATCTCGCCGCCGCAATGAACTGGGTCAAACCCATTCCCGCCCAAAATCCAGACAGCGAACTGGCTCCAGAAGCCGCCTTTTGGCTTGGTAAATGGGCCACTCGCCTGGGCCAACACCAGCAAGCCCAACAAGCCTTTGAGCAAGTCCTCACCCAGCACCCCGAATCTTACTACGCATGGCGATCGGCCTCCATGCTGGGCTGGGAAGTCGGAGACTTTACCTCAGTGCGCCAACTTGATCCGGCGATCGCCCGTCCAAAGGCCCGCCCCCCCGTGCCCGCTGGCTCCGAAACCCTCCACGAACTCAACCTCCTGGGCCAAGATGCCGATGCCTGGACACTGTGGCAAACCGAATTCCGCAACCCCCAGGAACCCAGCGTCGCCGAGCAATTTACCGATGGCGTAATGCGTTTGGGCGTAGGCGACAACCTGGATGGCCTGTTCATGATCTCCTATTTGAGCGAACGGGAAACCCCCGCCGAACAAACCGAATACAAAAAATTGAAACAGCAGTTGGGCTATTGGTATGCGCTGTATCCCTTCCCCTTCATGGGCGAAATTGAAGCCTGGTCTCAGGAACGCCAACTCAATCCCCTACTGGTGACAGCCCTGATCCGGCAAGAATCCCGCTTTATGCCCAAAATCAAATCGGCTGTTGGCGCAACGGGCTTAATGCAAGTCATGCCAGAAACCGGAGACTGGATCGCCCAAAAGATCAACCTGAAAAAGTTTGACCTGGCTGAACCCGCAGATAATATTAAGCTGGGCACCTGGTATTTGGACTATACCCACGAAGAATATGCCGACAATTCAATGTTGGCCATTGCAAGCTATAACGCTGGGCCTGGGGCGGTGGCCGGTTGGGTCGCCGAGAAGGGGTTGGGGGATATGGATGAGTTTGTGGAGACTATTCCATACAGCGAAACCCGTGGCTATGTAAAATCGGTGTTCCAAAATTACTGGAATTATCTGCGGCTTTACAATCCGGAGATTTCGCAGAAATTAGCCCAAGTCTCGGAGGCACACCCAACGATTCAGTGAGCGATCGCTCGTCAGCCTTCTGGCCTTTGGTCAAAGCAGGCGGATCGGGAAAAACGCGGATTGGAAAAATATTGCCTACGCACTGACCCACGAACCAGATACACTGAGGGGGAGTTGGTGGGTTAAGTGCATCAGCACGTTGCAGGAATCCAATATTTATGTCAGACGATCCTAATGCTAGTCGCGATCGCTTTCTCTATCCGCGCAGTCGGTATCGGGGAGAATTTACGCCGCAAAACCTAGTTTTCAATTCCAACTTGCAGGAATTTGCCCACAAGGTGGAATATATTTGTGCCCTAGAAACGAACGGCAAAATTTCTCCTCACGAAGCCTATCAAGAAGTGAAAGCCCTCTACAAACAGTTGAAGCAAAGCAAGCGAGAACTAGGCATTGGCGACCCCCCAACCGAGGGCGAAACCCCACCCCAGCCTTAAACCCCTTGCTGCATCCAGTTCGCGCTGAAGCCTGGTGCCAGGGTCAGGGGACTGCTGGCCAAGGCGCGATCGCCCATCCTCCATTTTGCCCTCCCACAAAAATCCGCCTCCCGCGCTAACAACCCGCCGCTGTAAAGACCAGAGCCGAGGGAGCCACCGCGATTTTGGATAAACTCAGTTAGAATTTACGAGCAGCCCGCCCGATCGCCGAAACGACCGTTGCCACCTGGCCTCAAGCCACATTTGGGCCGCCACTACTCAGGGACATCACGACTAACTCGCACCGTTTTCACCATCGGTACTGCGATTGAGACTGCAACGAGTCCGGGATTCGCGATCGTATCCGTGTAAAGTTTGATAGAGTCTTGGGCGCTTCCTATGCAAATTTATTACTTGCCCGATCAGCAATTGGTGGAATCAACCGAAGCCTCAACCTTGCTAGAGGCCGCGTTGGCCGCCGGGATTCCCCACACCCATGTCTGCGGGGGCAATGCCCGGTGTTCGACCTGCCGAGTGGTAATTTTGGCGGGGGCCGAGTTTTGTTCCCCCCGCACCGCAGCAGAAGCCGCCCTAGCCCAACAACTCAGGTTTGAACCGACTGTCCGGCTGGCTTGCCAAACCGCGATCGCCCAGGATGCCAAAATTACCTTGCGGCGGCTGTCTCTTGATGCGGATGACCTGGAATTAATGCTAGATCAGGCGACCGGAAAAGTTGCCCCCCGCTTTATGGGCCAAGAGAAAAATGTCGCTGTTTTATTTGCTGATATTCGCGGGTTTACGACCTTTTCAGAAGCCTTGCCACCCTACGATGTCATTTACGTGTTGAACCGCTACTTTCAGCGTATGGCGGAGGTCATCAATCGCTACGGCGGCACCATCAACGTCTACATGGGGGATGGGTTTATGGCGTTGTTTGGGGTTGACCATCCAGACCGGGCCGTGGAACGAGCCATTCGGGCGGGGGTGGCCATGTTAGAAGCGGTGGAAGCCTTAAATCCGTCATTGGAAAATCTGTACCATCAACGCCTGCGGATTGGGATTGGGATTCACTACGGCGGCGCAGTGATCGGCACGATTGGCGATCCCAAAAGCCCCAAAATGACGGCGATCGGCGATGTGGTCAATTTGGCCAGCCGCATCGAAGCCGCGAACAAAAAGCTGGGAACTCAGTTTCTCATTTCTCAAGCGGCTTATGACCAGGCCCAGGCTCAGGTCATTGAGGGCCAACGTTTTCAGGTGGCGGTTCCTGGCAAAAGTGGCGAGTATGCTTTGTACGAGATTTTGGGGGTACAACCGACGATCGCCGAGGACGATTGGCAACGGCGATCGCTTCTGCCCACTCCGCCGCCGATGGGAATGCGACAGGCGATCGCCACCTTCTGGAACTCCCTACAAAAAATATTCTGATGGCTATGAGGGATCACCGCAACTTGGTATTCTGGATGGTTAGGGTCAAGCCCTGATCAGGCAGACAGGCACGAGCCACACAATTCTCCTGGCGATCGCCCGTCTGGTTTTGGCACTGACAATGCTGATGATTTTAGGCAAAGTATTGTTTTGGTCAAGGCGACCCCCTATCCACCCGCTTGAACTCACTGGCCAGCTTCGAGCCCACCTTGCTTCACCCGATTCAACTAACGATGTCAAACGTATATACCGTCGAAATTCTGCACCAAGGCACCACTCTCACCATTCAGGTGCCAGAAGATAAAACCGTTTTAGACGTTGCCGATGCAGCGGGCCTCAGTCTACCGAGTTCTTGCCATGCGGGCGTTTGCACCACCTGTGCCGCCAAAATTCTGGAGGGCAGTGTCGATCAAACCGACGGCATGGGCATCAGCCCAGAGTTGCAAGCCCAGGGGTATGCCTTGCTCTGTGTCTCCTATCCGCGATCGAACTTGAAAGTTGAAACTGACCAGGAAGAAACCGTCTACAAGCTCCAATTTGGCCAAAGTTGAACACTTCACGCTGGGTGACAGCCCCTTGAGTTGTGCCCTTGGACTTGAGGCAGTGTACCCTTAGACCATGTAACCTGAGACCGAGAATTGACCTATGACAACCCATTTCATCACCGCCGAAATTGATTTGCAAGCTTCTCCTGTCGCGTTATCGGAGGCGATCGCGACGGAACTGCACCAACACGGCGAACCTTTACGCTGGGCTGTGACCGCCGTAGATGTAACCACCCAAACCGCCACCGTTGAAGGGGTGGTCACGACCGCAGACGCGACTGAGGACTCAACCCCGACTGACTCCAAGCTAGCCGCCTCAATGCAGGGCTAAGGTGCAGTTCAACACAGTTCAAGGGGCAAATCGTCCGTATACGGCGGTGTTGCTGGTGCCGACGGGGATTGGGGCGGCGATCGGTGGCTATGCGGGGGATGCACTACCCGTGGCAAAGGCGATCGCCCAGGTAGTTGACTGCCTGATTACCCATCCCAACGTGCTAAACGGGGCACAATTGTATTGGCCGTTGCCCAATGCCCTCTATGTCGAAGGCTATGGCCTGGATCAGTTCGCGGCGGGGGCTTGGGGTTTAGCACCTGTGCATCGCAACCGAATTGGGCTGATTTTAGATCAGGGCATTGAGCCAGATTTGCGGGTACGGCAGTTGCAGGCGGCTGAAGCCGTTCGGGCGACGCTGGGGTTGGAGTTGACTGATTATGTGATCACGGATGCGCCCTTGGGGGTCGAGTTGCAAACCGCCGCCTCTGGGGCCACCTGGGGCACCATTGCCCAACCTGATAGCCTGCTCCGGGCGGCCGAGCGCCTCATTCACCAGGTTGGAGCCGATGCGATCGCAGTGGTGGCGCGGTTTCCCGATGATCTAGACAGTACCGCCTTGCAGGACTACCGCCAAGGGCAGGGCGTTGATCCCCTCGCGGGGGCGGAAGCCGTCATCAGCCATCTTATCGTCCGGCAGTTTCGGGTGCCCTGTGCCCACGCCCCCGCCCTTGCACCCTTGCCACTGGATGCCAACATTTCACCCCGTTCCGCCGCCGAGGAAATTGGTTACACCTTTCTCCCCTGTGTGTTGGTGGGGCTAAGTCGTGCGCCCCAGTTTGTGGCCAGGGATGCCTGTGCGCCAACTCCGCGATCGCAGCCCGCCCTCTGGGCCGATCAGGTGGATGCGGTGATCGTGCCGGAAACCGCCTTTGGTGGCAGTGCCGTTCTACACTTTGGGCAACGGCGATTGGGTGCTCCGGCCCCTTTGATTATTGCAGTGCAGGACAACGCCACAACGCTGCACGTGACACCGGAAACGGTTGGCATTACAGCAGTGCGGGCCAGTTCCTACCTCGAAGCGATCGGCATGGTGGTGGCCCACCGCGCGGGTCTGCGCCTGGATGCCCTCAGGGCCGCGATCGCCCCCCTCTGGCCCCACCAGGCTTGAATCACCTCGTTAACTGTTAGGATTGAGCCATCACCGTTCACCGTTGTAACGTACCCCTGTGTCTGATCCTCACTTCGACGACCCCGAATTCATTCCCCTAACTCGTACCCAAGTCCTTGTGGCAATGGGCTTTACCGCTGTGCTCCTGTTGTTGGTCAGCAAGCTGTGGTTGCGGTTCGGGGCGATCTCCCTCCTCGCAGTGCAGTGGTCAGCCCTTTCGGTGCTGCTGGGTTTAGGCTTGGGCCTTGGCATCACCTTCGCGAGTTCCCTGATTTACACCCTCTGGCCAGCCTATCGCGACAGTGCCGATTACTATTTGGAATTAGTTTTAAAACCGCTGGTCTGGCCCGATTTAATTTGGCTGGGGTTGCTCCCCGGCCTCAGCGAAGAGTTGCTGTTTCGGGGGGTAATGCTTCCGGCCTTTGGGTTTGATGGCCCCGCCCTGGTCTTTTCCAGTCTTTGCTTTGGGGTTTTGCACCTCAGCAGCTTGCGCCAGTGGCCTTATGTGATTTGGGCTACTATCGTCGGTGGATTACTCGGAGCGACGGCCCTGGCGACAGGCAATTTGCTGGTGCCCATGATTGCCCATGTGGCGACTAATTTTATTTCGAGTTGCTGGTGGAAGTGGGGCGATCGCGCCAACCGTGGCCTCAAAGGATAGCCCAAACAAACAGACTGTATCTGAGCGGCCCCACCCCTAGCGACGCATCATGTTTTGTCGTTCGGCGGCATATTCGGCGGCGGTAATGTAGTCGCCAATGGCATAGTAAGCCACTTTGAGGCTACCCAATACCTGTTCTTCTACCCGCCAATCTTGCATCGAGCGGGCCAGGTCGAGGCGCTCTTTGTAATACTGGATAGCGTGGGCGTAATCCCCGATCGCATCGTAGGCCACTGCCATCGTACCCAAGGCTTGTTCTTGACCGCGCAAATCATTCATTAACCGGGACACGTCCAGGCGCTGTTGCCCACAGGCGATCGACTGCTCATACAATCCGGCAGCATAATAGGCATTACTGAGATTCCGCAGAATTTGCGCTTGAATCCGACGATCGCCCAACTGCTTAGATACCGTTAGCCGCTGTTCGTAATAGGCGATCGCTTTGGTGTAGTTGCCCAGGGCATAACACGCATTGCCCAAGTTCTTTAAGATTTGTTCTTCAATGTTGTAGTCACAGATTTCGCGGGCAATGACTAACCCCTGTTCTTCATAGACGATCGCCTGTTCGTATTGCCCCACCGCTTTGTAAGCCAAACCCAAATTGTTCAAAGCGGCCATTTCCCCGTGGCGATCTTCCAGTTCCTTGGCCAAAGCCAAACTTTGGAGCTGGTACTCGATCGCGCGATCGGCTTCCTTCAAATGACGGTAGGCATTGCCCAGGGTGCTGAAGATTTTAATGGCACTACGACGATCTTGGGCCTGGGTTGCAAAATTGAGCGCGGTATGGCAGTATTCAACCGCTTTGCTGTAGTGCCGCAGACTGTAGAACGTCAGGCCAATATTGCTCAAAGCTTTTCCCTGCCCCTGTTCATCACCAGTTGCTTCGCTCAGGGCGTAGACTTGCTTAAAGGCGGCCAATGCCAGCTCGTATTGCCCTGTTTGATAATGACTTAAACCCAGGTTCAGCAGTCGGTCTAGCTGCTTTTTCGGAAATTCAACCCCATTCACCATATCAGGCTGACAACCTAGTGCAGTTTTTTGCGCCGTCGGCACGACAGTCTCACGACCAATCTCTTGGGTTGGTGGGATAGAGGCAGATTCCTCTTGCAAAAGATTATTTGTCGCTGCGAAGGGAAAAAATCCGCTATCCATTACTGCCGCCTCCCATTCAATACTGGCTGTGGGGTGCCCTGAGCAGAGCTTAATCGACTCATACTTTAGAGTAACTTTTTGAAGTAGCAAAAGTACTCAGTGATCACCCTGTCTTTGTGAGGCTTTCATCCATGTAAAGACAGTATATTTAGGGACGAGTGGTGCGTGTCATGCCAATTCAACCAGTTCGTGAACTGCCCTAGCGGGGCCAACCAGGGAAAGATAGGGTGTAGTCAGGTATTGGACGGCGGCGGCCTGGATTTGATCGGCGGTCACGTTGGCGATCTGGTTTTGAAAATAACTATCAAAGGTGATACCGACTCCAAGGGCTTCGTACCAACCATAGGTTTGGGCGATTTGGGCATTGGTTTGTTTGCCCAGAGCGTATTGCCCTAGCACTTTATTTTTGGCGGCCTGGAGGTCTTCGGCGGGGAGAGGGGTGGTTTGGAGGCGATCAATTTCCGCTTGTAAGCCTTCTAGGGCGATCGCGGTGTTTTCGGGTGCGGTGCCCATGTAAGCCACAAATTGAGACACGTCTAACCGGGTGGTGTAGAACGCCGACACTTCGTAGGCCAGCCCGCGTTTTTCTCGGAGTTCGACGAATAACCGACTGGAGAGGCCATTGCCCAGGTAGCTGTTGATGAGCTTGAGGACGGCATAATCAGCGGCCAGGGTGGGCGGCTGGGTGGGATCTTTGGGGCTAGCGGCCTGGGTGGGGGCGAGGACGGCAGGGGCCAGATAACCCAGCATTAAAATGGATTGTTGCGTGTCTTGGGCGATCGCGTGGCGGCTGGGGCGCAGTTCCACTGGCGGCAGTTGCAACACGGGTAAGGGACTAGCAGGCGGGTGCCAATCGCCCAGCACTTGCTCGACCAGGGCGATCGCGCGATCGACTTGGATACGGCCTGAGAGACTAATGATCAAATTATCCGGGCGGAAATGGGTTTGGTGGTAGGCTTGCAAGTCGGCCCGCGCCAGTTGAGTCACGGTGGCTTCGGTGCCCAGCCCCGATAGGGCGTAGGGATGCTCCCCGTACATACTTTTACGGAGTTGGTCAAAGGCGACGGTAAAGGGCTGTTCTTGTTGGGAGCGAATAGCCTGTAACGTTACGCGGCGTTCTAACTCAACTTCGGCTTCTGGGAAGGAAGGCGATCGCAAAATCTCGCCAACCAGGTGCAGCATTTCCTCAAAATCGGGGGAAACGCACTTCATACTAATGAGAAAATAATCCGTTGTGGCATCGGTGCTCAGGCTTGCGCCTAAGGCTTCGACTTGTTCCGCGATCGCCAGGGATGACAGCGTTTCCGTGCCTTTGGTTAGAACGGCAGAAACCAGATGGGATAAACCCGCCTGGGGCGGCGCTTCCCACCGACTACCGGCCCGCAAAAAGATGCGCGTGGCAATAATATCGGCAGTCGGATTTTCAATCACCAATAGCGTAATCCCATTGTCCAGAGTGAGCCGATGAATGGGGGGCGCTTGTTGGGCATCCGTTGTGGCGAACTGCATGGGTGACTTCCTGACAGCAAAAGGTGGACTCAGGCGGGGCGGGTTGCCTCAGTTTAGGGGGTTCTCCGTCAACAGCCAACCCCCAACAAACTCTGAGCCAAGCCCCATCTTAGCTCCAAGCTCTATCCAAGGCACACTCAATTTACTCTAGGGGCCGTAGAATTGTCGCTGCGTAATGGTAGGGCGAAAGATACTGGGCGGCAAGGTGTTGCAGATCTGCCGGTTGAATGGCCCGGATGCGATCGGGATAGGTGGGCACAATCTCAGGCCGAGCCACAATGCTGTAGTACCCGTAGAGTCCGGCGAGTTGACCGGGGGTTTCGGTGGAAAAGGCGTAGTCGTTGCAGAGCAAGCGTTTACAGCGATCCAATTCAACCTGGCTGACGGGTTGGGCCGCCAACTCTGACAGGCGATCGCAAATAATCGCTTCTACCCGCTCCAACTGTTCTGCCTCTAACCAGGCCGTAATCGTAAACATGCCCGATTCCCGTTGCAAGGAAAACCCACTGTGAATCCCCTGCACCAAATTCCGCTCTTCCCGCAATTCCCACACTAGGCGCGAGGTGCGCCCCTCGGCCAACAGCACCGACAACAAATCCAAGCCATAAGCTTGTTGTAACTGGGCTTCCAGGCTTTGGAGGGGAGAGTCAATCCCAGGGCCAAGCCAAGCCATCATCAACCGGGCCTGCTCCAACCGGGGTAGCCCCAGTTCTTGCCGCCGAATTTGGGTAATGGGTGGTTCTGCTTCGGTTTGCAGGATAGGACAGCCCGATCGCGGTGGAAAGTGCCGAAACGACTGTTCGACCAGCTTCAGAGCAGCATCACGAGTAATGTTTCCCGTGACCACGACGGTCATATTTTCGGGTTGGTAGTGGGTATGGTGAAAAACGCGCATTTCTTCCGGCGATCGCGGCAGTAGAGTTTCCTCTGTGCCTAAAATGGGCCGTCCGTAGGGGTGGCGTTGATAGACCGTTTCCGTAAGCACTTGAAACCCAACGCAATCGGGGCTGTCGTAGGATTGGCGCAATTCCTCCAACACCACATCCCGTTCGCGATCAAATTCCTCATCGGGGATTGTGGCATTGAGCAGGATTTCTGCCAGGAAAGGTAAAGTTGCTTCGAGGTGATGCGCGGCAGTGGTGATGAAATAGTGGGCATAATCGTAGCTGGTGGCCGCATTGGTCACGCCGCCACGATGTTCAATTTCCCGATCAAACATCCCCGGTGGGAGGCGATCGGTGCCCTTAAAAATCATGTGCTCTAGGAAGTGTGCCATGCCAGCCCACTCATCGGGTTCAAGAACGGCCCCAGCCTTGACCCACACATCCACAGTGGCCACCGGAGTCGCGATCGCCTGTTGATGAATCACGGTCAAGCCATTGTCTAAAACGGTATGAGTTGCTGGAAAATCGGCGGTTTTGATGGCAACGTAAGACAAGCTTCAAACCCAAAGTAGTTGAATGTATCATAACCTTGCGAAGTCACGATACACGCGCATGTTTAATTTTTAGTTAATTCTTGTAGAACTAATGTTAAGTCTGGGGGGCGGGGATCACGAGGCGGGGATCAATAACGAATGCGGGGGTCGATATACGCATTGAGAATATCGATCGCAATACTGGCGATCGCCACAATCCCCGCAAAAAACACCACAATCCCCTGAACGGTGGGATAGTCCCGCTGGCCGATCGCCCGATAGAGCCGATTGGCCAACCCCGGCCAGGAAAACGTCACCTCCGTCAGAATGGCCCCACCTAATAAGGCCGCAAAGGTCAATCCCAAAATCGTCACAACGGGAATGAGAGCGTTCTTCAATGCATGGCTCACCAGAATCCGCGATTCTGGAATCCCCCGTGCCCGTGCCGCTTCGACGTAATCCGCTTGCAAGGTTTGCCGCAAATTCACCCGCACAATCCGTTCAAAAATGCCGCTAATTAAAACCCCCAAGGTGACGCAGGGTAACGCCAGATAGTACAACGCCACAAAAAATTGCCCCAGATCCGCGTGGAGCAGGCTATCGAAGGTATACAAACCCGTCGGGCCATCGGGGGTAGGCAAAGTTACGGGAAAGCGGGTTCCCAGAGGAAACCACCCCAGTTGCACGGCAAATATGAGTTGCAAAATCATCCCTAACCAAAACATGGGAATGGAATAGGTGAGGATGCCAAACAGGCGGCCTGCTGCATCGAGAGGGGTGTTGGGCCGTGCTGCTGTCAGACTGCCGATCGCAATGCCCACCACCAAGGCGATCGCCATACTATAAAACGCAAGTTCCACGGTGGCTGGAAAAAACTTTTGAATAATCTCCCACACGGTTTCATCTTTGCTAATGAGGGAATTGCCCAAATCAAACCGTAGCAAGGAACCCAGATAATCGAGATATTGCACAAACAACGGTTTGCCTAAACCTAATTGATCCCGGAGCGCATCTTTGGCGGCTTGGGGGGCTTTGGGGCCAAGCAAGGCATCAACGGGATCGCCCGGAGTCGCCCGGAGCAGCAAGAAGACCAGGGTGGTAATTAGCCACAACATGAGCGGAGCCAGCAACACCCGCGTGAGGACGTAATAGCGCAGAGAACGAGAACGAGACATGGAACCCAGCAATGCGATCGGCGTACTATTTTGGTGATCATGCCATTCACTGCCCCCCACCACGCAACCGATGGATTGAGGCGGTGGGGGCAAATGGTCTGTCACCCCAATGATTATCATCTCTTTCATCGAAAAACTGAACATTACATTAATCGTATCGATCACAGCGGGAGGATTAAGGTATGACTCAATTGCTTTCTAGCCCAAATGCCTTAAAGCAGCCGAAGGTGTTCCAACGCTTGCAATGGGTGCTTGATCCCATTGGCTATATGGAAGGGGCGGCCAAGCTGCATCCCGATTTGTTTACGGCGGAAGTGGTGGGGATTGGTGCGGATTTGGTGTTTGTCAGCGATCCGCAGGCGATGCAGGTGATGTTGAGCAACGATCGCAAGCTGTATAAGGCGCTGGGAGAACCAAACAAGTTTTTGGCCACTTTATTGGGCAATTACTCGATTGTGATGCTGGATCACGATCGCCACAAGCGTCGCCGTCAGCTACTCATGCCGCCGTTTCATGGCGATCGCATGAAAGCCTATGGCAGTCTGATTGCCAACTTAACTCGCTCAATTTTTGACCAATTGGCGATCGGCGACAGCTTTTCGGCCCGGAAGTTGACCCAGGAGTTGTCGCTTCAGGTCATTCTCCAGGCGGTGTTTGGGGTAACAGATGGCGATCGCGCGGCCCAACTCAAAACCCAACTGGTACGGGTGGCGGATACGTTTCAGTCGCCCCTCAGTTCCAGTTTGTTGTTCTTTCCGGCCTTGCAAAAAGACTGGGGGCCGTGGAGTCCGTGGGGCCATTTTCGGCAACAGCAACAGCATTTGGACGAATTAATCTATGCGGAAATTCGCGATCGCCGAGAACAGCCCGATGGCGATCGCATCGATATTTTGTCGTTGCTGATGACCGCCACCGATGACACCGGCCAACCCATGACCGACCAGGAATTGCGGGATGAACTGACCACGCTGATGTTTGCGGGCCACGAAACCACTGCCACAGCAATGGCCTGGGCGCTGTACTGGATTCACCACCAGCCAGAAGTCCGCGAAAAATTGCTGCAAGAGCTACAAACCGTGGATGTGACTGATCCCATGACTGTGGTGCGATCGCCTTACCTGAGCGCCGTTTGCAATGAAACCTTGCGAATTCATCCGGTTGGGATGCTGACGTTTCCCCGCGTGGTGCAGGAGCCGACCGAGTTACTGGGCTATCCCCTGGCACCGGGCACTACCCTGGTCGGGTGCATTTATCTGACTCATCAACGGGAGGATCTTTACCCCAACCCCAAAGAATTCCGGCCAGAACGCTTTTTGGAGCGGCAATTTTCGCCCTACGAGTTTTTGCCCTTTGGGGCCGGGGTGCGGCGGTGTATTGGGGAAGCCCTGGCCCAGTTTGAGCTAAAGCTGGCTCTCGCAACAATTTTGCGCCATTACACCCTGGAACTGGCCACGACCCGCCCCGAAATTCCCCGCCGCCGAGGGATTACGCTGGCCCCAACCCACGGGGTGCCGATGGTGATGCAGGGGCGGCTTGCCCCCCAGGCGATCGCGCAAATGAGCGGAACGCTAGTTTAGGGAGGGCGATCTGGGGCGTTGACCGTCAATTTAGCCCAAAAACTGAGGAAAATTAGGCGATCGCGCCCTGCCGCCCCTAGGGTTTACTGTTCTCCGGTAATGGAGAGGGCATCAACCCAGATATAGGGGCACACCCCACCGGGCGTTAGGTGTTCCTCTTTGTCCACATAGATAATGGCTTTGAGCAACTCCAGAAAGTCTCCGGCCACTGTGGCTGATTCGATGCTGGTGCGATCGCCCTTATTCACCAACCATCCATCGAAGGGGAGGGAGAAAGAACCCTGAAGGGCTTTGACCCCCGCGTGGAGAGCTTGCACATCGTCGATCAGCACCACATTTTCGGCCGTGTCCAGGCTGTAGGCTTGATCGGCAGCGGCCCCAGCGGTGACGTGGAAAAAGTTGGGACTAATGGAGACTTTGGCCCCAATACTGGCATTTCCAGTCGGTTCGGCGTTCATCCGTTTGGCGGTACCAGCACTGTGCAAAAAGTTAGTGAGCACACCATTGGTGATGAGGGGAATGCGCCGGGTGGGTGTACCTTCGCCATCAAAGGTGCTGGGGGCGGGGTTGGCCGGGTGCAACTCGTCGTCATACACCGAGAGCAGCGGCGAGGCTAGGGCTTGGCCCAAGGATTCCGCCGTGGCAAGGCTCTGGTTATCCAGCACGTTTTGGGCATTGAACAGGTTTGAAAAAGCTCCCAGCAAGCTCAAAAAGGCTTCAGGCGCAAAGACCACCCGATATTTGCCCGTGGTGATTTTTTCGTAGTTTAAATGGCTAATGGTTTTGTCAGCGGCTTCTTGCAGGCAGCCCTCCAGATCCAGGGTGCTGAGGCTGCGGCTCACGCGATAAGCTCCGGCGCTGCGGGGCTTTTTGCCCTCTTCTTCCGTTTTGCTGTAGAGATAGACCGAGGTGGTCGATCGCGCTTCTTGCCGCATGGCCCCCTCGCTGTTGAGGTAAAAGCGATCGCTCAAGCGTTGGGCCAAACCGTTGTAGGGCACTCCGGCGATCGCGGGATGGGCATTTTTCAAGCCCTGTTCCGCCGCAATCAGTTTGTCGAGCAGTTCCGGCACCGGGGCGGGTTCGCTGGGCGCTGGGGTGTCATGGCTGATGGGCTTAGTGGCCTCTGGGCTGAAGTCGGGGACGTTTTCTTTAGCCCCAAAAAAGCTCGCTTCGTAGGCAGTTTTGAGGGCAAGTTCCAGGCCCGTGGGGTCAACATCCGTCGTGGAGGTAATCCCCATTGTCTGCTGATCGTTCCAGACCCGGACGGTCACGCTGGAGCGATTGGAGGCTTTCACCTGGTCGGGTTCGCCATCATCGACTTTGACGCTGGTTTCGTCAATGGTGGCCCCGTAGATGTCGAATTTTTGGATGCCGAGGCGATCGGCAATGGTTTTGGCTTGGGTGGCCAGTTCGTGAATGGTTGGCATAGGTTGTTTGCGAAAAGGTTTGAGAGCGTAAGTTTGGGGTTGTGAGCGGGCCGAGGGTTCAGGCACCGCCGCAACCGTGATTGGCATTCCAGCCCGTGTAGGCGGCCTTTAGGCGATAGTTGTAAACGCGAAAAACTCGACCTCGGCTATCTTTGGTGGGATCACAATATTGGCTGGGTCGGGGACTGTTCAACAGACAAATCTGCACTTTGTCTCCCACTTTTTGGCGGGCGATCGCGTCGCTTGGTTTGGCCCCGCGATCGACAATGGCGGCGCGGACATCGGGAAAGGTTTCGACCCCCAACTTGGCGGCAAACACAGCATAAAAGCCACTGTTGGGATCGCCTTCAAGTAGTTACCCAGCTTCGTGATAACGGATTCTTCACAGCGGTAGGGTTGGGGGTCAAAATCCTGCGGGTCATCGGCGATCGCCCCTTGCGGCAACCCCGTGATGCCCCACAACAGTATCCCCAGCCCTAGCCCAATGCGCGATTTGGTGTTCATTCCCGGTTCCAGTTGTCCTGTGTGTCCAGTGGCTTTAGCGGCCCCCAACGGTGATGGAGTCAACCTTGAGGTGGGGTTGGCCAACGGTGGTGTAAATGCTGCCGCTGACGGAACCACAGAACCCCGGAGCCAGGGCCAAATCCTGGGAGCACATGGAAATTTTGTTCATGATTTCCTTGGCTTCCCCAATCAGGGTTGCGCCTTTCAGGGGTTTGGTCACGTTGCCGTTTTCGATGAGGTAGGCTTCTTCCACCCCAAAGTTGAACTGGCCCGTTGCGCCAACACTGCCGCCGCCCATCTTCTTGCAGTAAATGCCTTTGTCGATGGAGGCAAACAGATCGTTAATGGCATAATCACCCGGCGCAATATAGGTGTTCCGCATCCGGGAAGCGGCCGCAAAGGTGTAGTCTTGGCGACGACCGCTGCCGGTTCGGGGGTGGCCTGTGCGAATGGAACCCGCGCGATCGGCCAGGAAGTTTTTGAGGATGCCTTTTTCGATCAAGAGGGTGCGCTGGGCGGGCATCCCTTCGTCATCCATTTCAATGGTGCCAAAGGCGCTGGGGGACAGCCCTTCATCCCAGGCGGTCAAACTTTCGTGGGCAATTTTTTCGCCTTTCTTGTCTGCAAAGGGGGTCGTGCGCTTTTCGATTTGGGTGGTTTCCAGCAAGTGGCCACAGGCTTCGTGGAAGATCACCCCGCCAAATTCGTTGGCCATGACGATGGGATAGGCTCCGGATTCCACGTAATCGGCATAGAGCATTTTGCCAGCGGATTCTGCAATATCTTCGGCGGTGTGGGCATAGTCCCACTGCTGCAAGAAACTGGGGTTGCTGGTATCGCCCAGACGGCGGCTGACGGAAGTGCGGTTGGCTCCATCGGCGCAGAGCAGCATAGAGGCGACGGTTTGGGTCAGGCGGATATCGCGGGCAAAGGTGCCATCGCTGGAGGCCACGAGGACTTCTTGCCAGTCGCGGAAGTAGTTGACGCGCCGGGATTGGATGTGGCTGGCGGTTTTGGTCAGGGCATCGCTGGCGGAGAGCAAAATCTCGCCCATGTCTTGAATGGAGATCACTTGGTCGAGCCAGGTGGCTTTTTGGCGGAGGGTGCCGTAGTCGCGCAGGGGTTCCAGGTTAATTTCGGGGATGAAGGCTCCGGGGGCGGGCAGTTGTAAGCCCAGGATGGCAAGACCTTTTTCGAGGGCGGCTTTGAGGCCGTTGAAGGAGAGGTCGTTGGTGCTGACGTAGCAGTCGGCTTGGCCCCGGAAGACCCGCACCCCGGCCCCAGTGGCAAGGCGGGGGGAAATGCTGGTGATGGCATCATCTTCGGCGAGGCAGCTAATGAAATTGCTGCGTTCTAGAAAGAATTCGATGAAGTTTGCGCCAGCTGCCCGTCCCAGCCCTAGTAAGGTGGCGAGGGGTGTTTCCCAGGTGTCGTCGAAGCGATCGCGGGTGGAGGTGTACTGCAAATTGGGTAATTCTTTGGAACGCAGAAGGGGAGTCGCAAGCATAGAACCTCAGCGGCTGGATGGGACAAAACGAGTCATTGAGCCTGAATGAATAGACCAGATAAAACAGGCCGGGAGCCAAGCCCCCTCACTCTTAATCATGAATCATTCCGGTAGCGGCGATCGCCCCCAAGGAGGAGCATCTAGGCCAACGGACTGAACTTCTATTTTAGGGGGCTGCAAAATATTCGTCACGAGAGCATTCATGCCAGAAACGGATGGTGAGCCTTGCAGCGAGGCAGAAAGCATGGGGGGACGCGGCGAAGGCTCCGGATGCGGTTCGCAATTAAGCGCAAAAAACTAGATTGGCAAAGGTTGGCTGCTACGCTGTAAGGCAGATTCAATGCCGGGAACCTTCTCCGGGGCGATCGCCTCAGGCAAGCAGTTGGTCAAACAGCTTTGCTATCCGATGGTTTCTGCGCTGGTGTGGTTGTGGAGTGAGCGCGTTCATGAATCCCTATCTGTCTGTTGTTGTTCCGGCTTACAACGAGGAAGCCCGCATTCTCAAAGCCTTAAGCGCGGTTGATCACTATCTCAAACAACAATCTTATACTTGGGAAATTTTGGTCGTGATCGATGGTGCAACCGATCAAACCCTTTCTGTCGTGCAACAGTTTGCCCGGGGCAACGCTCACATTCGCTGGCTCCATCGCCGCCAGAATCGGGGCAAAGGGTATACGGTGCGTGAAGGAATGCTGGCGGCTACAGGGACGATTCGCCTGTTTACCGATGCGGACAACTCAACCGATATTGCTCATTTGGAGGCGGTGCTGCCGTTGTTCGCGCAAGGCTACGACGTGGTGATTTGTTCGCGATCGCCCCAGGATGCCCCCGGCGCACGGCAAGCCATTTCCCAAACCTGGCCCAAACGAGTTTGTGGGATCTTGGGCAATGTGTTCATTCAACTCGTCGCGGTACCTGGGATTTGGGATACCCAATGTGGGTTCAAAGCCTTTAGCCAAACTGCCGCCGAGCAAATTTTTAGCACCGCCCGGATCAACCGCTGGGGGTTTGATGTGGAAGCCTTGGCCCTGGCACGGCAGTTTGGCTGGAAAATCGGAATTTTGCCGGCTCATTGGATGAACGATGCGGCGACAAATGTGGGCTGGGCCAGCTATTTGGAAGTGTTGCTAGAAACGCTGCAAGTACGCTGGAATTTGTGGCGAGGGGTTTACCACCAAGGCGGAACCCGGACTCAACCCACTCCGGTCGCCCGATTGGTGCAAGCCCCGTCGCGATCGCGTTAGGCACAATGGAAGGCGTTCTTTGTCCGCAGAAAATTTCCCATGCACTGGCTAAATGAACCGCCTGTTTGGCAGCGATCGGAGCGCCAGATCCAGGTACGCACCGCCCCCGATACGGATTTTTGGCGCATCACCCACTACGACTTCATTCGCGATACGGGCCACTTTTACCACGAGGCGATCGCGACTGATTTTTGCGCCACCGTCACGTTTCGCGGCCAGTACACCGATCAATATGACCAGGCTGGCCTCATGGTGCGGCTGGATGCCAACCACTGGATTAAAACCGGCATTGAGTATGTCGATGGGCAACAAAATCTGAGTGCCGTCGTCACCCGCGAATTTTCCGACTGGTCAGTGGTGCCCCTGGCCACCCCGCCCACCACCGTCACCCTGCAACTAGAACGCCGCCAAACTGCCATCCACCTTCGCTATGCCTTGGATGGAGCCTCAGCCTACACGCTGTTGCGACTGGCCTACTTCCCGGCCCCACCCACTCCGCTCCAGGTTGGCATCATGTGCGCCTCACCTCAGGGTCAAGGGTTTGCGGTGGTGTTTGAGGATTACCAAGTCCAGCCCCTAACAGCCATCGGATGAGCCAAAAGATTCGGTCGGCGGATTCCCTTTGAAATACAAAGATTGGTTGTACAACACCGCTTCTTGATGGGTCAACAGCGTGCAATCCGACTGGGGCGTGCCCACACACAGCAGCACGTAGCCCTGAGCCATTTCTGCCGCACTCAAAAATACCTGTTCGCTTTGGTCGATTTCGCCTTCTACCAACTTGGCGACACAAGCGGAGCAATTGCCCTGTTTGCAACCGGAGGGTAATCGAATGCCTGTGAGTTCCGCAATATCCAAAATATATTCATCGTCTGGCACCGCCAGGGTTTGATCGAGGGCGATCGCCGGATTCAACACCCGGACTTGATAGGTTGGCATGGGGCGAGCGTTCCGCTTACTGTTCATTCATTCGTTATTTCAATCTTTACCATATAGCGCGATCAATCGGCTTATTTTTGCAATGGATTAGAGAATAATTTACCGCTTCATTGTGCTCCATTCAAAGTGAAGAATTCCAACTAAATCCTTGAGTTTTTTCGAGCAAATTTTGGATTTATTTAGTAATTGTTTACATAATTTTTAATCTGAAATCGGGGACAGTTGTTTGCTTTGGGTGAGGCAATATGAAGCCTGTCAGCCACTCCGAGCCACGTAGATATGAAGGAACAAATTAAGGACAAAAAGCCTTTTCCGTGGGCGATCGCGCCATCCCTGGGTCACTAATTCGCTACCAACAACTGGAGTCAACAACATCAATGGGCGGGGCAACTACCCTGCCGGGTGATTGTCAAGAAGAATTGAAATTTCCACAATAGGAAAGCGATCGCGGCTACTCCTGCGGCAAGATGAGGCAGTGTGTTCCGAAAAATGCTGGTGAAAACAGCGTTAGCCTAAGGCAAGGCCATTGGGTCGGGCTATAGATTTAGAATTTTTGAGCCGTTCAATAAACTAGCTGGGTGTATCTAAATCCATCATTTTTCTGTCTTTAACTGATCCCTACATCCTAATTAATAAAGCTATGAAAGCAAGATTTGCGATCGCCCCATTGACCGTAGCCGCGATGGTTGTGGCGAGTTTACCGGGGATGGCCCAAATTACCGGAGCCACCGACGGCACCAACACCCTCATCAATCAGTCGAACAACACGTTTAATATCACCGGAGGCACCCAGGCTGGCAGCAACTTGTTCCATAGCTTTCAGCAATTTGGGTTAAACCAGGGCCAAATCGCCACATTTTTGTCTAATCCCTCCATTCAAACCATTTTGGGGCGGGTGACGGGGGGTAGTCCTTCGATCATCAATGGTCAAATTCAAGTGACGGGCAGCAATGCCAATTTGTTTTTAATGAACCCCGCTGGGATTGTGTTTGGGGCGGGGGCAAGTTTGAATGTCCCGGCTGCGTTCACGGCGACGACGGCTAACGCGATCGGCTTTCGGCCAGGGCTAGATGGTTCTCCCAGTGCATGGTTTAACGCCACAGGCTCTAACAATTACGCCGCATTAACCGATACCCCCCACAGTTTTGCGTTCTCAATGGCCCAACCAGGGGCGATCGTGAATGCAGGGAATTTAGCCGTTGGCCCCGGTCAAAATCTAACCTTGCTCGGTGGCACTACGGTGAATACGGGCACTCTCAAGACGACGGGGGGGACGGTGACGGTAGCGGCGATCGCTGGGGGCAAGCTGGTGCGAGTTTCTCAGGATGGTAGTTTGTTGAGTTTAGATTTGCCCGTTGCGACGAGTTCCGGGTTGAATCCGGTGGCGGGGTCGCCGTTGTCGTTGCCAGCGCTGCTGACCGGGGGCGAGGTGGCCAGTGCCACGGGCCTCACGGTGGAGCATGGCGTGGTGAAATTAGTCAGTTCGGGCAAAACGGTTTTGGCCCAACCCGGTGATGTGACGGTGGCCCAAACGATTGATGCAACGGGGGTGACGGGGGGCACCGTGCGAGTGCTGGGCGATCGCGTCAACCTCACGGGGGCCACGGTGAATGCCTCTGGCGCAAATGGCGGGGGGCAAGTGTTCATTGGGGGCGATTACCAGGGTCAGGGCACGCTCCCCACGGCGAAACGGACGGTCGTGAGTGCGGATTCAACGATTCTGGCGAATGCACAACAGCAGGGCAACGGGGGCCGCGTGATTGTCTGGGCCGACGAAGCAACGGGCTTTGCAGGGCAGATCGCAGCCAAGGGTGGGGCGATCGCGGGGAATGGCGGGTTTGTCGAAGTCTCTGGCAAACAGTCCCTCTCATTTACGGGGACGGTGGATGTCACAGCAGCGGCAGGCACCCACGGCCAACTGTTGCTTGATCCCAACATTGTCTTGATTGGGGCCGATGGCACCGATGATGCCCAAGTGGACGATGGCCAAATCTTAGCCGGAGATGGCGGCCCCGCCACGTTTCGCATCTCGACAACTCGCCTGGTGCAATTGCTAAATGGGGGCAATGTGGCGATCGCCGCCAATAACACCATCGCAGTGGAGCAAGCCCTAAACACCACCGCCAACCCCAGCCCTGGCAACCTGACGTTGACCGCCCCCACCCTGAATTTGAATGCGCCGATCGCCCTCAACGGTACCCTCACCCTCAACGGCAATGTCAACAATACGACGACCCGTGTCATTGATGTAACGACGACGGGAGACTTGTTGATTCAGGGGCAAGTCAATGTGTTTGATGGGTTTGGGGTGCCTGCGGCGGTCAAGCTTACGTCCACTCAGGGCAATATTTTTGTGCAGACGATTTCGTCGGGATCGGGCGGGGTGGATATCAACGCGGCGGGTTTATTTCAAGCGCGAGCCGGAACCCCCCGGCCAAATGTGTTTTTGCGGGCCAACCCCACCACCGACCCGGAATTGGCAGCCTTCTTTCAATCTAAGGGCATTACCCTAGCACCAAACCAATTTGCGAACGTGCATTACCAGTTCGGCAACGATGGCGAAAGTTTGCCCGTAATTTACAGCATTGCCGCAGCGCAAAGTAACAATACTCCGGCTGGAGCCTTGAATGCACCAGTCACGATTCGCTATGGCGGGGCGACGCGGACGTTGGTGGATAGCGCTTTCCCCATTGTGGCGACGGATGGCACTGGCACCGTGACCCAGGGGCGCATTTTGATTCAGGGCGGCGATGGGGCGTTTTTCTTGGGGCCAACCACGACGGGCAAACTGGTACCCAGCCTGAATGATGCTTTTTTGACGAAAAATGCGGCAGGCGACTTTGTTCCGGTTGATCCAGCGACTTACAATCCAGCCACCACAACGTTATACCGCAACCAAACCTACACGGCTTCCTTTCCGACAGCAGACTTTCCCGCCAATATCAGTGGGTTAGCAGGATCGATTTATGTGGGCTTTGGGTCTAACACGACTCTATACGGGGCGACCCAAAATCGAGTGTTTGCGCCTGTGCCGCCAGCGATACCGCAAGGGCCATCGACTCAGGCTCCGGCGGCTACCCCCGTGGCGGCGGCTTCAACCTCGGTCACGCCCGCCTCTGAGGTGCAGTCGGGTGTCCCCCCGATCGCCACCAGTGCCATCCAGCGGAATTTTGTCAGCCAAGAGCGGAGCAATGCCTGTGGGGAACAGGGAACGGCGATCGCAACGGCCACCCCAGACCGGCGATCGGGCACGGCTGGCCCCAATCCCTGTAAACGAGTCGGTGATGATGAGCAAATTCTGAAGATTTTAGGGGCAGAGGGCGACACGGCCCCACCAACGGGAGTGAAATAAGACGGGGTGCAATCACGGGTAATCACCAGAGCAAATAGGCAATACATCGGCATGGCAATGGGCAGGTGGCAAGGAATCGGGGCGATCGCGCTGTTGTTGTGGCTCAGTTGGGGAACTGGGAGCGTGGCCGTTGAGCCAGTCTTGCCCCCTGGAACGCCAGTCGTGGCTCCGCCCACCACGACTGATCCTCTAGAACGCGGGTTACAGCAGTTTCAGGCCCAGGAGGTGGAGGCGGCGATCGCCACCTGGGAAGCGGCCCTCCCTCACTATCGCCAAAGCCAAGCCCCCGCCAAAGAACGGCAAACCCTGGCCCAGTTGGGCATGGCCTATGTGGTGGTGGGGCAATATCAGAAAGCAATAGAGCGGTTAACCGCCGTTTTGCCCCTGGCGCGATCGCAGCCGGATCGGGTGGGGGAAGCAGAAGCTCTGGGCAATTTGGGGATTGCTTACAAAGAAATTGGGCGTTATGGACAGGCGATCGCCACCCATCAACAGGCGGGAAAGCTCCTGCTGGCCCTGGGCAATCGTCCGGCGTTGGGCCAGGTCTTAAGCAATTTGGGTAATGCCTTTGTCGCGGTGGGAGCCTATGACAAAGCCCAGGTGGCCTATCAGCAAAGTCTGAAAATCGCGCAGCAGGCGGGCGATCGCCGGGGCGAGGTCATCGCGCTGGGCAATTTGGGCACGGTGTACGCCAATTTGGGCCAGGATCAGGCGGCGATCGCGGCCTTTGACCAAAGTTTGCAGTTGGCCCAGGCATTGAACTATCGGGCAGGCCAAACCAGCGCCCTGTTGAATTTGGGTTCGACCCATCACGCTTTGCGGCAACTAGACAAAGCCATTCCGTTTTACGAACAGAGTTTGCACCAGGCCCAAGCGACGGGCGATCGCGCCAATGCGGCAAAAGTGTTAGGCAGTTTGGGGTTGGCCTACGAGGACAAAAAAGACTTTGCCAAAGCCCTGGCCTACCATCAGCAAAGTTTGGAATTGGCGCGATCGCTGAACGACCCAGAAGCCCAAAGCGTAGCGTTAAATAACCTGGCCCATACCCAGTTTGGGGCGGGGCAATTGGCTGAAGCAGAGGCCAATTTGCGGGCGGCCATTCGCCTGTTGGATGGGTTGCGGCCCGAACTCAACGATGCCTACAAAGTCTCGATTTTTGATACCCAACTCCACACCTACAGCTTGTTACAGCAAGTATTAGTAGCGGCGAACCAACCCGAAGCCGCCCTGGAAGCCGCAGAATGGGGCCGTGCCCGCGCCTTTTCGGAATTACTCGCCCAGCGCATCACAGACAAAACCAAAGCGATCGCCCCCGCCCTGACCATTGCAGACATCAAGCGGATTGCACGGGAACAAAATGCCACCCTGGTTGAGTATGCGATCGTCCCTGACGATGACTTCAAATTTCGGGGCAAACAACGGGCGCGGGAATCGGAATTGCTGATTTGGGTGGTGCAACCGACGGGCCAGGTGCATCTGCGGCGCGTGGATCTCAAACCCCTATGGCAACAAGATTTGACCCTCCATCAAACCGTGGCGATCGCCCGCAATTGTTTGTATCCACCCTTCTCCTGCCCCGAAGCGAAAGCCCCCGCCCCCGCCAACACGCCCCCCGCCCAAACCGACCCCATCCGGCGCGTCAACCCCGCTTTGCACCGTTTACATCAACTGCTGATCGCCCCGATCGCCGATTTACTCCCCCGCGATCCCGCCGCCCAAATCATCCTGATTCCCCAAGAATCCCTATTTTTGGTGCCCTTTGTCGCCTTGCAACAGGCCAATGGCCGCTACCTGCTCGAAGACCACACCGTTTCCACCGCCCCAGCCATCCAAGTCCTGGGCCTAACCCATCAACTCCAGCAGCGCACCCCACCCGCCGCCCCCAGGACTCCGGCCTTAGTTGTGGGCAATCCCACCATGCCCAGCATTGGGGAACAAAGTCTTGCGCCCCTGCCCTTGTCGGAAACGGAAGCCCAGCAGATTGCCACCCTGCTCAACACCACCGCTTTAACAGGCCAAGCGGCAACAAAGCAGACCGTCACGCAGCAAATGCCCCAAGCCCGGTTAATCCACCTCGCAACCCACGGCCTGTTGGAATATGGGCAGGAGTTGGGCGAAACCGATGTGCCGGGGGCGATCGCCCTGGCTCCTGATGCCCAACCCACAGGCCAAACACCCAATGGGTTGCTAACAGCCAGCGAAATTCTGAATCTACGGCTTCAGGCTGAACTCGTGGTGCTGAGTGCCTGTGATACGGGCCGGGGCCGAATTACAGGGGATGGGGTAATTGGGCTATCGCGGGCGTTTATCTCGGCGGGTACGCCCAGTATGTTGGTGTCGCTATGGGCAGTTCCCGATGGGCCAACCGCTGAGTTGATGGTGGCGTTTTATCACCATTGGCAGCAGCACCCCAACAAAGCCAAAGCCCTGCGATCGGCGATGCTGGCCACGATGGAAAAGTACCCCCGCCCCCTTGATTGGGCGGCATTTACCCTGGTGGGCGAGGCGGAATAGGGCCGTGGGAGCCTCATGATTCCGGAGAGCGATCGCCCAAGACTTCATAAACTTCCACACTGGTTTGGCGACCGCGCAGTTGCAAATGGCCCCAGGACTCTACCCGAAACTGGTTTTGGAGATGGTCGAGGGTTTCGCGGGCAATCAAAATGCGGCAGGGCTGGGATTGGCGTTCTTTTTCGCACCCTTCCAACCGAGAGGCAATGTTGACGCTATCACCGATGACGGCATATTCCAGGCGATTTTGCCCCCCCAAACTACCCGCCATCACTGGCCCGGTGAAGATCCCGATCCGCATTTTGACGACGGGTAAATGGCGCTGGCCCCAGTCCTGGTTCAGGGTGTGGAGGCGATCGCTCATCATCACGGCGCAGGCCACGGCGTGTTGAGCATCGGCGGCAATTTCCGTTACCGTCGTCCGGGGAATCGGCACCCCAAATACCGCCATCAGACCGTCGCCCATAAATTTATTGATAATGCCGTGATGGGCGTGCACCGCCTGGGTCATCGATCGCATGAACTCATTCAGCCAACTCATGACCTCTTCAGTGGGCCGTTGCTCGGAAATGGTGCTAAAGCGGCAAATGTCCAAAAAGAGAATGGTGGCCGTCAAGGTTTGCCCGGTTAACACGCCCGACTGCAACAGGCGATCGCGGGCAGCCCACAGGGCCGAGGCAATTTCGGGCGAAGTTTGCTGGCCCAAAAGCTTCAGGCTAATCTGCTGTTGTTGGCGGGCCGATTGCATTTGCTGCGCCACGGTAAAACTGCCCATCGCGATCGCCGCCACCGCCGGAGCCACCACTGGAATCCACCCCCCGCCCAGCAACACCCCATAGCTGATCCCCACCAACCCCACCACCAAGCTCACTCCCGCTAGCAGGAGTACAGACGGTCGCTGCACCCATCTGGCCACCAGGCTTCCGGCAATTCCCCAGGCCACAATCCACCCCACTTCCAGCCATTCCGGCCAAAACCAAAACAGCGATCGCCCCCCTTGAGCCGCCGTCAAAATCTGGCTCGTCATTTGGGCATGAACCACCACCCCCGCCATGCGCGGATTCCCTTGCAATGTCGCACTGTAAGGGGTGTAGAAGTTGTCTTTCAGCGTCGGAGCCGTGGCCCCAATCAGGACAATCCGGTCTTTAATCAAAGCGGGATCAACGCGACCCTGGAGCACAGCAGATAGCGGCACCATCGGCGCGGGGGCTTCTGGCCTGCGGTAATCCAGCAGCAATTGGTAGCCCCGACTGTCGATGGTTTGGTAACCGCCAGAGTTAGCTTGCAAAGGCCGAAACACCTGTTGCCCCAAAACCAATTCATTCGCCTCGGTAACACTTCCCTGAGTGCCCAAATAGGTCATCGCCAGTTGCATGGCAAAGGAAACGGCATTCTGATTCTTGTCGGCAGCAAACACCAGGCTGCGCCGCACAACCCCGTCAGGATCAACAATGATGTCGCTGAAGCCCACCTGGTTGGGTGGAACTTCGGGCAAACTCGTTACGGCTTCCTCCGGTGCATTGCCCAGGGTGCGAATGGTAATCACGTTAGGGTGTTGGAGTTCCCGCACAAAGGCTTGGTGGCCCGGATCGTTCGGAAAGTTACGCACCAGATCAATACCAATGACTTTGGGTTGGTCGCGTTGCAGTTGGCGCAGCAGTTTGGCCATGACCTGATCCGATAGGGGCCATTGCTGTTGCGATCGCAAATCCGCCTCGCTAATGCCCACAATCAGCAACCGCTCATCCAAAGCGGGCACAGGCCGCAGCCGCAGCAGGTGATCATAGGCCACCAATTCCAATGGCTCCAGCCCACCGAGGTGCCGAAGCCCCAACAGCAGCCCGGTCAGACTCACCCCTGCAAGCACCAAAATTTTGAGTTCCACCGCCGACTGGAGCGGATTGTGCTTCCGCCAATATGCCATAACTGGATCAAAGCACCGCACAATCAAACAAGTCCTCGCTGATCTGTTTGCCCTGCTGCGATCCCCGTTGTTGCGCCGCTGCTCAAAACGGGACGCGCTGGGTTGAGATGATTAATCTACATTGTGGCCATATTGTGGCAATCCAGGCTGACCGTCAATTGGCGCTGGCGCGATCGCCGTCTCACCTCAGCGTTCAGGGGCGATCGCGCTCCCCGCATCAACGCAATCAAAAGGCTTCAACCCTTGGCCCCACCTGGCTAGCCATACCCGCCGCCGCAACAAGGCCCCTTTAGCCCCGCCGCCAAAAAGCGCATCAGTTAAGCTTTTTCGTGCTGTTCATAAGCCGCGACAATTCGTTGCACCAGTGGATGCCGCACCACATCAGCTTTAGACAGATGACAAAAGGCAATGCCATCCACAACGTGCAAGATTTTTTGGGCCATCGCCAATCCCGACATTTGGTTGCCAGGAAGGTCAGTTTGGGTAATATCTCCCGTCACCACCATCCGCGACTTAAAGCCCAATCGGGTAAGCACCATTTTCATTTGGGCCGGGGTGGTGTTCTGCGCTTCATCCAAAATGACAAACGCATTGGACAGGGTGCGCCCCCGCATATAAGCGAGCGGAGCAACTTCGATCACCCCCCGCTCCATCAGGCCGGGAATTTTTTCGGGATCAATAAATTCATACAGTGCATCGTACAAGGGCCGCAGATAGGGATCGATTTTTTGCTGTAAATCTCCAGGCAAAAACCCCAGGCGTTCCCCCGCTTCCACCGCTGGCCGTGTCAAAATGAGGCGCTCATACTGGTTATTCAACAAGGCTTGCACCCCTAACACCGCCGCCAGAAAGGTTTTGCCCGTGCCGGCTGGGCCAATGCAAAAAGTGAGATCGTGGTTGCGGACGGCCTGGATATATTGCCGTTGCCGAAAGGTTTTGGCCCGAATATCTTCGCCTCGCCGTGTCCGGGCCAGAACATCGCGGTGTAAGTCTTGGAGTTCGTCTTGACGATGGGTGTCGATCGCCTGTCGGGCGGTGAGGATATCCACTCCGGCGATCGCTTTCCCCTGGCTCCAATCATCCTCCAAAGCCGCCACCAATCGCTGCATGAGCTGGATTTGATTGGCAGTGCCCGAAATCAATAATTCCTGCCCCCGGAGCACCAAAGTTGCCCCTGTCTGCTGCGCCAGCAACTTCAGGTTTTCTTCTCGTTCACCCGCCAGGGCGATCGCGCTTTCAATTGTGGGTAAGTGGAGCCGAAATGCTTCTACCATGCCAGACCAAACTTGCTAAACGGGCCATCGCCAAGAAACGACCGAACAGCGGCCAATCAGCCTTCAAGGCATCTAGCCAACTCGATGGCTTCAATGCAAAACGCCGACAGCCTCACCTACCCAGAATCAACTCTGAACAGGGGTACTGTCAGCGTAGCAAACAATTCACCCAATCCCACGATTTAGCTGTTGACTTCAAGCTGGCCCACGGGATGGCCCTCGTTTGGCTGGCCGAGGAGGCGGTGTTTTGCTACCGGAACTGCGGTTGCCTCCATCCCCCTCCGAGGCACTTGGCCCATCACCGTAGATATCCAGATGAATGGAATGACCAGCCCGTTCTGCGATCGCGCTTAGAACCGTCCGAATGGCTTGAATGTTCCGGCCTCCTCGGCCAAAAACGCGCCCCTTGTCAGCGCCATCAAAGGCGACCCGCACCCAAACCCGAGCCTTGGCAGGCGCAACTTCACAATCCAGCTTCAACAAATCCGGCGATTCGAGAAACGGTTGAATTAAAAATCGCACCAGCGCTTCGTATTGCTGAGTCGCTACTGGAAAATCGGTTGTTTCAGGCATTCAACTGCTCAAAGACCTTTTCTTTCTCAAGGATGCTACGGACGGTATCGGTGGGTTGTGCACCCTCTTTAAGCCGCTTCACGATCGCAGGCACATTGAGCCGAATTTCGTCACTTCTGGGATTGTAGAAACCCAACTCTTCCAAAGGCCGACCATCCCGCCGGGACGTGCTGTGCATCGCCACAATCCGGTAGCTCACTTCCCGCTTTTTCCCTAATCGCTTCAATCGCAATTTGATCATGCTGCCACAAGGTTCCCATTTGCTATGAAAAGTACTGCCTTGGTGTTCACTCCAGTGTTTGGGGTGTGCCAAGCAATTCCGCTATTCAATTCACGGACTCACTATTGTACCACGTCCCTTGGGGAAGAAGGCGTTATAAGGTGCCGAACCCTTTCTTTTTCTTGTCTTTTTTCTTTTTCTTGGCGGCGGCTCCGCCGGCTTGGCCTCGCCAGCCCGGTTGCGGTCGCCCACCAAAGGGGTTGCTCATTCCCGGCATTCCGCCCATTCCCGGCATTCCCCCCATGCCTGGAAAGTTTCCGTTGCCCAACTGTTGCATCATGTTCCGCATTTTTTGGAACTTGCTGACCAATTCCCCCACGTCGGCTTCAGAGTAACCCGACCCTTTGGCAATGCGTTTGCGGCGGCTCGGCGACTTGGAGAGCAGATCGGGATTTTTGCGCTCCTCGGCAGTCATGGAATTGATCATGGACTCGGCTTTTTTCAGTTCCGATTCGCCTTTTTCCAGTTGGCCAGAGTCGAGCTTGTTCATGCCCGGAATCAGCTTCATGATGCCGCCCAGGGAACCCATTGTTTTGAGCAGGCGGGTTTGTTTGAGGAAGTCGGTAAAGTCAAACTGGGCCGTGAGGATTTTCTCCTGCATTTTTTCGGCTTCCAGGAGATCCACTTCGTCTCTGGCTTTTTCGACCAGGGTAAGCACGTCGCCCATGCCCAAGATCCGGGAGGCCATGCGATCGGGATAGAAGGGCTGGAGGGCTTCAACTTTTTCACCCGTCCCGATAAATTTGATCGGTTGGCCCGAAATTTGACGCACCGAAAGGGCCGCTCCACCGCGCGTATCGCCGTCCATTTTGGTGAGGATGGCCCCAGTGATCCCAATCTGGTCATGAAAGGTGCGGGTCAGGTTGGCGGCTTCTTGCCCGGTCATCGCATCGACCACGAGCAAGACTTCGTGGGGCTGGACGGTGGCTTTGATTTGGGCCAGTTCCGCCATCATGTCTGCGTCGATCTGCAAGCGTCCGGCGGTGTCAATAATGACGGTGTTGATGCCGTCGGCTTTCGCTTGTTCGACCCCTTGACGGGCAATTTCGACGGGGTTTGCGTCTTTCCCCAGGTCAAAGACGGGGACGTTGATTTGTTGCCCCAGGGTGATCAGTTGGTCGATCGCGGCGGGTCGGTAAACATCTGTGGCCACCAGCATCGTTGTGCGCTCTTGTTTACGGAGATGGAGGGCGAGTTTGGCGGTGGCGGTGGTTTTCCCGGTTCCTTGTAACCCGGCCATGAGGACGATGGTGGGGCCAGGTTCAACGGCGGCGAGGGGGGCGTTGGTTTCCCCCATGACGCGCACGAGTTCGTTGTAGACGATTTCGATAAATTGCTGATCGGGGGTGACTCCGGCGATGACCTCTGCCCCCAGTGCTTTGGTTTCGACATCTGCCACAAAGTCTTTGACGACCTGGAGGTTGACATCGGCTTCGAGCAACGCCCGCCGTACTTCACGGGTCGCTTCTTTGACGTTGCTTTCAGAGATTTTGTCCTGACCGCGCAGTTTTTTCCAGGCTGACTCTAATCGGTCGGAGAGAGCTTCAAACATAGAGGTTTAGCTGTATTGCAAAGATGGACAGATGGACATCGCTATTATCAGATTAACGCTTTGCGTGGCCTGACATGGTAACGGTTGGGGAAGAAGTGGGATAACCGATGGGTGCTAGGGATGCAAGGGGCGATCGCCCTCTAGGGGCTTTGCGATCGCCGCTTTTCCCCTCAGGCGTTGGGATAGAGCGCAGAAAATTGCTTGACTCTAGCGGCCTTGCCGTTACTTTTGGGGCTAGCGGAGGAACACTACAACAGGGCATTCTACTGCTAGGCATTGCACTCAGATTTCGCCCTCGGTCAACCGTGATGAGCCTGTTTGTTATTCCTTATCTGTTCTGAGTTTATGTCTCAATTTGAATTTGGTGATGCGCCGAAGGTCGCTGAGTGGAACGCTGAAACAGTCGAGGCCGTGCCCGATCTCCATCATTATCTTGCTGATCTGAAGGCAGAGCTGCCAAATTCTCCGGCGGTGGAGCACCTGGAGGCATGGCTGGAGCAGTGGGCGTGGCTGAAAGCCTTTCATCAGTACAGCCAAATGCTGGTGGCGGCGATTCACCCGGCAGATTTTAGTGTGCGTTATGGGAATCAGGCGTTTTGTGAGTTGTTGGCGATCGCGGCAGAGCAACAGGAACCCGTACCCCTGGCTCAAAAGTTGACGCAAGCCTTAGATGCAGTGCTGACCCCGGCGGATCAGGCCGTAGTGAAACGATTATATCGGCGGCATTTGTTGCATTTGGTGTTGCGCGAGTTTTATCACGTTGATCCCCAGCAGGGGCGGTTGCTGGAAGCGCCAGCGATTGTGCAGCTACCGGGGCCGACCGCGACTGGGCGGCGCTATGTGCAGTTTTGGTTGCGATCGCAGCATGTCCAGGTCACTCGGCGACCCGACTGCCCCGATGAGTTTGCTGACCTGGGCTTGGCCGCGCTGTCAGCAGCCGAGTTGGAGCGGTGGCTGGCCAATCCGGCTCAATTGCAAGTGCTGGAGGAGCGGCTGTGTTGGTCGAACTATACAGTCCACGGGGTGCTGTTGCTGGAGGGGTTGGATGTGACTGTGCAAGAAACGATCCGGCAAACAACCCAGTTATTGATTGACCGGGATTCTATTTTGCAAGCCCAAAAATTTCAACAAGTGGAACAGCAGTTACAAGCCCTGTTTCACGCCCAGCGGACGCTCATTTTGACGGTGGAAGCGGAGCAAATTCGGCTGTTTACTGGAGTCATGCCGGAAGACATTGATATTACGACCTATTCCCTGGATCTGTTGCAGGAATCTTACATCACTCGGGCGATCGCGACGAACCAGGTACAAATCATTCCCGATCTTTCAACCCATTACCAAACTGATCTGGGACGGCAACTGGTGGAGCAAGGGGTGCGGTCTGTCCTGTTGATTCCGTTGGTGGCTCCGGTGCCGCCCCATGCCGCCAATCATCCCTATCCAACGCTAGAAAAACCCCAAGTTGTGGGGCTGGTGGGCATTGTGAGCGATCGCCCCAACCAGTTTGATGGGCTGGACTGTTGCCACGCCGAACAACTCATTCCCGCCTTCACCCGTGCCCTCACCTTGGCCCAACAGCAGTTAATGCAAAAGCGGTTTGTGACCAACATTCACCCCGCTGTGGAATGGCGGTTTTTGCAAGAGGCCGAGCGGCGGAGTCTGGGGCTACCACCAGAACCCGTTGTGTTTAACAATGTCTACCCGTTGTATGGCATTTCCGATATTCGGGGTTCTTCAGAGGCCCGCAACCAGGCCATTCAAGCGGATGTGTTGGCTCAGTATGCCTTGGCGATTGCCGTGGTCGAAGCCGTGTATGCAGTCGATCGCAGTGCCTTCACCGGCCAACTGCGGCTAGACTTGCTCGACCGAATGCGATCGCTTGAAGCCACCATTAACGTTGATGCAGAAATTACCGAACTGCGCTACCTCCGAGAACAATTTGAAGGGTACTTTGAATATTTTGCTCAGTGGGGCCAGGGGGCGATCGCAGCCATCCAAACCTATCGCGATGCCTGCAACAACTCCCAAAACTGCGTCTACAAAGCCCGCGCCGAATACGACAAAGTGGTGAACCAAATCAACAGCCTGCTCCGGGCCACCTGGGAGCAATGGCAACTTCAAATGCAAAAAACCACCCCCCACTACTGCGACATTGAAGCCACCGATGGCATTGATCACATGATTTATGCGGGCAGTTCCATCGATCCCAAATTCACCACCTTCCAACTCCGCAGCCTGCGGTATGAGCAACTCCGGGCCATGTGTGACTGCGCCCGCACCGCCCTCCAGTTTCAGCAAACCAATAAAACCTCGCTTCAGGTCGCCCACCTGGTATTAGTTCAAGACTCCACGGTTGACATTTTTCACGATGAAACCACAGAACGCTTGTTTGATGTCCGGGGTACCCGCGATACCCGCTACGAAATCGTGAAAAAACGGATCGACAAAGGGGTTGACCAGGCCACCCAAACCCGCATCACCCAGCCCGGTATGATTACCCTTGTGTTTTCAACGCCCCAGGAACAAACCGAATATCAGCAATATTTGCGCTATTTGATCCGCGAGGGTTGGATCAGGCCAGAGATTGAACAGGGGAATGTTGAACCGCTGCAAGGCGTAACGGGGCTGAAATTTATGCGGGTGTGTGTGTTGCCGGCCCCAACGGACGCACCAACGGAATGCAATTAAACTTAGCCAAAAGTTAAGCCCCAGAGGCACACGGCCCCTGGGGCGATCACTAGATCAAGTTAATCTGAAGACCATGAATGAGTAGACAAGCACCGTGACTGTTAGGAGCAGACCGGGCTTTGCTGGCTCTATTGGTCGCTGAACCCTTGTCAGCGAACCCTTGCCCCGATTGGCCGGGGCCAAGCCAAAGACAACCGCCAGGGCGATCGCGCCGTCAAGTACCTACGGCCTAGTTCAAGCCCAACCAGGACAGCAGCCCTTGCCCGGTGACATATTCAATCACCAAAGCCAGAGCAAAGCCAATCATGGCAGCCCGACCGTTTAGCCGCTCGGCGTAGTCATTAAAACCAAACTTCGGTTCGGCAACCTTGGGAGTGACCGTGGGTTGTTGCTGAGTCATATCGTTCACCTCTTTTGTCGGCACATACTTGGTGTGCGTGGATCAGGACTCTTGAGTAAACAGGCTACGTGGCTCGACCAATGGAATTGGTCGCCGGATTAGCCTGTTACATTTCTTCACCTATCTTCAATTGTAAACAGAATCGCTAATTCGTCAACGCGGCCCGATCGCGATCGCCCCCATCAGGCCCAGAATTGGTTGCCTAGCCCCGGAGAGCCACCCCTTTCAGTTCGGTGATTTCCCCAAAAATTCCCTCTTTGGGCAGCCATTTCCCCCGCCGATCAGCGATACATTAAAAGAGAAATGATTCACAACAATATGTAAAGTTATTGGTCGTTTCTGAAGAGAAAGCAAGGGATCGGCTAGCTATCAGTGTTCCGCTCCTAAGCTAAAGTTCAGTTCTGAGATAACAAAAGAGCTGTTGCGGCTGCTTCCAGCCCCGGCAGTTGGTTAACACGTCTGGATAGGCTTTGTCTTATGTTCAAACTACGAAATGCTTACCTCAAGCCCCTGGTGCGGTCTGTATTGGCGATCGCCCTGGTCATCGCTCTCGTTTTCGGGCAGGCGGATGGGGCCTTGGCTGCCGTCAGAGGGGGAGGACGCATTGGCGGCGGTTCCTTCCGCGCTCCCGCCCCCAGTCGGACTTACTCAGCGCCCCGAACCTATGCTCCTGGCGGTGGCGGTTACTATCCAGGGGGCGGCATCGGCTTTCCCTTCTTCGTCCCAACCTTCTGGCTCTTTGGTGGCGGGGGGAGCCTGTTCAGCATCTTGATCTTTTTGGCTGTGGCAAGTTTCCTGGTGCGGGCCTTTCGCAGCAACCGTGACGGAGGCGAACTGGAGGGTTACGGTACAGTCACCAACCCCAACATCACCGTGGCCGAAATCCAGGTGGGTTTATTGGCAGAAGCGCGAGAATTACAAATGGACTTAGACCGCTTGGCCGTGTCGGCAGACACTAGCTCGACCGCTGGTTTAGCTCAAGTGTTGCAGGAAACCTCCTTGGCCTTGTTGCGTCACCCCGAATACTGGACTCATGCCACAACAACGGTTAAGCAAGCGCGCCTCGCCAGTGCAGAAGCAGAATTTAATCGGTTGCTGCTCAGCGAAAGGAGTAAGTTCAGCCGGGAAACCTTGTCGAATGTGAACAATCAACTGAAGCAAGCCCCAATGGATGCGCTGTTGGTGGGTGAGGCCGATCCGGCAGAGTTGTTAGCCCAAGGGCCGAGCGAATACATTGTGGTGACAGTGTTGGTGGGTGTTCAAGGCGAAGTCAAGTTGCCAACGGTGAACAGTACGGAAGATTTGCGGCAGGCGTTGGGGGTATTGGGCGGTGTGCCCAGCGATCGCCTCTTGGCCCTCGAAATCCTGTGGGCACCGCAAGCTACGGGTGATGTGTTAACGAAAGAAGATCTGATCGTTGAATATCCCAACCTCAAGCTGATCTAATCTATCGGTCGTGGCCTTGAGGCCCGCCCCCACCAACGCGGGCGGTCAGCACCAGGGACAACACGAACCCCTAAAACTGGCATTAGAACAGCATAAACTTTATGCACCGGGGAGCTTTGGCTCCCTTTTTTCATGGCGCGAGGGCACAGGGCCAGGGCAAGGCAGATTTTGCCATTGAAGCCACAGCCCTGCCATCCTGCCAACCCCTTCATGCCTTCGTTGAATTACATCAAGTTTGTGATCGATTTTGCGAGATCCTGTGCTGTACTGAAAGGCAAGGGAACACTAACTAGGATCGTCTATTGTTTGGAGGTGGCTTTTGAGTGCGATCGGATTAGTGGCAATTGGGCGCAATGAAGGCGAACGGCTCCGTCAATGCCTTAGCTCGGTTGTCGATCAAGTAGACCAGGTGGTTTACGTGGATTCCGGTTCGACCGATGGCAGTGTGGCCCTGGCGCGATCGCTCGGAGTCACCGTGGTTGAACTCGATTTGTCCATTCCCTTCACCGCTGCCCGTGCCCGAAACGCTGGCTTTGCCAAACTCCTCGACCTTGCCCCCAACGTGGAATACGTCCAGTTTGTGGATGGCGACTGCGAGGTTGTCTCTGGTTGGTTGCCCTGTGCTGTGGCCGAACTCAACACGCACCCCGACTGGGTTGTGGTCTGTGGCCGTCGCCGTGAACGCTTCCCCAACGCTACCCCCTATAACCGCATTTGCGATCTGGAATGGGATACCCCCATCGGCGAAGCCAAAGCCTGTGGTGGGGATGCCCTGATGCGAGTGGCCGCACTCCAAGCCGTCGGAGGCTACAATCCCACTCTAATCGCCGGAGAAGAACCCGAACTTTGTGTTCGGCTTCGGCACAATGGGGGCAAAATCTATCGCCTCAATGCCGAAATGACCCTCCACGATGCCCAAATGACTCGCTTTGGCCAATGGTGGAAGCGATCGGTACGGGCTGGCTATGCTTTTGCAGAAGGGGCTTGGCTCCACGGTGCGCCCCCAGAACGCCATTGGGTTAAGGAAACCCGCAGCATTCGGCGGTTAGGCATTTATCTTCCAGCCTTAATCCTGGCGACGGCTTGGCCGACGAAAGGGGTCAGCCTGGTGTTGTTGGCGATCTATCCGCTCATGATGTACCGCATTTACCGCTACGCCAAACGGATTGGGCGATCGCCCAAAGATGCCCGCCTGTTTAGCCTTGCCTGCATCGGAGCCAAATTTCCCCAAGCCCAAGGTGCCCTCCGCTTCTATTGGGGCAAACTCTTGAAAAAACCTTCCGGCTTAATTGAATATAATGTGGCCAACCCAGCCCCAATTTCCTCGGATTAATTTCCCCTTCCTAGCACCGTTTGTCCTCAATTGACTCCTGTTCCTCTGGCTGTAAAGTTAATCCCCTAAAATCCATGTCTAGCTATTCTCTCGGCTCTATCCTTTTACATGAAGGCTTAATTACTCGTAGCCAGTTACAAGCCGCCCTCGAAAAACAAAGTCAACAAATTGAACAAGAAGGTTGGCAATTACTGGGTGAAATCTTGCTAGAAGCTGGACTAATCACAGAGATAGAACTAGAAGGAGCACTAACCCGGCAAGCCAAACTTTACGACCTGGAGTTTTTTAACATCACGCCCCACCCTTCGACGCTCAGTATTGTGAAGCGAGTTGGCGATATTTTGGGCAGTTTGGTTGGCTTGCTATTGTTTTTAGTTTTATTGCCGATTTTGGCGATCGCAATTCTGATCAATTCTCCTGGCCCCATCCTGGTTAAACAGCCGCGCGTGGGATTACGGGGCCAGCACTTTTTTATCTGGCGTTTACGCACCACAACCCCTCAGGCCGAACGGCAGCGGCTCAAAATCGCCCACGAAAAAGGCTACAAATTCTTTGATTCCGTCAACGAACCAGGCATTACCTTTGTCGGGAAAATTCTACGCCGTTTTTATTTAGATGAGCTTCCCCAGTTTTTCAACGTCTTGATGGGCGACATGACCTTAGTGGGCACCCGTCCGCCCACCCTAGACGAAGTGACCCAATACTCCAGAGGCGACTGGCAACGACTTGTTGTGAAACCTGGTATGACTGGCCCCTGGCAAATCAATCGCCGCAAGTATGCCATGACTTTTGAAGAGGTGTTAGAAACAGATTTTGCCTACATTGATAGTTGGCAACATCGCTTAGATCTAAAAATCCTAATTAAGACATTTCTGCATATTCTCCTTGGCCCCATTCGGTCAATTACAGGTAAATCTACAACCACCGTCAAAAATCCCAAAGTTGATATTCTAAACGTCCGCTTTGATAACGTCTCAATGCTAGAGCTGTTAGAAAACTTAGATCACGGAGTTGTCTACACGCCCAACGTTGATCACTTGATGAAGTTACAAAAAGATGCCCATTTTTTCACCACTTATATTGATGCCGATTATCGAGTGTGCGATAGCCAGATTTTGATTTATGCAGCGCGTTTTTTAGGCACACCAATTAAGGAAAAAATTTCCGGCTCCGACTTTTTTCCAGCTTTTTGTCGATATCACCGCAACAACGAATCAGTCACCATTTTTTTACTAGGTGGAGCAGAAGGAGTCGCCGATCGCGCCAAAGCCAAAATCAACACCAAAATTGGCCGCGACATCATCATTGGTGCCCATTCCCCTTCCTTCGGCTTTGAAAAAAATGAACAAGAATGTCTAGAACTGATCGAATTAGTGAATCAGTCCCAAGCCACAGTGCTGGCGGTTGGAGTCGGCGCACCAAAACAAGAAAAATGGATCCATAAGTATAAAGACCGCTTCACCCACGTCAAAATTTTCCTCGCCGTTGGCGCAACCATTGACTTTGAAGCCGGAGCCATTCAGCGATCGCCCGCCTGGATGAGCAAAATGGGCATCGAATGGCTATTTCGCATTTATTCCGACCCCAAACGCCTCTGGAAACGTTACCTAGTCGAAGATCTCCCCTTTTTCTGGCTCATTCTTCAGCAAAAGTTAGGTCTATACAAAGCTCCTGGGTTTAGCCCCCAAGTCCCCCCCGCACCCCAGACAACGCCATCAGAATAGTGCTCCAATGGCAGTCTCACAGCCTCAAGTCGGCAACTCTTGGGCAATATTGGAGATGGCGATCATCGCCCCCAAGCTCACGCCCTAGCATACTAGCCAAATCAAACCCCGCCCCTGCCAGGTTGCCCCCAGCAAACCGCTGCGATCGCCCCTTTGGCAAACTTAAACTGTCACCTTTTAGCAGAACCATTTAAGATAAGGAGGGCAAAACCAGCACTATCCTCCGTTTGCTATGAGTCAGACCCTAATTAACTCCGCCACAACCATCGATCAAACCCTCTCCAACCGTTACATCGAACTCGACCCCGGTGGATACTTCGTCATTTACCTCGATCGCGCCGCCCAACTCATTTGCGCCAAACACTACACAAACACCATCAACGATCGCGGCATCGCCTGCGATCCGGCCACTGGCAAGCCCATTCCCTGCGACGGCAAAGTTCAGCGCACCCCAACCTGCATCTATCAAGGCCGCACCGCCAAAGAAATTTGTGTAAAACTGTTTGAACAGCAACCCAACTGTCCAGTCACCATGATGGATCACGCCGCCTATCTAGGGCGAGAGTTCCAGAGGGCCGAAACTGCCTTACTCAACGGAGTCGAATATATTCAAGACTAAGCCCCAGCCCATCCGCCAAGATTCTGCCACTCCCTCGCCAAACCGAAGCCCACTGCAACCAGGAATTGACCCGATTTACACTAGAATCGCTCTTAGCTGATACTGTGGGCTTCGGTCAACGCTGCCGATACAGCCTTCAGGCTAGGTGCTCGGCCAGTAGACACAAATTGCTTCTGAAACTCCGGATACCATTCCGCTAATTCCTCCGGCGACAATTCAAAGACAATCGGGGCATAGCGGAACGCCGTCAAAATCCCTCGCACTTGCGGAAAAGTCCAGCGCCGACTGAGCGCATCCTTAAAAATCTCAGCGATAACTCTCCTTGTTGTCAACAAATAAAATCTAAACTTGTCACGCTTCAAATCGTTGGAATAGCGGCAGATACAAACCGCTTGGTTCATCGCCGACATCGCCATGACCGCATATCGCCGTAAACGACCACTGTTACTTTGAAAATGATTTAACCGAGCGTTACTCGCCTCTAGCAACATTCCATGCAGCGATACCCGATAACTTGCATCCATGTCTTCGTTCAAAGCATAGTACAGAAGCAACGGTTCAAACCGTTCCTTGACAATCACATCGCGCCGAAAAGTCATCCGACAGCCGTGAAAAATCCGCACCGGATTCGCCCCTAGGTTTTGCAGCGCCTTAGGAGCCGAGTAAGTGGGCAAGTCACCGTTATATGGCACACAAAGGACTTCGTTGTTCATCAAAAAGATATGTTTCCAGACAAACCGCTGTATCCCCCCAACAAAAGGTATCCACTTTTCTTGCCAACCACTTCCCCCGGTCGCTTTTTGTTGGTCTTGTACGACAACATCCGTTGGCAGCATTTCGGTCAAAGCCGCTTGCACACCCATGACGGCCCCTTCCACGTCAGCCTCGTACACTTTCATAATCTCTTCAGCGCAATCCGACAGCATCAGCGAGTCATCATCTAGCAAAAAGAGAATATCAGCCCTAGCCAAATCAATGCCCTGGTTGCGTTGGAGGGGGAGGCCGCGTTGGTGAGCTGGGACGTAGACCCAACGAATATCGGGATATTCTGACGCAATCTCAGTCATGATCCGAGTGCGTGTTTCGTTCCAATTGTCGCTGGCATCAACAACAATAATTTCGGTGGGTTTACGAGTTTGTTGGGCTGCTAACTTTAGGCATTGCGGTAAGATTTTCTCGCGTTGATAAGTAGCAACAACAAGCCCCCAAGAAAGAGTTTTTTCGCTCATGATATTTAACCCAAAGTGGTACACACTTGCCAGAACAATAGGATATTAGCCATTTCCGTGAGATTCAATAGTCCAGAAGAAAGAGGCTCGGTTGAGTGCTTTTGCGGTTCGGCCAAGACATTGGCAAATCAGCGCTTAAACAACAGTTAAAGCAATTAATTACGGATTTGAGAGATGAATTTATTCTGTTTGATCGGTTTAGAATGACTATTTAAGTGTATTAAGTGTATTAAAAGATAGAGTGAATCAGTAGTTTTTTGGAGAGAGTAAGTATTATTGGGCACTTTTCATTGTGGTGATGCATTGCTGATGCTGGGAATCAAAAGTTGTTGTGCTGCAAACCCTAAGTTGTTTCAATTTACTGAGTTGTGCTTTGAATTTATGCCCAAATTCGGTCGCTTGAGTAAGGCGAGTTTAGCCAGGAAATCGTGTGTTAGTGTTAACTTTTCGCCGGGGCTATGCAACTAATGGTTTGTCGAATAGTTGGAATGGGGGCGCAACACCCAAAGCTTTTCTCTTGGATGACTAATTCAGAAATCTAGATCTCAGCTAGCTGTTGAGGGTTAATTAACTGACGGGAGGCAGTGGGCTAACGCTTACGCCCTGTTAGTTTGTTGAATCGTCGTCGTTCAGTTTCTTGTTGGATGAGCCGAATGGCAAAATGGGCGGGGCGGCCTAGGGTTTGCCAGAGCCAGGGTTGCTGTCGCCACTGTTCGTAGCCTATGGCGATGGGGCCAGCGAATAGGTCGCGCCAAAGAGTGGCAATGCGGGCGGGTAGAAAGGTTTGCGATCGCGCCCAACCATTTTCGATCATGGCCCAATACAGTTCGGGGTCTGCTTGTAAGCGGCGGATTGCCCCCAGCACATCCTCAGGGCTATTGATTTCGATATAGTCAAGCTCGGACTGGCGCAGATTTTGATAGGCTGGCTCTGGCCCCAACAGCGCCGGACAACCGGCCAACCAGGCATTGATTAATTTCGTGGGCGGTTTTGACTCTAAATAGAGATTGGAGCGGTGCCGCACAGCCAGCAATAAATCGGCTTCTGAGTAATCCGTCCAGTCATTTAGATCAACGGCGTAGTCAGGGGTAACGGTGTAAGTAACACCCAGATTTTCCAGCGCCTTGATAAAACCAGGGGTTTTGTAATCGGCTGGCATGTAGTACCAGCGCCCTTTGAAGACCAAATTTTTAATTTCTGTCTGGCGTTGAACGTTTCTAGGTTTTAGTTCGGGCTGCACCCAATGGGGAAGGAAATGGTCGTATCGATTCTGAATATTAAGTTGATTCTGCACAATGCGTTGTTCACAGATGACAGGGCGAGGCCGATCTTGCTGGCAAACAATGACATAGCTTTGAAATGGCAAGGTTTTCAGCAAGGTTGATTTCATCAATTCCTCGCGGGATACGACGCAAATGGCACCGGGAACGTAGCGAGGTACCAGATGAACGTCTAGCCCTCGACATTTTAGTTGCAGATAGGTTTGGACGATCCATGAACTCGTACCACCCAACTCTGGCCGATAGAATTGTTCAAACGGCGGCATGGCCGTGACGTTGGCTAACGATTCGCACAGGGCGGGGTCGTTGCGAACAAAATACACGGGATACGGTAAGGCTTCCAGTCTCTGATAGTCGGACATTGAACGGTAGAATGCTGGCTCACGACGGTTTGAGATCGGAATGGTATCTGGAGTTGGCTGGGACGAGTACATGGTATCACGCATAAACTTTTTGATAGTAAGCCTGGTATTCTTCGGAGAGCAATGGCCGCCACCAAGCTTCGTGTTCGAGGAACCACTCTACGGTTTGACGTAACCCTTCTTGGACGGTCACGGACGGTTCCCACCCTAGCTCGGTTTTGAGTTTGGTGGAGTTGATGGCATAGCGGCGATCGTGACCGGGCCGATCTTTAACAAAGGTGATGAGATCGCGGGAGGGGCGAACGGGCAGGTTCGGGGCCAGTTCATCCATCAAATCGCAAAGTATATGCACCAGATCAATATTTTTGACTTCGTTATTGCCGCCTACATTATAGGTTTCCCCGATTTGGCCACGGTCTAACACAGCATCAATGGCGCTACAGTGGTCTTTGACGTAGAGCCAGTCGCGGACGTTTTGGCCGTCGCCGTAGACGGGGAGGGGTTTGCCCAGGAGGATGTTGATACACATGAGGGGGATAAGTTTTTCGGGGAAGTGGTATGGCCCGTAGTTGTTGGAGCAGTTGGTGATTGTGGTGGGCATTCCGTAGGTGTGGTGATAGGCCCGCACGAGGTGGTCGCTCCCGGCCTTGGAGGCGGAGTAGGGGCTGTTGGGGGCGTAGGGTGTGGTTTCGGTGAAGGCGGGGTCGTCGGGGTTGAGGCTGCCGTAGACTTCGTCGGTGGAAACGTGGTGGAAGCGGTAGGTGGTGGGGCGATCGCTGGCTAACCAGTGTTGCCGGAAGGCTTCGAGGAGGGTGAAGGTGCCGACCATGTTGGTTTGGACGAAGGCTCCTGGCCCTAAGATAGAGCGGTCAACGTGGGATTCAGCAGCGAAGTGGGCGATGGTATTGATGGCTTCTTCTTGAAGTAGGGTATCGATGAGGGCGCGATCGCAAATGTCCCCTTTGACGAAGCGGAAATTGGGATGATTCTGGAGCGAATCAAGGGTTTGGAGGTTGCCAGCGTAGGTGAGGGCATCGAGGACAACGACGCGATCGGTTGGATACTGTTGGCACCAGTAATGCACGAAGTTGGCCCCAATAAAGCCAGCACCGCCGGTCACAATCATGCGTTTTTGGGTGGTGGCAGACGAGTTTAAGTTAGAAGAAGTCATTGCTGTATCTACTCACTCCAGATAGTAGTCGAATGTAGTCAAATTCAGGGTTAGTTAAGCGCAGTGGGCCTGTCGGAGCAGGCTGCGGTTGGGCCGCCTCCGAAGCGGCGGTTTATACCCAACCGAGATGGGGTTTGGCCACAAGGGGGCACCGATTCAGGTCTAAATATGAACGGGATAAATGGATGTTTTAGGTTGCTGGATGGTTTTTTGTTCTCGCAATTCGGTATAGATTTCCATTACACGAACGGCTTTGGCGCTCCATTCAAATTCATGGGCTTTTTCAACACATTTGAGGGACATTTGTTCTCGCAGCCTATCATTTTCGGTAAGCAATGTTATTTTTGCTGCTAGTTCTTGTACGACGAAATCCCGCGATCGCAAGTCAATTTTGAATCCGGTTGTATCATCAACATACTCAGCAATACCGCCGTTATTGGCCACAATACAGGGTAAACCGCAGGCCATTGCTTCCATCACGACGGCTCCCCCAAATTCCCGAATAGACGGGAAACAAAAAACATCGGCACGCCGGTAATAATCAACGGTTTCTTGTTGCTTGATCCAGCCCACGAAACGGACTGTATTTTGCAAACCTGACTGCTTCACGGTCTGTTCAAGTAGCTCGCGCTCTGAGCCATCGCCCACAATGCTCAAAACAATGCGATCGCGGATGGCTTGAGGCAACTGCGCGATCGCATCAATCAACATATCTGCACCCTTATAAGGCACCAATCGGCCAACAAATAATAGGTGAACCTGATTAGGATTGCGATTTTTCTGTACTGGTTCTAAGAATGTCTTTGAGATCCCGTTCTCATACAGTAAGTCAATCCGCTCATCGGCAATCTTAAAGGTATCCTTCAACATTTCTAGCGTGTAAGTTGAGCCAGATAAAATCTTGTGCGCCTTTTTATAGGTGGCGACATAACCCGGTACCAAATAACGCCCAATATGTTTCAAAAAGTTCCAAGATGCCTTTTCCTTTTTAGCCGTTTCTTCAAATCCCTTGGGAAACGGAACGCCACCATTCACTGGGCCTAGTAACAACGGTGTTTGCCGACACGCTTTGATTAATGATGTCGGATAACGGGGCATCATGGGTGTAATGACATGCACCACATCATATTCACCGCGCTTCACCGCCCGCCCAAATCGCTGATAAACCTGCCGATCAAACTCAGCATAGATCGGAAACGACAATGCATTGTAAAGGGGCCAGTTAGCCCGTCCTTTCGCAATCAAATTCCAGATCACCCGGTGATAGAGGCGGGCGATCGTGCTCTCTTCCAAATAAGTAATATTCTGGTGCAGACCATACTTCTCAAACCCTTCACGGTTACGGGCATGAGTAACCAACGTCACCTCTGCCAGTTGGCTAATTTCATGGTAAAAGTTGTAGCCCACCAAAGGGACTGATACCCAGTCGGGATTGCATTGTTCGGCAACCATCAGAACTTTCAAGTTCTTTGCACTCATTTGGGCAACTCCTATGCTGTATCAAATGTCGAGTACGAGGATGTCAGTCAGGTAAATGAAAGGTTACTAATGCACCTTGACCGGGTAGATTGTGCTAATTGGGGGTTCTCTTTGGATGGGCTTCAAACAAACAAACAAACCGCAAAGCAATCAACGAGATTCGCTATACTCTGCCGCAAGGCGATCCAAGATTTTACCGAGCGATCGACCCGCCGCTTCATCCGAAAAGTTTTCAGTTGCAAAGGCGCGGGCAGCTTGGCCTAAACGGTTTCTTAACTCCGCATCAGTCCACAACATATCGATCGCCTGCGTTAGTTCCTTTTCGGAACATGGCTCCACCAGCAACCCAGTTTTGCCATGTTCAATGTAGTCTTCTGCCCCATTACACCGAGTGGCGATGATCGCCCGCCCCATCCGCATCGCTTCCACAATCGTCACCTGGCCAGCGGCGGTCACTTTCTCGTTGGGCAACAAGGGCACAACATTAATGCGGGCCTCTTGTGCTAACTGAAGGCATTCTTTTTTACCAATGCCTAGGGGCGCTTTCACTTGGCTGGGTAACGTCAGCCCCGCCAAAGCCCTGGGGCCAGAGGCTAAGACGGTGGGGATATTGAGTTTTTCAACGGCTTGGAACAGGGTGGGAAAATCCCGGTGGGCCGAGCCGATCGCCACAATAAACGGGTCCGTTGTATTCTCCTCATAGGTAATCGGGATTTCAGGAGATTGATAGGGCACAAACACAAATCTGTCCTTCGGTATCCCCAGCCAATCACTATAGAGTTGGCATTCTCGCCGCGAATGCATGACGAAACAATCAATATTGCTCACACTGGCTTTGGCTAACCAGCGCCGATACCCCGGATAGCACACGCCAACATTGAACAACCAGGCGACCGTAGGTTGCCGTCTCCGGGCTAATTTTTGATGCACACCGACAGCGGCGGCCAATTGCGGAAAAACCGTGATCACCCCTCCTCGGCTGGTGTTCACGGCTTCCTTGGCCTGTTCTAAATATTTCAACCACTGACGGTAGCCAGTCACGGGTAGTTTTTGGTTGTGCCAGTTGGCCAAGGGTTCGCTGCGCGGAATGACGGTGAATTCATGGTGGCCTGGAATGTAAGGCACTAACCAATCTTTATCAATACTTTCGTTGTCAATAAAGGGGGCGGCAATTGTCCAATGCATAGTGCGCTAACCTATAGGGATGCAAATACAAAATTTAATCCGGCTAATCTAACGTTCCCCTAAACGCCAGGGATGGCACAACGCAAAGCCACGAATTCGATAAATCTTCATGGGGTGCGATCGCCTCAATGGGGCGCTAGGAGGTTCACAATGGGTTCAGCCACGGAATTAGGAAAGCCGGGCAGGCTAAGGCTTCAGTCCAACTTTTTGATCAAAGGCTGACAAAAGGGGTGTCATTCCGCTGCTACGGACACATCCTATCCTTAATTCCCCCAAGTGACCGTTTGTTTACAAGCATGGCCCGGTTTGGGCTTGAGTGCAAAACCCCGCCACTGGTTGGAGTTTGGCCTGGGCCACACCTGACCAAAGGGGGAGGGAAACGGCTCATTCAAGGCCAGTATCCCAAAAGCTGTCACTCAGGCCCCTCACCTAGGCCAGTTCAATCTGCGAGTCATCCCCAATCATGAAGCGTAAAGCTTTTGGCCGACGGGGCGCGAGTTGGAGTTGGGCGCGTTGGCCGAGGAGGCTATCTACGATTCGCTGCTGCACTCCCACAACTTTGGCTCCTTGCAAGATGACGCTATGTTCTAAATCTGCGTCCATAAGTGTGACGTGATCGGCAATGCTGCTGAAGGGGCCAATGAAACTGTTTTCCAGGTGGCAGTCTTCGCCAATGATGACTGGCCCGCGCACAGTGCAGTTGACGAGGCGCGATCGCGCCCCAATATGAACGCGACCAGAAATTTGGCTTTGGCTATCAACCTCGCCTAAAATACTGCCTTGGAGACAGGTATCCAAGACAATTTGGTTGGCTTCCAACAGGTCATCTTTTTTCCCGGTATCCAGCCACCAGCCTTCAATTTGGCGGGCTTCAACCCGGCTTTGGTGATCAATCAGGTTTTGGATCGCGTCGGTAATTTCCAATTCGCCCCGCGCCGAGGGTTGGATGCGATCGATCGCAGCATGTACCGTATTCGCAAAGAAATAAATCCCCACCAAAGCAAGATTTGATGGCGGGACTTTGGGCTTTTCGACCAGGTGCAACACTTTGCCTTGGGCATCCACTTCGGCCACCCCAAAGGCGCTGGGGTTGGGCACGGGGCGCAGCAAGATCAGCGCATCCATTTGCTGATCTTTGAAGTTGCTCATGAAGCCGCCTAATTCGTTTTGAATCAGGTTGTCGCCGAGGTACATGATAAAGGGCGAGTCGCCGAGGAAGGGGCGGGCAATTTTGACGGCATGAGCCAGCCCTGCGGGTTGTTCTTGCAGGATGTAGGTGATGTTACACCCGAAGCGATCGCCGTTCCCGGTTTTCTGCTTGACCTCTTCCCCCGTTTCCGGACTGATGATGATACCAATATCCGTAATTCCGGCCCGAACAATCGATTCAATGCCGTACCAAAGGATCGGCTTATTCGCCACAGGCACCAACTGCTTCGCACCAGTGTAAGTCAGGGGCCGGAGGCGGGTACCCTTACCACCACTGAGGATAATTGCTTTCATAGAGATATCTGCCAGTAAGGTCAATCATGCGTACACATCGGCTGACTCAAAGGGTTTGCCAGCCAAATCTTTGGGCGAGAGAATGGGATCGTCAGCCAGAGGCCAGTCGATCGCAATAGTCGGATCATTCCAAAGAATCGAACGTTCGTGTTGGGGGGCGTAATAATCCGTCGCTTTGTAGAGCACCTCGGCCACATCGGAAAGCACTAAAAAACCGTGGGCAAAACCGGGGGGCACCCACAACATGCGTTTATTTTCAGCCGTGAGAATGCAACTCACCCATTGCCCAAAGGTGGGGGACGATCGCCGAATGTCTACTGCCACATCAAAAATGGAGCCAACCACCGCCCGGACAAGCTTGCCCTGGGCCTGCTCAATTTGATAGTGCAAACCCCGCAAGACATTTTGCGTCGAGCGCGAGTGATTATCTTGCACAAATGGCTCCGTGATTCCTGCTTTGTCCGCAAAGGCTTTGGCGTTGAAGCTTTCGAGGAAAAAGCCGCGATCGTCCTGAAACACACGGGGTTCAAGAATCACGACATCAGGAATTTCTGTCGGCAAAACATTCATTACAACGTCCTTATAACCTAACTGCAAAAATGGTCACTGCTACTGTTTTAAGGCTTGGATAGGGCTGGCGGCGGGAACTGCTCAGCGCCACAGAACCACTAAGCTTTATAACTCGAAACGTTCTGCCCCACCAACTAAATCCCATAGAGCTTCATGAAAAAAAGAAACTTAACGCAAAAGAATTTATAAATCGAGCTAAACTACGCTCCGTGCGGTTTCCAGTGCGATTGGATTTGCTGAGTGCTCTAAATTACAAGGGTTGCTTAGATAACTGGATTAATCAATAGTTTACCCTTGAGAAAATGGGGGATTGGATAGTTTGATTCACTCCCTTTTAGAGTGATATAAGCTACTTGTGGTTGCGTTCGTTCAATATTCATCGCACCTTGATGGTTTGCTTTGCTGCTGGTTGACCAAACCCTAAGTTGGGGATTTTTTAAGGGTTTTTCTCATGTTAGAGGGCGGCGTTGCGCGATCGCCAAAGCCAGCCAACCCTAGTCTAGATTGCCCATATTCCCCGCAGACTAACAATGTTTTAGATTTTCCTGACTTCCTGCAAAGATTGGGGTTTCTGGAGTGCCAGTTGAATCAACTGATCCACTAAGGCCGGAAAGGGAACACCACTAGCGGCCCAGAGTTGGGGATACATACTGGTGGCCGTGAACCCAGGTAAGGTGTTGATTTCGTTGATCAAAATTGCCTGGGTGGCCTCGACATAGAAAAAATCGACCCGCGCCAAACACGCTCCATCTAGCGCCAAAAAGGCTTGGATGGCCATTTCCTGAATCTGGGTGGCGATCGCGGGAGGCAGCGGAGCCGGGATGAACAAATCCGCTTTACCCTCGGTATATTTGGTTTCGTAATCGTAAAAATCGCTAGTATAAGTAATCTCGCCCACCACCGACGCTTTGGGGTGTTCGTTGCCCAGCACTGCACACTCTACTTCCCGCGCCGTGACCCCTGCTTCCACGATGATGCGATGGTCATAACTGGCGGCATTGTCCAGGGCTTGTTCTAATTCGGCCCGATTCCGCACTTTGGCAATGCCCACCGAAGACCCCAAATTGGCTGGTTTAACAAAACACGGATAACCAAGCTGCGTTTCCAGGTCATCACACAGTTTCGGGAAGATGCAAGGATTTGACCAAACTTGCGATCGCGTTACTACCGCATAATCGACTTGGGGCAGCCCCACTTGGGCGAATACCTGCTTCATTGCAATCTTATCCATGCCCACCGCCGATCCCAACACCCCCGCCCCCACAAACGGGACTTGCATGAGTTGCAACAACCCTTGCACAGTGCCATCTTCGCCATTGGGGCCATGCAAAATGGGGAACCACACATCAATGGTTGCGGCTTCAGCGGGTAGTTGCCACCGTTGTTGAGCTTTGGCAATCGCAGCACCGGTGGCGACCGAAGACTCACCTTGCAAAATCTTCTGGGCCACCTCAGAGCCTTGCCACACGCCGTCTTTTTGAATGTAAATCGGAGTGACCTGGTATTTGGCGGCATTTTCCTCAGTCGTCAAGGCTTTGGCGATCGCCCGTGCCGACACAATTGAGACTTCGTGCTCTCCGGAGCAGCCACCAAACAATAGGCCGATATTCAGCTTACTCATGAATCTCCTTATTTCCGTCTCCATCAAACTGGGTAAGCACTGGGCCGCAATACAATCCCGCTCCTACCCGCTGGTTCACGCTGCCAGCCCAACTTCCCCCGTCCCAGGATAGCTGCCGACATTAGTTTTGCTTTATAAAAAGCTCACGTTGCACTGTATTTGACATAAGTTTACAAGTTTGTCCGGTACTTCGAGATGCTTGCTAAGATATTCGGAGCATTCAGTCCAGTGGCGGCGATCGCCAAGTTGGAACAGTTCAAGCTGTGGCGCAGGCTTAATGCACAATTGCCATTAATGGACGATTGTCACGGCTTCGGTTCCTCGGTGTTGGTCTGTTTTTGCCAGTGATTCCTGATCCCTGCTGATTATCACTTACCTCTGTCCATTTGCGTCCCTTTGCCCCAAGCCACCATGCATAGACACTCTCAGGCGACCAAGGCAACCCTCAATGACGAGCTAGATCCTCAGTTTTGGGTGCATCAAGGGCTGAGTTTAGCCGATGATGGTTTTTATGAAAAAGCAATTCAGGCATACAACCAGGCTCTGCGGCTGTCGCCGGAGAATGGCCTAGCCTGGTATCACCGGGGCGATGCGCTGGCCAATCTAAGACGCTACAAAGAGGCCCTGGCAAGTTTTGATCGCGCCCTGGAAAGCCAACCCAACTACCACCCAGCCTGGACTTTTCGCGGGGTAGTGCTCATTTATCTCGATCGCTATCAAGAAGCTTTGGCAAGCTGCGATCGCGCTTTAGCCCTGGAACCGAACGATCAAGAAGCCTGGATTTTCCGAGGCGTAGCTTTACAACGACTAGGCCGCTACAAACAAGCCTACGATAGTTACGAACACGCTACCCGCGATCGAAGTTTGCACCGCTAATCTCTTCAGAGCCAATCACAGCGTATAAAGACTCCAAAACCAGGTGACGAAGCTTTGCGATCGCTTAAGTAACCCAACAACATTTTTAGAAGAAAATGTATTGACAGAATTTATAGTGATCTAGAGAGAATTGGGTAAACCGGGCGATCGCTGTTGAATAATTTCAAAGATCGTACAAATCCCTCAGCCAGTTGATAAATATTTGACTCTCTGCTTTTTGAGGGCTAAACACTTGCTTGATGATTGCTTGGTGTAATTCCAATCCTGGAGGATCTTGCCATGCTAACCAAGAGTGAATATTTGCTTTGTCTTGATGGGCATCAGTGAATGGCGCACCGAGTATTTTCGCTTCCGTCACCACTTCTTGCGCATATGTCCACAGCGGGGCCATCCCCTCAGGAATTAGTTTTACTAGGAAATTTTCCATCATCCCTCGCATCCTATTATCCGGCATAATCCAAACCCCAAATTTAATTGCATCTCCACCGGAATTTTGAGTCGTGAAAACTAATCCTGTTTCTGGCAGTTCATTAGGAATATTAGGCATACTGAAACGACAAGCCTCTCTAACCTGTTGCCAACGTCGAGAAGCATCTTCGTCTGCATCAACTAGCAAGCCTAAAGCAACACAGCCCCGCTGATTTAAGTAGCTTGCAATAAACTTCGATTTTAGCAACTTGTCCTTACCGCCTCTGTCTTTTTGTGGATATCCTGGGTACTCAATTTGAATGATTGGCTCGTTCCCCCATTCCCAAGTAATTCCATTTTTCTCAAGCAATCGAACTACCACCCAAATATCTCGATCTCCTTCTACTAAAAGGACTTTCGGATGTATGTTCCTTGCCATCCTTAACGCACCTCAATACCCTGATTTGCTGCAATAACCATCATTTCACTATCAAACAAGACAGAATTAGGTTTTCCTGGCTCAATCCGATGAATGGTTATTTCACCTTCGTCAATATTTTCTGATTCCACTAATTCTGCCAAACTTTCCCAACAATCGCGACTGTGTGTAGTCGCAAAAATTTGAATATTGAACTTTTGAGTAGTTTTCCAGATTAACTTCCACATACGATAGATTGTATTAAAGTGCAGTCCTGCATCAATATCATCAACGAGCAAAACTTTGTCTTTAGTATCAACTAAAGCTAAGACCAGACCTAGCATTCGCCATATGCCTTCTCCCATACTTCCAATTGGAATAGGTTGCGGCTGATCATCAAGCAAAACATTAAAACCACCTCTATAACTCACAGGCTGAAAGTATCTTGAGTGATTGGGGGCAATTCTCTGTAGCCCAGGTTCAATAATTCTAAGGGATTCATAAATGAGTGCTTCTTCAGGATGTAAAACGTATCGATCAAATAACTCGACTAAGGTTTCAATCGAAAAATAGTTGTTACTAACAAAATTCGCTTTATGATTGGAGTTGCCGATAGGTATCTTTTGCTTTAGTTGGGTAACAAGACGATTATTGATATGGAATAAATCAATCATTTGTTCATAAGCTTGATGGTATTTTTGCCATTGAAAACTAAGATTGTAGCCACTCATTTGATTTAACAATGAGTTATAAGAATTAGTGTCTTCATTAGGTTGAACTAAAACCTTCAAGCTTTTTGTATGATCGGTTTGATTAATACTACTAATACTAAAGTATTGATTAACTGTTGTCGCATGATTATAAAATAAATGCTCAATATCAAACCACGGCGAATTTTGACTGTTTTCGTGCCAAAGGTATTCACCTCGATCTAATAAAAGTTCAAATAAAGGTTTGAGATCTCCAGAATCACACAACAAAAGCTGAATCGCTTCAAGAATTGAGGTTTTGCCGCTGTTGTTTTCGCCGACGAGTAGGTTGATGCGGCCAAGTTGTTTTAGCTCGAAAGATTGGAAGCTACGGAAGTTTTCGATTTTGAGGGACTTCAGCATAGCGGGTTAAACCGTTGGATGGCGGGATGTTGTTATCAGGATAGGCGATCGCGCGGCCATTCCACCAAAAAGCGATCGCCCCTGGTGAAGAAGCGATCGCTTGAAGTTATTTGCTGCTAGGGACATTCAGTTGAACATCCCCAGACAGGAATTAGTAGTCGAAGTCGCCGCCCATGCCAGCACCAGCACCAGCACCAGCACCTTCCTTCGGCTCCGGCTTATCAACGACGATACACTCGGTGGTCAGAACCATTGCGGCGATCGAGGCTGCATTTTGGGTGGCCGAACGAGTGACCTTAGCCGGGTCAACAATACCCGCTTCAAACATATCGACGAACTCATTGGTCGCAGCATTGAAGCCGACGTTGAAGTCTTTTTCCTTCACCCGTTCAGCAATCACCGCGCCGTTTTGGCCAGCGTTTTCGGCAATCCGCTTCAGAGGAGCCGCCAGAGCGCGAGATACGATCATTGCGCCGATCAACTCTTCACCCGTCAGATTGCTGTTGGCCCACTCTTCCAACTGAGGAGCTAGGTGCGCCAAGGTGGTACCGCCACCAGGAACGATCCCTTCTTCTACGGCTGCTTTGGTTGCGTTGATGGCATCTTCCAAGCGCAGTTTCCGATCCTTCATTTCGGTTTCGGTGGCTGCCCCAACTTTCACCACGGCAACACCGCCAGCCAGTTTCGCCAGCCGCTCTTGCAGCTTTTCTTTGTCGTAGGACGATTCAGTTTCTTCCATTTGACGACGAATTTGCTCGCAACGGGCCTTGACTTCGGCTTCGTTACCTTCAGCGACGATGGTGGTGCTGTCTTTGGTGATGGTGATGCGACGGGCGCGGCCCATCATTTCCAGTTTGGCGGTATCCAGTTTGAGACCAGCATCTTCGGTAATGACTTGGCCGCCGGTCAAAACAGCAATGTCTTCTAGCATGGCCTTCCGGCGATCGCCAAAGCCAGGAGCCTTAACCGCAGCCACATTCAGGACACCCCGTAAGCGGTTAACCACCAGAGTAGCCAACGCTTCTTTCTCAATGTCTTCCGCGATGATCAACAAGGGACGGCTAGCCCGCGCGACTTGCTCCAGAACGGGAACGAGGTCTTGCACCAAGGCAATCTTTTTGTCGGTGATCAGGATGAACGGCTCATCCAACACGGCTTCCATGCGCTCGGTGTCGGTAGCGAAGTAGGGAGAAATATAGCCTTTGTCGAAGCGCATCCCTTCCGTGACTTCCAGTTCGGTGGTCATGGATTTGCCTTCTTCCAGGGAAATCACACCCTCTTTGCCCACCTTATCCATCGCGTTGGCAATCATTTGGCCAACTTCGTCATCGTTCCCGGCGGAGATGGCCCCAACTTGGGCGATCGCCTTAGAATCTTCAACCGGACGAGCGTGCTCGGCAATCTTATCAACCAGGAAATTGGTGGCTTTGTCGATCCCACGCTTCAGTTGGATCGCGTTAGCACCAGCAGCAACGTTCCGCAAACCTTCTTTGACCATCGCGTGGGCCAAAACGGTCGCAGTGGTGGTGCCGTCACCGGCTGCGTCATTGGTTTTGGAAGCGGCCTGACGAATCAACGAAACGCCGGTGTTTTCAACGTGGTCTTCCAGTTCGATCTCTTTAGCAATGGTGACACCGTCGTTGATGATCTGAGGAGCGCCAAACTTCTTCTCCAGCACGACGTTGCGACCTTTGGGGCCGAGGGTTACGCCCACAGCCTCAGCCAAAATATCCATCCCTTTTTCCAGGGCGCGACGAGCATTTTCGTTGTAAATGATGCGCTTAGCCATAGTTCCTCGGTAGTTTTGAGTTCTCAGTTTTGAGTATTTGGTTAAAGAAACGTGATGAGTGTTGAGGGATGAGTCAAGAGTCAGGCGAACCGGGCCATAACCCAAAACTCAAAATCCAAAATTCAAAACGCTAGGAGACAACTGCCAAAATGTCTTTCTCAGACAGGAGGACGTATTCTTCGGTGCCCAGTTTGATGTCGGTGCCTGCGTACTTGGAGTACAGAACCTTGTCACCAATTTTGACTTCGGGTTCTTGGCGGGAACCATCATCGCTGCGCTTGCCGGGGCCGACCGCAACAATCTCGCCAACCTGGGGCTTTTCTTTGGCCGAGTCGGGCAATAAGATCCCACCAGCGGTTTTTTCTTCAGATGCACTTACTTTGACGAAAACGCGATCGCCCAAAGGTTGGACAGTAGAAACGCTCAATGAAACAGCAGCCATATGCAATTCTCCAAACTAGCAATGTCGCTATGTGGCACAAAAAAAGTTCTCAATCAACTCAACTCAAACTAGAACAGGCCATTTTCCAACGCCTGGAAGCCGTTGAGTCCATCCCCCTTGGTTTAGACTGAAAAGGTTGAGCATTCACAACTCACGCTTCAACGGCTAAACTGGGGCAGCCTTGATTCAGGCTGATGGAGCCGGGAGGCAAAAGTTAGCACTCTCAACTCACGAGTGCTAATTTAGCGAACTCTGTTGCCCCATTGCAAGATTTCGGGCTGTACGGGTTCCCGAACGATCGCGACCATCGGCGGGTCAACCCCCCAGAGGTAGAGGGTTGTGGCTGTTACCAATCTGCCGTTTCAACGGATGCCGACCCACTGTGATGCGGATTAACCCCGCGCGATCGCCTTGGGCCATCACTCAGGAGCTTTAGTTCGTCGGTGGCGGGTCGGGTCGGGTGGGTTGCTCGTTGGGAGGCGAATCGGAGGCGGGCGGGGCGACCTCACTTTCTGGGGCTGATGGCGCGGGGTCAGATGACTCAGGGGTGGTGTTTTCGCTTTCCCCGGCGGGTTCGGTGGCTTTTTCGATTTGGGTGGTAAAGTAGGCTTCTTTGAATTTCAACTGTTTGGCGATAACCAAGCCTTGCTGGAAGGCAAACGCGGCGTTGGGGTAGTCCTTATCTTGCAAATACACTTGGCCAAGCTGGTCGTAGGCATCCATCATGCCGTAGGTGTTGTAGCCTTGTTGCTCGACTTGGATCAGGAAGGTGTAGATGCGTTTGGCGGCGTTGAGGCGATCGTTCGCTCGATACAGTTCTCCTAACCGTTTCAAGGCTTCTCCGGCGACGGCAAATTGGAGTTGGGGTTGGGCCAGTTGATAGGCGAGTTGATAGTTTTGTTCGGCTTTGTCGAGTTGGTTGAGGCGGCGATGGTTATCGGCAATTTTGTTTACAAGCGCGGGAATAGGCACTGGGTCGCCCGCAGTCTGGTAAAACTCAATTAATTGTTGCTGGTAGGGAATGGCCTCGGCAAATTGTTTGGCTTGTTCGTGGATGTAGGCCAGTTGTTGTAAGTAAATGGGGATGTTGAAGCTGTCGTTGCGCGATCGCGCCCGTTCCAGCAATTCGGCATAAATCTTGGCGGCTTCCGCATAGTTAAACCGCCCCAGATGTAACTGGCCCAGGGTAATCAAGGTAGCTTCAATTTTGACGGTATCGTTGCGGTTCCGGGCAGCGGCCAAAATTTCGTCGTAAATGCTGGCGGCAATGTTGGGCAAGCGCACCTGTTGATAGGCAAGGCCCAGGGCTTCCAGCAGTTCCAGGCGTTTGGCTGGGGTGGTGAGTTCTGGCGGTGTGGCGCGATCGCGGGATAAGTCCGCTGTGGGTTTTCGGGCCAGGGCCAAAATTTGGTCCAACCGCTGGGTGATGTAGCGCAATTGCAACTGGTTGTTTTGCGCCCAGGCCACATCGCCCACGCGGCCCAAGGCGGCGACCTCAATGAGCAACGGGCTAGCCAACCGCCGATAGCGCAATTCCCGGTTCCAGGCATCAAATGCGCCGACATTATCCCCCGCTTGTAACCGCGTGGCCCCAATGACCACCAACCGATCTGCCGCATCGGACAGTTGTTTCCGCTCTTGGGCTGTCAGGGGCCGGTCTTTGTAGTCGTAGGGAATGAGGGGATCGGGTTCGTTTACCTCTAGGGGGTTGGGGGGAAATTTATCGAGGGGTGTTTTCCCGTCGTCGGTGGGGGTGGGGCCGGGTTTTGTGGGGATGGGGTCAGGGGTTTTGGTTTCTGGGCGGGTGCCAGGATTGGTGGGGGGGATGGCTTCTGGGGCCAGGTTGGGAGTGCGATCGCGCCCTTGGGCCTGGAGTGGAGGGGCCGTCTGCGCCAGCGTGGGGGATACGGCGATCGCCCAACTACCAACCCCACCGCCCAAATAGCCCAGGGCCGCCAGCACAACAGATTTCGTCACAAATTGATTCACGAACGGCTTAACACCACAACGCATAACCCTTGAACCCTTCATTCCCAAACAAACAACCACTGATTTTGACACCACGACTGACTGAACAGGTCTTGCAGTTGCTTAGACTGGATGCAGCCCCGTGTAAGTTCCTACAATCAATGACCGCCCCTATCATCTCACAGGGGTTCGGCTTGGTCTAATGGTTGAGTCTGGGGCTAAATGTGGGCCTGAACCGAGGGCCATTCACTCAGGAGTCTTCTGGGCTGCTCATTTCTACGGGTGGTTTGTAGCCCCGCTCAAAGGCATAGCGCACGAGCTGCGAACGATTATCCAATTCCAGTTTGCTCAAAATGTTGCTGAGGTGGGTTTGGACGGTGCGCGGACTGACGAAGAGATGATCGCCAATTTGTTTATTTGTGTAGCCCTGCACCACTTCCCAAAAAACCCGTTCTTCTGCCGGGGTCAAGGGTAAGGATTCGGGCACCATCGCGCGGGGGGTGGCTTCTGCGTCGTTGGGTTGTGCCCGTTGCATTAAGCGCACAATTTCGGAGTGAATCCGGCGCGATCGCTCCAACTGAGCCTCAATCTTCGCCAATAGTTCGCGGGGTTCAAACGGCTTAATCAGATAATCATCCGCGCCAATCGAGTGGCCTTGCACCTTCGCGTCAATTTCGCCACAACTGGAGAGGAAAATAAACGGCACAAGCTGCCCCGAACGGCTGGAGCGCAACCGCCGACAAAACTCAAATCCATCCATTTCGGGCATCATCACATCCGACACCACCAAATCCGGCGGATCTTGCTCAAAGGTTTCTAGGGCTTCGGTTCCAGAACGCACATTCTGAACGACATACCCACGCTTTTCGAGATAGCGGGTCAGCGCCATCCGCAAGGTTGCATCATCATCGACCACGAGTACTCGCTTCATCGGGTTTTCCTATGCACTAGCTGTAATGATTGTAGGGTTTTAAAAACTTTATTTGTCACGGATATCATTTAGACAGAACTCTAGAGACTCCAGTATTACTTAATTCTGCTCAGACCGATGCGGGTTTTGTGAGAAGAATTTGAAATTGCCCCGATTCTGTTGAAGTTTTTTATCTAAAAGTCACGGTTATGACAAATTTTTGCGCCTGCCGCCCGCCTGCCAGGAATTAGGGAATCCGTGCTAATTCGCTCAATATAGACAGTCTCGGCCAGGTAACTGCGATATCCTGAAATCCAGAAATTTGGGCAACGGTTGCCTCATAGCGAGGACAATTGCAGGCTATGATGTGCCCCAGTAACCGCTGCCTCGTTATTACAGGAGTAGACTGCATGACCTATGAAAAGCTGACACCGCCAGAGACGGGGGAAACCATTACCTTTGCTGGTGGTGAACCTGTGGTTCCCGATAATCCAATTATTCCGTTCATTCGGGGGGATGGCACGGGGATTGACCTTTGGCCTGCGTCGCAGCGGGTGTTTGATGCCGCGATCGCAGCGGCTTATGGCGGCAAGCGCAAAATTTCCTGGTTCAAGGTTTACGCGGGCGATGAAGCCTGTGATCTGTATGGGACTTACCAATATTTACCCGAAGATACGCTCACGGCGATCAAGACCTACGGGGTGGCCATTAAGGGGCCGTTAACGACTCCGGTTGGGGGTGGGATTCGATCGCTGAATGTGGCCCTGCGGCAAATTTTTGATCTCTATGCCTGTATTCGGCCCTGTCGGTATTATGCGGGCACGCCTTCGCCTCACAAGTCGCCGGAAAAGCTGGATGTCATTATCTACCGGGAAAATACTGAGGATATTTATTTAGGGATTGAATGGCGGCAAGGCTCTGAAGTGGGCGATCGCCTGATCAAACTGCTCAACGAAGATTTGATTCCGGCCACCCCCGAACACGGCAAAAAACGGATTCCTTTGGATGCTGGCATTGGCATTAAACCAATCAGCAAAACTGGCTCCCAGCGGTTGGTGCGACGGGCCATGAAACACGCCATGCGCCTCCCCAAAAATAAGCAGATGGTGACCCTGGTGCACAAAGGCAACATCATGAAGTACACCGAAGGCGCGTTTCGGGATTGGGGCTATGAGTTGGCCACCAGTGAATTTCGGGCCGAGTGTGTGACGGAGCGGGAATCCTGGATTTTGAGCAACAAAGAGAAAAATCCCGACCTGACTCTGGAAGCCAACGCCCGGTTAATCGATCCAGGCTACGACGGCTTAACGACTGAAAAGCGGGACGCGATCTGTGCGGAAGTGAAAGCCGTCTTGGATGCCATTTGGGAGACCCACGGCAACGGCCAATGGAAAGAAAAGATCATGGTGAACGATCGCATTGCCGACAGCATTTTCCAACAAATTCAAACCCGCCCGGATGAATATTCCATTTTGGCGACGATGAACTTAAACGGCGATTATTTGTCCGATGCTGCTGCTGCTGTCGTCGGGGGTTTGGGCATGGGGCCAGGAGCCAATATTGGCGATCGCTGTGCCATTTTTGAAGCAACGCATGGAACGGCCCCCAAACACGCCGGGTTGGATCGGGTGAATCCCGGTTCGCTAATTTTGTCTGGGGTGATGATGCTGGAATATATGGGCTGGCAAGAAGCCGCTGATCTGATTAAGAAAGGACTCGGTGCGGCGATCGCCAACCGCGAAGTCACCTATGATTTGGCCCGATTGATGGAACCGCCCGTTGATCCCTTGAAATGCTCTGAGTTTGCCGAGGCGATCGTCAAACACTTTTAGGTGCCTCGTTAGGCGCAACGATGACCAACGATCGCGCACGCTCATCCATTTATAGATTCATTAACAGCCGCCAGAGATTGACCTGTTCTATCTTCGGCGGTTTTTAGTATTAATTTTTCTAAAAAATAGGAGGCGGTGGTGTGGTAATTACCGATTGAGGCGAAAGAGGAGGAATAAGCCAGCAGCGAGGGAGGCGATCGTCGGCAGCCACCCTGCGAAAAAAGCACTCAAGTAGCCAAAGCCATGTAAACCTTGGCCCAAGACCAGCAGAATGTAGTACGACACAATGATCAGCAGACTCACACCAAACCCCGCAGCCCGACTCGATCGCTGAGGGCGAATACCCATCGTCGCGCCCACTAAGCCAAAAGCCAAGCAAGCGAAAGGTAACGCCATTTTTTGCTGAAGTCGCAGGCTTAATTTGCGGAGTTCTTTTTGGTTGCCTGTTTGCTCCAACAGTTGGATATATTCAGCAGTTTCGGCAATCCCCATTTCCTCATCATCCCGCGTTTTGTTGGCCAAATCTAACGGGGTGCGGGGCAGTTTCAACTGTTGTTGATCGAACCGAACAATATTGCGGTAAGAGCCATCCGCCGCAACGAGATAAATGGTTCCATTCGCAAAATCCCAAGTTTTTTCGGTCTGGTTCCACTGCGCCGATTCTGACTGCAAAATTTGGTTTAACCCATCTTTGGAAAAATCCAACACGGTTAAGCCTTTCATCTGTTTGCCATCGTATTCTTTGGCATAAAAAGTACGGGATAAAACGTCTTCTTTTTTGCCATTGGGTTGGCGTTCGCGCCGAAATTCTTGATAGAAAATATTGCGTTCCCGGAACGATGGCTCGTTGCGGTTAATGGCTTGATTCAGGATTTGAGTCGCGCGGAGATTGGAAGCCGGGACGATCGCCTCGTTAAACGCGAAGTTAAGGGCCGTCACGATCAACCCAATGACGAGGGCGGGGGCCACCAACCGATACACACTCACGCCACAACTGCGAAGGGCAATGAGTTCGCTATCCCCAGATAAACGGCCATAAACCATCAGGCAAGCCAATAGCATGGACATAGGAAAGGCATAGCTGACGAACTGTGGCAGTTTGAGCAGAAAAATTTGTAGCGCAATGCCAAAGGGCAGGCCAGAATCGGTAGCACGGCGGAGCAAATCAAACAAAACGCCGATCGATACGCCAATGGAGGAAAAAACGACGACTCCAAAGAGAAAGGGCATGATCAACTCGGTGGCAATGTAGCGATCCATCAAGGAGAGGATGGCGCTAAACCAGTTGAGCGGATTAAGGGAACGCTTTGTTGCTGTAGGAACGCCAGTCGCCATTCAATTTCCCAAACTGTGAACGTCGGTGATGGGCAAAAGCTCAATCAGGCTTAAGCCTGGAAGCTATCGCCTAGATAATATTGCCTTACCAGAGGGTTGTTGTATAGCTCTTCGGAACTGCCAGAGGCCAGAATTTGGCCATCGCGCATGATGTAGGAGCGGGTGGTGATTTCTAAGGTTTCACGGACGTTATGGTCGGTGATGAGGATGCCCAGTTGCCGCTTACGCAGTTCGGAGACAATGAGTTGAATTTCTTTCACGGCGATCGGGTCTACGCCAGCAAAGGGTTCGTCTAACAGCAAAAACTTTGGTCCTTCCCGCCCTGCGGCCAGCGATCGCGCCAGTTCCGTCCGCCGTCGCTCTCCTCCAGAAACCCGAATGCCTAAAGTGTTGGCCACTTTTTCGAGCCGAAACTCGCTCAAGAGTGAATCCAGGCGATCGCGCCATTCATGTCGGGGAACCTGGGTTTGTTCCATGACCAGGAGAATATTTTCACTGACGGTAAGATGCCGGAAAATGCTGGCCTCCTGCGCCAGATAGCCAATGCCCAACCGAGCACGCCGATGAAAGGGCAGCATGGTGATGTCTGTATCATTCAGCCAAACACGGCCCTGATCTGGCTTTTCTAGCCCGGTGGTGATGTAAAAGGTGGTGGTCTTACCCGCACCATTGGGGCCAAGCAAGCCCACGATCTCGCCTTGGGCAACTGATAAACTCATCCGACTTACGATGGTTCGCGGCCCGTAGGACTTATGCACGTTTTCAAGGACTATTTTCAAGCGTCAACCTCGCCAGGTTCATCCAGTGCTTCGCATCGACAATCAATCTTAGCAGAGGCCGTGGTATTACTAATGCCTTGTCAAGGAGTTTGGACAGGGGGGATGGTCGGCGCGGCAGGCGCGGTGGGGGTAGAAAACTCGGAAGTGCCAAAGGGACTGGGCGGAATGGCTGGTGGGGCAGCGGCGGGGCCAGGAGTGGGCGAAGCCGTGGGCGTTTCTTTGAGTAAATAAATGGCTTCGACCTGTTTCGGGGCTTGGGGCAAGGCGACAAAGCGGCCTTCATCGATCAGGTAAGTCACGGTTTCTCCCCGCAAGCTGTTGCCTTCTTGCAACACGTAGACATCGCCACTGAGGATAATGCGCCGTTCGCGGCTGAAGTATTGGGCTTGGGCGGCGGTGGCCTGAATTTGGCGAGCGGGATAGTAGATTTGCACGTTGCCCCGCGCGGTAACGACTCCGGTTTTGGCGTTGGCCTCTTGGATGTCCGATCGCAGGGTCAGCGGTCTACCGGGGACTGCTGTCTGGGCGATCGCCGTGGAGGCGTTGGACTCGGCAAGGGGGGTGGGGCGATCCATCAGCACGACGGCAGTGACGGCGAGGGGGGCAATCGTGGCGAGGGCCAGCCAGCGGCATGAAGATGGGGTCGGTGACATACGCGGAATCTGGGTAAGAATGAACCAACAAAAAGATCGAGGCGATTTAAATCTACCTCAATTTTGTGGGAACCGGACTAAAGCTTAGGACAGTGAGACAAAGGTGGCCTCAATGGGGGTTGGGGCGGGGGCGATCGCCACGGCTTACTGCTATAGACTACAGGGTGCTGGTAAATGTTTCGGCAGGGCGCAAAGGTCAGGCGGCTGGCGGCACGGTGGCAAGGTGGGGCAATGGGGCAATGGGGCGATCGGGGTCTGGTGTTTCCAGGCGTTGGGCGATCGCGGCCACCGCTTCTGGGCCAGCCTGCTGAATATCGCGCAAAAGGGCCACGGTATCTGCCAAAAACTGCTCCACATCAATAGTGTAGTGTTCTGGCTGATAGGCCCGCAGGCGATTAACCCCTTCCCCCATCAACACCACCGCCCCCTGCCAGTTCAGGTTCCGCAGATGGTACAGCGCCACAGCAACTTGCAAAATGCCCTGGTAGAAGTTTTTATCGCTGGTTTCGGCCTCAGTCCAGATGGCTTCTAGAGTATCGTGACAGTCGTAGAATTGCCGCTGATTAAATTGCTCAACGCCGAGCCAGAAGGCTTCAGGGATTTCGTCCATGATGAATTGGCCTGTTCTAACCGTAGTGCAGTTCTCTTCCTACCCTACAGTACCGTGGGCGGCAGTTGCAGTTGGGCCTGGAGGGGGCGATCGCGGCTGAGGGTCAAGCCCAACGACTGACTGACCTGGCGCTTGGCGGGTTGAATTGCACCCTCCGCCGATACCCCAGGCCACAAAATCCAGCGGCTACCACGGGGCAGGGTACCCAAACTCAGGGAATTTTGCGTTAACCACACCATCGGCGCAGTGGGCAAGGTGCGATCGCGAGTGGGTTCGCCCGGTTGGGTCGCAGCTAAGGTTTCCAAAACCACTTGATTTCCTTGCACCAGGCCCGTTGCCGCCGTCCAGAGTTTGGCGTTGAGGCTGTGGTGGCAGGCATAAAAATACAGCGAGGCCGCCGCAATCACAGCCGCTTCAAAAGGTTGGTCGTCTATCGGCGTATCTGGCTCAGTGGCCCACGCCCCGCCCGAATCCAGCCCAATCACCAGTTCTTGCCCACCGGTGAAAATTTCCAACTCCCGCACCCGCAATTCGTTATACCGGGCACTGGAACGCCAATGCACGAAACGAGTTGGATCACCCCAACGATAGGGCCGGAGCGATCGCGTTAAACCTTCCGTCGCGGCTTGGGCACGGCGATCGTTGTTGAATAGCAAACTTTGATCTTGGCCCATCTCATCAATCAGCGGACATTGCCCCAGGGGCAACACCAGGGGATAGACGATCGCCTTGGCTTTCACGGTTTCGGTACGACGACCCCAAAATAACCCTAATGGATTCGCCGTGCGGAGATAAACCGTTTGCCAGCGATAAACACCCCGCTGCTCGGTCGGTTGCTCGTAAAGCCAATGGTGAGTTTTGTGGGGGGGAATGACCTCGATCGCGTGGGTCTTACTGCCGCCCAATGTTGCAGGGAGTAGATCCTGCACTTGCAGCAGAGTCTTGGGCCGCGCGGTCAGATTTTCGACCATCAATTCCACACTCAACACGTCACCCGCACTGACGGGATGAATTGGCCCACGGCGGAGGGTGAGTTGGCGGAGGGTACGCCGGGGCAAAATGGCGGCGATCGCCGAGAGGGCAATCCCGATTCCACTCAACACATAGAGCCACCCGGAAAGCGTATTCGCTCCGGCAATAAAGAAAAAAATCGCCAGCCCAACCAACAACCAACCACTGTAGGCTGGTGTTACCCAGTGAGCTTCTAGCCAGTCAGCAATGCGCCGATGCCGCTTCATTTGATGCGTTGAAAAGATTTAATGAGTTGCAAGGGTCAATCTAAGGCGCAACCGTTGTTATTAAGTTGCAGTTATTGAGTTGTATTAGTTGTAGCAGATGGCGATGGAGCGATCGCGCAACCGTTTAGCCGGCCCAAATCTGATCCAACTCTAAAGATAGTAACTGCAATGAAGATAATCGATACAATGGAGAATACTAAAATTCGTGGGCCATCGGTTCCGTGCCCTTAAGATCGTGGATTAAAAAAGTCTGATTTTGCTGATCGCCCTCACCCCCTTCCCTTCTCCCCAGGAAGAGGGGTGCCGCAGGTGGGGTGAGGGTTGGCAAATTGATTTAATTTTCGTTCCTTAGCAGAGTTTTAATGCTTGGGCTGGGTCTTGTTCAGGATTCAGCGCCCACAAGCATCGCCTTAACCCCATGTCTCAGCGTGAGATCGACGTAACGAGGGAGATCCCTATGGCCACTTCTATGTCCCCCCCCCCGAACGACGGTGCCGCTTCGGTGCCACCCCCGCCTCCCACAGCCGCCAACCCCGCAGCGGCCAAAGCCAGTCCGGCCAAATATTCCATCGAACAAATGGTGCGGGATGCCCATGCCCGCCAAGCCTCCGATATTCACATTCGTGTGGGCGAGGTGCCCCGGTTGCGGGTGCAGGGCCAAATCGTTGCCCCACGGGATCAGGTCAAGGTAACCCCTAAACTGTTTGAGCATTACTTAGAGGAAATTCTGACTCCCAATCAGCGACAGTTGTTTGCTCAAAACAAAGAGTTAGATACGGCTATTTTTTATCCCGGTTTGGTACGTTGCCGGGTTAACTGCTTTGACTCTCTGACTGGCGGGGCGATCGTGCTGCGGTTAATCTCTCTGGATGTGCCGTCGATCGATACTCTGGGCTTGCCAGAAGTCTTGAAATATCTATCCGGCCAAGCCCAAGGACTGATCCTGGTCACGGGGCCAACGGGGTCGGGGAAATCGACGACGCTGGCGGCGATGCTCCGGCACATGAACGAAACGAGTAGTCGCCACATTGTCACCATCGAAGATCCAATTGAGTATGTCCACAGTTCCCAGCGTTGTTTGATCAGTCAGCGGGAAGTAGGCTTGCATACGCTGGAGTTTGAAAACGGCTTGCGGGCAGTGTTGCGGGAAGATCCCGATGTGATTTTGATTGGGGAAATGCGCGATCGCATTACGGTCGATACCGCCCTCAAAGCCGCCCAGACGGGGCACCTGGTTTTGGGCACCCTGCACACCCGCAACGCCATCAATGCACTGAACCGCCTGTTGAATATCTACAATCCCGATGAACAACCGGCCATGCGGATTCAAATTACCGAATCGTTGGTGGCAGTTGTAGCCCAAATGCTGATCCCCACCACCGACGGGCAGCGGACTGCGGCCCACGAAATCCTGGTTAATACCCCCGCCATGCAAGATTATTTGCTAAAGGGCAACGAGGCCGAGGCATTTCAGTTGATGGAAACCGGCACCAACGAAGGGATGCAGGTGATGAACCAGGTGCTATGTGAACTGGTGTTGCTCGGCAAGATTAGCCCCGATGAAGCGGTGAAAGCCTCGCCTGATCCCGGCGACCTCCGGCGACGAGTCCGGAACGAAGGGTTTGATCCATCTCGGTCGTCCAATCGCGATTTTCTCCAAAGTGCCCGCTAAGCTGGCTCATCTCAACCGTTGGCCAATAAAGCGGCCAGAACGTCGTAGAATGGCTAGGGTTATAAGCACACAGGATTAATCGCACTAGGGGCGATCGCAAAAAGCATGGCTGAAGCGACAATTGGCATTATTGGTGGCAGCGGTCTCTACAAAATGGAGGCGTTGCAAGATGTTGAGGAAATTCAAGTCGAAACACCCTTTGGTGCGCCGTCCGATCAGTTGATCGTCGGCACGTTGGATGGGGTGCGGGTGGCTTTCCTCGCGCGACATGGCCGCTATCACCACTTGTTGCCGGCGGAGTTGCCCTTCCGGGCCAACATTTATGCCATGAAAAGTCTCGGCGTACAGTATTTGATCTCAGCTTCAGCAGTGGGGTCTTTACAAGCTGAGGCTAAACCCCTGGATATGGTGGTACCCGACCAATTTATCGATCGCACCAAAAACCGCATCTCGACCTTTTTTGGGGATGGCATTGTGGGGCATATTGCCTTTGGCGATCCTGTTTGCCCCCACCTAGCAGGGATTGTAGCCGATGCCGTGGCCAGCCTGGAATTACCTGATGTCACCCTACACCGAGGGGGCACCTACGTTTGCATGGAGGGGCCAGCCTTCTCGACTAAGGCCGAGTCCAATCTGTATCGCAGTTGGGGGGCCACGATCATTGGCATGACCAACTTGCCAGAAGCCAAGCTGGCGCGGGAAGCGGAAATCGCCTATGCGACTCTGGCGTTGGTGACGGATTATGATTGTTGGCACCCAGAGCACGACAGCGTTACCGTAGAAATGGTGATTGCCAACCTCCAGCGGAATGCAGTCAACGCCCAAAAGGTGATTCGGGAAACAGTACAGCGAATTGCGGCGGCCCCGCCCGCTTCCGAGGCCCATAGTGCCTTGAAGTATGCGATTCTTACGCCGCTAGACAAAGTTCCCGACAGTACCAAAGCCCGCCTAAGTTTGCTTTTACAGAAGTATTTGTAGAAGTTTTGTAGAAGTTTGTCAAAATATTGGTCTGACCGCTGGCCCCAGTCAAGTTTGTGCTGAGTGAAGTGAGTGCTATGGCGGAGTGCCCTACCTGTCATCAAACGGTTGCAGCCCAAGCGCTGGACTGCCCCCATTGCGGAACGGCGCTCAAAGCGCATGGGCATCCCGGCATGACGTTGCACCGGGCGGTAGGGGATGGTTTTTTGTGTGAAACCTGTGCCTATCAGGCTGATGATTCCTGCAATTTTGCGAAACGGCCTTATGCCAAAGACTGTACGCTGTACCGCGATCGCAACCAGATCGCCAGCTTACCCAAACCGGGCTATCCAACTCGGTTCAAAGTCCAAACCTGGCTTAAGCGCAACTTTGTGTGGTTTGTTCTGGCCGGATTAATTTTGTTGAGTTTGTTAATTGCGCTAGCCCAGTAATAGGATAAGCCAAAGTTTTGCTCAGACTTTTGGGGAATGGGCTTGGCCCAAAGGTGAGTGTCTGTGGCCCTCAAGGTAGGGTGACAGGAATGGGCGAAGTCGCAGGGTCTAGAGCCGATTGGGGTTCATTTCCGCTAGGTAATGTCATCAAGTCTTCAGGCTGCTCTGACAACGCCTGTTCTTGATACACTTTGAGGTCAAACCAGAAGGTTGTCCCCACACCAACCTCGCTCACCAGATGCACTTGACTGCGGTGTTTTTCTACAATGTTTCGCACAATTGAAAGCCCCAGTCCGGTGCCTTCTAAGGTGTGGACGCGATTTTCAACCCGGAAGAACCGATCAAAAATGGCCCGTTGATCTTCGGGCGCAATGCCAATGCCGGTGTCAGAAATTTCAACTCGAATTTTGGGAACAAGTGTAGCTTCTTCGTTGACTGGGGCGGTAGGATCGGGCAGTTCAGGTTGCAGCAAATAAGCTCGAATGACGATTTTGCCGCCAGCCTCGGTAAATTTCAGCGAGTTACCCACCAAATTGGTGAAGACTTGCAGCAATAAGTCGTAGTGCCCCAGGACGGGGGGCAGATTGGGCTGAATGTGTTGCTTCAGTTCGATGCCGCGATCGCGGGCGTTGAGTTGGTAGGTGCGGAGGGTTTGCTCAATGGGTTGCAACAAGTCCACCGCTTCAAAGTGGTAAAGCTTGCAAGATTCCAACCGGGATAAATCGAGCACGTCATTCACCAGGCGGGTGAGGCGATCGGTTTCTCGATTCGCGGTTTCCAAAAACTCTTGCCGTTCTTCGAGGCTTAGCTCTTCGCCAAATTCATAGAGGGTTTCGATAAAAGATTTGATGTTGAAGAGGGGGGTTCGCAGTTCGTGGGATACGTTGCTAATAAATTGACTTTTGGCCTCGTTCAGTTCGGCTTCGCGGGTAATGTCTTGAATGGTGATGGCCACCCCTCGGACGGTTTCGCGGGCTAAATCCAGGACACTGCTCAACAAAATGCGAACGGTGCGGTCAACGGGTTCTTTCAGGGTGACGCGAAATTCGCCGCCTTCCAGCATTTCGCCTTTGGCAATTTTGTAGAGCGATCGCGTAATTTCCGCTTGAACCGCACTGGGCAAGAGGTACAGTACATTTTCGCCGGCGATCGCCTTGCCATCCCAGCCAAATAGGCGACGGGCAGTAAGATTCACTAGCACAACGTGCAGATCGGTATCGATGAGAATTGCGCCATCGGCAATGGTTGAAACCAGGGTTTCGAGTTTGGCTTTTTCGGAGCGGAGTTCCTCGATATTCTGCTCTTCGTAGCGTTCAAGGCGCTCGGCCATTTCGTTGAAGCTCAGAATCAATTCCCCTAGTTCGCCCCCAAAGGGCAAGTCAACCCGCTGTTTGAAGTTACCCGAAGCAATATTTTTGACCCCAACTAATAATTCTTTGATGGGCTTAGTAATGGTTAGAGCATTGAACACGGCTCCCAGAATCACCATGACCCAGATGGAGACAAAGACGGCGATCGTGACATCGCGGGTCAGGTGGGAGGAGGTGACAACGGTGGGGTTGGGATTGGTGCCGATCGCCAGTACACCCTTATATTGGCCGTCGTACAAAATGGGCACGAAAACATCGGTGACTTCCCCATCGGGGGTCATGTGCTGGCGCACCATCGGCATATCGTTGTGATCGCCGTACTCCAGGGGCAAATTAATCTTGCGGCGGATGGTGAGGGAATTTTGAACTTCTGATTCCGAAAAGGGAATGCCCAGGTAGATCTCGCCTTGCTCATCGGCATAGAGCATGTAGCGAATGCTAGAGGTGCTGCTGTAGAAGCGATGGGAAAACCGCGCCAGTTCGGTTAAATTGTTGTCGCCGATGAGGGGGGTGACGTTGGCCGCGAGGAGCAGGCCCAAATCGCGGCCAAAGCGGGTATCGTTCAAGCGGGCATCTTGTTGGATGGTGTTGACAGCCCAAAAGGTCAAACCGCTCATGAGCAGGGACACCACCAAGGTTGCCACGGCCATGAGTTTGGTCTGGAGGGTGAATTCTGACCACCAGTGGGCGATCGCGGCTTGAATCTTGCGGAAAATCGCTAGCAAAGCTAATTACTGTCCAGTAATTTTCTTAGAAAAGATTTTTTGTCAATACTCTATTTTCCAACAATTCCTGGCTGACTCGCAACCTCTAATCGCGAATCTGGCCTTAGCTGGCGGTTTTGACGCGATGGCCAATGTCCGAACGGTAGTATTGGTCTTCAAATTCGATGCAGCGCACCGCATTGTAGGCTTGGGCGATCGCCGCATCAAAAGTTTCTCCCAGTGCCGTCACCCCTAACACGCGCCCCCCATCCGTCACCAGGGTTTGTTGCTTCAGTTGGGTGCCTGCATGGAAAACAAGCGCATCTTTGGCCTCGGCCTGGTCAATCCCAGTAATGGCCGCCCCTTTCTTATAAGCATCAGGATAGCCGCCCGCCGCCATCACTACACAGGCCGCCGCACCCGCTTTCCATTCCAGGGGTGGAAAGTCGGCCAACCGTTGCTCGGCACAAGCTTGGAGGACTTCATGCAGCGGTGTTTCCAGTAACGGCAGGACAACCTGAGTTTCGGGATCACCAAACCGACAATTAAATTCAATGACTTTGGGATCACCTTCAGGCGTAATCATCAATCCGGCATAGAGGACACCCCGATAGTCAATGTTCCGTTGGCGCAAAGTGGCGATCGCCGGTTCCAAAATTTCCTGCTGAATGCGTTCCATCAACGCCGCTGTGACCACCGGAGTCGGTGCATAAGCGCCCATCCCCCCCGTATTTGGCCCCGTATCCCCGTCCCCAATGCGCTTGTGATCTTGGGCCGCAACCAGAGGCCGAATCGTGATGCCATCCGTGAGGGCCAGCACCGAAGCCTCCTGCCCCAGCAAATACTCTTCGATGACCACGCGTTGCCCTGCTTCCCCAAATTTGCCCTCAAAAATGCCCTGAATGGCGGCTTCCGCCTCTGCGACAGTGGTTGCCACCGTGACCCCTTTCCCTGCGGCCAAGCCATCGGCTTTGACCACGATAGGTGCGCCTTGGCTGCGGACATAGCTCAAGGCTGGTTCTGCTGCCGTAAATACGGCGGATTGAGCCGTGGGAATCTTGGCCTCTTGCATGAGGTCTTTGGCCCAGGCTTTGCTGGCTTCGATTTGTGCCCCCAGTTTGGTAGGGCCGAAGACCGTGAGTTCTTGTGCGTGTAGATAATCAGTAATGCCAGCCGCGAGGGGCGCTTCAGGGCCAACGACGACCAACTCAACGCCATTGACCAGGGCAAAGCGGGCAATCCCTTCAAAATCCATGACATTCATGGCCACATTGCGACACTTGGGTAGAGACGCGGTGCCGCCGTTACCAGGGACACAAATCACCTGTTGAACTTTGTCGGATTGCAAGAGTTTCCAGGCGATCGCGTGTTCCCGACCCCCATTGCCAACCACCAGTGCCTTCACGTTGCTCATTCCTTTGCCCGAAACCTCATTTTGCCCAAGCGATATGCTCACTCGGCGAAACAAATGCATTTCATTATGTCACGCTCTTGCAATTGGTGTACGCCCACTCTGTAGCAAAAGGTAGCAAAAGCCAAACTTTACTGTTGCCGAGGTGGCCCCACCGTAGCGCGATCGCCCAAATTCAGCGTTACGCCCAAAGAGCAGCATCAGGCTTTATTGTGCCATCTTCGCCCCCGTCAACCACCGTTGCCCCCGGTAACGTCTCCGTCGGTGATCCCCAGTTGCTTCTCGTAATTGATTCCGTGGTTTAGATAAAAAGGGGCCATCAATCCCGATTTCAAAGACACAGCAAGACGCGATCGGATCAACATTGCATCACCGATCGCGCCTGAGCCTAAAATTTAGGCTTTAATACTCCGGCACCGAAGGATCAACTTCTCGACTCCAAGCCGTGATCCCCCCTTTCACATTGGTTCCCTCAATGCCTGCCGCCTTCAAAATCCCCAGCGCCTTGGCCGAGCGACCACCCATTTTGCAATGAGCAACGAGCTTATGGCCATTCAGCAACGCTTTCACCTTTTGCACCCCATCGCCATTTTCAATATCAGGCAGGGGCACCAGAACGGAACCAGGAATTTGAGCAATCTCGTACTCGTTGGGATTGCGTACATCCAACAAGACAAAGTCCTTGGCCCCACTGTCAAGCAATTGCTTTAGCTCTTGCACCGTCATTTCCTGCAAGTCCGATTGTTGCTGAGCTTCTGCGGCTTTGGCTTGGGGAATACCGCAAAACATTTCGTAATCGATCAGCTTTTCGATCACCGGGCGCTGGGGATTGGGCCGGAGCTTTAATTCCCGGAACTTCATATCCAACGCGTTGTACAGCAACAGGCGACCATTGAGCGTGGTGCCTTTGCCCAAAATGATCTTGACGGTTTCGGTGGCTTGAATCACACCGATGATTCCGGGCAGAATCCCCAGGACTCCCCCTTCAGCGCAGGAGGGAACCAACCCTGGTGGGGGCGGCTCTGGGTAAAGGTCACGATAGTTCGGGCCATCTTCATAGTTAAAGACCGTGGCTTGGCCTTCAAAGCGATAGATGGAGCCGTAGACATTGGGCTTGCCGAGGAGGACACAGGCATCGTTGACCAGATAGCGGGTGGGGAAATTGTCAGTGCCGTCTACGACGATATCGTAGGGTTCCACAATCTCCAGGGCGTTCTCAGAACTGAGGCGGGTTTCGTAGAGATCAACTTGGCAGTAGGGGTTGATTTCCAAAATCCGATCTTTCGCGGACTGAATTTTGGGTTTACCGACCCAGGAGGTGCCATGAATGACTTGCCGTTGGAGGTTGGAACGGTCTACAACGTCAAAATCGACGAGGCCAATTCGACCGATGCCAGCGGCGGCAAGATAAAGGAGGAGCGGCGATCCTAAGCCTCCGGAGCCAATACAAAGGACGCTGGCAGCTTTCAGCCGTTTTTGGCCTTCTAGGCCGACTTCGGGCAAAATCAAGTGCCGAGAATACCGTTCGTATTCTTCTTTAGAAAGCTGAATCTCATCGAGATCGGGATTTAGCATAGTTTCGGTTTGTGAGTGATAACGAGGAATAACAAGTGAGGGGTATGGAGCGGTGGGAACAGGGGATAGAGCCGGGGGGCGATCGCATCTGGAAACTCGCAGGCTCAACGGGGGAGTGATTACCCGGACGCTGAACCAAGGGGAATTTGGGGCTGAATCAGGAGCATTTCGGCGACAAATTGGTGATTTTGGTCAAGATGCCAACTGTGACAGGTGGTAGCCTGCCCCTGTTCTACGGAGAAGATGAGATAGGAGTAATGGGGCCAAGCCAGACGGCGATCGCACTCGGACGGCACCGCTGGATGGTCGGGATGGGAATGATAGATTCCCAGGATATCCAAGCCTTGTTGTCGTGCGGTTTTCATGACGTGCAAAAAGGTTTGGGGGGCGATCCAATAACGCCGGGTTTGCGTCAGGTGGGGCTGATCGGCCAGGGTTTCAGCGATGGTTGCATCCCAGGTATTTTCGGCGGCCCACGTCTGGTGAATCAGGTTACTACCATGAGCCACTGTGCCCAGCATGAGGCCACAGCATTCGTTGGGGTAGGCGCGTTCGGCGTGCGATCGCATTGCCTGTAAAAGAGTCGGGCTGAGTTGAAGAACCACTGAGTTTTGCAACCGGAGTGAATGGGAGAACTGCAACCAGGGCCGAGCCGCTTTTGGCGCTGAGGCTTTGTTGCTGGCGATTGGCCCAGGTGAGACTGCGGGCGGCACAAGTTGGCCAAATTGAGGACTGATTGAGTCCGGTGGCACCAAGGGTTCCGTGGGCAGTCAGTCTGGGTTGGGTGCTGGGGCAGTCTAGCCGATCCATTTTAAGACAGGTTTTTGATGGCGACTAGACCCATTCTGGTAAAGCCGTCAAACCCTCACAAAATTATGGGGTGCTTTATCCAGGGTTGATAGTTGCCAATTGGGGCGATCGCCCGCAGCTCCACCAGAGATGCAGTAGAATGACGGGGTTATAGAGCCAGCAACAATACGACAAACCGCAACAACACGATAAAAGCCCACGACAGCCACGGATTAACGCATGAATTGGTATCAGATCAACAGTGCATTCACCCTATTCCTCAGTTTGCTGGTGGAAGCGGTGCCTTTTTTGATGTTGGGCGTGCTGTTTTCCGGGTTGCTTCAGTTTTTTGTGGATGAACGGCGCTTGGTTCAACTCATGCCGCGCAATCCTTTTTTGGGGGCGTTGGCGGGGAGTTGTCTGGGCTTTTTGTTTCCTGTCTGCGAGTGTGGCAATGTGCCTGTGGCGCGGCGGTTGTTGATGCAGGGGGTGCCGTCGTCGGTGGCGATCGGGTTTCTCTTGGCCGCTCCGACGATCAATCCCATTGTGTTTTGGGCAACGTGGACAGCTTTTCGGGATCAGCCGGAGTTAGTTTTTTTGCGGATTGGGTGTTCGCTGGTCATTGCAACGCTGATCGGCTGGATTTTCAGTATTCAGCGGGATTTGCGGCCTTTGTTGCAACCGAATGTGGCCCGTGCGATGCCAGTACCAGTGCGCGATCGCGTTCCCCCCGAAGCCGAGGCGGCGGGAAACACACCGTCTTTGTTGCAATCGGGAACCTATTTCTTGGGGCAGTCGGCCCAGCCAGTCGATGCGGCGCAATTGGCAGCGGTGGCGGCAATGAATCCAGCAGCGGGCAAACCAGCGGCCTATAAGTTAACGCTAATGCTGGAAAGCATGGTGCAGGAATTGCGGGAATTGGGGGGGGTGTTGGTGTTGGGCAGCGCGATCGCCGCTGTGATTCAGGTTTTTGCACCCCGCGAGGCCATTCTGGCGTTGGGCCAGGGGCCAGTGACATCGATTGTGGCCATGATGGTGTTGGCGGCGGTGGTTTCGATTTGTTCAACGGTCGATGCCTTCTTCGCCCTCTCGTTTTCGTCCTTGTTTACAACGGGTTCCATCCTGTCTTTCTTGGTCTATGGCCCCATGATTGACCTCAAAGGGGTTGGCCTCATGCTGTCTATTTTCAGGCCCAGAGCGGTTTTCTACCTGTTTGCCCTGGCCGGACAGCTCACGTTCCTGTTTGCCCTTCTGGTGAACCTATACGGTAGCTAAGCTTATGACCTCTCGTGCGTCGCGGGCGATCGCCCCCTGGATTGATGTTCTCGCGCTGGCGTTGTGGGGCATTTTGTTCCTCACCTATTGGGCCACGGGCAAGCTGTATTTGCTGATTCATCCCAATTACATGGGGTTGACAGTGGCAGCGGGGATTGGCCTGATCACCCTGGCGGTGTGGCGGGCGATCGGCTTGGTGCACCAGGCCCGCGATCGGATGGCCATGAGCAGCGGCTCCCACCTGACCCTGTTGCCCAAAGGCTGGAGCAGTAGCCTATTAGTGTTGACGGCCATCGTGGGATTGGTCGTTTCGCCCCGACCTTTTGCCAGCCAAACCGCCATCCAGCGCGGCGTGAGCGAAGCCCCCACCCTCACTCGCGTCAAGCCCCAAGCCTTTCGGGGATCAGCCAACAGCGCCGACAAATCCATTATTGATTGGGTGCGAACCTTGACGGTGTATCCCGAACCCGATGCTTACACTGGCCAAGCCGCCAAGGTGCAAGGCTTTGTCATTCACCCAAAAGATTTGCCGGATAATTATTTATTGATCTCACGGTTTGTGTTGACCTGTTGCGCGGCAGATGCTTACCCAGTTAGTTTGCCGGTGCAGTTGGCCCAACCCCGTTCTGCCTACAAACCTGATACCTGGCTCGAAGTGGAAGGCAAAATGATCACCGCCTCTCTCAATGGCAAACGCCAACTCACGATCGCGGCTAAATCCCTCAAACCCATTGCCGAACCCAAAAATCCCTACGATTATTGACCCTAAACCTCCCGACAACTTGGCCCGGAAGCAAGATCTCAGGGCCATTTCCGGCGATCGCCCAGGGGAACCAGCAAGTTAATGCCGCAAAAGTTGAGAGCAAGGCCATAATGGCAGAGGCAGCTTGACTGCAACCCAAGCCCTTGCCCTTGGCACAAAGTGAGGGGGTGCAGGAATGTTGTTGCCTTGGCCCGCTCAAAACGATCCAAATAGGTGAATTACAACCCGATCGCGATCGAGTATTGTGTTGAGCAATATTGCGTTGAAGCCTGACCCAGAGGCTGATACAAATCAGTCAAGCCATTTTGCCAAACCAGGTGACAAGCCGTTATCCTGCTAAAGGTTTTTATTGATTCGGTTTAGGATTGTTCTCGGAGTGTAGGTGTGGTGGTAAGCATGAGACCGTCTTATCAGCTATGGGCCGCCAGTGTGGGCCTAGTGTTCGCGTGGGGACAGACATTACCCGCGATCTCGCAACCAGCGGCCAACCATTCAGCAACGGCCAACCATTCAGCAACGGCGATCGCCCAACCCAGCCCAGTCCCGGTGGATTCTTCGATGGCGCAACCGCCAGGGCCACTGGATCTGGCTCAATTGCAGCTAGAACCTGTCCCGCTGGATCAGTTAATTGAGGCCGCGATCGCCCAGCCCGCGCGATCGCCCGCACCAACGGCCCCAGCCTCCCACCCGCCCCAAGCACTGACCCAAACGCGATCGGTGGCCCCCCTTGCCGCGACCAAACCCACACCAAAAGCCGTTCCGCCGCTAGCCGCGCCAGAGAAACCGGAGTTGGCCTCCCCCCTGGAAACAGCCCAGCAACCCACCACCGATCCCCTGGCCCCGCCCCCCTTCACGCCGGGGCGACCGCTCGGTAGCCCCCTCAACCCCATCGACGTAGAACCCTCTAAGCCCATTGGCCCCGCCAAAGCTGGCAACGCCCCAGAATACCTCAACCCCGCACCAAACCCCTTGGCCTTTCCCACCAAGCCAGAAGAAGTCAAATTACGGGGGATTCAGCCGATTACCTTAGACCAGGCGATCGAACTCGCCAAGCGCAACAACCGCGACTTGCAAATCGCCATCAAACAACTTGACCGCAGCCGCGCCGCCCTCCGCGAACAAAAAGCCGCCCTCTATCCCTCTGGACAAGCCCAAGGCAACATCACCCAGCAACAGTCAGCCAGCGGTCAGTTGCAAGAAGAAGCCGCACAGAAAGCCCAGGAAAATCGCCCCCGGCGATTACGGAACGTTCCCGATTCTGACCAGGGTAGCCTCGCCTTGACGGGCACCGTTGGCATCAGCTACGACATTTACACCTCTGGTCGCCGCCCCGCCTTGATTCGGGCCGCAGAACAACAAGTGAAATCCGACCAGTTGCAAGTCGAAGTCACAGAAAACCAGACGCGCCTGGATGTCAAAAACGGTTACTACAACTTGCAGGAAGCCGATGAGGCCGTGCGGATTCAACGCTCTGCCGTGCGGAACGCCGAAGCCAGTTTGCGGGATACGGTTGCCCTGGAACGCGCCGGATTAGGGACTCGGTTTGATGTGTTGCGCGCCCAGGTACAACTCGCCAACTCCAGACAAGACCTCACCAACGCTCTGGCCAACCAACAAGTGCGGCGGCGGGAGTTAGCTCAATTATTGGCTATCCCGTCCTCGTTGGATCTGGCTGCTGCTGATGCAGTGAAAATTGCTGGCACCTGGGATATGTCTTTGCCAGATTCTGTGGTTTTGGCCTTCAAAAATCGGGCTGAGCTGGAGCAGTTTTTGGCCCAGCGGGAACTGGCAGAGCAACAGCGGAAAGCGGCCTTATCAGCTTTGGGGCCAACGGTTTCGCTCCAGGTGCAGTACAACGTTCTGAACAACCTGCGGGATAACTTGGGCTTTGGGGATGGATACTCCGTGGCGGCGGGCTTTAACTGGAACTTTTTTGATGGCGGTGCAGCCCATGCTCGCGCTAAGCAGCAAGATATTAATAAGCAAATTGCCGAAACCCGCTTTGCTCAGACCAGAGAAAATATTCAGTTTCAGGTGGAATCCGCCTATGCCAACTTGCGATCGACGTTTGAAAATATTGGCACGAACCGTCAGGCCGTTATCCAAGCACGGGAAGCGTTGCGACTGGCGCGGCTGCGCTTTCAGGCAGGAGTCGGGACGCAAACTGAGGTAATTAACGCTGAGAATGATCTAACGCGGGCGGAAGGTAATTTGGTGACGGCGGTGATTGGCTACAACCGATCGCTGGCTTCCTTGGAGCGGGCCGTGACAAATCTACCCATTCCGACGGGGGCCACCAAACCCTCCATTCCGATTCCTAGCACGGAAACTGGCATTGAAGGGACTTAGATCATTCATTGAAAAGCCCCGCTCTTAACAAATGTTTTGCTACCCTAAATTGAGTGCAATAAAGTGCGATGAACTGCGAGGATTTGAGATGAAAGGGCAAATACCATCTGGCCAATCTGACTTGATGCGCGGGTCGCGATCGCGGCTCCTGATGGGGGCGAGTTGGGCGAGTCTTTTGAGCGTGGTGGTCGCTGGTAGTCTCAGTTCTGGCCCTGGGGCGATCGCTCAAACCCTGGATGGTGGCGACGCGATCGCCCCAGCCGAGCCTGCCCCAGTCGATTCGGTTGCGCCGGAACCCGTTGCCCCAGAACCCATTGCACCAGAACCTGCATTTCCCGCCGTGCCTGCTGTGCCCGAATCGATGGCCCCGGCTCCTGTGGCCCCAGCCAACGAAGCCTATATTGACAACACCGATTATGCGATCGGGGCGACCCAGCGCACGATCGATTTGCCCATCGTCAGCGGCACCAATGCCCGGATTGTGACCGGGGCCATGCCATCAATTCCTTCCAGCTTTCAAGGGAGTTCTGGGGACGGGGGCTATGGATTAGCATCAGTCTCTACACCATCCCTCAAAGATTTTTATCGCCGAACGCTGCGCCCCCCCGGTCGGTTGGGCAACGGCAATATGCGGTTGATCTTTCCGCTCTCGCTTCCCGCTCCCATCACGTCTTTGTTTGGCTGGCGATTGCACCCCATTTCGGGGTTGGCCCGCTTCCACACGGGTACTGATCTGGGTGCGCCGATGGGGACTCCGGTATTGGCGGCCTATGCGGGGCAGGTTGCCTTGGCTGACTTTTTGGGTGGCTACGGTTTGGCGATCGCCCTGGATCACAACAAAGGCAAGGAACAGACCTTGTATGCTCACTTATCCGAAGTCTTCGTTAAACCGGGGGAATGGGTCAAGCAAGGAGCCGTCATTGGCCGCGTTGGGAGCACCGGCAACTCCACTGGCCCCCACCTGCACTTTGAGTACCGCGAACAAACGGCAGATGGTTGGGTGGCGCTGGATGCAGGGAGCCATCTGGAATATGCCCTGGCTGAACTGGTCAAGATCGTGGAAGTTTCGGAAAAAGGTATTGCCAACGCCCAAGGATTAGCCGTATCGCAAAAAGGGCGGGCTGGAATTTCCGGCAAAGTGGAAGTCCCCTTATTAGCCCAAAAGCCAACCCTACCAACCGCCAACACGGCCCCTAAACCCGTTGCCCCCAGTGGTGCTGCCACCCCCGCTGGGCCTGAGCCAACAGCCCAGTAAGCAAAGGGCTTGATAGCGAGTGGTGTGTTCTGTGCATTAATTCAGTAGAGGCGAGGGCGATCGCGGCATGGCCAAGGTATTTGACGCTATTACCGACGAGTTACAGCAATTTATTGCCGAACAATCCCTGTTTTTTGTCGCGACTGCCCCCCTCACGGCCACCGGGCACGTTAACGTTTCCCCCAAAGGGTATGACTGTTTGCGGATTTTGTCGCCCCACCGGGTTGCTTATCTCGACTTGACGGGCAGCGGCAACGAAACCTCGGCCCATCTGGCAGAGAACGGTCGCATTACCTTCATGTTTTGTGCCTTCAAAGGGCCACCCCGCATTCTGCGCCTATATGGCCAGGGACAGGTGATTTTGCCCGGTTCTGCGGCTTGGGAGGAACTCAGCCACAACTTCACTCTCCTGCCGGGGGCACGACAAATTATTGTGGCGGACATTGACCGGGTGCAGACTTCCTGCGGCTTTGGGGTGCCGCTCTTTGAGGCTGTAGAACAACGCCCAATTCTCACCGATTGGGCGGCAAACAAAGGGCCGGAAGGGGTAGAAGCCTATCAACAGGAAAAGAACCGGGTGAGCATTGATGGCTTGCCAACTCCTTTGGGGCGATCGCAGTCCTAACTTCCTAACCGTCCAACGCGGCCCCCTACTACCAACCGCGCAGTTCCTTGTGAACCTGGGCCAGATGCCACATATAGTCATTGATACTGTACCCATCCGCTGCACGGCAAAGGTGCTTTTGGGCCAAGTCTGGTTGTTGGCTTACTTCGTAGTACAGGCCGAGATAAAGCTGCGTATAGAATTCCCCGCGATCGCCCTCGGTAGCCCCCTGCTGTAACAACTCCGTCGCTGAAATTTGCCCTGCATAAAAAGCATAAACAGCCGCCATAAACGGGCGGGGATCTCGTCCTGCGGGCAACAGCAACGTTTGCGCCTCGGCGATGCCCCGACTTTGGGCCAAACACAAAAACCGCCAAAGGGTTTCCTCAATGTCATGGCCGTTTACCGCCAGATCCAACTCAAATTGGGCGGCTCCATCTTCGTAGCGATCGCAGTAGTAGTAGGCCAAGCCCCGCTGCCAGAGATAGGGCGTAAGTTGGGGGTTCAGCCGTTCCGCCTGGTCAAAATCTTGAATCGCCGCCGTAATGTGACCCAGTTTGAAGTGGGCCATCCCCCGCCGCACGTAAGCATTGGGATTTTGGGGATTGGCCTTGACTAAGCGATCGTAGTGGGTCAGTTCTTGCTGGAGCAGCGGCAACAACAGGGTTGCGGAGAGAAAAAGAGCCGTCATGATGAGCTAGGGTAGGGAAACAAAGTGGCTTTGACCACCGCTTCTAGTCTAACAAATTCATTTTCTAGGTTTAGCTTAACTTAATGAAAGATGCCGATAAATGCGCTATATATAGCGTCAGAGGACGATCGCATGGTCTAGTCAGGGCGATCGCTGGTACGGCGCAGTGAAGGGGGATAGGGTGAACACAATGGTACGCAATGGGGTTGGCATTCGGACGGCCCAGGCCCGCGCAGAACGGCTGATTGGGCAAATTCACGTTTACGACGGTGCGGGCAAGGGGAAATCTCAGGCAGCACTGGGGGTAGTGTTGCGCTCGATTGGGCTGGGGATTCATAGCGAATGCCCGACGCGGGTATTGCTGTTGCGCTTTTTGAAAGGGCCAGGGCGGATGTATGACGAAGATGCCTCCATCGAAGCCCTTCAGCGGGGGTTTCCCCATTTGATTGACCAGGTGCGAACCGGGCGAGCAGAATTTTTTGGCCCAGATGAAATCAGTCGGTTTGATCAGTTGGAGGCGCAACGCGGGTGGGATGTGGCCAAGGGGGCGATCGCCTCTGGGTTGTATTCGGTGGTGGTATTGGATGAACTCAACCCCGTGCTGGATCTGGGTTTGCTGGATACCCAGGAAGTGGTGCAAACCCTCAGGCGCAAACCAGAACACATGGAGGTAATTGCCACGGGGCGGGCCGCCCCCCAAGCCCTGCTGGACATTGCCGATTTGCACTCAGAAATGCGACCACACTACCATCCAACGGCCAAAGACCAGGGAATTCAAGGCATTGAAATTTATACCGGGGCGGGCAAGGGCAAATCGACGAGCGCCCTGGGCAAAGCCTTGCAAGCCATTGGGCGGGGGATTGGCCAGGATAAATCCCATCGGGTGTTGATTATGCAGTGGCTCAAAGGGGGGGTGGGCTACACGGAAGATGCGGCGATCGCCGCCATGCGCCAAATCTACCCCAGTTTGGTGGATCATCAACGGTGCGGGCGCGATGCGATCGTCTGGCGGGGCCAACAACAAGAACTGGATTATGTGGAAGCGGAACGGGGCTGGGAAATTGCACGGGCGGCGATCGCCTCTGGCCTGTATAAAACCATCATTTTGGATGAACTCAACCCCACCGTTGATCTAGAGTTATTACCCGAAACACCAATTGTGCAAGCCTTATTGCGGAAACCGCGCGATACAGAAGTCATCATCACGGGGCGCTGCAAAAATCCACCGGCCTATTTTGATCTGGCGGGCGTGCACTCGGAGATGATTTGCCACAAGCACTATGCCGAGAAAGGCATTGACCTGAAGCGCGGCGTTGATTTCTAGGGGGGCGCGTTCGGCGATCGCGGCGAACCCTCGGTTCAGCCATTCAGGTTCTCAATCAGTTGGGTCAGTCGGTTGGGCCGGTTGGAGCGCGATCGCGCGATCGCCCCGCCAATAAGCCAGCCCATTAAATCCGAGCAACACCACAACCAACCAGACCACCCCCGCCGCATAGCCTGCCAACACATCCGTTGGCCAGTGCACCCCCAGATACAATCGACTCAGCCCGATCGCCCACACCAGCCCCCCATACCCCGCCACCATTGACCAGCGATGCTGTGGCCAGCGTCGGATCAACCAATAGGTGAGTAAGCCATAAACAACTAGCGATACCATTGCATGACCACTGGGAAAACTGTAATAGTCTACGCTGACGACTCGTTCCCACAAACTTGGCCGCGCACGGCTAAAGAGTAACTTTAGCCAGGTATTGAGACCGAGCGCACCACCCGCCCCCAACAATAACCAGATAGCTTCTTGCCACCGTCGCCGACTGCATAACGCCCCAGATAAGACTAAGCAAATACCGAGCAAAATACCGGGTTCACCAATCCAGGTGATGGCGATCGCCACCAGGGTCAACCAATTTTGATGGTGGTTGTGCAACCACAGTAGAGTAGTTTGATCAAATGCGAGCGTGGTTGCTTGAAAAACCTGTTGAGCTAGGGCAACAAAACTCCATAAGGAGAGGGCCGCGATCGCCAAGCCGCCTAACCAAAGTAACGCCAAAAATGTTGACCAAGGTTGATTTGTAATCGCTTTCTGTTCTTCGGAAACCAGCGTTTGTTGTTTCCCTTTCAAGGATGGCCAGACCATGCATCCAATTACCGCTAAATCACTGATCTAACGGTAGCGTTTTTCGCGCTGTCAGCCAGTGCGATCGCCAACAAAATCCCAAAATTTTGCTGTGGTTTAAGGACACTGGGCACCAAACCCAAACCAGGTAGCCCGCATCACGGCTCAACACCCATAGTTTGTTCCGGTAAACACAGGTTTAAGGGTTCCGTCCTGAAGCGTGTGAATGCCAAAACTGTAACTTTCGTAACCCAGATTGCGAACAATGACCTCATCGCGACCATCCTGATCCAAATCCAACACTTCCAACACCTCATAGGGGCGGCGACTCACCGGAATTTGCCACGCCACTACTTCATGGGCCAAAACCGTTGGCTGCTCAGTTTTGTAGGTCAGCCAAAGATTCATGTAAGCAGTGGTTTGCGATCGCCCCCGTGCTGTGGGTGGCACCGACTCTGGTTCACTGCCTTTACGAACCATGCCCAGCACTTCTGGCTCCCCATCATGATCCAAATCAAACACCTGCACACGCTCAACGACCGTTGCCCCAGTCACCGTTTGGGATTCTTTGGCAGCGGCGAATAAGGGGTTAGCAGCGGCCAATAAATCCTGTTTGTATTGGGCTTCATCGCGGTGGGTTGTCAGGCGGACGGGCGTAAGCGTGTATTGATGGGCAGCGAATAACCAGCGGGATGATTCGTCAAAGGAGCGATCGCCCAACTTACCTTGATACGTGTTGGTGCGAGTTTCGGGTAAAGTCTTGTACAGGTCGGATAAGGTCGCCGCTTGCACTGTTCCCTGCCCCACCACAAACGCGGAACAGGCTAAGGGCGTGGCCCCAAACTGAGCCACCTTAAACCGGCCTACAGCTTGAGCCTGGTTGATGAGCGTAAATTCAGACACCGCCTTCAGCACGCTGCGATCGGCGTAATTCTGCACTAAATTATCGAGCAATACCGGGTTGCGACTATCCAGCGTAATATCCTGACTGGCATCTACATACTGACCGTTTAACCGAACGGCAATGGGTAGCAGTTCCCCCCGATAATTTCCGGTCGTGTTATCTTTTTTGACAAAAAATAGGCCAATGACATTATTTGTCTGGATTGGGATTTGGGTCGGTAGTGGTTGCGGTGGTGGGGCGATCGCAGAGCGAAACATTGAACAGCTTGATAGACCGACAAGGCTCATCACTGTAGCCAACAAAACTCCAACTTGATAGCGCATGGGAACAACTCAGGAAGAGGATGAATTGAATATTTGAAGTAGCAAACTTCGATTGATCGAGTAAACCCACTGGTTAAGCTAGCCGACTCCATCTATGTTTGAATCCAGGCTCGATCGCAGTTTTCCGCAGCAGATTAGCAGAACTAATTAGAGTTAATTAATTTGAGTAAAATACTAATTTTTTAGCTGTTTTTGAGTGGAACTTTTTAGGACTGCTTTCCGTCTGCCTTGGCGACTGCTTTGGCGATGATGCTTGATTGACTCAGTTTAGGTTGATTGAAGTGAATCGCAATTGCTCAATTCAATTTGTTAATTCGCTTCCACAACCGGAAAGCAGAGCAAAAACTGGGCAGACAACTGGGCAAAAACTTTGTTGAAATGTTAGCAAAAACGGATCAAAGCCCCTCAACCACGATGACAGCACTCCGCCGAGGGCGATCGCACAGTTCTGAAGAATACAGTTCTGGAGAATTTAGATGCGTTACTCTAGATAGCCAGGGCTTTGACAGGAAGAATTATGGTAAATCAAGTGTACGATGTGGTGATTGTTGGAGGTGGAGTCGCTGGGTCAGCCTTACTTTACTCCCTGGCTAAATTTACCGACCTCAAACGAATTGCGCTCGTTGAAAAATATGCACGGGTGGCTGCCGTTAACTCCAAAGCCACAAACAATAGCCAAACGATTCACTGTGGCGATATTGAGACCAATTACTCGCTGGAAAAGGCGTTGCGGGTGCGGCGATCGGCGCAGATGGTGGTGCGCTATGGGCTGGAGTTACCGCCTGGCTTGCGCGAACAAGTGATCTATCAATATCCCAAGATGGTGTTGGGGGTTGGCCAAGAGGAGTGCGATTTGCTGCGATCGCGGTACGAAACCTTTAAGCCCCATTTCCCCGCGATGCAGTTCTTGGAAAAAGCCCAGATTGCGGCAGTGGAACCCAATGTGGTGCAGGTGGATGGGCGCGATCGCCCAGAGGAATTGGTCGCGATCGCCCTTCGGAATGAGTATACCGCTGTGAATTACGGCACCCTGGCCCAAACCTTTGTCGATCAAGCTCAAGCTGTACCCGACAAGGCCATAGAACTCAAGCTGGGGAGTCCGGTCTTGGCGATCGAACCCAGCGGGGCCAACTACCAGGTGAAAACCGAGGATGCCACCTTAACCGCCCGGTTTGTCGTCGTTTCCGCCAGTGGATATAGCCTGCTTTTCGCCCATCGCATGGGCATTGGGTTGCAATATTCCTGCTTACCCGTTGCGGGCAATTTTTACTACACCCCACAAAACCTCAACGGCAAGGTTTACACGGTTCAAAACGACAAGCTGCCGTTTGCCGCCATTCATGGCGACCCCGATGTCACGGCCCCTGGCAAAACCCGGTTTGGGCCGACGGCGCTGCCCTTGCCGTTGTTGGAGCGGGGCAACCCCCAAACGTTTATTCATTACCTGGAAGTGTTAAAGCTCGATCGCACCGTGGCTGAAGTCGTGTGGGATTTGTTCCGGGTGAGTGATATTCGGAATTACATTTTCAAAAATATTGCCTTTGAAGTTCCCGGCTTGAACCGGCGGATCTTTTTGCGGGATGCGCGGAAAATTGTCCCGTCGTTGCAGTTAGAAGATCTGGAATATGCCCACGGAGTGGGTGGTATCCGGCCCCAACTCATCGATCGCGCCCAACATAAATTGATCCTGGGGCAAGCCGAAATCGATCCGGGAGATGGCATCCGGTTTAATGTCACCCCGTCGCCAGGAGCCACCACCTGCTTGGGCAATGCGGAACAAGATATTCTGCGGATTCAGCAACACCTTGGCTGCGAGTTCGATCGCAGTTGGTTTGATGCGGAAGCGGTGCCTGCGTCTGTCTAGCCAAACGGGTGGGGCCAACCTTGCGGCCCGCTGAGGTCGGGTGCAGCTAAAGGATTACGGGCGATCGCCGGAGTCGGAACCGGGGGTGTGGCGCTGGGCGATCGCGCCCCTGGCTTTAACTTGGGGCCAGTTTCTCCAGCCAGGGTGTTAGCATAGAGCCTTGCCACAGCAACGATCCACAGCGGGGACGGGTGCCGACGGCTATGGCCAACGGGCGATCGACAGCGGGCCGCCAATCGCAACCGTTTAACCAGCTCTCACGGAATTCCTGTAGTGTTGAACTATTTAGCCCGCAAACCCCAGTTTCTCCGGTAGCCATCCCATGTTTTCACGCCTTGCCCAAACGAGTTCCCGTCAGCGCGAAATTGCCGAAGTCGTGTTGCGGAATGGCTGGGGCTATATGCGTCGCTTGTTGGCCGGGACTCGTGCCGAAGAACCCCAACTGCCGCCGCCGATTGTCCTGCGGAACATCTTGACCGAACTTGGCCCAGTTTACGTCAAATTAGGCCAAGTGTTGAGTACACGGCCCGACCTGTTACCTGCCGAATACATTCGGGAATTAACCGCATTGCAGGCCGAAGTCCCGCCCGTGCCCTGGGACGCGATCGAACTCGTCATCCACCAGGCAGTGCGACGACCCCTGGAATCCGTGTTTGCCACCATTGATCCCAGCCCTGTTGCCGCTGGTTCTATTGCTCAAACCCACCGCGCCATCTTATTAGACGGTCGTGAATTAGCCCTCAAAATTCAACGCCCCGGCATCGATATCACCATCGAACAAGATATTGCCCTGCTGCGGAGCTTGGCCGACCTAGTTTCCCTCACTCGCGTTGGCCAATACTACGACCTCAAAGCCCTGGCCGAAGAATTTGCCACCTCCCTGCGGGATGAACTGAATTTTACGCGCGAAGCCGAACATGCCGATCAACTCCGGCGCAATCTCTCGGAAAGTCGTCTGTTTAAGCGCGATCGCCTCGTCATCCCCGAAATTTATTGGGAACTGACTACCGAAAATCTGCTGGCAATGGAATGGTTAAACGGCGCACCCCTGCTCCTTGCCGCCTTGCCCCAACCCACCGAAGCCGAACGCCAAACCGAAAAAAAGGCGATCGTTGACTTACTGATCCGTGCCTTTTTCCAACAAATTTACATTGATGGCGTTTTCCACGCCGACCCCCACCCCGGCAACTTGTTCTACCTCAACGATGGTCGCGTTGCCCTGCTTGACTGCGGCATGATTGGTCGCCTCGATCCCCGCACCCAGCAAGTTCTAACTGAAATGCTGTTGGCAATGGTCAACCTGGATGCTCAACGCTGTGCCCAACTCACCTTGCAACTAGCCGAACCCATCGAACCCGTCAACTTGGCCCGCCTCGAAGCCGAGTACGATCGCCTCCTCCGCCGCTACTACAACCTCAACCTTTCCCAAATCAACTTCAGTCACCTGTTCTACGAAGTTCTGCAACGGGCACGGGAAAACGGTTTGCGGGTTCCCGGCAACATGGGCCTCTATGCCAAAACCCTCGCCAATCTAGAAGGCGTGGCCCGCACCCTCGACCCCAACTTCAACCTGCCCGCCCAGGTCAAACCCCTGATGACGGACTTATTCCAGCGGCAACTCGTTGGCCAAGCCCCCTTACAAGCCCTCCTCCGCACGGCCCTAGACCTCAAAAGCCTGGGCCTGCAATCGCCCCGACAAGTCGAACTGTTCCTGGAGCGGCTCACTTCAGAAACCTTGCAGTGGAAACTAAACATCCGCGACCTCGATCTCCTCCGGCGCAGTGTGGATGATTCCGCCAACCGCCTCTCCTTTAGCATCGTGGTCGGCTCAATGATTATCGGCGCAGCCATGATCCTGGCCAACGATCGCACAGGCCGCCTCTTTTGGGTCAGCAGCACCCTCTTTTTTACTGCCAGTTTCCTTGGCCTCTGGCTCATTGTTAGCATCCTGCGATCGGGCCGCTTGCGCTAAAGCTCTACGATATTTTGTGGCTGTTAAGTTGCAATAGTTTTTTGGACTCACAATAGTTTTTTGGACTCACAACAGTTTTTTGGACTGTGCTTCTAATACCAATTCTCTAAATTCCAGCTACACATAGAGCATCGACTATCCAATCCCA
>ERZ1066139.25-NODE-25-length-88239-cov-25.081001_pt1 | contig 88239 bp, 79 predicted proteins | sample MGYA00382786_ERZ1066139 | MGnify/ENA primary metagenome ERZ1066139 (study PRJEB33369, sample SAMEA5778369) | biofilm metagenome | biome: Industrial cooling water; feature: Water cooling tower basin; material: Biofilm | place: United Arab Emirates | collected...
TACTTCCCTCCTAGCTTTTATTTCATATTCCTCTCGTTTTGTCAGTCAACCAGGTAGGAGTCCATGCCTGCTCTATAAAAGCTGCAAGGTGATAAGGGCTTGGAGGAGAAGCGACCGCTGGCATCCCTGCATTGGCATTAGACGAGGGATACATATTGGTAACGAGATGAACAACAACACGCCGTTGAGGGTAAATTGCCTGTAATCTCTTCCACCCATCTGCGAGTTGAGCAATCAATGAGGGCCCTTTGTCAGTACCGCGAATGAGATGGTTTAATGTCATTGCGCCAGGGTACTGTTGCCACTTGATCTGATAAGCGTCAACGTGAGCAGCCGCTCCAATCTGAACATCATCGACTCTCCCAGCATCAGGATCTGCAATCCGTATCCACTCCAGATCCCTCTGTTTAAGAGCGTGAAGAATGAACTTCGCGCATACTGAGTATTGGGGATGATATCCACCCGCAGCTCGTCGCTCACCTTCTCCAGGCTTGATACTCATTACCTAAGCCACTTCACACTGATTCTTCTGTATTAAGAATAGCTGACTACTTCAGTGATCTTAAACGGTTCCCTTAGGATAGATTTTTTTCGTCTCCCGCCATAATCTTCTTAACTTCGTTCTGTCGCTGCGGTTTCAATTACCGATTCGGACGGATTCATTCATTCCTAGAATTCCGTCTTAAAATGAGACACGATGAGATTCAAGTGCTTCTGGATAGAATTGTTGACAATAGTTTTTTGGACTGGGCGAGTAACCTGTTCCACCAGTCCAAAAAACTATTGTTACTAGCATTGGCTAGAATGGCGTATTTCCGTCGCTTCAGTCCAAAAAACTATTGTTCTTTATCAGTGGCTATTTTCATAGAATGCCCAGAGTTTTTGAAGTTGCACAAAGCTAAAGAAGAGGCCCCAGTTGCCGCGATCGCCTCCTTTCTCCAACTTTCCCAGAATGACAATTGATCAGATTTTTAGAATCAGCAGTTAAGCTGGGCGATCGCTCTGTTCATGGCTAAGGTATTGAACAGAAGTTAGGCCAGAGTTGAGAAATAAGAAGGGGTAGATGGATGTGATTGTATAAGTTTGAACGATTTACTTAAGGGGCTGCAAGTAGCTTTGAATCAGCATCAATATCTGTCAGTCCACTCTAAGTGGATCGTTAGACCATCACCTCACGCCTAACGATTGTCACTTTCCCATCTTGTAATTGCAGACCGAATGGCTCCCTCTCTATCCAACTGAGAATTTCGCTGACATTCATATTGAACTAAGCGTTCTGCCTTTTCAGCGTCTCCCATACACTTATTAATGAGACTTTTGAATTGTCGATCAATCACACTATTAGTTGAATTGAGATCAATTGCAACTGATGAAGACTGCTGGGAATTCAAACCCAAAAATTGAGAAATAGAAGTCGAATCATCAGAAGGCCGTTGGAATAACTGTGAGGCACCGTTGCTCAGTTCAGCATTTAACGTAACCAGTTCTGCAATTATGTTAGTAAATAATTCCTTTAAAAACACAACTTGCATTTCTGTGGAAGTTAAACTACTATTCATTTGCGTCAAGAAATTAGTTGCACCAACTAATGTATCTTTTAATGAAGCTACGTATGCTTGCATAGTGTCTAAGGAAGCATTAAGACAATCTTCAGAGGCACTAAATAAATTTAGGCGTAAAGTAGAAAGCATATTGTGAGCCATCTCTATTTCTAGGCTTGGTTGATTGTTTTTCCCATGCCAGAACAAGAACTCGATAACTTCAAGTTTCGCTGTCTGATACTGAATTCTACGCACTATTTTAGTCAAGTTCATAATTTAGAGTGTTGAGCAACTAGACATACTTCTCCTGTTAAAAACTACTAGATATTGACAGCGGCTCCGGACTTTTGACGAGTAGTTAAAGGAAGTTTTTTATAAGCTCACACACTTTCGTTGTTTATTTCATACCGCACTCAAAGTCTCAATGAGAAGAGAAGTCTAACTATTGAGAAAAATTTTCGTTCCGCACAAAAAGCGAATACTTAGCCAGCCGTTTTCTGCACAACACCTCAAAGTGGAAAAAGAGGTAAAGTGGTTCTGTAGAGCATTCCGTTTTCCATGAAGCGATCGCCCGCCAGGTTACTGCATGTCGTAGCCAAACAAATTGGGGTTGACTTCATCCAGTTTTAGGTCGGCTAAACCATACTCAGCCCAGCGGCGTGTTACCAGTTCTGCGGTGGCGGGGTCGGGTTCCAGGGTGTCGCTCCAGGGGCGATCGCTTTCGGGATAAATCTTAGTCGTGGCATCCACCCCAAGGCGACTGCCCAGGCCCGGTTTTTCGGTGGCGAAATCGAGGGAATCAAAAGGATTGTCGGGCAGGATGAAGACATCGCGGGCGGGGTCAACTTTGGAGGTAATCGCCCACACCACTTGCCGAGGATCGCGGATGTTGATGTCTTTATCCACGACAATCACAAATTTGGTGTAGTTGAACTGGGGGAGGGCTGTCCAAAAGGCGAGGGCAGCGCGGCGGGCTTGGCCGGGATAGCTTTTGTCGATCGCGATGACTGCCACCTTGTAAGACAAACCTTCCATCGGCAGGAAAAAGTCGATAATTTCGGGGACTTGTTGCCGCAGGATGGGGGTGTAGATGCGGTTCAGGGCGATCGCCATCATGGCATCTTCTTTCGGGGGGCGACCGCTGAAGGTGGTCATATAAATCGGGTCTTTGCGGTGGGTCAGGCAATGGAACCGGAGGAGGGGCGCTTGCTCGTTGACACCGCCGTAGTAGCCCATGTGATCCCCGGCGGGGCCATCAACGGCTGTCTCGCCCGGTGTAATCGTCCCTTCCAGCACCATTTCGGCATCCGCAGGCACTTCCAGATCCACGGTTTTGCATTTCGCCAGATGAATACCGGTGCCGCCATACAACCCGGCAAAGAGCCATTCTGACAAGTCAATGGGCAAGGGGGTCGCCGCCGCCATAATCACCAACGGATCAACACCAAGGGCGATCGCCACTTCCAGCTTTTGGCCCCGTTCCGCCGCTTTCCGCAAATGGCGCGTGGCCCCCCGCACCGACAGCCATTGCACCGTCATCGTATTTTTGGACTGCAACTGCAACCGATACACCCCCACGTTCGGGGTTTTGTTCTCCGGATCTTTCGTAATCATCAGGCCCAAGGTCATGACCTTGCCCGCATCGCCGGGATACACCCGCAGCAGGGGCAGTTGGGTCAAATCCACCGCCTCATCCTTGAGCACCACTTGCTGACACACCGGGAACAAATCGCGATCGGGCTTGGCTTTCAGCACATCAAACAACGCCTTGCCCAATTCCACCGCTTGCGACAGTTTTTTGGGCGGGCGGGGTTGATACAGCAATGCCAGCTTTTTGCCCAGGGTTTCCAATTCGGCGGGATGCTCCATATTCATCGCCCAACAAACCCGTTCCACCGTCCCCAACACATTCACGGCGATCGGGCAGGAAGCACCTTTCACATTTTCAAACAACAGGGCTGGGCCGCCCCCTTGCAACATCCGGGTTGCGATTTCGGCAATCTCTAAATCCGCATCAACTGGAGCCTGAATCCGCCGCAGTTGCCCCCGTTGCTCTAGTTGATTGAGAAAACCCCGCAAATCTCTCGGCATGGTGAAGGAATGTAAAGCGTCCTTCTCATTATGCGGTGCAAGGGGGCATCCGGGGAAGAAAACGGGCGGTGTCTGACTCATTGCCGCAAGACGCGATCGCCCATCAGCCCAGAATGCAACAGAATGTTAAGCAAAACCTGAGGGTGCACCTAGAATTGAATCAGCTTTTCTGATGTCTCAGGGGGATGACAGACCTGTGACAATCCCCTATAGTAAGAGCGTGTGAGGAGCGAACCAGCGAGAGCGCCGAGACGAAACACGGACAGTCGTCGGCGCTCTTTCTGTTTTAAAGAATTTAGTTATTCAATCAAGAGATTTCTTCGGGCAGAGCTTTTGAGCGGTGGTGGGTTCGGTATGAGGTTGGGTGGAAGCCAACGGGGCCGGATGCGATCGCCCCAGGCTTGCGGGCTGCGGGCTAACAGAATTTCCTGGGTAGACCCAGGGGCGGGGGGTTCCAGGGCAGCTCAGAACAACAGTATTGAGATAAGTTTTTTTGATATTTCAAGGGGATGACAAACCTATGACAACCGCCTATAGTATGGTTGTGTGAGGAGCGAACCAGCGAGAGCGCCGAGACGAAACACGGACAGTCGTCGGCGCTCTTTCTGATTTTAAAGGTACGATTTTGAAGGGACTGCACTGCACGCCGCGATCGCACTCCAGCCGCCCTATCCGGATCGAACCATCCACAAAGAAAATTGCAGCGCCTTTGAGGCCAACCACGAAGCCCCATCAGTCCCCGGTTCAATGGGAATCTTCACCATGAAGGTCTGTCGCACGCCATTAAGACCTGTGATCCTCTGAAACAAGACTGTGATAGTCGGCAGCAAAAATTTATACCCAGGTAGGCACTAGGGCTGGGGTCTAAATTGGCAGCAACAGGCGCGATCGCCCAGATGTAGATCGCAGGCTGCCCCATAAGTAGTTTTGTAATCAAACTTTAGACCCAAATTTAGATGAGTGTGGTTTAACGGTAAGAACGTCAGCAATCGGCGTGGAAAACCTTGCTACTTTAGCCGCTGGGGTTCGAGGACGGTTGCTGAAGCGTTGGAATGAGGAGTGGGATTGTTTGTCATCCATTTGGGTGACTCAGGTAGATGAGGTCTGCTAAACAGGACTCATTTAGAATGGCTGCCAACTTGCATCAAGGTACGGCGCGATCGCCCGGTGCGGCGACTCAGTTTAGGGGTAACAGTAGCTTTTGGGGGCGCTGTTAGCCTCCTCCGAAACTCTCGATCTCGTTTATGCTTACCGTTCATTGCTACACAGCAAAAGGGTTCAGTCGTGGAAGCTAGTCTCGCCAATCATCAGCTTATTAGCTTTTTGCAAGAGGAATTAGATATTTCCTCTAACTCAATCGATATGGCCCTGCGGCATAGCGAACAAGATCCAGGGCCATTGCCGATGATTCTCTGGCAGTATGGCCTGGTGTCGTTGGAAGAACTAGAGCAAATTTTTGATTGGATGGAAGGCTAAGGTCTCGCCTGGGCGCGGAACTCGCTTGAGCTAGCGGCCTACTGACCAAATTCGAGGCGGGCCTGTTCCACCAACTCAGCGGTCACAACATCAAGTTGCGCCGTGCGGGCCAAATGTTCAATCCGTTGACGGGCTTGGGAACGGGCAAAAAAGGGAATATTTTTCAATTTGGCTTTTGCTTCTGGTGTCCACCGCAGTTCGCCTGCGCCAAAATTTGTCATAGCCGTACCGCTCACTTCAACTTCAACCTTTGAGCAGTCGCGATCGCCCCGCCCAATTGCCGTCAATCTTGGCGATCGCGGCCCTCTTTAAAACTATGGCAGAAGGCCGCCCCTTTCTGGCCGCAAATCCCGTAAATTTTCGTTGCTAGGGCGATTGGTTTAGCGGTTCGCGTCAAACTCTCGACCCAATCCTTTAAACTAATGTAAAGCGATTAAGATTTTGGGTTGCAGCAGAATGCGAGTAGCAATTGTTGGGGCAGGATTGGCCGGATTAGCAGCAGCCGTTGAGCTTGCCGAGGCGGGCCACGAGGTAGAGGTCTTCGAGGCGCGATCGTTTGTGGGGGGGAAAGTCGGCAGTTGGGTCGATGGCGATGGCAACCATATTGAAATGGGGTTGCACGTCTTTTTCAACAACTATTACAACCTGTTTGGCCTGCTGAAAAAAGTCGGCGCGTTTGAGGCCCTCTTGCCCAAGGAACATGTCCATACCTTTGTGAACCGGGGGGGCGAGTTGGGCCAGTTGGATTTTCGCTTTTTGCTCGGTGCGCCGTTTCATGGCCTCAAAGCCTTTTTCACCACGGGCCAGTTGACCCTGCAAGACAAGCTCCAAAACGCGATCGCCCTGGGTACCAGCCCCATCGTCCCCGGCTTGGTCAACTACGAAGTCGCGATGAAAATGATTCGGGCCTTAGATGACATCAGCTTTGCCGATTGGTTTCGTCGCCACGGTGGGTCACAAAACAGCCTGAAACGGATGTGGGACCCGATCGCCCTCGCCCTGGGCTTTATCGACACTGAAAACATTTCAGCCCGGTGTATGCTAACCATCTTTATGATGTTTGCGGCCAAAACCGAAGCCTCGCGCCTGAACTTATTGGCCGGTTCCCCAGCGGAATATATCCACCAACCCATCCTGAATTACCTGGAAGCACGGGGCGCAAAAGTCCATACTCGCCGCCCGACCCGCCGCATTTTGTTTGCCGAACAGGATGGCCAAACCACGGTAACAGGCTTGGCGATCGCCAATGGCGAAACAGAAGAAACGGTCACTGCCGATGCCTATCTCGCGGCCTGCGATGTCCCCGGTATCCAGCGACTCTTGCCCCCGGAATGGCGCAAATGGCCCCAATTCGACAACATTTACAAACTAGAAGCGGTGCCCGTCGTCACGGTGCAATTGCGGTTTGATGGCTGGGTGACGGAAATGAAGGATAGCCAGAAGCAAAAGCAATTGGCCCACGCGGCAGGGTTGGATAACTTGCTCTACAGTGCCGATGCGGATTTCTCTTGCTTTGCGGATCTGGCCCTCACCAGCCCCAAGGATTATTACCGCGAAGGCCAAGGTTCGCTGATGCAAGTGGTGCTGACTCCCGGCGATCCCTTTATCAAGCTGAGTAACGAGGCGATCGTGCACCATGCGCTGAAACAAATTCACGACCTGTTTCCCTCCTCCCGCGACCTCAACATGACTTGGTCGAGCGTCGTTAAGTTGGCCCAATCCCTCTATCGCGAAGAACCGGGCATGGATCCCTACCGTCCCGCCCAAAAAACCCCCATTCCCAACTTTTTCCTCTCCGGCAGCTACACCGCTCAAGACTACATCGATAGTATGGAAGGAGCGACAATTTCGGGGATGCAAGCCGCCCAGGCCATTCTGGAACCTACGGGTTATCAGGTGCAGGGCGTTGGCCTCTTTCGGTATTAATAGGGATCAGGAATACAGCGGAACAAAGGTTATGTCCAACTGGCTAGAGCACACCGTTCAAGTTGAAATTGATGCCTCGATCGACCTGGTGTGGAGCCTGTGGTCAGATTTGGAGCAAATGCCCCGCTGGATGAAGTGGATCGATTCGGTCAAGATTTTGCCAGACGATCCCGATTTATCCCGGTGGAAGCTGGCTTCGGGCGGTTTTGACTTCACCTGGCTCTCACGGATTACCAAACTGGTGCACCACCAAATTATTCAGTGGGAGTCGGTGGATGGGTTGCCCAACCGGGGCGCAATTCGGTTTTACGATCGCGGCCCCGCCGGAAGTATTGTCAAGCTGACGGTGGCTTACTCTGCACCAGGGTTGATTTTGCAACTTATGGACAACTTATTTTTGGGCCGCATTGTGGAATCGACGCTCTATGCCGACATGGAACGGTTCCGGGTCTACGCGATGCAAGCCAAGGCCAAAGCCCAGGCAGAGTAAGGCGCGGGCATCAAAGCTGGATCTGGGGCCAGGTTTGCGAGGTTAACGGCGATCGCCCGCCGCTTGTAAACAGGGAACGTCGGTCAGTGGCCCGGTGCTTTCCGCCGTCGTAGCCGTGAGATAGACTTCGCCCTGGGTTCCGATCGCGATCGCGCTGGCTTCCACAATTGGCCCAGCGGCGGGACTGGATGGCACGGGTACCGGGGCGATCGCTGAGTTTTGGCGCATCGCCTTCAGCTCTACCCAACCGGGAGAAAGCGGGCCGGATTGCAAGTGGTTTTCGGGACTCAAGGGCAAACCGCCCCGGCCTGTAGCCACAAATTTCCCGGCTTCCCCCGATTTCGGTCGGCATCCAGTCGTGATCAACTGCGACGGATCGACGAGGTTAACAGGCAAGGTAGACAAGCCCCGGCTGGGATCGATATCGGGTGTATTCAGCGTGACCAGACCATCCAACGCCGGATTGTTTTGGGAAATGGCGCTGATATCGTTGGTGGGCAACCGGCGGGGATCAAGTTGGCTGGGATCGGTCGTGCCCAAGAGGCGAATCAAGTCGGCGCGGCTGCGGGGGGTGAACCAGTAAATGCCCTGAGCAGTGATGGTGACGTTGCCGCCGCGACCGTTAAAGGCGTTGGCGATGATGTCATTATTCTCAAAGGGCGCAGTGATGAGAAACGGAGCCGCGATCGCAATATTGCCGCCATCGCCCCCGGCCTGGGCCGTCCCTGCCGTGGCCGAGATCAAACTGTTGCGCCGCATGACCAAGGGTTCTCGCAAGGCGATCGCAATGTTGCCGCCTTGGCCCGAATCCGTAGAAGCCAGAATTTGCCCGGAATCCGTCAGCGTCGCCCTGCCAGCATTAATCAATAGATTGCCCGCTGCCCCAGTGGCTGGGCCAACCGCTAGAGACAAGCCCAAAATATTTTCCAAGGTCGAAACTGGAACAACGGCCGTCGCCGCACTACCCGACGCGACCGTAATCGTCCCGCGATCGCGAATTTCTAGTTGCCCCGCATTGACCACCAAATTCCCCGCACTGCCCTGATCAAAGGCTTGGGCATACAAGCCACTGCGAAAACCGCTGCTATCGGCCCCGCTGACCAACAGGCGATCGCTCGCATTCACCGTAATCGTCCCCCCTTGCCCATCCCCAAAGGACGACACCGACACCGCCCCGCCCTCCAACACACTGAGCCGAGGCGTATTTACCGTCAGATTGCCCGCCGTGCCACTGCCGCGAAAGGTATCGGAGCTAAGCGCCGCAGGCACCCGACCCTGGGGCGTATTGGCAAACCCCTGCACCACCACCGAATCCGTGGCATTGACGATCAAATTGCCGCCACTGCCCGCATCTGGCCCCGCACCCAGCACCGCCGTGGTTAATAAGGCTCCATTTTGCACGGATAATCGCTGAGTATTCACCACTAAATCCCCTGCGCGACCTGTCCCAAAACTGGAGGTGGCCATACGAGTGGGCGAGGTGCCATCCGGTGAAGTACCCACCAAATCCACTTGTGCCGCGTTGACAATAATATTGCCGCCATCCCCGGTGCGATCGCCAAAAGCCGTCGTTGCAATAATCGCCCCACCTTGCATCGTCACGCGGCCTGCGTCAACAAAAATATCTCCTGCGGCCCCCAGACCTGTGGTGTTGGTCACAACTTGGGTCGGAACCGCAGCCGACGAAGGCGACACCCCCGACAGATTGAGTTGTTCCGAGGCGACCACGCGAATATCGCCCCCCCGACCCGATCCTACCGTTCCCGCCACCAGCGCTGTCCCATCCCGGAGATTCGTCACCCGCGAATTCAAGGTCAGGCCGCCTGCAATCCCAGTGCCGCGCGTGCCCGTGTTGACAATTGTATTGGTCAAATCAACAGTATCCGCCCGGATCAATAAATCCCCCGCCCGTCCTGCCCCCGCCGTCCCGCCACTAATCAGGCTATCGATCGCGCTAAACGTCCCGCCACTGGTGGCCTGGATGGTGCCCCCATTTTGATCTCCAAAAGTAAAGGCTAAGAGGTCACGGGTACTGATATTTCCGGCGGCATTAAGCTGAATTGGCCCCGCCCCCCCAAAGATTGAATCCGTGCGGAGGGTATCCAGCGCCGTAATCGAACCCCCTGTACTGGTCAGGGCGATCGCGCCACCCACTGTCCCAGCCTCCAAACTGCCAGAATCCATACTGCCCGTTGTGATGTTACCAAGGGCGGTGAAGGTAATTGCCCCACCATTGCCAACTCTTGCAAAGGTATTTAATTCCCCTGCCGAGGTATCAATAGTGCCGCCTAAGCTGGTTAACGTGATGGTTCCCGGTGGCACTCGATTGGCAAAGGTGCTTAACGTCCGAGTGGTGATTGCGCTCTGCGCTACCAGTGTAATGGGGCCACCTGTAGTGAAAACAGATTGAGTGGTGATGTTGCCGCCTGCTTGAAAGTCAACAATTAAACGGCTATCAAAGGGTGGGTTAATCAAAAACGGAACCAAGCCGACAACATTGCCTGTGGCGGTGATGTTGCCTCCGGCCCGGAGAATGAAGGCGCGAGTGGGGGCGATCGCGGGATCGATGGCACTGATGGTCACTTGCCCGAACCGAATATTACCGCCAGCCGTAACGAAGAGCGAGGCCCCGGTATAGTTCCCCACGTCAAAATCACCGCCGACATTAAAAATGGGATCTAGCAGACTACCAAAGTTTGCGATCGCCCCATTTACCTGTCGCACCGCAAAATTGCCCCCTGCCGTAAAGTGGGCATCGGTAGAAATCAGGCCATCTCCAATCACCGTGAGGTTGCCACCACTTTGAAACGGAAACCCCGGATGATTGAGGGCAAAAATATCGACTAAGCGATCGCCCTGAAGCGTCAGATTGCCCCCCGCTTGGGCCAGAAATGGGGTTTGGGCCGTGTCGCGGATTTGCAGGGTGTCTTGGGCGCGGAGGGTAAGATGGCGGTTAGCCTGGAGGGTGCCTTGCAAGTCCAGGCGATCGCCCACCAGGGTCAGATCTTCTCCGGCGATCAGTTGGCCGCGATTGGTAATGGTGCTACCAGGGGCGATCGGGCCATACTGCAACCCTAACGGCACATTGACCGCTAACAAGGGCGGCGCTTGAGGATTTGTGGCGCTGAATTCCGTGCCATCAGGAAACTGAAAACTGTTTGCCGTGCTGGCCACAAAAGAGCCGCCGACATTTAAGCGGGCGTTGGGGCCAAAGACAATGCCGCTGGGGTTGAGGAAAAAAAGGCTGGCGGTGCCATTCGTTTGAATCAGCCCATCGATAAACGAAGTGGAACCTCCGGTCACACGGGCCAAAATGGTCTGGATGGTCGCGGGATTGTTGAAGAGGGCGGAACTGCCCGTCGCCAGGGAAAAGGCTTGGAAACTGTGGAACAGATTGGCCCCGCGCACAGTGCCCCCATTGATCACGCACACCGTGCAACCAGGGACAACTTGTGAGTTGACGGGGAGCGTCGTATCAGGGATGATTTGCCGCGCACTTTGGGCGCACACCGAAGCAGGCCAGAACAGCAGGGCGCTGCCAAGCAAACAGGAGGATAGGTGTAGTTTCATGACACTTTGGGGGAATACTGCCCATTACCTACACCACCCATTGAGCAATTTCAAATCCGCTTAACCAAGCTTAAGATTTGGTCTGGGCTGTGGCTGGGAACATACGAAAGCGATCGCCCGCCAGAACCCAGAGTCTTAACGCTTGGGTGGGCCGTAGCAAGAATGACCAGCTATTATGCAGTTGCCGTTTCAAAGGAAATTTTGAGGTTAGCAGTGGATGCGATCGTGTAGTTGAGTTTCTCAAAACCGATGACTTGTCCGTTTCTATCTTTCATGAGAATGACTTCATCTCCGGTTTCTTCAGAGGTGTATTCATCTTGCGGATTGCCAAACCAAACCGTTAAAGTGTTGCCGACTTGATCGTAATAAACTTTCACTTCTGCCATACCGTTTCTCCTTCTTTGATTGCATCAGTGGGGTAGGTGGTAATCAGGAAGCCTTCTCCGTTGAGTTGTCTGATAACGGCACAGAGCCATCGTTTTTCGCGCTGGAGTTTGTAGAACAGATAAACATTTGGGGCACTACGGCTGCGGCGGATTTCATCGGGTTGGGTAAGGGCTGCCTGTACTGCTGCTTCTTGCCCGTTCATGATGGGATGTTTGATCTGGGTGATGATGTTCCAGTAGGCAACGGTAACGCGAATGCTGCAATTGAGCGGTGTCTGGGCAGTGAAGAGTAGTTCATCGGGTTCTTTGTCAGTCATGGGGCTGCCTCACCTAACAATTGTCGCTCAAGCAAGTGGTTTTACTTGTGCCTTCAGGTTTTTCTCAAGAGGTTAATGAGAGACTTCAGCAACTCGGTTTAATTCCATCCGCAACATAAAAGCGATCGCCCCCCCACAGAGAGCGATCGCCAGTTTTTGACAAATTAGAAATGACGAATCAGGCGACGAGCCAGAATAATTAGGCTTCCGTCCACAAAGTTTGGATTTTCCCTGGCAGGCAAGCGGCGATTTCTTGAATTCGTTCCGGCGAAAGCTCTTTCTTCGTTGCCGCAAACACAGCCTTGGTTACAGTGGCCGCATTCGTCGTTGCGGGCATCCCACCTTCTCGTTCGATGCGGGCCAAAAACTTTTCGTCGTCAATGCCAAACGGCCCGTCTTTGTCAAATGCTGGACGCAGGCGGCTCAACCAGGCTACCAAAGGATTTGTGTCCTTCCACAGTTCACCAACGGTCGTTTGCAGCGTTTTGTCGTCGGTGGCAACGGCTTCTTTGTTGCTCAGTTCCGATTGTACCCGCTCGATCGCGTCTTTGTCCATTAAATCCCGCATGGTGCGGTAGACCACTTCGGTCATATCCCGCGCTTCAAACAGGTCAGCAAGTTGCCCTTGCTCCATGACTTCGCGCAAAAAGGGTTCGTGTTGAGTAAAAACGGTGGCTGTCATTGTGACCTCCTTGAAAACGTTAGCGAGTTAAGAATGACTTTTGAAAATAACATTCAGTTAACTTTGTTTAAGTTATCGTCTGGCTGGGGGGCTTGCCCTCTATCTCCCGCCAGGATCAAGGTTCTATCCAAGGAGGTGTGGCGATCGCGGACGGCGATTAAACTCCTCGCTGCTTGAGTCACGCTTTATCATCAAAAACAGTGCTGTGTCTGAGGATTGGGAGAAATGAATCGATGAGTGAGGCGATCGCCACGGATGTTGTGGTCATTGGCAGTGGCATTGGGGGGTTGAGTTGTGCGGCGTTGCTGGGGCGGTATGGCTTCCAGGTGACTGTATGCGAAAGTCATGCCATTCCCGGTGGCGCGGCCCACGGGTTTCAGCGCCAGGGCTATACCTTTGATTCTGGCCCATCGTTGTATTCTGGCTTGTCCTCCAGTCCGTCGCCCAACCCATTGCGGCAAGTGCTAGATGCGATCGCCGAAGATGTGGAGTGGCTCACCTACGACACCTGGGGCTGTTGGCTCCCGGAGGGCCATTTCACCACGGCGGTTGGGGCTGACCAGTTTTGTGAGGTGTTGCACCAGTTGCGGGGGGCGGCAGCGGTGGCAGAATGGCGGGAATTGCAGCGGGTAATGGCTCCCTATGCTCAGGCGGCGATCGCCCTCCCCCCGGCGGCGGTGCGGTTGGACTGGGGTGCGCTGTTGACCGTTGGCCCATTTTTGCCCCAACTTTTGCCCCGGTGGCCCCAGGTCTGGAAGCTGACTGGCCCCTTTAGCCGCATTATGGACGACGTGGTGCGCGATCCGTTTATTCGCAATTGGCTAGATATGTTGTGTTTTTTGTTGTCGGGGTTGCCCGCAGACGGCACCAGTGCAGCAGAAGTGGCGTTTATGTTTGCCGATTGGTATCGCCCCGGTGTGCATCTCGACTATCCCAAGGGAGGCAGCGGCGCGTTGGTGCAGGCGTTGGTGCGGGGGGTCGAAAAATTTGGCGGAACCGTGCGGCTCAATGCCCATGTGCAGCAGATTGTGATGGAGGGCGATCGCGCCACAGGAGTCAGACTGCGAGATGGCACCCATATTCAGGCCCGCACCGCCGTAATTTCCAACGCCTCGGTGTGGGATACGCTCAAGCTTTTGCCCGATCGCGCCCTGCCCTCAGCGGTTTACCAGCACCAGGCCGCCACCCCAGAATGCGATAGTTTTATGCACTTGCACCTGGGCCTGGATGGAGCCGACTTACCCCCCGATTTGCCCTGCCATCATATTGTGGTCAACGATTGGCACCAGGGCATCGCTGCGCCCCAAAACCTAGTCCTCATCTCGATTCCGTCGCTGCTTGATCCGAGCCTTGCGCCTCCCGGCAAACACGCCGTCCACATTTACACACCGGGCAACGAACCCTATGACCTGTGGCAAGGGTTGGATCGCACCAGTGCCGCCTATGCCGAACAAAAAGCCCGTCGAGCAGAAGTGATGTGGCAAGCCCTGGAACGGGTCATTCCCAACGGGCGATCGCGGTGCGAAGTGACTTTAGTGGGCACCCCCCTGACCCATGAACGGTATCTGCGGCGGCATCGGGGCACCTATGGCCCAGCGTTGCGGGCGGGAGAAAGTCTATTTCCAGGGCCAAAAACCGCGATTCCCGGCTTACTATGCTGTGGCGATTCCACCTTTCCCGGCATTGGTCTACCCGCCGTCGCCGCCAGTGGCCTCATTACCGCCAATACCCTGGCCTCTGTTGCCCAGCATCGCGCCTTGTTGCAGGCGATCGCCCCCTAGTTTGCCGCCGCCCCCGCACGGGCAATGCTGAATATCCTGTAAAGGGATGCCCCCCTCCGCAGCAAAACCCGCCATACTGAAAGGAACTGGTGCGGAGTCTGGTGGGGCGATCGCTCAACGGCATAGCGCTGATTGGGGCGCTTGTATCCAGTTGGTCTTCTAGGCTTAAGGCTGAGGATAGGCGCAGGGCAACGCACAGTAAGATGTGAAACGACGGTTTGATTAAACTAAGAGTTATCAGTGTTAAATGCTAGATTTAAATCCCATTTTTGAATTCTCCCGGACTCATTGTGTGGCCTTGTGTACCTTTCTGGTGCCCTTTAACCTCCTGACCACCCTCACCACCTTGATCTTAACGGGGCTGCGCCAACCCACAAGCCAGGTACAACGCTTTGCGGGCTTGGCGATCGCCGGCTCAACCATCATGGTCTTGCATGTCCTCACCTGGTTCATGATTCACGTCGTCATGATGCAAACCTTTGTGCTGTTGGGGTTGGCGGTTTGTTGCTGGAGTTTGAATACATGGGCGATCGCCCATCCCGCGAGTCTGCGCCACCTGTTGCAAGCCCTCGCCACCAAAGCACAGCACCTAATCAGCACGACCAAGGCCAACCGAGCAAACGTGTGATGAATGACGGTAATTCCGATGATTTGACGGCTCAACCCGGCCCCGCGCGATCGCCCGTTGAGCCAGACGCGATCGATGCCGCCTGGGCCGAAGTCGAACAAGCCCTGGCCAAACCAAGCCAGGAGCCAGAACCCCCTAGCCCTAAGCCTGAATCGCCTTCCCTGAAACAATCCGAGCCATTTGCGGCCTTTTCGCCCCTGGTCATGGTGGAAACTGCCTTTTTGGCCAGTGCGGCCAGTTTGATCTGGTTAGTCAATTTCTATTTTCCCGTTGGCCCCGTGTTGCGGGTCTTTTTCCCCGTCCCGATCGCCCTGATTTATCTCCGGCGCGGACGCAGAGCCGCCTGGATGGGCTGTTTGGTATCGGGGTTGCTGCTGGCTGTGCTCATGGGGCCACCACGCAGTTTGTTGTATATCATGCCCTATGGCTTGATGGGAGTGTTGTTGGGCTTTTTGTGGTCGCGACGCGCACCCTGGCCCACCGCGATCGCCATCACCACCCTGTTGGGGACATTTGGGTTCTTTTTCCGCATTTGGCTCACGTCCCTGCTGTTAGGAGACGATTTATGGTTATACGCCACCACCCAAGTCACCCGCTTAATTGACTGGGTTTGCCTTAAATTGGGCATTTTGTTTCAGCCCACGTTGCTCGTAATTCAGGGCGTGCTGGCAGGCATGATTGTGCTCAACAGCATTGTTTATATTTTTGTGGTGCATCTGGTGTCCTGGTTTTTGCTGGATCGCCTGGGCAACCCCATCCCCCGTCCGCCTAAGTGGGTGCAGGTGCTCATGGAATACGAAGAGTAAACGCCGCACCACAGGTTAAATCATGGGAGTTGCTGTCCATCCAGCCGAGCCATTTCTCCAAATTCATACCCAGGTCGCTCAAGGGCAAGCCTGGTGCGATCGCTATCGGCATTGTCGGCCCACGGTGGCCTGTGTTTTGGGCTTCACGGCAACGGGCTTAATCCCTGGCATTTCCGCTGCCGGAGCGACCCCCCACGATCGCCAATACACCGCGATCGCCGATGCGGAGTTTTTGCTCAACGGCCCCCAACGCCAACCGACCTATCCCCTGCCCCCCTTACAGGCCGGAGCTTCTCCCGTGCTAATTTCGCGGGCAGTGATTGCGGCCCAATCCCTCCCCGTCTATTTATTTAACGCCGGATTGCCAATTGCGCCTGCGGTCCCCGCGATCGACCTGGGGGGAGAACCCGCCCAATGTGTCAGCACTGGCCACGCCTTGCCCCTGGCCACCGTCCACCAGCTTTTGACCCAAGGCTTACACTGGGGCGCAAAACTAGCGGCAGAAGCCCCAAACTGCTATGTCATTTTGGCGGAATGCGTGGTGGGGGGCACAACGACGGCGCTAGCAGTGCTCACCGGATTGGGCTTTGCGGCCCAGGGCAAAGTGAACAGCAGCCATCCCACCTGCAACCACACCCAAAAGTGGGCCTTGGTGGAAGCGGGGTTAACCCAGGCCAAGCTCGATCCAAATTGCGATCATGATCCGTTGGCCGTCGTTGCAGCCGTGGGTGATCCCATGCAGATTGTGGTGGCGGGGATGGCGATCGCCGCCAGTCGGCACGGGGGGGTAATGTTGGCGGGAGGCACCCAAATGCTGGCGGTGTATGCCCTGGCGGCGGCTCTGGCGATCGCGCGACATCTAGAGTGGCAACCGGAGCAAATTGTGGTGGGGACAACCCCGTGGGTGGTGCGCGATCGCAGTGCCGATGCCGTGGGTTTAGCCAAGCTCATCGGCTCGGTGCCCCTCATCACCACCCGACTCAATTTGGCTTCATCGCGCTGGCCCCAATTACAAGCTTACGAACAAGGCTATGTGAAAGAAGGAGTCGGGGCAGGAGCTTGCGCGATCGCCGCCCATCTTTACCAGGACTGGGGCCAAACCGAATTACTAGGGGCGATCGACACTCTGGCCGAGCACTATCAACAGTCCGGCCTGCATACTCCCTAATCCTCAAAGGGGCTAAGATTGCCCTTCAAAACCAGAAACGCTCCTGGTGATTATTCACGGCTTACTCGTTGGCCACTAGCAGACCACCCTCAAGCCTTTCGACCATTCCCATCATTGCCATCAGCCTCCTGGCTGTACTTATGCAATGGGCCTATGCAATGGGCCTGATTTAATCGCGTGAATGCCCGTTAATTGCGGCGATCGCGCCCTTTAAATGGCCCCATGAATCCGCTGAGAAATGAGTTGTTCTTCCAATGCGGCAATGCGGCTGTAGGCAGCAGTTAATTGAGCAGTTAACCGCTGAATTTGGACTTCTGGAGAAAGGAGACGCTCTGCACCTTGGCTTGCGGTCTCTGTCCCTTTTCCATCGACTAATATATCTTTGTGCTCCATCTCAGCGTTGTACTTTGCTGTATTAAATCGTTGGGATTGATAACTCACACTGATGCCACTATTCGATGGCGGCATTGGCTCTAAACCCAATCGGCACTCAGTTACAATATCCGAAACTCGACCACTTAACTGCTCAATCAGTTGATGTAACTCATCGACCTTGGCACTCAAACCGTTCAACTGCTCTTGCAAGGTACTCATCCACTGTCACACTTATCCTATAGTCCTCAAGAGTCATTCTAAGGAAAGCCGGATTAAAGTGAGCCTTATTCCTGATTCATTTAAACTTTGCAGTAATTGTTGATGTTCCGAATAAACTTTTTCGATAAACTTTACATGCTTAGTCTAATTTTAATCCGTCCATTTTGCCAAAAATTGCAAAGCCCAAATGGTATTTAGCTTAACCAATTGATTGGGATGCGGCTGAGGAGTTGGAATTCAAGAGAATGGCGATCGCCCGCCACAAAATTAGCCTTTACCCAGTCATCACTGAACGCTTAAGAAAAGTACAAAAACCAACTGAAAAAAATGTGATCTTCGCCCAATTAATTGTCTTTCTATGGTCTAAAAATCGTGAATGCCTCAAGCTTAGATAGGCTGTTTGTGGCGCTTACGTTTGAGGGGCAGCGATCGCCCCAAACTGCGGCCCCCAAATTGCGGCTAGGGCACTTAAATCTAGAGCCGTTGCCAATCTGGGCCAAGACCAGGCAGAATTTCGGTTTGGGTATCGGGCTGCGGGGGCAGCGACAAACGCGGGGAACTGCCGCAAGGGCAGCCGACTGAGTTAGGATTGGCAACAGACCTCTCAGGAGTTTTGGGGTAAGGGCCACCCAACGCCAGTCTGTGCCTTGAGGCAAAGCAGGCGATCGCGGAGTTGCCTTAGCTCAAAATTGCTGTCGGCGATCGATGGCTGAAGGATTCAGAGACATTCAGGTTTGCGTATGCGGGATTCAGGATGGCAGCACGGTATCAGTCGGCGATCGCTGTTGCGGGGGCTAGGCAGTTTGGCGATCGCCCAGGGGTTGGGGGGCTGTCGGGCGCAACCAGCTTCAGTGCTGCGGGTGGAACTGTTGCGAGGGTCAGTGCCACCGCAGCTAATTAAGGAGTTTGGTCGTCAGACTGCAAACCAAACCATACAGGTCAAAACCGATGCCCAAGCCCAATTGCAGGATTTGTTTTCGTTGCTGCAATCGCTGGAGCAAACACCCACCGCCGAATTGCAGCAAAATGCCTGGTGGGACTGGATACCGCTGATTGGCGACCCGACGCGGGGGGTGCTGCCCGACTGGGTAACGCTGGGGGATTATTGGTTGCAAACGGCGATCGCCCAAAAGTTGATTACCCCCATTGACCCCAAAGCCCTCACCGCCTGGGGCGAAATTGCCAAGCGACCAGCCTTGGCAACTCTGGTCACACGGGATGCAGACGGGTTTCCGGCTCCTACAGGCCAGGTCTATGGGTTGCCCTATCGCGTAGGCTCGATGGTCATGATCTACCGTCGCGATCTCCTGGAACAGCAGCAGATTGCCCCGCCCAAAGACTGGGCCGATCTGTGGCGACCCGAATTTAAACACCGGATTGCCCTGTTGGATCAGGCGCGAACCGTCATTGGGCTGACGTTGAAGAAATTGGGGCGCTCCCTAAATACTGCCGACTTGGCTACAGTACCCAACCTGGAAGCAGAATTATTGGCATTACAGCACCAAACCAAGCTCTACAGTGGGGCCAGTTACTTGCAACCGTTGGTGTTGGGGGATGTGTGGGTGGCCGTGGGCTGGTCTACGGATGGGTTGCCCCTGGCCCAGCGCGATCGCAAACTGGCGATCGCCACACCCACCGCCGGAACAGCTCTCTGGGCTGATGTATGGGTACATCCCGCCAAGGCCAGCCAACCCCTCTCTCCTGCGGCCAGTCGTTGGGCCGATTTCTATTGGCAGCCAGACATTGCGAAACAACTTTCGACCGTCACTTGGGCCGTCTCGCCCGTGTTGCTGGGCACACCCCGCGACCAACTGCCTGCCACCTTTCGCGACCACCCGGCCCTCTTGCCCGATCCCGCGATTCTGCAAGCCAGTGAGTTTTTGTTACCCTTGCCCCCAACGGCGATCGCCCAGTATCAGCAACTCTGGGAAAAAGTGCGGCGCACTCCACCTGCGGCTTAACCGTCAACTCTGGGCGGGGGCAGAATGCACGGGCCAGCGGCTAATTTCCTGGCCTCTGTTCCAGCAACCGCTGCCGAGTAGACTTGAGGGCCGCATCAATGGTGATATCGCAGGGTAAATCATCGAAGATCGCTCGCCGCGCACCCCGATCGCCGCGATCGCCGCTAAACGTTAAACGCTTTGCCAAAGTTTGAGCCACTTGCAACGCCGCCGGAGAAAACCGACACATCGCAAAGGCAATGGGGCCATTATCTGGGTTGTCGTAGATGCGGGTGTTGTAGCCATAGCCCCGTGCCACCGCCCCAAACCGATGCACAAACTCATAGCGTTGCACATAGTCCATCAGGCTCCACTGTTGCCGATTGACTAACAAATCTAACCGTCCAGGTTGCCCTGTTTGCAACGGGTAGGCCACCCATTCCTGAATAAACTTGGTGCCGTACTGCTCTTCGCTAGCCAGTTGGTTCGCAATCCACCATAAGCTCGGCGGGGTCATGTGGGTCAACGCAATGGTCTGCGAAGTCACTACTCCCGGCACTTTTGTCCCAGTCAACACTTGCTTGAGGGTAGGGGAAATGACAACCTGACTCACAAGCTCAGGCGATCGCCCTAAGGATTTTTCTAAGGAATACGCTGAAGGCACCTTGGGCGCACTGACAACCGGAGCGATTGTCGCGATCGCCCCAGAGGCCCCCAAGCCCAACGCCACGCCAACACTCCAACAGCCCCACCCCAGCCAATTCCTCCACTGACCCTGATTCCAGCTCATCCTATTATTCCTGCCCCGTTTGTATACCCCTTCGGCCTGACCGCCGTCCTTACAACATATACCGACTATCGCGCCATTCCCGACTTTCCGCCAAATTTGATCCCCGTTTGCGCCAGGTAATTTCGCCCCGCGCCGTTCGGATCAACGCTTGTTCAATAGTTTCAACCAAACTATCCCAGGCCAAGTCAGGCGTACCCAACAGTTCCCGCAACCCCTCCAGCGCCGATTGAGCATCGCGATCGCCCTCCAATTGCAAAGGCGCAACCGATCGCAGCGGGTCGCGTTGCACGGCAGCTAAAGCTTGCCGCACCGCCAGCACAATTTGACTATGCATCTCTCGCTTGGCCTTGACATATTGTTGTTGCCACCCTTTTTCGCTGGTGGCATACAGGGGCGGCAGACGATTCAACGCATAAGCAATCACTTCCGCCTGATTAACGTAGCGCATCAATTTAGGCGGGAGTTGCCGCACCTGGCGTTCCACTTCTTCAGCGACCAAGGAATCCATGACATTGCGATAGGTATGAGCCGATTGCACAGAAGTCATAATAAAAAACCACAGAATAGGTTTGACGGCTGATGGCATCGACCTGTTATTTGCAACAGGTTGACCTGGGCACCCTTGAATGAAATTGTAGGCGATTTTTACAAAATCCTGCCGCTGATCCATTGACAGATTGCCTGCTAGTCATGCAGCCCCTCAGATTTTGTTCTTTTTTAAACAATAAGCGCCCAAAAGAGTACCAATTATCCTGGGATGCACTTAATTTTTAGTCATAAAAACAAACTATCCATCCGTGTTTTATCCCAATCAATTGAGCGCCTAAGACCGGTTGGTCGCAGCCCAACGCATTTGCCGAATAATCCCGCGCAGCATTTTTACCTCCTCGCTTGATGGCATCGCCCGCCGAAACAGCCGCCGAAATTTTTGCATCCGGCTATCCACCGTATGGGGATGAAGGTAGCCAATTTCCAGCAGCAAGGCCGCAAAGTGGTCGTAAAAAGCTTCCAATTCATCGATCGCCGCTGGCACAGGCCAATCATCTTCCACCCGATTGTTCCCAGGGATGCACTCCGATTGCGGTAATTGTAGTGCTCGTTTCGGGTCTTTACTATTAGCAATTAGTTGCATAAGTTGGCTGAGTTCATAACAGCAAATCCCCACAGCCTGAGCCAAATTGAGGGAAGGATAAATAGGGTTAGTCGGAATATGTAAAAAGCGATGCGCGTGATGCAATTCTGCTTTATTCAACCCGCGATCTTCCGGGCCAAAGACCAGGGCGACTTCCGGCAAGGGGCCAGTTTCCGGCGGGGCGATCGCGGCGAGTAACCAGGCGAGGGTGACTTGGGGCGATTCCAAATCAATGCCGGGGGTTTGGGTGCGGCCTGTGGTGGCGACCACTTTGCAACAGCCACTTAAGCCTGCGGTGAGAGTGGGGGCAACGTGGGCAGTTTGCAAAATTTCGGCGGCATGAACGGCCATTTGCCGTGCTTCTGCCCCCAGATGATCGCAGTGAGGATTTACGAGCATTAGATGGTGCAAGCCCATATTTTTCATGACTCGCGCAACGGAACCAACATTTAGCGGGCCAGCGGGTTCCACCAGGACAATCCGAATTGTGGGAACAACAGCAACAGACATAGCAACGGAAAATGGGGCGATCGCTCTTCTGTTATCGCATCTTTTGGGATTTTCGCGGATGATAATCAAGGGGTTGGATGCAAATCAACATTGGAGTGAGCCATGCCACGGGGAGTTGCGAAAAGAGATTTACCGTCTAAGATTTGTCCAGTGTGCCAACGCCCGTTTACCTGGCGCAAAAAATGGGAAGATTGCTGGGAGGATGTTAAGTATTGCTCGGATCGGTGTCGTCGTCGCAAGAGTGAAGCTCAGGGCGATCGCGCATCGGGCTAACAGGTTTCGAGCAAGTAGTTTGAGTCAAGGGTTCAGTGAAAAGGAAGAAAGGCATGGCGACCCAACGGGTGCAACCGAAATTAATTATTCATGGTGGGGCGGGTAGTTCGCTGAAGGGCAAAGGCGGTGTGGAAATCGTCCGGCGATCGCTGCATGGCATTTTGCAAGAGGTGTATCCCCTATTGTTAGCCGGAGCCTCGGCCCAGGAAGCCGTAGTCAAGGGCTGTCAGTTGTTAGAAGATGATCCCCGCTTTAATGCCGGGACGGGTTCGGTCTTGCAATCCGATGGGCAAATTCGCATGAGTGCCGCGTTGATGGATGGCGCAACCCAACGGTTTAGCGGCGTAATCAATGTATCGCGGGTGCAAAATCCCATTCAGTTGGCCCTGCACTTGCAAACAGCGGACGATCGCGTGTTGTCAGACTATGGCGCGGCGGAACTGCTGCGGGAATTGGCGGTGCCCCCTTACAACCCGCTGACGGAAATTCGCTTGCAAGAGTGGATTCAAGAACGGGACGAAAACTTTAGCCGCGATATGGCCAACGTCATTGCGGAAAAAGAACTGGTATCGGATACCGCCGGACGGGGCACGATCGGGGTAGTAGCCTTGGATGGAGAAGGGCGGGTGGCGGCGGGCACCTCCACCGGGGGCAAAGGGTTTGAGCGCATTGGCCGGGTGAGCGATTCGGCGATGCCTGCCGGGAACTATGCCACCGCCCAGGCGGGCGTGAGTTGCACTGGCATTGGGGAAGACATTATTGAAGAGTGTTTGGCGGCAAAGATTGTGGTGCGCGTGATCGATGGCTTATCCCTGACCCATGCCTTTGAGCGATCGCTCACAGAAGCCAAGCACAATAACCGGGATCTGGGGGCGATCGGGTTGGATGCGACGGGGGCGATCGCCTGGGGTAAAACCAGCGAAGTCTTGCTGGCGGCCTATCACACCGGCGAAACCCTGGGGGATACCCTGGAATGGTCAAGTCCTGATTTGGTCGGGGCGATCGCACCCTAGCGGCAATGGCAATAGGTTCCAGTGCCCTTGCCCACTGGGCGGGAAACTGGGACGGCATCAGCGGGATGCATCAGCGGGACTAAACAACTGTCCGGCTTGGACGGAAAAGATTTGGGACGACTGGAGCCATTGGGCATCAAAGGAACCCAAATGAGTGGTTGTGATCAGGGTTTGAAACCGATCTTGAATTGCATCCAGCAATTGATTTTGGCGATGCAAATCCAGTTCTGCCAACACATCATCCAACAACAACAATGGTGGTTCCCCAATCACCTCTTCAATCAAGTTTAGTTCCGCCAATTTCAAGGCCAAAACCAGGGTGCGCTGCTGCCCTTGGGAGCCATATTGCCGCGCCGAGGTGCGGTTAATCGCAAACTCCACCTCATCCCGATGGGGGCCAACCAAACTGCTGCCCTGGTGCTGTTCGGCGATCGCCCTGGCTTGAATCTGCTCCAAAAACGTGCCTTGAATTTGCTCCGGTTGATCCGTCGTCAGCGGAACATTGGGCAAATAGTTCACCGCTAACTCCTCCGTACTGCCACTAATCGCCCGGTGCCATGCCTGGGCCAGAGGCGCTAGCCGCTGCACCACCCGCGATCGCCGCCGAATCACCCGCGTCCCCATTGCCGCCAATTGAGCATCCCACAAGGCCAATTCCGCCGGATCGGGGGCGATCGCCGCATTCAGGCTTTGAGCTTGGCGCAGGCTGGAGCTTTGACGCTGTTTCAGTAACGCATTGCGCTGCCGCAAAACCTGGGTATATTGCTGCAAAATCGCGGCGTACACAGGTTCAAGCTGAATCAACAGCCCATCAACCCAACGGCGGCGTTGTTCTGGCCCCCCCCGCACCAAATCCAAATCCAGGCTGGAAAACTGCACCACATTCAACGTACCGAGGAAATCAAACTGGCGGCGCAGGGTTTGGCCGTTCAATGCCACAGTGCGTCGCCCCGACGATCGCACCACCATCGACAGATCAACGGAGCCAATATCCCGTTCGAGTTGCGCGGTAATGTGTCCCAGTTCAGCCCCGGTTTGCACAAAGTCGCGATCGCGGCTAGCCCGGTGCGATCGCAACGTAGACAACAGTTCCACCGCTTCCAGCAAATTGGATTTACCTTGAGCGTTATCCCCCACAAGGATCGTTTTGGGTGCCCCAAAGTTAACCCCTTGCTCGGCATAATTACGAAAGTGCTTTAACTGGAGCGATCGCAAAAACATCTCAGGAATGCCGATTCACTTCCTGTTGCAGCCACTCATCCACCGGTTGACCATCCTTCCGGCGCAACTCCACCTCGATCACCATCACCTCGCCCGATCCCGGCGGGGCCGGCCGCTCATGAAACAAAATCTCGTAAGCATTGGGATCTTCGTTGCGCTCCTTCAGCCAATCTTGCACCTTTGTCGTCGCAAAAAACGACTGCCCCGACTGAAACAAGCGCGTCAACTGCAATTGCAGAGTATAGGGATTAAATCGCGGCATCAGCAACCTCCCAAGGCGTATCCGGAATCGTGCCTCATTTATCCTACTCAACTTTTGTCGGATAATCCCGTCTAGCGCCGCCATCTCCCGGCATCCGCATAGTGAGCCGCAACGCCAGCCAACTGCCCCCCAGCAGCAAAACCAGCAACCCGCCGCTCCCCAGGATTAGCCAAAAGCGTCGTTGGACGGGAGAATGCGGCATTTCCACAATCTGATCGATGCTGGAGTTGTTCGAGTCTTTGGGCTGGGGCATTTTGTACTCCTGGAATGGGTTGGGTGGGCCGAGGCGATCGCGGTAAAACCCAGTCTGCTGCCATTGTTGCTTGAGCCGGATCACATTTTGCTGAAAAGCCTGGATTAATCCTTTTAGTTCTGCGTCTTGGGGATAGCGCTGGGAAGTGGCGATCGCAAAACTGATCGGACTTAGCAATAACCAACTCACCAGGGCGATCGTCATTCGTTTTTGTATCTTCAGACCAAGCCTCAGGCAGCCTACTCGGCAACTACCTTGACCTGCTTTAATTTTCCGCAACGGGCACATTGCATCTCCATCGAGTAAAAAATAGGTTCGCCTTGGTGTTCGTTGAGGTATTCATGATTGAGTTTTATCTTATTCAGCCTATGAATTAAATTGTTTTCATTCTAAACCTCTTAAGATCATCAGTTAAAAGTCTAAATTCGGGCTAGATGATATATCAAATAATGATCTAAAGACTTTTCTAGAATTAACCAAGCCAGTTTTTTAACTAGAATATAGTAGTCAAAATCACATCGTCGTGCTTGCAAGAATTGATGACCAGCCTTATCCAAAAATTAGTTTTCGTCCCACATTCTGATCAAGGCAAACCGGATATTCAAACTCATTCAACAAGATTTTTGTTAAGTCTTGTGATTCAATGTGACCAAATAAAACTAAGTGTAACTAAATGGGGCTAAGAGTCATGCTAGAAATTGGGTCGGCAAGGGGCAACCGGGGAGCAAATGCCTAAAATGACTCCCCCAAGTCAAACGAGTTGAGATAGAGTACCTTACAAGGGATCGTTTCCGTTATAGGGAATCTGATTCCAGCGTTTGTTTGATTGTGATTGAGTTAAGTGAGTTGAAGATCCGTTCTATGGTGAATTATCGTTCTGTTGTTGCCCTTTTTCTGGCGTTTATAACCTCGCTCATGCTCACGGCTTGTAGCAGTGCGCCCAAGAAACCCCCGACTTATAGCAATACTCAGCTTGAATCGATTCAACGTTATGCCAGCGATTTGCAAACCATGCGCGATCGCCTGCCAGAGTTAGCCACGTTGATTACCAAACAAGATTGGACATTTACCCGCAATTTTATTCATGGCCCCTTGGGTGAGTTGCGCGTCACAATGGCGGGCGTGACCCGTAATTTGTTGCCGGATGCCAAACCGGGTGCTCAAACAATTTCCCAAACAGTGTTTGAGGATTTTGAGGCAATTGATTTAGCGGCTCAGGATGGAAACTATTCTAAGGCGATTAAAGAATATGCGGCGGCGCTCAAAGATTTTGATGCGTTTCTTGGGGTGGTGCCCCCTGCCGCGCGGCCTCAAGCTCAAGCCGCAGCGCCCAAATCCACTGAGCCAGATGTGTTTGATGAGTTTTTAGCTGGAGAAAGCTAACGAAACTGTGCGCCTAGGAACACAGGGGCGATCGCGCTGGCAATAATGACGAGGAAGGTAATGGCAGAGAATCGGCGGGTGGTCGTGGTGGGTTGTGGGGTGGTCGGTGCGGCGATCGCCTACGAACTGAGTCAAACTCCAGGCTATGCCATCACCATCATCGATCAGCACGCCCCTGCCCAAGCCTCCACTGGCGCGGCCCTTGGCGTATTGATGGGAGCCATTAGCCAAAAGGTGAAAGGCAAAAACTGGCGGATGCGGCTGGAAAGTCTGCACTGGTATGACCGCTGGATTCCTCACCTCGAAGCGGTTACAGGTCGCAGGATACCGTTCAACCGGAATGGGATTCTGCGGCTTTGTTTTGCAGACGAGGATCTGGCCCGTTGGGAGCGATTGGTGCAAAAGCGACAAGAACAAGGGTTTCAGCTTGTGATGTGCGATCGCCCCACCCTCGCCGCCCAATATCCCCACCTCAGCCTGGATACCGTGATCGGAGCGGTTTATTCTCCCCGCGATCGCCAGGTTGACCCCACCGCCTTGACCTTGGCCTTAATTGCGGCAGCCCAACAGCAGGGAGCCACGGTTCAGTTTCAGTGCCCCATGCAACAGGCCGCAGTGGAGGCGATCGCGCCGGAAGAACGGGCTTGTCGCGCCGTTATCACGCCCACAGATGCCCTCCCGACGGATTGGCTCATTCTTGCGGCGGGGCTGGGTTCCACTCCTCTGACCACCAGCCTGCACCAGCCTGTGGATCTGCGGCCCGTTTTGGGCCAAGCGCTGCGCCTCCGCCTGCCTGCCCCCCTGGGGATACCAGAGCAAGAACCTGTGATCACAGGCAATGACGTGCATATTGTCCCCCTGGGTGAGGGAGAGTATTGGGTTGGGGCCACGGTGGAATTTGATGGGGCAACCCCGATCGCCGATCCCGCATTGTTAGAAGCCGTATTGCACCAGGCGATCGCCCTGTGTCCCGGTTTAAGCGACGGCAAAATTGTGCAGCAATGGTCAGGGTTGCGCCCCCGCCCCGAAGGTCGGCCCGCTCCCATCATCGAACGGCTACCCGGCTATCGCAATGTCATCGTGGCCAGCGGTCACTATCGCAACGGTGTCCTCTTGGCCCCGGCCACAGCCCTCCGTGTCCGAGCACTGTTGGAGTCAGACGCTCCTGGTCATTACAATGTTGCGGGTTCCAGGGCGATCGGTTGAATGCATTCCGCTTGATCCACCGTCGCCCGATTAACCAGCGGACTCACCGGCTCAGCCACCATCTCAGCAGCAGGATAGGGCTGTAACCAGGGTTGCAATTCCTTCGCATCATTCAGCGTTGGATCAAGCCAAGCGTCATAAGCCTCCGGTGGCAAAATGACTGGCATTCGGTCATGGATTGGTTGCAACACCGCATTGGCGGTCGTGGTCAAAATGGTACAGGTCTGCAACACTTCCCCGGCGGGGCTTTCCCACTGTTCCCACAAGCCCGCAAACGCAAACAGCGATCGCCCCTGAAACCGAAAATAGTAAGGTTGTTTTTTTCGGGCTTGGCGCTGCCACTCATAAAAACCATCGGCCACGATTAAACACCGTCGATAGCGAAAGGCGGCCCGAAAGGAAGGTTTCTCCGTCACCGTCTCGGCCCGTGCGTTGATCAGTCGGTTGCCGATCGCCGGATCCTTCGCCCAAAACGGCACCAAGCCCCACTGCAACGGCATAAATTGACGGCCCGCAGCGCCTTGAGGATGCCAAATGGTTCCGATTAACTGGCTTGGTGCAATGTTATAGCGCGGTGGCGCAGGCGGCACGGTTGGAACCTGAAATGTCGCTGCGATCGCCTCTGCGGTATGGGTTTGCGTAAATCGACCACACATGACTTTTCCCTCCCATTCAACGATTGTGCCCCGGCCTGCAATCCAGGCACCCCTTCAGCTTAAGCAAAATTAACGGCAACGGGTTCTCACAAATGGAGGAAATGCGAATGTTTCGTTCAAGATGCAGCCCCAAACAAATTCTTAGCCAGCAATATTTAATTGACACGTCACAAAAGAATTCATGATCAATATCGCGATCGCACTAACCGAAAACACAAAATAATACGCTGTTAAAAGCAACTCAGCGACTCGATTCTTACCAGTTTTGAAGGGCCAGCGATATTCAAGTCAGACTGAAAAAACTAAACCAGGCGTTGAGCGATCGCGTTGCCTGTCTTTGGCTCAAACAAATGAATTTTTTCGGGTTGAATCGACAACCATAGTTCATCTCCCAGGCTAACGGCGTGATCGGGTTCAATCCGGGCTTGCAACGTCACAGGCCGCAGCCGAGGCGCATCCAGCCAGCGCACCGACAGATAGGTTTCACTCCCCAATGCCTCCACCAGTTCCACGCGGACATGCAGATTTTTGGGGGCCGGAGGGCCGACGCTCAGGTGTTCTGGCCGGATGCCCAGGGTCAGGGTTTGGCCATCATAGGGGGCGAGGGCCGTTTCCCAGGCATCGGGGAGGGTGAGGCGAAATTGCTCGTAGGTGGTGAGCAGGGGCGCTTTGAACTGGACGGGCAAAAAGTTCATGGGTGGCGAGCCAATAAACTCTGCCACAAATAAGTTGGCGGGATGGTTATAGATCTCAAGCGGTGAAGCGAGTTGTTGAATTTGTCCAGCATTCATGACGGCAATGCGATCGCCCATTGTCATGGCCTCGGTTTGATCATGGGTGACATAAATCGTCGTGGTGCCCACCTGGCGTTGCAGTTTCACGATTTGCGATCGCGTTTCGGCCCGGAGTTTGGCATCCAAATTGGACAAGGGTTCATCCATCAAAAAGACCTGCGGATGCCGTGCCATCGCCCGCCCCAAGGCCACCCGTTGCTTCTGGCCGCCAGACAATTGTTTCGGCAGCCGGTCTAGCAGGGTTTCGATCTGCAAAATTTGGGCAATTTCCCGTACTTGCTGATCGATCGCCGTTTCCCGTGCCGATGGATACCGCAAGCCTTTAGGCAGTTTCCGCGTGGATTCAATGAGCAAATTTTCGGCCCAGGGGGGCAGTTTTTGGGGCGCAGGGCGATCGTGGGGCGGATTCAGCAGCGCCGTGGTGGTGCGGCGCAACCCAAACGCCAGATTGTCATACACCGTCATGTGGGGATAGAGGGCATAGTTCTGAAACACCATCGCAATATCACGAGCTTTGGGCGGCAGTTCGTTGACCCGGCGATCGCCCACATAAATCGCCCCACCCGTAATGTCTTCCAGACCCGCAATCAACCGGAGGAGCGTGCTTTTGCCACAGCCCGATGGCCCCACCAGCACCATAAACTCGCCATCATTCACCGTGAGGTTGATATTCCGCAACACAGCCGTTGCTGAGGCGAGGGGTTCACTGCCCCCAGGCTGACTCCCTTTCTGAAAACTCTTGTAGATATTCTCTAAAATGACCTGTGCCACAGCGATCGCAAGCTCTACAGAGATTAGCTTACTGGCAATAGGCCCGCTTCAACCACTTGTTCTCACATTTGTCGTCCCGGCTCCAGCCAACCCCCAAAGACTTCCTGGTTCGCTCAAGCACCAACCCCACAGTTTGCTTGATGCCGGTGGATGCCGCTAACAGAACGTACTGCTATGCGATCGATTGATTGATAAGCTCTGAGCGGTACACCAGGAATTACAACCCAGCAACCTAGCTCTAGCGGGTTAGAGAATGCAAAAGCCCTGCCCGATCCAACCCAGCAAAATAACGGCAATAAATCTTGGGAGTTGCCTCTGTGCTCCTGGTTTCGGTCTGACCTGGCAGGGCCGTCTCAGCATCAATAGGAACGATAGGTTGTCGAACTGGACAAGCGTTTGCGTCGCCGCTGGGGCCATACTGCCCGCCCAATCTGGCGCACAAAATTCATCACGCCTTGTTCGGGGGGTTTCTCCGTGGCGTTAGGCTGCTGCCGCTGCCGCCAATGATCGATGGAATAAAGGTTAAACCCGGCCCCAGCCAACAAAATAAACAACACCAACCCATAGGACAACATCGAGGTTGCCGCATCCCAGTTTTGTACCGATGTCACCCCTAATTTGAGAATGATCATCAAGATAAACGTCGCAATCAAGGCTCCACGAGTAAACAGGCCAATGGTCAACAAGATGCCCACAATTAATTCGACGGGAGGCACAAAATAGGAATTGATCCGCACCAAAAACTCCGGGAAATAGGAGTTCTCCAGAGCTTTGACAATCCCCTCAGCGAAGGCCGGAATACTAAAAATACGGGTAAACCCGTGATTGAAATAGTTAACGCCAATGAGAACTCGGAGCAAAAGATAGGCGATCGCCACATCCCGAAACTTCAAACCAAACCGATCCTGGTTTATAGTCATTTCATTTCTCCATCAACTTGAGTATTGAGTAAAGCGTTGATTCCGTAGAACATCAGTTTACCTGTAGCAATCACCAAAATTTCCAACTCGCCACTGTGCAATTCCCATGCAGAGCATCTATTTAGGGGACTCGCTGGACTGAGCCACGCGTTCGATTTAATTGTGAGGTTGAAGCATGAATCAGACGAATTGGGCGATCGCCAAATAGATAGGAATACAGCCAATTGAGTAGCACAAGCAACCGATTGCGATAACCAGGTAAATAGACTAAATGCACACCCAGCCACATCAGCCACGCCAACCATCCCGTCAAGGGAATTGCACCAATCTTGCCAACACCAGAGTAGCAGCCAATAATCGCCAAACGACCTTTATTAAAGTAACGAAATGGCTTCGGTTGCTGCCCTCGCAACTGCAACCGAAGATTCCGGGCCACAGCAACCCCCTGCTGCAACGCTTCGGGAGCCACACCAGCCAAGGGGCGACCGTTCTGTTCTACGTAGGCCACATCCCCGATCGCGTATACATTCGGATATTCCTGCACCTGCAAAGTTGGTAACACTGCCCACTTGTGTTTAGACGCAGTTGCGATCGCTTGGGGCAATTGCGGCGTTGTTGCTTCCAATCCTGCCGTCCAGATCACAGTGCCAGCAGTCAGCCCCCCATCATCTATTTTTAAACCCGTTGGCGTTACCTCGTGCACCCGTGTTTGTAACCGCACCTCAACCCCTAGTTGCCGCAACCGCTTCGCCGTATACACTCCCAAAGACCTGGGGAGGTCAGCCAACAGGCGATCGCCCCCTTGCACTAGACATAGCCGCAGTTCCCGCAAATCCAACGTGGGATAATCCCGCCGCATCCGCCCTCGCACCAGTTCCACCAAGGCACCGGCCAATTCCACCCCCGTTGGCCCACCCCCCACAATTGCAACCGAGAGTAATGCCTGTCGCCGCCCTGGATCAGCTTCGTGGGCTGCTTGCTCCAAACACAGCAGCAAATGGTTCCGCAGTGCCACCGCATCTTCCACGCTGTTGAGCGTCAAGGCATAGGTATCTGCTCCTGGCACCCCCATAAACTGCGGCTTGCACCCAGTGGCCAACACAAGATAGTCATAGGGAATTACCGCCGTCTCTGTCTCCACAAACTGAGCGGCCAAGTCAACCCGGCGCACTGTAGCCCGGAGAAATTGCAGGTTGGGCGATCGCCGTAAAATCGTTCGGACAGGATACAGCACTTGATCCGGTGCTAATTGCCCTGTGGCCACCTGATAAATCAACGGAATAAAAGTGTGATAACTGTTGCGGTCAATGAGCAATACATCGGCCTTTGCCCCCGCCAAAGATTGCGCCGCTTGCAACCCACCAAACCCAGCACCCACGACAACGATCCGAGGCCGTTCCACCATGCCACCACCTTTGTCACGTCTAAACTGCAAAGTCAGACACCCTCAGCTCAACCCATGCTCGCAGCGATGGAGCACGCGATCGCGCATTATTCTGCCGACCCCAAACAAATGACACACTGCTCTTGTCAGGGATTATTTTTTAGCCCTAATAGTTTTAGGTCAAACTATCAATACTGGAACGTTAACACATCTTTGTAAATTAATCTACTCTTGCCGCCCCTCACATCCTTCTTCTGGGTTATTCGTCATCTAGCCTTGCTGGCGACCCCTTATCCGCTGGCCAGAAAAGCTTGCCCTAATGGCTAATTCCCTCGCTCAGCCAGACTTGGTAAGTTACGATGACAAGTGATTCTTGTGGACAAGGCGGTATGCTCCAGTCAACACAACAATGGCCCAAGTGGTTGGTTCTCATTGTCATTTTCCCGATTCTGTTCTTGGATGGTTGGTTGGTTTTACAACTGGCCAAAGCCTTGCAACCTTTGGTAACAATCTTTGTCACGGCCATCATCTTGTCCTTTTTGGTAGACTATCCCATTCGCCTACTGGAAAAAAGTGGTGTGTCTCGTCAGATTGCGATCGCCAGCGTCCTGCTAACGGCGATCGTGCTCCTCGCCATCCTGGGGATCATCGTGCTGCCCCTCATCCTGGAACAATCCATCGAAGTCACCACCCGGATTCCCCAATGGATTGAGTCTGGACGACAACACTTAACTACGTTTAGTCAATCCGAATTGGCCCAAAAACTTCCCGTAGATCTGGGCAGCCTTGCCACTCAGGCCGTTGATACTGTGGCGACCCAAATTCAGCGCCTCAGCGGCAGAACCCTCAGCCTCATCTTTAGCACCGTTGATAGTGCGGTCAACTTTTTTGTCACCTTTGTCCTTACCATCTTTCTCACCTTCAAAGGCGAACAAATCTGGAATGGTTTATTAGTTTGGCTACCAACAGTCTGGCAAGATTATCTACGCAGTTCCCTGCGCCAAAACTTTGAAAAATATTTTGCCGGACAGGCCACTCTTGCCGTCATTGCTAGCAGTATTCTTGTCATTATCTTTTTAATCCTCAAAGTTCCCTATGGCCTTCTGTTTGGTGTGATTATTGGGCTTGCCGCCTTTATTCCCTATGGCGGCTTAATCAGCACCCTGGTTGTATCCGCCTTGCTGGGCTTTCAGAACTTGCAACTGGGCGGCGAAGTCTTTTTGGCCTCGGTGGTTACCAGCCAGATTGTTGATAATGTGATTGCACCGCGTATTTTGGGTGAGGCGACGGGCCTCAATCCAGTCTGGCTGATTCTGTCATTGCTGGTGGGAGCCAAGCTGGGCGGCATTTTGGGCTTGTTGATTGCGGTGCCCCTCGCCAGTTTTGTGAAGCGCACCTTTGACAAAATCCGGGAGGATGATGTGTTAGAAGCGCCTTTGCTCTAACGCGATCGCCCAAATCGTGTCTAAATAATATTCGGAAATTAACATTTCTTAAGAAAAATCAGGAATATCACTGTTTCAGGCAGTCCGGCGCTTAAGGGTATGATCGGTCTGATGCGGGCTATGGGGGATACTCAGCCAACCACCCTGGTGAATGGGCCGTTCCCAAGCGATCCAGTTCGATCAGGCAACGATGGTTTGGCAAGGGTGTCCCGAATTTTTGGCTCCGTTGTTGACCGGGAAACCGGGCGATCGCCGATTATTACCATCCATTCAAAGGCTCTGGGAGCAAAGGAATACCATCCATTGTGAAACCACACTTGATTTTCTGTTCCGTTGATGTCTTTCCTGGCTATCCACATTAACCACCCTGGCCCAATCTAGCCAGCCCACCAATGGGTGCAAATGCTGTGGGCCATCATAGTTATTGGTCTGCAAATCATTGTTGACCCGCACAGACTAATGATTCATTAGACTTAATCAGTGTCATCAGGCTACCAAAAGATTCAACCCTTCTCACTGGGTGAAAATCAAGTATTAATAATGGTTTGGCAGGCATAAATTGCATCACGGCTGTAGCAAATCAAACTGCTACTTTCGCTCAAGACTGGGATATTAAGTATCAATAAAGTCCACCCCAATCCGGCGATCGCAATTGATGCTCAACACTGCCCCAATCCCATTGTTATGTCACCTAGAAAAATCTCGCCATGCCAACAAGTCGTCATCAATGCCCACCAGTAAGGAGTCGCACCGTATGACACAAGGACAAGCCACCTATCATTTAGCTCGCTTTGGTCTGAGCGAAATGACTGAGTGTGGAGCCGCTTTACGCAAAATGGGGCTTGGGGCTAACAGCATGGAAGAAGTTGCTAACCGAATTGTTCATTATTTATATCATCAGTTTAGTCACCCTGATACCAAGGAAAGTAATTTTGCTCTAGTGCGATTTTTCAAAACTCATTCTTACCACGAATTGACCCGCGATCGCCGCGACTTTGCCACTCAAATTTTAGGGGAACAACCGCGATCGCCCCGAATGAAATGTTTAACCTTGCTAGCCACAATGGGCGATCGCACCGAATGGCGATCGGTGACAGCCTCAATCGGCCATCAAGCCATACCCCTGGCCAGCGAACAGCTCGTTGCTCAATCTCCCATGATTTCGCAGTTAATCCAACAATTGGGTCTAGAACTCAGTGCTGTAATTGAACCCGATGCCGATTTAATCATGGATTTAGAGCAAAAAACATTCAATGTATTTCATGTGCCAGAAGCCCAAGGCAGTGCCTTTGTTCCTGCTCAACAGGAGTTTGTTATTCCTGCCAATATTCGCTCAGTCTTAGGGTTTGGTGGCATGTTGCCTTCTGGCAATCTTATGAGCATCATCTTATTTTCTAAAGTGTTTATTTCACGGGATACTGCTGATTTATTCAAACCCTTAGCTCTGAACGCTAAGATGGCCATTTTACCCTTTGATCGGGGTGCTGTTTTTATGAGTTAATTTGAGCGGCTTCAAGACTTTTCAATCATTACTTTACTTAAAGATGAGTTTAGACATGGGTGGTAAGCAAAATCAAGTTCAGGACAAAATCATACATTATCCTCAGGTAAAAATAATCCTCTAGTTGTATATGGGAGGATTTATTTAGCTTGAGTTGATGCCGCAAATTCTCTTTTCATTAGGCGATCGCTCTACTCATAAAAAATTTTGATTTAAGGAATGCTAGCGACGTGAAAACTGAAGATTTATCCGCTGAAATTGAACAGCTCAAAGCCAAAGTCGCCGGGTTAGAAGAATTATTAGAAACCTATGAGCGAGAAACCTGCAAAAAATCTAACTCCCTTGAACAAGCTCTACAGGAACTCCGCCATTCTGATGAGGAACTCCGAAGCTTAAAGGCGATTTTAGAAAGTATTGGGGAGGGATTGGTTGTCGTTGATGGTATAGGAAATTTCTTGTTTGTCAATGCCGCAGCAGAAAAAGTTTTAGGATTTCAAGCCCTATCCTTGCCACTTTCTCAATGGTCTGATGAGTGGTTAGCCGCGCAAGGAATTTTTGAGGCGGATCAGACTGCGCCGATGACGATCGCCGCCTTTCCTCTAGTGCAAGCCATGCATGGGCAAGTGATCGATGCGACCGAATTATACATTTGTCCACCGGGGCAAACCACTGGACAATGGTTGAGCGTGACCGCGCGATCGCTGCATCAAGCTGACCAAACAACCGATGGGGTGGTGGCATTTTTTCATGACATTACCCATAGTAAAAAAACTGAAGCTGCCTTACGGAGTGCTGAGCAGCGATCGCGGCAACAAACTCTACAGTTAGAAATGGCCTTGCTTGAACTACAAAAAGCCCAGGCCCAATTGATTCAAACTGAGAAAATGTCAGGGTTAGAACAACTCATTGCGGGGATTGCTCACGAAATTAATAACCCAGTTAGTTTTATTTATGGCAACATCAATCCAGCCCGTTCTTACATCGAAGACCTATTCCATGTATTGCGGCTTTATGAACACCATTACCCTGAACCTAAACCAGTGATCCGAATGGCACTGGAGGCGATCGATCTAGATTTTGTTGAACGGGATCTGCCTAAATTATTGCAATCGATGCAATTAGGAGCCGATCGCATTCGCAAAATTGTTTTATCTCTGCGTAATTTTGTTCGTTTAGATGAGGCTGAAAAGAAAGCGGTCAATTTGCACGAGGGGTTGGATAATACCATCATGCTTTTGCAAAGCCGCTTGCAGGGAAAAGCGAACATTCCCCCCATTCAAATTGTTAAACACTACGGCGATTTACCCCCAATCATTTGCTATGCAGGGCAGTTAAACCAAGTCTTTATGAACATTTTGAATAATGCCATTGATGCGATCGCCGCTGAATTTAGTTCTGTGCAAATACCACAAATTCTGGAACCAGTTGGCGCGATCGCCCCGACTAAAACAGTTGGTTCAGCAAATACGCTAGAACTATCATCTCCGGCAGAAAATTCTGACCGGCCTGTTGGTTCGCCCGTAATCACTATACGGACTGAAATTCGACAGCCCAACTGGGTAACAATTCGTATTCACAATACGGGCAAAAGCATCCCAGCTTCGATCAGAAATCGGATATTTGATCCTTTTTTTACGACCAAGCCGGTGGGGCAAGGAACGGGTTTGGGGCTTTACATTAGCTATCAAATTGTGACTCAACATCATCAGGGGCGGCTCAACTGTTTGTCGGAGCCAGGGCAAGGAGCTGAGTTTCAGATTGAGATTCCAATCGTTTGAGCGAGCCAATCCTCCACTGGTTGATCGCTGGAGGGCGATCGCGGAATAATGCGCTACAACCATTTCTAACCAAGGTCATCCCAAACTCTATCGCTTGCGGGAATCCCAAACTTGATTGGAGCATTCACCCACGAAAGCTACGGCAATTGTCGCAACCCGCTTCAAGCTCTGGTGTGGATGGTAGATCGCCCCGACAATGGGGAATAACTAAAGTATTGGGGCGTATCGCCAAAGCACACGTCCCCTTTTACACAGAGGGAATCCAGGAACCAGAATTATCTGCGGTCAGAAGGTTACAGATCTGGTACAAGGCTGGTTCCTGACTTCTTTTCTTCCTGTCGTAACGGGCGCTGGCAATGAGCGATTTATTTAAAGGGTTTGAACAACTGATTGAATTGGCGAAGGCATTAGAGGAAAAAGCGGAAAAAGGCGAACTGAAAACCGAATTTCAAGTCAATTCACGCGGCTTTAGTAGTATTCCGCGCCAGGGTAATATTCCCACGGGTGGGGTCGGGGTGAGCCGAGTCCGGCCTAATCCCAGCGATGCCGCCAGTGCTTCGTCCGATCCAGAGGTGATTGTGCCGCCCCCACCACCGAGCGATCGCGGTGCATCGCCACCCGCCCCCCCAACTGTCTCATCATTACGGGATGTGGGCGGTTTAGCAGAAGTGTTGCGGGAGTTGCGGGAGTTGGTTGAAATTCCCCTCAAACGCCCGGATTTACTCACTCAACTGGGTTTGGAGCCACCGCGTGGGGTATTACTGGTAGGGCCACCGGGAACAGGCAAAACCCTGACGGCACGGGGGCTGGCGGAGGATCTGGGGGTCAGTTACATTGCGATCGCAGGGCCAGAGGTAATTGGTAAATATTACGGTGAGGCCGAGGCCCGTCTCCGCAGCATTTTCGAGAAAGCGGCAAAAGCGGCTCCCTGCCTGATTTTTATTGACGAAATTGATAGTTTGGTGCCCGATCGCAGCAAGGTGGAAGGTGAGGTCGAAAAACGGTTGGTGGCCCAACTCTTAAGCCTAATGGACGGCTTTGCCCAAACCCAAGGCGTGATTGTGTTAGCGGCGACCAATCGACCGGATCACCTTGATCCTGCCCTCCGTCGCCCCGGCCGGTTTGACCGAGAAGTGCAATTTCGAGTGCCGGATCGGGCGGGCCGGTTAGAAATTTTGACTATCCTAACGCGGTCAATGCCTTTGGCTGCGGGGGTTGAGCTGGCGGCGATCGCCGACTTGACAGTGGGTATGGTCGGGGCCGATCTCAAAGCAGTTTGCCAAAAAGCGGCCTATAGTGCCCTGCGCCGCCAAGTGCCTTCGTTGCAAGCGCCCATTCCCGCTGCCATGACCGTCACCCAGGCTGATTTTGGGCAGGCATTACGGGAGGTGAAACCATCGGTATTGCGATCGGTTGCCGTGGAGTCGCCCAACGTCCCCTGGGAGCAAATTGGTGGGTTGGACGCGATCAAGCAAACCCTGCAAGAATCCGTTGAAGGGGCATTACTCTATCCCGATTTGTATGCCCGCACGGGGGCCAAAGCCCCACGGGGAATTTTGCTCTGGGGGCCGCCTGGAACGGGCAAAACGCTCTTGGCGAAGGCGGTAGCCTCCCAGGCACGGGCTAATTTTATTGCGGTCAATGGGCCAGAGTTGCTCAGCCGGTGGGTGGGTGCGGCGGAACAAGAAGTGCGGGAGTTGTTCGCGAAGGCACGGCAAGCGGCCCCCTGTGTGGTGTTTATCGACGAGATTGACACCCTGGCTCCGGCTAGAGGCAAGTTTCAGGGCGATTCGGGGGTAAGCGATCGCGTTGTTGGGCAACTGTTGACCGAATTAGATGGCCTCAGCGAGTGTTTGAATGTTTTGCTAATTGGAGCCACCAACCGTCCCGATGCCCTCGATCCGGCCTTGCTACGAGCAGGTCGCCTGGATTTGCAATTAGAGGTTGATCGACCCAGTGCGGCCAGTCGCTTGGCAATCTTACAGGTACACAACAGCGATCGCCCCTTAAGCCACGTTGACCTCAGCCATTGGGCCACGCAAACCGAGGGTTGGAATGGGGCAGACCTAGCCCTACTCAGTAATCAGGCGGCTCTCGAAGCCATTCGGCGCTATCGGGCACAAGGCACAACCGATCCAACCTTACTCGAAATCAATGACAATGATTTTGCCACGGCCTACGATGGCCTGCTTAATCAGCGCCGTGATCGTTAGTTCGCAACTGGTCAGCCCGGTTGGCCCAATCTGATTGAGGGCAGCAGGTTCCTCCTGTCATTCGAGCGGCACTGCGTGTACAGTGTGCAATGAAGGTTATGGATACGTGCGGCTATGGATCGCCCGACAACTTGGCGACAACGACTGGGATTTTATCTCGACGATATTGAAACTCCCCTGGGCAAGACCATTAACCTAACGATCACCGCTCTGGTCGTATTGTCTTCCGCCATTTTTGTGCTGGAAACTTACCCGTTGCCCGACTTGGTGCGATCGCAATTGGCATGGGTAGAAACGGCGATTCTGTGGATTTTTGCCGTCGAATATGGTTTGCGGCTGTGGTGTGCCGAAAATCGCCGCGAACACTTTTTTAGCCTTTACTCGATTATCGACCTACTCGCGATCGCCCCATTTTTCATCGGTTCATTCAACGTTCAATTTCTGCGCGTGTTCCGCTGGTTTCGGATTCTCCGGCTCATCCGCTTTCTCGAAGGTAGAACAATTTTTGGCTACGTTAGCCGCGAAGATAGCGCCATCTTTGCCCGCATTTTGATGACCTTGTTTATCATCATCTTCGTGTTTTCGGGGCTAATCTACCAGGCCGAACACCCCAAAAATGCTGACGTTTTCCGTACCTTCTTGGATGCCGTCTACTTTTCCGTCGCCACCATGACCACCGTCGGCTATGGCGATGTCACTCCTGCCACCGAAACGGGCCGCTTGCTAACGATTTTAATGATTCTCACCGGCATTGCCCTCATCCCCTGGCAAGTCGGCAACCTGATTCGTCGCTTAGTCAAAACCAGCAACAAAGTAGAAAGCATCTGCCCAGGCTGCAACGAAGCCTACCACGACGCTGATGCAAAATTCTGCCGTATCTGTGGTACCCCGCTGGAACAAGGGTGTCCCCTTAATCTGAGTTCAAAAATTGGGCTTTGAATCCAAGCCAGCGCACAAATACCGAGTAACATCAGCCCCACCCCAGAAGCATTTAGCCTAAGTGGATCTAGCCGCCCCGCCTAAGAACGCCAAGGCCATGAACTAGCAAGCACCAACTTAGCGGTGCCCCAGTTCATGGCTCAGTTTTGCTTAGTGCCCAGGCTGTTTAGTGTCCTGGGTTAGTCTAGATAGCCCATCAAAACACCGGGTTCTGGATCAACCGTATCGTTGGAAGCAATCGGTCGGTTCCCAATCAGAACCGAGGCTTCTAGTAAAGCAGCACTGCTGGCCATAATCGGACGGTTCCCAGGGAGCAAAGCCCCTTCGGCGATCTTGAAATCGCTGCTAAAAATTGGGCGATCGCCCGGTAGCATATCCTGAATTTTTAAGTGACTCGCTTCAATGGGACGACCATTCAAAAATGAACCGGCCAATTCCAAATGGCTCACTGCGATCGGGCGAATACCAGCATCAACCACTGTTTCCGCAACTTCAATCTCACTGGGCATAATCGGACGACTCCCGATCATCGCCGTTGGTTGATGCAGCGCGATCGCCGTTTGCTTTTGCTTATCGTCAACCTTAGCGGGTTGAGCAGCAACATCAAGAACCTTATCTGTACTCATATCGTCTCCACCATTAGATTCAGAGTGACCAGCGTCAGACTGTTGGACATTCGTCGAAGAGACCTCAGCACCTTTGGCCTTGTTCGCACGGGTTGTACGAGCTCGTTGGCTTGGGGTCTTACCTCCACGACCATTTGCCCCAGACTTGTTGCCATCAGTCATGACAGGTACTCCTAAAAGCGCTTCCTTATGAAGATGCTCCCCAAGCCACAAAGTTATGATTCAAAAAGCTTTCACCTGAGATGAGCGATCTTAAGAAAATATTATAAGGTCAAACGCAGCACAACCTATGCCGGAATCTCACCAGGAAAACTTTTCACCCCCATTGGTTCTACTAATCGCTTAAGCAACCTGCAAAAAAGGGGAAGAAACTCTTCCCCATTGATGATTCTCAAGCCTGAACCTGTCTAGCAACCCAACCCCCGGAAACCACCAAGAGTCAGCGTTACTGTGGGAAACGTAAACCTACACTTGCGCGGCAACCTTAGTCTCCTGGGCCATAATCCGCTCATAGGTCGCTCGCATCTTCAAGCCAGTTAGCACCTGGAACAACCCAGTCCCATTGCTAGAACCAGGATAATCCCGGTGTTGCAGCAACAATTCAGTCAACTCACCCGTGTATTTAGTAGAGGTGTTGCTCAAATGCTGCTCAATATAAATCACTTCTTCCAGCTTATCGAACTGACCGTCTACTTCTAGCACAGAGACATTATGCCCATAGTAGGTATCTGGGCCATAGTGCATCCGAATCCCCGGATAGGAGCAAGTGAGTTTGCGCCCGCAAGGAATCCAGTCAATCGTCGAGCCTTCATCAAACAAGTAGGCCGGTTCAAACCCTTCGACCCCATCCCGTTGAATCATCTGCACCCGCAAGACTTTCCGCTCCGTATCCCCTTTGATCAGTTGCGTAGGCAGCACTTGCAACACAACGTCAGCAAATTCTTTTTGTGGATCAATATAAGCCGAGAAATCTGGACGACGGGAGTTAATGGCAGCCAAAACATCTTCATAGGTGTGGCCCCGCTCAGCCATGTCGCGCTGAATCTTCCAGGCAATCTTAACCTCGTCGCTGATATCTAGATACACGCTGAAATCGAGGAGGGCGCGCACTCGTTCATCATAGAGTGGATGCAGCCCCTCAATCACAACGATGTGATTTGGCTCAATGACTTCCGGCGGATCAATCATGCCAGTTTCATGGTTGTAAATTGGCTTGTTGATCGACTCACCATTCTTCAACGCTTTGATCTGTTCATACATCAGGTCAAAGTTGTTGGCTTTGGGGTTCAAAGCAGTGACACCAGCTTCTTTCCGCTGCTTCCGATCCAGACTATGGTAATCATCCAGACAGATGACCGTAATAAAGTCTTCGCCAAATAAATCTTCTAATCGACGCAGAAAGGTCGATTTGCCGCAACCAGAATCTCCGGCAACGCCAATCAAAACCACGCGCTCTGGCTTGTTGGTCATAGTTTCCTCTAACGACAGGGGTGCTTACTACTACTTGGTTTAATTATTCTAAAAGCTGCGGCTTATGGATGGTTAGTTGAGCTAAACAAGACCGCTTTTGCAGTCCGCACACAGGCTTACCCAACCAGGGCTTTGCCCATTTGCGAGACTCGTTCAGAGCCGCAACCGCAACTTGCACTTTCATGCCTGTTCAATTCTCGCTTGTAGCCCAAAACAGACCGATGGACGAGCCGAAACCAGGAGCATTCAAGCCTTTAGGTATTTAATACTACCGTTATGGTGATTCTACCAAAAGGGGATCACGGCTACAACCCAATTTGACCTGGAATTTCAGGAAATATTTCATAATTTTATTTGTTGGGCAATGCTAAGTAACATTAGGCAATCTTCCTCCAGGCAGCGGTTGGGGAGGCAGGGCGACGTTGGCAGGCGTGGGCCAGTCCCCTTGTGCCCTGCCCGTGCCCAGGCAATTTATGCGGCAAATCAAGTGTGGGGCCATAAACCAGTAAGATAGTTAACAAAATCAAAGGCACATCACATAGCGACGGTTGTAGTTGGCATGTATCGCTTCGGGATATAGTGGCAACAAACCTGTAACTGCTCCCTAAGCTACCTGTAGCTGTAACCCGGTTATGGCTCGGTCAGAAATGGCACGTTGCACAGAATATAGAGTTAGGTTTCGGAGAATCAGGCAACATGAACAATTTGAGCGCATTGGGCGCAACGGCAAATACTGAATCTGGTAGCCGTTTGTATCAATATGAAGTCACAGGTCTACGCCAGAACCGAGAAACAGATCGGTTAAACTATCCTGTTCGTTCCAGCGGTAGCACCTTCATTACCGTGCCCTATGAACGCATGAATGAGGTAATGCAACGGATTACCCGCTTGGGGGGCAAAATTGTCAGCATCCAGCCCATTGATGTTTTGAGCAGCAAGAGCGGAAACGTTACTCCAGAACAGACAGGCAGCGCTCCCACCCTGGACACTAGTCAGAACGCTACTGCTCTAGGACAAGAGAGTAAACCTATGACTCAAGCAAAAGCAGAAAAGAAGGATATTCCCGTTAATATCTATCGGCCCAATGCGCCGTTTATGGCCAAAGTTATTTCTAATGAGCCATTGGTGCAAGAGGGTGGAATTGGGATCTGCCAACATGTCAAGTTTGATCTGTCGGGTGGCGATCTGCATTACTTAGAGGGCCAAAGTATTGGGATCATTCCGCCAGGGGTGGACAAGAACGGCAAGCCCCAAAAGCTGCGCCTTTACTCCATTGGTTCGACGCGGCATGGGGATGATCTCAACGACAAGACGGTGTCGCTGTGTGTGCGTCAGTTGGAGTATAAGCATCCTGAAACTGGGGAAATGGTTTACGGGGTTTGCTCCACTTATATTTGCAACTTGCAGCCAGGGGATGAGGTCAAGGTGACTGGCCCGACTGGCAAGGAAATGTTGCTCCCAGAGGATGAAGATGCCACGATTATTATGCTGGCGACTGGAACTGGGATTGCACCATTCCGTGCATTTTTGTGGCGGATGTTTAAGGATGGTGAGCGGCAGTTAAACCCAGATTACCAGTTCAAGGGTTTGGCCTGGTTGGTGTTTGGGGTCGCAACAACTCCTAACGTGCTCTATAAGCAAGAGTTGGAGGAGATGCAGGCCAAGTATCCGGATAACTTTAAGCTGACTTATGCGATTAGCCGGGAGCAGCAAAATCCTGAGGGGGGCCGGATGTATATTCAGCACCGAGTGGCTGAAAACGCTGAAAAGATGTGGGAATTGATGCAAAAGCCCAATACTCACACGTATATGTGTGGGCTGAAGGGGATGGAAGATGGCATTGATGAGGCGCTGTCAGCGGTTGCGGCTAAGAATGGGGTGGATTGGAAGGAGTTCCAACGCGCGATGAAGAAACAAGGTCGCTGGCACGTTGAGACTTATTAATGGCGGGGCGCGATCGCGGGGACTGTCAGGGAGCTAAGGCTTTCTGTTGCAGCATTAGGCAGACTGGGCAGGAACCAAGCTGGCCGAGGTGATTGTCCGGCGATCGCCCGCTCCCATTCGTAGCCCAATTACGATCAACAAACAAAACGCCCAGAGTCATTCACAGAAGGCTCTGGGCGTTTGCTGTAAGGTTTTGGCTGCTAGCTGAGAGTCGGCCCGCTAGATTTTTGCTAGGCACTGTTCCGCAACCAATACCCCCGCCTCGCGTTGAATCGGAATAATATCCAAAATATCGAGTTGGGAACAGTACTTTAGATCAGCATGGGTATTAAGACGCAGCAAGCGTTGGCCGTGGCTCGCATGGTGAAAGAGATCGAGCAACGCATTTTGCCATTGTAGAAATAAGCTCACCGCCGCAATGACTTCATCGTTGGCGGCCAAGTCAGCCAGGGAGCAGCCCAACTGTTGCTGTAGCCGGTGGGCGATCGCCCCAGCACAGACCGTATCTTCCAGGGAATAACTCCCCTCCCAACCCGAACCCACCATCCACACCGTTTCCGGCTTATGCTCAATCAAATAATCCACCACCGCTTGGCGATTGATCAGCGCCGCCGCCAGCACCATCGGAGCCGCCTGAATACATTGCAATGCCCGTGTGCCGTTGGTGGTACTGATAAATAACCGCTTCCCCGCCACGCGCTCCTTGGTGCAATCCAACGGAGAATTCCCAAAGTCAAAGCCCTCGACCTGTGCGCCGCCGCGTTCACCCGCTCGAATGCGCTTATCGATCGCCCAAGCTTCACTTACGGCCAGCAGCGTATCTAGGTCACTAAAAACTTGGACGGCTTCGGCTCCCGCAGCAAGGGCTGTCACCATCGTACTGGTGGCCCGCAGCACATCGATCGCGATCGCGCAGGCCGGAGTCGTTTGCTGCGGCGTTAATTCAGGGGTGTGAAAAATGGATAGTTTCATAGGAAAAGGGAAAAGTTAGATTCCGAAGCGCATTAGCACTATCAGCGTTGGCTACTCAACGGATTTAACTTGCAAGAGACAGTTCACAAGCCCCAGGGGATCAAGTAGCAGCATTTTATTGATAATAGTGGAAAGCTTTGAGAAAATTTTGACTTTTCATCTTGGTAGATGATTGACTCCAGTCAATTGTCATAAGTAAACTACGCGAATTTGCTTTATCTTGCGATCGCCTTTGGCTCCAACTTTCGTTCGCCCCATCAGGCAGCAATCTCCTGTATCAACGCGATCGCGAACCCACGCGATCGGCACAACCCGCCCTCGTGTAAGGTTTTCTTGCAGCCCCCAACACCGCATTGCTTCACTCCCCATTCCTCCCTACAATGAGGCAATCAACCACACCGAACCTGTTTTCAAACTGGTTACCTTGGAGGAATTCATGACCCACCGCCCAATTATCCTTGGTATCGTTGGAGACAGCGCAGCCGGAAAAACCACCATCACCAAAGGCATCGCCCAAATCCTCGGCCCAGAAAACGTCACCATCATTTGCACCGACGACTACCACCGCTACGATCGCAAGCAACGCGCCGAAATCGGCATCACCGCCCTCCATCCAGACTGTAACTACCTGGACATCATGCAACAACATCTCGCCTTGTTGCGAACCGGGCAACCCATCCTCAAACCCATCTACAGCCACACCAGCGGCACCTTCGAGGCCCCCGAATACATCAAACCCAACAAATTCGTCATCGTCGAAGGCTTGCTCGGCTACTCCACCCGGGCCGCCACCGACTGTTACGACGTAAGAGTCTATCTCGCCCCCCCCGAAGACCTACGGGCCAAATGGAAAGTGAAACGCGATACACAAAAACGCGGCTACACCGAAGCCCAAGTCCTCGCCGAAATGGAAAAACGAGAGCCAGATTCCGAACAATTTATTCGGCCCCAACGCCAATGGGCGGATATTGTCGTTTCCTTTTATCCCCCAACCAACGAAACCGCCGTGATGAGTGACGGGGGGCAACTATTAAACGTCCGTTTAGTCTTGCGGCCCAATATTCCCCACCCCAACCTCACCCAAGTCGTCACCTGCGACACCAACTCCTATTCCAAAGCGGCCATTCGCCTGGGGCTAGATCGGGATATGGGCAAACCAGTCGATGTCCTGGAAGTCGATGGCCACGCCACAGGGGATCAGGTACTCGAACTCGAACACTTCATCTGTGGTAACTTGCCCCACATGGTCTCGATGTGTAATCGCGAAACCAACCCCGAACTCGGTCGAGTCATCGGTACAACTGGCGAAACCCTGCAAAGCTATCCCCTTGCCATCACACAGCTTTTGGTCGCTTACCACATGCTGAAGGCAACCCAGGCTTACCAGGCTTAGGGGCTAAACCGCAAGGGCCAAATATACCTGGAGGTCTAGCAACGGAGAGGGCGGGATTCGAACCCGCGAGGCTCATCACCTGCTCGATTTCAAGTCGAGTGCATTCGACCACTCTGCCACCTCTCCCGGCATCTGTTACAGTTTACCTTGTTCGGAGCGGAACATAAACCCTTCCCGCTCGCCTACGATCAGCGCCAAAGCCACGAATTTACTGAGTTAACAGCAGCAGCCCCATGAAGGTCTTTATTCTGAAGCGGTTGTTGGGCGTTTTGCCCGTTGTGTTTGGGATTACGCTGCTTGTGTTTGGGTTTCTCCATCTCATTCCCGGTGATCCAGCAATTGTCCTGGCTGGCGAACGCGCGACCCCAGAACAAGTCGCAGCCCTCAAAGCTCAACTGGGTCTCGATCGCCCCTTGATCGTGCAATATTTAGTGTTTTTGGGCAATTTGGTGCAACTTAACTTAGGCCATAGCCTGATTAGTGGTGTCCCCATTGCGACTGAGCTTCAAACCCGCTATCCCGCGACCTTTGAGTTGGCGATCGCGGCTATGCTTGTGGCCCTCCTCCTTGGCATCCCCGCTGGCATCTTTGCCGCCTTACACAAAAACCGCTGGCTTGATCACCTCCTCATGAGTGGTTCCCTGCTGGGGGTTTCTTTACCTGTGTATTGGCTGGGCCTGATGTTTATCTATATCTTTGCCGTGGCGCTGAACTGGTTGCCGCCAAGTGGCCGCATGAGCGTCGATCTGGGCCTCACCTTTCGCCCCATCACGGGATTTTATGGCTTAGATGCATTGCTTCAGCTTAATTTTCCCGCGTTTGGCGATATTGTGGCCCACCTGATTTTACCCGCATTCACGTTGGGCACCATTCCCCTCGCCATCCTCGCCCGCATTACCCGCAGCGCCATGCTGGAAGCCCTGACCCAAGACTACATCCGCACGGCCCAGGCCAAAGGCGTGCCTGCGGTGTGGGTCGTTTGCCGCCATGCCTTCAAAAATGCCCTCTTGCCCATTAGCACGATTACCGGGTTACAGTTTGGGACGTTGTTGGGGGGAGCAATTTTGACCGAAACGATTTTTGCGTGGCCGGGGATTGGCGCTTGGATTTATCAGGGCATTTTGGAACGGGATTATCCAGTGGTGCAAGGGGGGGTGGTGTTTGTGGCGATCGCCTTTGTGCTGGTGAACATCCTGGTTGACCTGACCTATGCTTTGATTGATCCACGGGTGCAGTATAAATAATCGAGTCCTCTGGCATGAACGAGCTTCTTTCCCCGTCGGTGCGGCAACAGCCCTGGTTCCGCTTTTGGCGATCGCCAGCGGGCTTGGTAGGCAGTGGCCTCACGGTGGCGCTGATCCTGTTGGCGGTGCTGGCTCCGATGGTGCATCCCTACGACGCGGCCAGCGATCGGGATTACCTAGCCCGGTTGTCGTCGCCCAGTTTGGCCCATTGGTTTGGCACCGATGCCTTGGGGCGCGATGTGCTCACGCTGGTCTGGTATGGCATTCGGACTTCGTTGCTGATTAGTCTGGTCTCGGTGGGCGTAGGGGGCAGTGTGGGGGTAGGGCTGGGGTTAGTGGCCGGATACGTGCGCGGTTGGGCCGAAACCTTGATCAACTGGTTCACCGATATTTTGTTAGCTTTTCCCTCAATTTTGCTGGCGATCGCGATCGTCACCGTCACCGGCCCCAGCACCCAAAGCGCCATGCTGGCGATCGCCGTGGTGCAAATCCCAATCTACATTCGGCTGACCCGCTCAATGGTGCTGTCCCTACGGGAACAAGAATTTGTCCAGGCCGCCCAGGCGATCGGGGCCACCACCGTCCACATTCTCTGGCGACACATTTTGCCCGCTGGCCTTGCCCCCATTCTGGTGCAGGCGAGTTTGTCCATTGGCACCGCCACCCTGGAAGCCGCAGGACTAGGGTTTTTGGGTTTGGGTGCCCAACCCCCCACCCCCGAACTGGGGACAATGCTTTCCGATGCGTTTAAAGGCGGCTATGCGCTGTCTTCGCCGTGGACGATTGCCTTTCCGGGGCTGCTCATTACGCTGATGGTGCTGGCGTTTAATTTGCTGGGAGACGGGCTGCGGGATGGGTTTGATCCGCGATCGCGCTAAAACTTCCACCCCGCGATCGCCCATTTTTTCGATATTCTGGACAATGAACATCCTTAGCAAGCTTCTGAACACCTTATGGCTGACCCCATTACCCCCGCCATCAGCGATCGCATCTGTGCCCACATGAACGATGACCACGCCGACGCGATCGTGCTCTATGCCAAAGTATACGGACAAACCCCGGAAGCCACCGCCGCCACCCTGCAATCCATCGACCCAGAGGGGATGAACCTCGTGGCCCAGGTCAACGGCACTGAAACCCCCCTTCGGATCACCTTTGACCACACTTTGCAAGATTCCGAAGATGCCCACCAGACCTTGATTGCGATGGTACGCCAAGCCCGCCAGCCCCAATCAAAGTAAACTGCCCAGGAGCCCAGCCCCAACCGGGCATTGCTCTATTGACCAGACCGAAGACTTCTTATCCTGACAGGCTTCACCCCATCGCGATCGCGCTGTAAACTAGGGGCATTCACCCATCCCAATTCAACCTAGCAAAACACCATGATTCTGCCCGGTTCCATTGTTCGCGTCACCAACGTCAACGACACCTACTACTGCTTCGAGGGGTTAGTCCAGCGGATTTCAGATGGCAAAGTCGCTGTCCTGTTTGAAGGGGGCAACTGGGATAAATTAGTCACCTTCCGCCTCTCCGAACTAGAAGCCGTGGAACCCACAAAAAAAGGCAAGTAACCCAGCCGCGATCGCAATAAAACTTGCCTCCGCAGTTGTTGCTCTATCAAACGCGACCTTTGGCGCGAAACTCCAGCGTTAACCACGATTTTGAGGTATGACTGGGGAAACACCTTAGTCCCTGCCATCCCAAATCGAGCCTATGCGTCTTCCTCTGCCCCAATTTGCGCTCCAGCAGCGCCCCCTCAACCACATCGCCGAAATCGTCGAGACCGCCACGACCGAGTTTTTGGCCCAATGCCTGGATGCCGAAGAACTTCGGTTTCCGACCATGCCAGCCTTTGGGAGTTGGGTCAAATCCCTGGAAGAAGAAGCTGGAAATATCGTCTACGCCATTGTCTACCATGCCTCAACTAGCCCGATCGATTCGGTGCATCGGGCGCGGGCACTGGGTTTGTCCCTGGAAGAACTGCGGGAGCAACAACCCCAACTGTTTGCGATGTTAAAAACCGAATTCCGGGCGGCGATCGTTGGGTTTCGTCCGGCCAAAGCCAACCCCACCAGCGACGAGCGATCGCCCATCTATCAACACCTCCCGCCCCGCCCGCCCCAATTGCACCAGGCGGTGTTTCAATGCGAGACCGTGGAAGTTGTGGAATTCACGGAGCAGCTCGATTTTTTGCGATCGCTCCTGCAAATGCCGGGAACCCCGGTAGATGCTTTGATTGCGGCCACGCTGCGGGAAGTCTACCAACTCCGGCAAGCCGATCGCCAGTGGCTCGTCAATGCCGGTCGCACACTCAACGTTTTTTTGAAAGATGACTACGATCGCCTGCGTGCCATCCTCAGTCAAATTCATTATTAAAACTGTCCGCGATCGCCTATTTACGCAAATTTGCTTAGAGTTTTACGCAAAGCCGCTTGACCTGGGTGCCGTCCTCCCTGGAAACACAGTACACTTGCAGACAAATCAACTTAAACATTGTGAAGCAATCGTGTGTTCTACACAAATTGCCGGATCAATTGAAGTAAAGACTGCGGTCTAGCGACATAAGGCCACAAAGGACTGCGGCACAGCATTCGGCCTCACTTTAATCTTAAACAGTCTGATTTTTAATTTTTTCAATTCAAGCGTACAAACGGTTTTTTAGTTACACGGGCGATCGCTCGTTGGCAATGACGGCAATGAGGGCCTTACGGCAATGGCTGCAATGAATTGCAGGGCGCATTGCCCCTAGCAGGGCTAGCATTGGACAGTAGCAAGCTTGGGACTTGTTTGCAGCACTTACCCACCGACCCAGCTAGAGCAACCCCAGCCCAGTCCTCAAACCAATCTAGGCTTATGGCCTGTTGCAATTGCCGCAGCGCAGAATCATCAGGGTGCGACCTTCAAATTTCATTTACAGCAAATTAATTAATTTATCCTCCCCCGGTAAAAAACTTGAGCTGCTCCGGTATTTTTAGTAGCCAGAGTAGTTCTAAGAAAAGCTCCAAAATTGTCACCGGTTTGCGATAGGAATAGTTCAGTATGGCCAGTCCGTTACAAACCACGACCCCAGGCAGCCGAGTGCTGCTGCTAGAAGACAACCACATCAATCGGCAGTTAATGACCGACTTTCTGGTTGCTCAGGGCTTTAGCGTGCTCAGCTTGCCTTCAGCCACCACCATTCTGTCCGCCCTGAAAGAGTTTCGACCGCAAATTATCCTGCTTGATCTCAAGTTGCCAGAAATCGATGGCTACACAGTCCTGGAGTTGTTGAAAGCCCACCCAACCTGGCAGACTGTGCCAATTATTGTGGTGTCTGCGTTTGCCTTTTGTGCCGATCGCGATCGCGCCCTACGCTTAGGGGCTAACCGCTACCTGACCAAGCCTGTAAAGTTGCCCGAACTCATTCAGGCGATCCACGAAGAAGTTTTATATTCATGTGTTTAATATTACAAACTAGCTCCTGGATCGGGAGAATCTGAACCAGGGGGTGAAGCCTGGGTACTGGCTGATTGGCTACCAGCTTGTGGCTCGGTAAAATCCTCAATCATTTGGCTGAGGGATTGGATCGAGCGCCCGGCGGCGGCAATTTGGGTATCTAACTCGGCCACCAGCAAGGTAGCCGTTTGTAAACAGTTGAGAGTTTCCTCAAGATTGGCCCGTGCCTGGTGGCGAAAGTCTTCAACATTCATAGGAATAACTAGAACCTCTGTGTCTAATATAAAACATCAATTTTCGGTGAAAATCCGTAAATAGGTGTAAGAATTCCGCTGAATGGGCCATTTATCTCACGGTTTCCGGCCCCGGAATGGAAGGGATTCGCCTAAGATCAAAGAGTTGTTTGGGAAGGAATGGGAACAGGCGTGGTCTCGGCAAAAGCGTTGCCCCTAGTGCAAGATCCACAGCGACTCGAAACGCGGCTCAAGGAAATCCCGCCGGAGCCTGGGGTTTACTATATGCGGGATGCAACTGACCAAGTGCTGTATATCGGCAAATCCAAAAAGTTGCGATCGCGGGTACGCTCCTACTTTCGGGATGACCACCACCACAGCCCACGCATCGCCATGATGGTGCGGCAGATTGTTGACATTGAGTTTATCGTCACCGATACCGAAGCCGAAGCCCTGGCCCTAGAAGCCAACCTGATCAAGCAGCACCAACCCCACTACAACGTGCTGCTGAAGGACGACAAAAAATATCCCTGGTTGTGCATTACCTGGTCAGAAGCTTATCCTCGGATTTTTATCACCCGCAAACGGCAAGCAGGCAAGAAAGCCGATCGCTTCTATGGCCCCTATGTAGACGTTGGGCTGTTGCGGCGCACCTTGAGCCTGGTCAAACGAATTTTTCCCCTGCGCCAGCGGCCCCAACCCTTATTTAAAGATCGACCTTGCTTGAATTATGACATTGGCCGGTGTCCGGGGGTGTGTCAGCAGCTCATCACCTCCGAGGATTACCACAAGATTGTCCGCAAAGTTGCGATGGTCTTTCAGGGGCGCATTGACGAGTTGGAACAGATTTTGACCCAACAAATGGAGCGGGCGGCGGAAGAACTCCGGTTTGAAGCGGCGGCCCATATTCGCGATCAATTGGCCGGGATTAAGACCCTTGCGGCAGATCAAAAAGTCGCCCTGGCCGATGACACCATTTCGCGGGATGCGATCGCCCTCATGGCCGACGAGCACCATGCCTGTATTCAACTGTTCCAAATGCGGGCAGGGCGATTGGTCGGGCGGTTGGGGTTCGTAGCCGATGCCCAATCCGGGACTCCGGGCGAAATTTTGCAACGGGTGTTGGAAGAGCACTATCAAAACGTTGACCCCATCGAGATTCCAACGGAAATTTTGGTGCAACATGCCTTGCCCGAAAGTGACCTGCTAATGGAATTTCTGAGCACCACCAAAGGCCGCAAAGTCGCGATCGTCCAGCCCCAACGGCAAACCAAAGCCGACCTGCTAGAGATGGTAGAACGGAACGCTGGCTATGAACTGGCCCGCGCCCAACGCTTTGCCGATCGCAACAACCAGGCCATGCAAGACCTCGCCGAAATCCTGGATTTGCCCGAATTACCCCGCCGCATTGAGGGTTACGACATTTCCCACATTCAAGGGTCTGATGCCGTCGCCTCCCAGGTCGTTTTCATCGATGGCCTCCCCGCCAAACAACACTATCGCCACTACAAAATTAAAGATCCCACCGTCAAAGCGGGCCACTCCGATGACTTTGCCTCGATGGCAGAAGTGATTGGACGACGGTTTCGGAAATTTGCCGCCCAAAAAGCCAAAGGCGACCTGGTGCGGGCCAGCGAAACCTCGGTGTTGGAACGCCACGTCAAAGCCACTGCCGACTTCCCCGATTTAGTCATGATCGACGGTGGCAAAGGTCAATTGTCGGCGGTGGTGGCGGTGCTGCGGGAACTGAACTTGTTGGATGATGTGCGCGTGGTCAGCTTGGCGAAACAGCGCGAAGAAATTTTCCTGCCCGGAGAATCTTTGCCCCTGGTGACAGAATCCGAGCAGCCCGGAGTGCAACTGTTACGGCGCTTGCGGGATGAGGCCCATCGGTTTGCGGTCAGTTTCCATCGCCAAAAACGCACGGAACGAATGCGGCGATCGCGCCTGGATGACATCCCCGGTTTGGGCTACCAACGCCAAAAACAACTCCTGGCGACCTTTCGCTCCATTGACTACCTGCGGGAAGCCACCCCCGATCAAATTGCCGCCGTTCCTGGCATTGGCCGCCGCCTTGCCCAACAAATCTATTATTACTTTCACCCCAACGAAGACCCGGCTCAAGATATTGCCCCAGATGGGGACACGCGATCACCCGCCCCCGATTTGCGCAATCAGGAGCTGGCCGCGATCGCCCCTGAATCCCTGCAAAGTCCGCCCAGCCCAGAGCCCCCGATATCGGCCCCAAAACATCCCGATGATTTGTCATAGACTGGCAGAATAAACCATAGTAGGAAGTTGACTGGGGTGCATCCCCCTTATTGTCATCCTTCCGTCCAAGCTGCTCTTAAACAGGAGCGGGCCTGTGAAGTTGGCTTCCCTAATCTGGGAGGCTTGGGGACGGTTGGCGACAGGGGGCTAGGCCCTATGACAAGCCACAATCTCCCCCAAGATTGTGGTCATGGCCAACGACGTATGGGTAAATTTTCCCTGTCTGTATTAAAAAATCTACGCAATATGTTCACAGAAGCTGAGTTACGGGCCGAAATTCAGGAGTTACGCCAAGAACTTGTAGCTCTCCGGGAGGAAAACCTGGCATTGCGACAGGCGATCGCAGCCCACGACAGCGTTCAACAGCAAACCGCCAGCGCCCTCCAGTCCTCCGAAGCGGAGTTACACGCCCTGTTTGCGGCCATGTCGGATATTGTGATCGTCAAAGACTTCAATGGCCAATACCTAAAAATTGCGCCCACCCAACTGGATAATCTCTACAAGCTGCCCGAAGAACTGATTGGCCAGACGGAACATGACGTGTTTCCAAAAGAAATCGCCGACAAATTTGTGGGCTATGTGCAAACCGTCCTGACCACGCGCCAGCCGATGACCGTGGAATTTTGTTTACCCATTCGCGGCCAAGATCTGTGGTTTTCGACCAATATTGCGCCGCTCTCGGATACGTCCATCATTTGGGTGGCGCGGGATATTACCGATCGCAAACACACGGAAGAAGCCCTGGTCGCTGCCAATCAACAAATTACTCGGCTCAACGAACAACTCCAGGCCGAAAACCTGCGGATGAGTGCAGAACTCGCCGTGACCCGCCGCCTCCAAAAAATGATTTTGCCCCGCGAGGAAGAGTTAGCCGCGATCGCGGATCTTGATATTGCCGGGTTTATGGAACCAGCAGAGGAAGTGGGTGGCGATTATTATGATGTTTTGCATTACAATGACTCCCTCAAAATCGGGATTGGCGATGTTACCGGGCATGGATTAGAGAGTGGTGTAGTGATGCTCATGGTGCAAACCGCCGTCCGCACCCTCATGGCCAATGGCGAAACCGACCCCAGCAAATTGCTCAACACGGTTAACCGCCTGGTTTATGACAATACCCGCCGGATGCGATCGCCCAAAAATATGACCCTCGTGCTGATGGATTACGCCGGGGGCATTCTCAACGTCGCTGGGCAACACGAAGAATTGATCATCGTTCGCACCACCGGGGCGATCGAACAAATTGATACCCTCGACCTGGGTTTTCCCTTAGGCATCGAAGCCGACATTACGCCCTTCATTGCCCAGGCGCAGGTACATCTGGCACCGGGGGATGTTGCCGTGCTTTACACCGACGGCATCACCGAAGCCATGAACACCCACAACCACCAGTATGGCCTGGAGCGTATTCATCAGATAGTGCATCAACACCGCGACCAAACTGCCAACGAAATCCGCCACGCCGTGATCAACGACCTCAGACAATACATTGGCACCCAAAAAGTATTTGATGACATCACGCTGTTGGTCATGAAACGAAAATGATTGCCCCTCCTCATCCCACTGGACGGCGCGATCGCCAAAAATCATCAATCGGAAGATAGTTGATTCTACAGATTTGTCGCCCCAAGCTAGTAACAAGCAAAATCTAGAACATTAGTAAAATTACTTATTGTGTACTAACAAATAAAAATACTGTGAATAGGCGGTAAACATTACTAAGCAGGGAATGAGGGCTTTGGCCCCGTTGCCCAAGCGATGATTGCATCCCCGTCCCCTGAGGCTGGTATCAAAAGCGATCGCGACAGCTCAACCAGTAAGCTTGTCCGCTTTTGCATTCTCGTTTAGCCTAACCCTATTGTATTTTTTCTGTGCTTGCTCTCTCATGGCTGACTTTAACCTTCCCGCTGAGCCAACTTCACCCCTTGCGCTCGAAGTGACTAGATTGCACCAAGAAATCGCCACCCTCCAACAAGCCAATCGTGACCTCCACCTTGCCCTTTCGACCACAGCAGAACATGGTGATTTTGTGGAATCCCAGTTGCACGCCGTCAATGAGCAACTCCAAGCCGAAGTCGCCATTCGTCAACGCGCGGAAGCCACCCTCAAAACCCTGATCGAAGTGATTTCTAAACGCAAGGCCGATCTAGAAATCGTCGTGCAAACCATCATGGAACACGGCGATGTGATGGATTACCAATGGGCACAAAAACTGTCCCTGATGAACGCAATCGCCACCCTAGATAGCCTCACCCAAATTCCCAATCGCCGCCGCTTTGATGAACACTTGCAACACCAATGGCAGGATATGGCACGGCAACAACAGCCCCTTGCCCTGATCCTGTGCGACATTGACCAGTTCAAACAATACAACGATACCTATGGCCACCTGGCGGGGGATCAATGCTTGCGACAAGTCGCCACGGCCCTGCGCCAAAGTATCCAGCGATCGCTCGACTTAGCCGCTCGTTTTGGCGGCGAGGAATTTGCCGTGATCCTGCCCCAAACCACCCAGCACGGAGCCGCCTGTGTGGCCCGCCGCATCCAAGCCGCGATCGCCCAATTAAACCTGCCCCACCCAAGCTCCACCATCCACCCTTATGTCACCCTGAGTTTTGGCCTTGCCAGCCAAATCCCCCAAGCCCAGAACTCCTATTTGACCCTGGTTGAACGGGCTGACCAACAACTGTATCTGGCCAAGCAAGCCGGTCGGAACCAAATCAGGTTCGCCGCCCCAGACCCATCAGAACTCCAGCAATCTGTATAAGTCAGCGCAAAACCGGGCATACTAACGAGCAGCACCATCCTCCCACGGCAATTAATCCTGGCGCGATCGCACCAGATCATTTGTCCGGAGCGTCGTTTTTAACCATCGTATGGTGTAATCTACCTCAGTCTTTCGCTCAAAATTGCAGGATTTCTCCTTAACCCGCTTATGACCCAAACTCATACTGCCAGAACTTTTGGAGCATTTACAGAAGACATTCCTGCCAGCGAGGAATATTTAACCCTCCATTTTTCTCCAAATACCGTACCTCGCCGCCGCCGCTGGGGTAACTATGGCCTATCTGCCGACTTTTTGGGGGACTACTTTGCCGCCTTCTTCCCCGGCGACACCCTCCCCGATAGCCAACTCAACCAACGGGACACAGTTAAAGCGGCCGTGAGCTTCATTGCCAACGAACTGTTGGAAAACGCCATCAAGTACAATGCCGCGTCGGTCACGGCTCCCGTCAGTATTTGTCTACACTTGTACCAAAATGAATTAATCTTTCATGTGATCAACTATTCTGATGTGGATGCAGCAGAGAAATATCAAGCCTTTATTCAACGTCTGACCCAAGCCGATTTAGAAAACTTTTATCTCCAACAGTTGGAAAAAGCCGCGACCGGAACCGATAGTTCTTGCATGGGAATTGTGACTATGATGAACGACTATGGTGCGCGGTTTGGTTGGCGCTTCCAACCTTTTGGTGAACAGACAGAAGTGATCCAAGTCGATGTTTTGGTGACTTTGGCTGTGTAACAACAGCGCGATCGCCCCCAAATAGACAACGCGATAATAACCTTGACCGGAAAAGGATTGACCGTGGAAATAACAACTGACGATTACACTGTGCAATATGACAAAGACACTGCCACCATTCGCTTGGCGGGCTTTTTGCGGCTCAATGGTATGGAAGAATATCAACCCGTGATGAACGTTCTGCTCGGTGCCGTTGACCATGCAACTCAACTCACTATTGACCTGCGGCAACTGGAGTTTTTGAACAGTTCCGGCATCAGTATGCTGTCGATGTTTATTGTCAAAGTCCGGGATATGGGCACCATTGACTTGACCCTGTGCGGCTCCGATAAAATTCTCTGGCAAACAAAATCCCTCAAGAACCTGCAACGCCTCATGCCCAGACTCACATTGGAATTTGCTTAAACACACCAATGGCCGAAGCTCCCCATCTTCCTAGCCACAATGCTGCCGCTGCCGATGAAGTGACCCAACTTCGTCAAGAAATCGCGCAGTTACAACAAACCAATCGAGATCTGGCGATCGCCCTGCAAACGACCGCCGAACACGGTGATATGGTCGAGGCCGAACTCCACGCCGCCAACCAACTGCTGCAAGCCGAAATTGAAGAACGCCAGCGTGCCCAGGCAACCCTCCAACAAATTCTTGCCACCGTCTCCCAAAACAAGGCGGATTTGGAATTGATGCTGAGGGCCACAGCGGAACACGGCGATACCCTGGAATATCAACTCTACACACGAGCCGTCGAAACCATGCGGCAAAGTGAAGAACTATTTCGGGCAATTTCTGAGTCAACGCCGATTTTGATGATCCTGACGCAACAGCTAGATGGGGCTATCTCCTATGCCAACTCAACTTCGGCCACTGGACTGGGGCTAAAACCAGAGAAGCTAGTCGGGCGCAAACTTCAAGATTTTTTGGTCTGTCAGGCAGACTACATCCAACTTCAAACCTTGTTGACGGAGCAGGGCCGAGTCCAAAATTATGAGCTACAAGTGAAACGGGTTGACGGTGAATTGTTCTGGGTTTCGGCTTCGGTGCATCCGTTGACCCTGGGTGGGGCTGAAACGCTGTTGACGACGCTGTTTGATATCAGCGATCGCATCGCCGCCGAACAAGCCTTGCGGGCCTCAGAAGAACAACTCCGACAACAAGCCCAAGAACTGGAACAGCGAGTCGAACAACGCACCGCCGAATTGCGCCGCGCCGAAGAGAAATATCGCAGTATTTTTGAGAATGCGGCCGAAGGGATTTTTCAAACCACGCCAGCAGGGGGCTATCTCAACGCCAATCCAGCCCTGGCCGAGTTATTTGGGTATGAGTCTCCGGCAGAACTGATGGCAAGTGTGCAAGATGTGGGGCAACTGTATGTCCGCGAGGGACGACGGGATGAACTCATTGCTTATATGAAGCGGTTTGACGCAATTTCGGGGGCCGAGTCGGAGGTCTACCGCCAAGATGGGACTTGCTTTTGGGTGTCAGAAAATATTCGCGCCATCAAAGATGCGGCAGGCGAGGTGGAATATTACGAGGGGAGTGTGTGGGATGTGTCCGATCGCCGCTCGGCAGAGGAAGAACTGCGCCGCCAACGGAAGCGATCGGAATTGTTGCTGCTGAACGTGTTGCCCCAACTGATTGCCGAACGCCTGAAGCGGGGCCAAAAGAAAATTGCCGATAGTTTTCCAGAAGCAACGGTTTTGTTTGCCGACATCGTGAATTTTACGCCCCTTTCGTCCCAGATTGCGCCCATTGAATTGGTGGAGCTACTGAACAAAATTTTTTCGGCGTTTGATGCCCTGGTGGAGCAGCACGATGTGGAAAAGGTGAAGACCATTGGCGATGCCTACATGGCGGTGGCCGGAGTGCCAACAGCAAAGCCGGATCATGTGGCGGCGATCGCGGATATGGCGCTGGATATGCACCGGGCGATCGCCAACTTTCAGACCAAAACAGGCGCACCGATTTACCTCCGGGTTGGGATTCATACCGGGCCAGTGGTCGCGGGCATTATTGGCAATCGCCGCTTTAACTACGATTTGTGGGGCGATACGGTGAACGTTGCGAGCCGCATGGAATCCCAAGGGGAAGTAGGCCGTACCCAAGTGACGCAGGCAGTGTACGAACAGTTGCAAACTCACTATGTTTTTGCCGAACGGGGGGCGATTGAGGTCAAAGGTAAAGGTGCAATGCAGACCTATTGGCTCCTCGATCGCGCGATCGAGGGGGCCAATCACCGCCTCGACGGGACAATGGAAGAAGCTTCATAATCAGGCGCTACAAGCAGGCCGATCGCGCTAACCCAGGCCAAACAAGAAATTGCGATCGCCTGATCTGGAGTAGACCACAGGCGATCGCCACGCAAAGGACACAAAAAGTCAGAACTCAATCTGGCCAAGCCAAGCCAGAGATTAACGCGCGAAGTTGCTGTTCAACGTCAACGGTAAATCGGTGCTGGGTTTAACCACTACAACTTCATTAACAGTGCCCCGGTCTAAGGCTCCCCCCACGGCGGCCCCAGCCGCAGCCCCAGTCAGGACTTTCTTGGGGGTAATGGTGCGATCGCCCGTGATCGTCGAGACCCCTGCCCCTAAGGCGGCCCCGATCGCGGCATCCCGGATGGCCGATCCCAGGTTCCGGCCCTGGTTGGTGCCCACTGCTGCGCCGACGGTTCCCGCCAGGATCAAGTTACCCGCGTTATGCAAGCGATCGCCGGAGGTGCCGCCAATAATCGCCGCGACCCCTGTGCTGAGGGCAGCTCCGGTCAGGGTTTTGGCCAAGCTCACATCCCGGACACTCTTGGTGGTTTGGGCAATGCCAGAGGAGGCATTAATTGCATATTGTTGGCCGTTGATAACAACAGTTTGGGCGACGAATTGAGAGCCACCCGTGGCAGGCACCAGTTTGCCCACAATTTGACTCCCCGCCGGAATCGCGATCGCCCCATTGGTATCCTGAATGTCCGCCGCCACTCGCACCGTCAAATCAACCGTTTCATCTGGCCGCAGGATAATTTCTTGAGCATTACTATAACTAACGGGAATCGTGGTGCCAGCGGTGACAATCCCCGGCTGCACGGCAACGGTACCCCCAACAACGTATTGATTCGGCACCACAGAGGCGATCGTCCCAGTGCCCGTCAAGGCTTGACACAAGAAGGCCGACACTTCCGCCCGACTGGCAAGCTGATTCGGGTTCAAGTAGCGCACATCAGGATAGTTCACCACCAACTGTTTTTCCGTCGCCGCTGCAATCCCCGTTTGGGCATACCCCGGAATCGCCGAAGCATCTGCATACAAGCCCAAGGTAGAGGCGACTGGCTGCGCTGGCGCGTAGTTTAACCCACTCGCCAGGGACACTAACACCTGGGCGCGGGGAATGTTTTGCCCCGGTTGGAACACATTGCCGGGATAGCCAGAGAGGAAGCCCGTTTGGGAAGCGTAGGAAACAGCGTTGTAAGCCCAGTAGCTAGAGGGCACATCCACAAATCGGTTCGCAGACCGGACTTTATTTGCATTCGGAAAAGCTTTGCCCACCATTGCGGCATACTCGGCACGGGTGACAGGGTTGTTGGGGCGGAAGCTGCCATCGGGATAGCCGCTGATGATGCCCCGCTGGGTTAGCTCACCGATGCAGGACTGTGCCCAGTTGCCTTGTACGTCGGAAAAGCTGGCTTGGGCGAGGCTGGGGGTCGCGAGGGTGAAGGGGGCGATCGCGCTGGCGATGAAACCCAAGGTCGCTAACCAAGCAGGTGAAGACTTAAAGTTGATTGCGTTAGACATGGTGATTGCTCTCTACATTACTGAACCCTATGATTCAGCGAGAGCGGGAAGAGTTCCAACTTCATCGCAAACTTAAGCAAAAATGTTGGTTTATCAAGCTTTGATTAATGGTGGCAATCGTTGGGAACTTTGCGGTGCAGCAATCAGTCTACGCACGATTCGCAAGCAGGTTTTGATTAAGCGCAATTCCAGCGATCGCTCAGTATTTTTATGCAGTTTTGGTCGGTATATTCTACTTAATTCTTCCATCTACCTGAGGACAGATTTCGCGATTGCTGTCCCGAATTCCCCTTTTTCCAACCCCACGATCGCGTTATTTGCGCGCCTGGATCACCTGCAAGCTGCCCCCAGCATGGAGCGATCGCTGAATGGCCTGAAACCCAGCCGCCTGTAAACCTTCGGCCAGGTCGGTCTGAATAAACTGCCAGGAGGTTTCCGTCTCAAATAACAGCAAAAATAAATAGAGGCCCGGAATAAACAGCGGATTTTGCGGGGGGTGAAAATCCGTCAACACAAAATAGCCCCCCGGTCGCAACACCCGATACACCTCTTTGAGAATGGCCTGGAGTTGGGCGGCGGTCATTTCGTGCAGGGCGGCACTGGTATGCACCAGGTCAAACTGGGCAGCGGGAAAGGGCATTGCTTCCGCAAAAGCTTCCACGTAGGTCGCCTGAGGGACATTGCGCTTGGCGCGGGCCAGGGAAAATGGTGAGGCATCTAACCCGGTGACATGGGGCGATCGCTCCACCAAAAACCGAGTCGCCTGCCCACACCCGCAGCACACATCCAAGATTTGCATCGTTGGGGTAATCTCCAATCCTTGCAAGGGCAATTGCCGGAAGCGCCGCTCACCCCCCACACTCAACGCCGCCACCCGCGAAATGCTGTCGTATAACCATTGATAGCGATAACTCCAATCTCTCAAAATGGTCGCCACTGGCGTATTCTCCTTTACTCCTGGTCTGCGGTTGGACGGGTAGGGGCTTTTTTGCCGCTGCGCTGAAGGGCAGTATCCACGGCTTGCTGCTGGTCGCGCCGGGTCATCCACTGGTGATAAGTGCGGGTGTGGATTGTCACGGAATGCCCCATCATTCTGGCGGCGACGGTATCTGGCAAACCAAAGTGAATGGTTCGCACCGCCCAAGCATGGCGCAGATCGTAGGGGGAAAAGGGCACGCCATATCGCCGAAATTGCACACTCACCGCTTGCCCAACCCGTTGCAGGGTGGTTTTATCGAGGTCGGTTTGGATGGGGGGTAAGGTGGGCGATCGCAACTCAAAAGTCTCCACCCATTCTGGATAAAACGGCCAAACCTCGTGGCTGCCAGTTTTGGTGGTTTCCAAGACGCGCACAGTGGCTTCCTGGGAGGTTGGGGTCAGGGCGGAGTAGTCGCAGAAAAAAACCTCGTGGTTCCGCAGCCCGTAAGTTGCCATAATGCCATAGACAAATCGCCAAGCCGGGTTCGGAATCGTTTTCCAGGTGGATAAAATTAGTTCGTCGTCGGGCAGATCGCGCGTTTGGGCAAGGCGGGTGCCATAGTTGCCCCAAAATTGCTTGAGTTCGGTGGGCAGTTCCAGCTTGGTGAAGGTGGCAAAAGCATTGAGGGCCGTACAACACACTTGCCGACTGCGGGAATGATGGGGCGTGGTTTGAACGGTGGCATAGATGGCTTCGACAATGCTGAGGCTGGAGTTGGTCTGGGCGATCGCCAGCAGTTTCCGCAAGTATGGCTCGTAGGCAAAGGCCCAGGTGGTTTTGGCGGAGGCCAGGTGGTCGCTCCGGTTGGGGTCGGCCAAAAAGTCTTGCTTAAAGGCGGCGATTTGCTGGGAGAGTTCTAGTTGATCCAGCCGGCCCCAGCCCTGTCCTGGCAAGTAGGCCCGCCAATCAAACGTTTGCTGGATCAGTTGCGCGGCAATGACTTTGGCTTCTTGTTCGGCTTGCTTTAAACCGGCGATCGTCGCGGGTAAACCCAGGGTGATCCGTTGTTGGCGCGATCGCAAATGCACACTGCCCGGTTTGGGCGGGAGCATCCCCCGCAGGCTTAACTTCTGGCCCCGGCGCTCGACTTGGAACCCCATCTGGGCCACCTTGAGGCGATGATTTACCTGCGCGATGCGATCGTCAATCGATGAATCTGACGTAGCCATAGGCGTTGCAATTTAAGCCGTTGCAATTTTAACTGAATCTCAGCTTGCTATTATAGGTAATACCGCTGTTCTCTAAGTATTTGTTCACTAGCCGTAGTATTCCATTAGAGGGTACTGTTAAAATTCAATAAGCTGGAAACCTTTAAACTTTAGAAACTATGGGCCGAGTCGGAGTTCTGCTGCTAAATTTGGGCGGGCCAGAGCGTCTGGAAGACGTTCGTCCTTTTTTGTTTAATCTATTCTCCGACCCAGAAATTATCCGGTTGCCAGTCTCCTGGCTCCAACGTCCCCTGGCGTGGATGATTTCCACTTCGCGGGCGAAGCGATCGCAGGAAAACTATAAACAAATCGGTGGCGGGTCGCCCATCCGGCGGATTACCGAAGCCCAGGCCAGTGCCCTGCAAACGGTGCTCCAGCAACAAGGCCACGAAGCCACGGTTTATGTGGGTATGCGCTATTGGCACCCCTTTACTGAAGAGGCGATCGCCCGCATCAAACGCGACAAGATCGAACAACTGGTGATCCTGCCCCTTTATCCCCAATACTCCATCAGCACCAGCGGTTCCAGCTTCCGCCTGCTCCAACAAATTTGGGAAAAAGACGCAGCCCTCGCTGCCATCAACTACACCGTCGTCCCTTCATGGTACAAACGCCCTGGCTATCTCCAGGCGATGGCCCAGCTCATTACCCAAAAGCTCGATCAACTGCCTGAACCCGACAAAGCCCACATCTTTTTCAGTGCTCATGGCGTACCTGTCAGCTATGTTGAAGAGGCGGGCGACCCCTACCAGCGGGAGATTGAGGAATGCACCGAACTCATCATGCGAACCTTGAATCGTCCCAATCACTATACCCTGGCCTACCAGAGCCGGGTTGGCCCGGTGGAATGGTTGCGGCCATATACAGACGATGCCTTATTGGAATTGGCGGAACAGGGCATTCAAGAGGTGGTCGTCGTGCCCATCAGCTTTGTCTCCGAGCATATTGAAACGTTGCAAGAAATTGATATTGAGTATCGCGAAATTGCAGAAGAAGCCGGAATTAAGCACTTTCAGCGGGTACCCGCCCTGGATACGAACCCACTATTCATCGCTGATCTCGCGAGTCTGGTGACCGATGCCTTAAACGCCCCCAGCAAAAAACTAGCGGAAGTGGTGGAAGTGGAGAAAGTCAAACTCTATCCCCAAGAGCGGTGGGAATGGGGTCTGACAACCTCCGCCGAAGTCTGGAACGGGCGACTGGCAATGGTGGGCATCTTGGCGTTTTTAATTGAGTTAATGATGGGACGTGGCCCGCTGCACGCGATCGGCCTGATGTAACGCAGCCAAGCCCGCGTTTGAGGCGGACTCGTTGGCATGGGGGGGCGCTCCTTCGCTGATTAATCTGGCTCGTGTTTGCCGTACCGGGGGTTACGCCGCTGAGCGGGGGAGGCTTGGCCAACGTACCAGCGCCGCCACTCCTTCGAGCTACGAATCGCTAGCCAAAGGAGCAGGAGAGCGATGATGCCACCATGCCGGGGGGCATCGAAGGCAAAAAAAATGAGCGCAATGCAGAGAATGTCTTGGGCGAGGACTAACCAGATGGGTGTGCGGGTTAGTCGATAGAACCAGCCCGTCACCACAAGCTGTAAAACCAGGGCTAATAGCCCCCCCACGCTGCCCAAGATCCAAACTAGCCAGGTGTCGGCGATCGTGGCTTTGGCGACTGCGACACCCAAAATAGCCCCCACAAGAGGGCTGAAAATGACTTGAACGGTTTGGAGTAAGCGTTGGCCAGAGCGGTTTTTGGAAATGAACAGTTCAAATAAAGACCAACTGACCAAAACGCCCAGCACGATTTGAGGGGAGATGCTTGATAAGATTGGAACCGACGACCAGAGATTGTCGCCATAGAGGAGGCCAATAATCAGCAGGGGCAACGCAATTCGCATCCCGGCGGCGGCTGAGGCTGAAAGTACGGCCAGAACTTCAAGCATAGAGTCCGAAGAGGAATAAGGTGAACTGCATTAGAAAGATGGGTTGTATCCAAGTTGCTGCGGTGCAAGCCAAACTTTTATCGATGCTTTTGCTGGATTGCCCGCGATTCAAATCCTTTTTTCCTGAAACTGACGCGATCGCCCCCGTTTCAGTTCACGCTTTTACTGTCTGTCCTCTCAGTTTTAAGCTCAAGCCATTAGCATTGACGACGGATAGTTAAACTCCTGTTTTGACTATAGCGTTGGATTAGCTTATCCGCAGGATTCGTTACCGGAGTGGCCTTGGGAGATTGTTGCAGAAACTAATTGATGGGGGGCATAGCCTGAGGGGCAAATTGGGATCGTTGGCTGATAGTCTTGCAACCCATTAAAAAGGGGCGACACCAGCGCCACCCCAGTTGAAACCTCTCTGTATATTGTGTTTATCTAAAACCAACGGCAGCTTGCCAAACAAACGCCAGTAGCAAGAAAAATACTGGGATAATCGGCAATACATCTACCAAGGGATCAAAAATGGCATAGGCTTCAGGCAATTTTGCTAAAAGCAGCGCTGCTTCCATGAACAGAGTCCTCTCGCACGGTCTTCAGAATTGAGACTTATCGTAACATGCTGGCGTTCACATTGAGCGGTCGATTCCGCTGAACCAGGGGCTAAATTCTTCGTGGAAGGTGCCGTTACGAATGGCGCGGCGAATTTGCTGGGTAAATTGCACTAGCTCGGTGATGTTGTGGATGGACAGGAGGGTGTAGCCAAGTAATTCTTGCGATCGCAACAAATGACTGAGGTAAGCACGGGTGAACGTTTGGCAGGTGTAACAAGCACAGTCGGGATCAAGGGGCCGAAAATCTTCGCGAAATTTGGCATTCCGCAGATTCCAGCGATCGCCTTGCACCAGGGCATTGGCATGACGGGCTAGGCGCGTGGGGATCACGCAATCAAACAAGTCCACACCAGCGGCGATCGCCTGTACAATTTCTCGATGAGTGCCAACTCCCATTAAATAGCGCGGCTTGTGCGGGGGTAGCAAAGGGGCCGTTGCTTGCACAATTTGCTCAATCAACTCCGGCGGTTCCCCCACACTGACTCCCCCGATCGCATACCCAATCAAGTCTAAATCAGCCAGTTGGGCCGCGGCACGACTCCGGAGATCGGGATAAACACCCCCTTGCACAATGCCAAATAGGGCTTGCTCAGGGCGCTGATGGGCGGCAATACACCGCTTGAGCCAGCGAAACGTGCGTTCTGTTGCTTCGATGACACTGGTGCGGCTAGCTGGATAAGGCGGACATTCATCAAAAGCCATGATCACATCGGCCCCCAGTGCGTTCTGAATTTCGATGGAGCGCTCTGGCGTTAAGTTGATCATTTGGCCATCGCGGGGCGAGCGAAACGTGACTCCAGTTTCCGCGATCGTTCGCATTTCGCTGAGGCTAAAAACCTGGAAGCCGCCGGAATCGGTCAAAATGGGGCCATCCCAAGCCATGAATTGATGCAAGCCGCCGCCTTGCGCCACGATCGCCTCGCCCGGTTGCAAATGGAGATGATAGGTATTCGCCAAAATCATCTGTGCGCCCGTAGCCCGAATTTGGTCGGGGGTCAGGGTTTTGACATTGGCCAAGGTGCCGACGGGCATAAACCGTGGGGTTTCTACCAGGCCGTGGGGAGTCGAAAAGAGGCCAGCGCGGGCTTTCGTATGATGGCAAGTCGCTTGCAGCGTGAACGAAAATGCAGTGTTCAAAGTGAGTCGGAAGAAATAATTGGCAGCACTGAGTCCTCATTGTGCCATTTTTGGGCCGAACGATCGCCGCGATCGCCGGATGGGTTGCCAAAGGTTGGCGATCGCCAACGCCAGCCCACGACGGCAGCAAGACAGGGTAAAACCCTTGCCCCTCACCTATTACAAGCTAAATGAATTGTCAATCTCAATCACGCAGCCAGCCCAGAGCTACAGGGGAAATTGCTCATCATCGTCAATTTGCACATCCCAACCCGCCGCCAACACTTCAGCAACAACGGCCTCCAAGGCGGCAGCATTTAAATTGCGGCTATGCTGTTCCATCAACGGGTTGGATAGGGGCACTAGGCGCAAAATACGGGAATCTTGAATGAGATCAAAATAGGCGGTTTGGTCATCGGCTGACTGCCCCAATTCAATGTAATCAAAGCTTTGAACGTTCAGGTAGAGGGCGTGATTGGCGATCAGGGTCGATCGCTGGGCATCGATAAATACTTCCAGAATGTAGCCTTCACCTTGATTGGTCAATTGGTCGTCCTGAATATGAAAATACTGGACACGACCAAGGTCAGACAGCAACCGCTGCATATCCTGCTTGTTGATGACGGTGCCAACGTCAACAATGCAAGGCGCGGGCGATCGCTGACTATTAGACAGATGTTCAAAACTCATGGAGAGAAAGCCTCTGAACTGGAAGAGCCTGAATTTAAATTTGGCTGGAGCCGGACGATAAGAATTTGATGATTTGGGGAAATCTAATCAATAATCATTGACATCGCCGTTAACCAGTTGATCGGGTGCGTTCCACTTTTGTCCCCCCTTTCCGCAATTCCTCGCCCCACAGAGGGAGGAATCAGAGCTAAGGGGAGGTGAGGGCAAGTCAGCAAAATTGGGATGCACTGAGTTGATCTGGAGATAGCTTCTGGAAGCAGGATTTCACCTCAGGGTTGGGGCCAGAGTGCTGCAATGCACAACACCAAGGAGTGAATGTAAAAGCCATCCACACCAAAACAGACTCAGCTAAACTCTAATGTTTAACCGTGCAAGGAAACAGTGAAGCTCTGAAACCCGACTGCCTGAGACTTCTCAATTTTATCCCAACTTTTTTCAGTCACCGCTGACAGTTTTGACGAAATTCCGCATTTGGGTTGTAGACTGGTGGGTTGCTCTAAATGTGCTGCGATCGCTAAAATAATCCGCTAAATGTAGCTAGCGCCAAAATGTCTATAGATGAACAGTAAAGTTTTTGTGATGAAATCTTGCGCCGCAGCCCAGAGAATGAGGCCAAAATGCGGTTGATCTGGCAATTGTTGGGGGCGATCGCGTTTTATACCACCTTGCCACTCCCCCATCGTTGGCCCTTGGAATTTGCTGGCATTGCTCGGTGGGCACCTGGGATCGGGGTGGGGTTGGGGTTGGGGCTGGCGGGGCTAGATCTGGGCTTAACCCTGGTGGGGTTGCCGCTATGGCCGCGATCGGCGGTGGTTGTAGCTAGTTGGCTGGGGGTGACGGGTGGACTCCATTTAGATGGAGCGATGGATTTGGCCGATGGGTTGGCGGTGCCCGATCGCGATCGCCGCCTCGCAGTCATGGCCGACAGCCGCGCCGGAGCCTTTGGGGTGATGGCCGCCGTCTTGATCCTAATGCTGAAAACAGTAGCCCTGGCCAGTTTGGAGGAGGGGCGCTGGTTGGCGTTGGTAGGAGCCGCAGGATGGGGCCGGTGGGGCCAACTGCTGGCGATCGCCCGCTATCCCTACCTCAAACTCACTGGCAAAGGCGCTTTCCACAAAACGACAATCCACTCAGCCTGGGCGGCCCTGCCCACGGGATTATTGCTCCTGGGCCTGAGCGGTTGGGTGGGTTGGCAATTTCCGGCTTTACGGGTGCAGGCGGTGCTCGTGGCGGGGGGCGGGGGGGCGATCGCCATTTGGCTCGGAGCCTGGATTCAGCGCCAGTTAGGCGGCCACACTGGCGATACCTACGGGGCCGTGGTGGAATGGACAGAGGCGATCGTGGTGTGTCTATGTACCATTCAGCCCCCAGAGTAAAAAGAGCATTTTCCCCACCCAATCATGCCCCAGAATTGGTTTTAGCATCAGTGACTTTGGAATCCATCTTTTGTAACCCATCTATTGTTATTTGTTACTGCCTAGGTGATCACCCGCCACAAACCGCACATTGTCGCCACAAAACACCGGCTAATTTTTAGACTAAAAACGTTTAATACCAGCTTTGGAATACAGATTTAAAAAAATTTGTGTCGCATTCTATGAACTTAGTTATCGTTTTTTATTGCTGAATGTTACTATTCACGGCACTCGTTAAGATTGGGTAGTTGCATCAAGTCTCGTTGGGGACATTGGCACAGGAATAGGGGATCAAGAATGAAAATTTTGTTGATAGAAGATAATCCCACCGTTGGGACTTTTCTATCTCAAGCCTTGACTCGTCAACGCTACACGGTTGATCTGGCAACCACAGAACGGGTTGGACTGGATCTAGCGATCGCGGAACATTACGAGCTAATTTTATTGAGTACCACCGTTGCCAACCTGGATAGTATCCGCTTTTGCACCCAACTCCGTGCCCAAGGATGCCAAACCCTGATTTTTTTACTGGTTGAACGGCAAACCGCAGCAAACATTGTCGCGATTTTGGATGCGGGAGCCGACGACTATATGACCCAACCCTACGAACTAACGACCTTGTTGGCCCGGTTGCGGGCACGGATGCGGCGAAAAGAAGAAACCTTTAGCACACCGATGCTAGTTTGGGGCGAATTATGCTTAAATCCCAATTCGGCAGAAGTGACCTATGCAGGCAACCCCATCATTCTCACGCCCAAGGCTTACAGTTTATTGGCATTGTTTTTGCAAAATCCCCAACGAGTCTTTAATCGCAGTGCCATTATTGATCGCCTCTGGTCATTAGATGAGTTGCCCACAGAAAGCGCCGTTACCAACCAAATTAAAGGCTTGCGGCAACAGTTGAAAGCTGGAGGCATGAGCGAAGATTTAATTGAAACTGTGTATGGGCTGGGCTATCGGCTCAAGGCCCATTCCGGCGATCGCGCCCCAGATCCGTGCCCTCTGCCCACATCGGCAAACCCTGATCTCGGCGCGGCCCAACCTGGCCGAACCATTTTAGTCGTAGACGGGGATCAAGCGTTAACCGAACAACTCCAGCAAGACGCGCTGTTGTGGGGGGTGCAAGTCAAGGTGGCCACAACACTGGCCCAGGCACGGGTGGCGATCGCCGACACACCGCCAGATCTGCTGCTGCTGGACTTGAACCTAACCGCCCCCGGCGATCGCCCAGAGGATACGGGCTTAACGCTGTTGCGCGAGGTGACAACAACCACACCGATCCCCGTGCTGGTGTTTAGCGATCGCGATACCCTCAGCGATCGGGTGTTGGTCTCGCGCTTGGGGGCAAAAGGTTTTTTGCACAAACCCCTAACATCGGTGGATGTCTTCAGTCCAGTTTTACAACTCTTGTCCCAACCTCAAGTGGCCCCTAATACAATCTTGATCGTCACCACCAATACCACTCAAGGTCAAATCATCCGCGACTTGATCGAGCCGTGGGGTGTGCAAGTGAAATTACTCGCCAATGCCCAGGATTTTTGGAGCCATTTACCCGCGATCGCTCCCAACCTACTCGTGCTCGACTGGGATCTGCCCACCTTTGGCGGAGCCGACCTGTGTCGCGTAGTACGGCAAGATGCCCGCTGGGGCAACCTCCCCATCTTAATGCTCACCCACACCCCCGAAGCCCAGCACATTCGCCAAATCTTTGCGATCGGCGCGGATGACTTCATCAGCCAACCCTTCATCGGCCCAGAAGTCGTCACTCGGATCATCAGTCGCTTAGAGCAAGTACCCCTGGCTTCCCATCTGGAACACACCCTAAATCAAAACTATCTGACTTTTCCCTATTCCTCCCATCAACACTCCGACCACGCAGACATCCTATTAGTCGATGATCAACCCGACAATCTTCGCACCCTAACCAAAATTCTCAGTGGGCACAATTACAAAATCCGCAAAGCCACCAGCGGAGAAATGGCACTTAAAGCCGTTCACTCTGCCTGCCCCGACGTAATTTTGCTTGATGTCCGAATGCCAGAAATGGACGGGTATGCCGTTTGTTCCGCCCTGAAAGCCACTGCCCCGACCCGCGATATTCCAGTCATTTTTCTCAGCGCACTGGATGATGTCGCCGATAAGGTCAAAGCTTTTACTGTGGGCGGCGCGGATTATGTGACCAAGCCATTCCAGGCAGAAGAAGTCATTGCCCGCATTAAGTATCAACTGACAATGCAACAACAGCAGCGACAACTGCGGGAACGGAACTATCAGCTTCAGCAAGAGATTTTTGAACGGTTGCAAATGGAGTCGCGGGTACGGGAGTGCAATCTTTCCCAAATGGGGCAATCACCACGCTGACGTTATTAGATCGTTATATTTAATCGTTATAGTGAAACTATAGTTAAACCTTAAACAAAGCCCGCGATAAGGTTACGCACATGGAAATCAGTGGTTCATAACCATTCGACGTATTCGTCTGGTTATTGTGTAAAGCCGCAATTTCCATGTGCATTTTACTATATGAATTGATTTGGCAAAATGATTGGGACAGCAAAAATTATGGCAGTTGCCGCCTCAAATATCAGTGCAGAATCCCAATTAATCACATTGCTGGCGCTAGAATGATCCGAAATTTGGGTGTTCAATTTAAGTAAGCCATTGTTGTACTAAGACTCTAGCGATCGCCAGCCAAATCAACCCAGTTGCACTTACGTTTTGCCTAACACCAAACACGCCTGCATCAAGAAGAAAGCCTTGCAAAGCAGTCTGGATAAACTTCGCAAGGCCAAACTAAAAGACCAATAAAACTGCCATTGCCTTTCAGGAAAAACCTATGGGCGGAACCCTAACGCTGCGGCTTGGGGCTTGTTGCGGGGCTTACCGTTAGTTTTCGGCTTGGAGCGACTTACCTCCATCACTGCATCTTGAAACAGCGTGTGCAAATGGACAGGCACACTAGCAATTTCAGGCAACTCTGGTTCAAGGGGTTTATGGAATTCACCTAACAAGGAGTCGAGGTCAGTCTCAATATTAAAGTCAGCTCGATTGAGGCTAGTTCGGATGAGCTGTTCCAGAGTTTGGGGGTATTTAGCAGCGAGTCGATGCCAAACAAAGGGATTAGCATCATCGCTTTCTAGCAGTTGCCGAATTAAGGAGGCACTGGACGTTTCTGCGATCGCGGTAGAGTTTTGTAAGATTGCGTCCAACCGCTTGTAATTCGTTAAAAATGTTTGGCCCCAGCGAGGATGGGTGAATACAGTCACTTCCTCCGCCTGCTTCAAATGGGCGGGTAAATCGACTTGCGTTGGAGCCATTTGGGTGGTCGGCTTTTGTTGCATTGCCTGCTCCACCGCCTTTGCATCCAAGCCCATCGATTCCGCAGTTTCAGCCAATTCAGCTTCGGATGTCCCCGCCTCCGCTGCAAGTTCAGCGAGGGTTTTGGTACCATCTAAGCCAGAAGCTTGCATTTGGGCTTGGGAAATTTTTTGCTGCAATTCTGCAAAATCCTTGCTGAGTTGATACCCCGATCGCGTCACTTCATCTGTACCAAAAAAGTCAATGAAATGTTGATGATAAGTAGCAACTGATTTCCAGGCTTCTTCTAACAAATCAGGGGCATCACTGTAAAGATGTCGCTTGTAGTTATTTTTAAAATTACCGATCGCCACAGCAAGTTTTGGTTTACCCAGTTTTCCGAGGGAAGTCCACGGACTAAAAAATATCCATTCTGTTGCAGTCAGAGGCGCAATTTGAGCCAAAATAATCTCGCCGACTTTAAGCCGTTGCATTGCTTGCAGGGCTTTAGCATCGGGTTGCTTAACGAGATAAGATTTGGCAGTTGTCCAATTCTTCAGTTCAAACCCGTCATCTAACACAGTGACGATTTCAAATAAACCCACAAAGGCCCGATGCCAGGATTCTAATAAAGTTTTTTCTGCTGGTGTTAGGTCTGTTGTTTGGGCAATAAATTGATCAATCGGGGTTTCCTGCCCAACTTTTCCTTCGGTTAAAAACCGATCAATGACTAAGCTTCGTTTGTGTAAATCTTGTTGCTGCGATCGCGAGAGTTCGGCGGCGCTAAACGTTTCCAAAGCTGTAGCTAAATCATCTTCTGCATCCAGCACAAAATCACTCAACGTTTGCTTTAGCTCATTGACGCGCTCTAAAGTTACCTGTGCCATACGATGTTAAATATCCAGACTGCATAACTTGCATGTAACCCCTAATTTAGAGAGTGGCAAGGCGATCGCCAACTGTCTGGAGAAATAAACTGCGTCCAGTTTTTCTATGCTTTATGGTCGATGATTGAAACTGGGCTGTATCGCTGACTGTATCGCGTTCAAAAGACAACCAGCGATCGCGCCGTTGCCGTTACGGTTGGTAATGGTAGGGGTTGGTTTTGAAAATGGGGATATTGGCGATCGACCTGATGCGCTTTGGCCACCAACAAGGGAAACAAATGCCGCACAAGCCAAAGTTGCCGAAAGATTTGCTGTGGGTCGCCGAGATGGGTTGTGGGCAAGGTCTGCCCTAACGCTTTGAACACCAACCCCAGAGGCACGTTAATTTCATCTTGCAGTTTGAGATAGCGGGCAAAGAGGGGCGCATAGGTTGCCATGATAGAACCAACACCACCGCGTGCTTGGCCCCAACCAATGTAATAAATCCCTTTGTAGTCAGCCAGGAATGACCCGGCGTAGCACTGAACCGTAGCCCCTTGGATGCGCTGAAGTTCGGGGGGCAGAAAGGGGTAGGCGACATGATAGCCCGTAGCGCAGACAATGAGATCAATCGCGGCTGTGCTGCCATCCACAAATTCGACGCGATCGCCCGCTAGTCGCTTGACCGCAGGCTTGGGAGTGATGCGGCCATGTTTAAGGTAGTAAGGAACTTCGTTGTTGAGGGTGGGGTGTTTAGCAAATAGTCGGTAGCGAGGCGGTTCCAGGCCATATTGGGCATGGGTACCAAAGGTCAGGCGAATGACACCATGAGCAATCAACCGTTGCAAAGTCGTTGGCATCCACCATTGAAATAAGTCTGCTGTAGGAATGCCAGCAAAAGTCTTGGGAATAAACCAAACGGATTCTCGTAAACTTAAAACTGAGTTTTTCGCAACTCTTCCGGCCTCTGCGGCAATATCACACGCTGAGTTACCACCCCCAATGACCAAAACTTTTTTGTTGATGAGTTGGTCAGGCGATTTATAATCTTTAGAATGTATGATTTCGCCATTAAATTGGCCTTCAAAGGTGGGAAATCGTTTACTCCAGTGGTGCCCGTTACAGAGTAAAACGCCTTTATAATTCCGTTGTTCCCCATTAGCAAAAGTAACGCACCAGTGATTATGCTCAATAGGTCGAACATCTGTGACGGTGCAGTTGAGTTGAATGTGCGATCGCAGGTCAAAATAGTCAGCAAAAGACCATAGATAATCACGCATTTGTTGGGCGCTAGGAAAGTCCGGATAGTGTTCCGGCATGGGGAAATGGGTAAACTGAGTGATTTTGCGCGATGAAATAATGTGGGCAGTGCTATAAACGCCGTGATGCCAGTTGCCGCCAATATTATCGCTGGCATCCACCTGATCGTAGGGAAGGTTGGCTGCTTGCAATGCCTGGGCGATCGCCAAACCAATAAACCCAGCACCAATAATCAAATATTTGGTTGTGCAGTCTTGGGGAGACACAGAGGCGCTACTGTTCACGTTGTTGGATTCTCCGGGTCGCAATCTGACTCATCCAGTGTAAAAGTTCGGGAGAATAACGGAGTAAAAAGTGAACGCTGCGGGCCATTTGGTCGGGAAAAACATGGAGGCGATCGCGTTCAACCCCCCGCAACGTGGCTTGCATCACCTGGGCCGGATCGGTAGCCATCTCTGGCGGAAACCCCTCTATCCCCTGGGCTAGGGAGCCAAACCGCTCAGATTGCAAAATGGGGGTGCGGCTAAAGTAAGGATAAACCGCCGTGACTTTGACGTTGTACGGTTTTAATTCTGCCGCCAGTCCTTCGCTAAATCCCCGCAGACCATATTTACTGGCGGCATAGTGGGCCATTCCGGCCGTTGCGACCCAACCCGCCAGGGAGGAAATATTCACAATATGACCCTGGCGGCGCGCAATCATATCGACCATAAACAGCGTGCTGAGCCGCATCGGAGCCAGCAGGTTAACCTGCATGAGCCGCTCCCATTTTTCCGGGGGGATTTCGTCCATGCGGCCATACAACCCAATCCCGGCGTTGTTGATCACAATATCTACAGGGTGGCCCAAGGCTTGCACCGCTTGATAGAGGCGATCGCAACCATCCCGTGCGGCCAGATCAGCAGCGATGCAACCGAGAATTTCGCCAGTCTTAAGTTGCGCCTGGAGCGATCGCCCCTGGTCGTAAAGTTGTTTGGCGTTTAAGTCCGTTAAAATTAGCCGACTGCCTGCTGCCAGCAGTTGCCGGGTTAATTCTTGGCCAAAGCCACCCGCTGCTCCTGTAATCAGAACAACAGCGTTTTGAAGTTGGGTCATACAATTGGGAAATTACCGTAGAAAATCAAGCGCCATTTTGCAATCTACCACGCGATCGCCCTTGCTTTTGGTGATCAGCGCAAAGGAGTACGAGTGACAGAGTAGGGAGGGGCGAGGGAGGAGGTGGGCCGCCTGGAATCGCTATAACTTGAGTAATGGGTCACAATGATGGTCGGTAGGGCTAAGGTCGCGATCGCGATCAGCGTTCCCATCACATCTGCCAACCGCAACGGCGATCGGCCCATTTTACTGCCAGGTTGACTATCGGATTCCATATACTCCACGATGAGGACTAGAAGTAGACTGCACAAACGGCAACTCGATCCAACTTCATGTAAAACATTGTAATCATTCCGCTGTGGGATGGCAGCTAGAGTTACGAATTGCAATATTTCTTTCATAAAGCAATTTTCTCTTGCCCCTGGCCCTGGCCGCATCAGCCAGCCGTTGGGGCTTATGGAACAGAGTTAGGGTTCACAACGGCATCGGTCTTGGGGGGCGGCGAAAGGGTTTTTCTCCACGAGGCGCACCGACGGGTAATTTGGTCTAGTGCCCACCAGCGGGTGCTGGACTAAACAGCCCCATTCTCGCCCCCCAGGTAGCAGTTAAAATCAAGTCCTTTTGTCAGTCACAGTTAGGCACCGTCAGTCACAGGACGATGATCATCCGTCTATCGGAGCGATCGCGACACGAAATGCGTGAGTAAGTCAAACACCATTAATCTTCAGCCCAATGATTGGATTTTTACCAACTCTGATTTGAGTAAGAGCATAGATTTTTGTACCATCTGCGATCGCTTTTGCGCCAGCCTGACTACGCAGTTAAAGTAACTCTCCATCGAATCCTGGTCAAGTTTCTCCCCCAGTGCAAGCTGTAAACCCAGCTTTAGTCCAATTTAGCCAAAGGCGATCGGGCCAGCACCCCAAAAACCAAGGCCGCCGGAGAAAGTGTTACCGGGTTATGACAACTAGACTCACTAGATTAAAAACTGCTCACGGTTCTTGCCCCACCCCATCAGCCGATCGCGTACAAAGGCGATCGCGGGCAGCAATCGGTCTAACCTGCTCCCAAAATGCTTGAGCAACCAAAACGCTCAGAGCCGCCCTGACCACAGACAACAGCACGCCCGTTCATAGCAAAGTAGAGGGCCACAGGCGGACAGTAGCAACTGCAACCCTCACAGCCCACCACCAAAGCAGAGTGAACATGCCCCAAACTTGAGGCAGCGCAGCCAACCCCAGCGCCAGACTTCTCAACGCCCCCCCAAACAGCTAAGATTGCCTGAAACTCCCACAATCTTCAAGAATTATGCGGATCACCCCCCACCCGATGAGGAATCTGATTCTACTGGTGAGTAAATGAGCATAGGGCAATCATCACGGTTGCCCTTTCCCTCAGCCTGCCAGAGTCAACCAGCCCCTACTCGACCTGGACTAGAAGCGGGCGACAAATGCCACCTGCTATTCTGTTTGCGGTCTCATCGCCCATAACCACATTCCCTATAGCATCTTCCCAGCATGGCTTCAATTGCTCGCAAAAACCTGTTTGAAGATATTCCCCGGTTCATCGTCGCGCAGGCAGGCATCATGTTTGCGGTGAGCCTTGTCACGATTCAGGTTGGGATTCTTGATGGGTTTAGCCGCTCGACGACCCGCCTCATCGAACAATCCGATGCCGATGTGTGGGTGGGCGCAAAGGAAATGCTCCACTTAGATGTAACGTTGTCAATGCCTCTAGACCGATTGATGGCAGCCCGCCAAGTGAAAGGGGTGAAGCGGGCCGAGGCGCTGAGTTCCCGACAAGCCGTTTGGCTGGATCCAGAGAATCGGATTGTACCAGTGCGGGTGTGGGGCTTTAACCCAGAGGGTCGCCTATTTGGACAGTGGAGTTTGGCTCAGGGATCACTCAAAAGTTTAAAAGATCCTTACACCTTTATCACCGATCGCAGTAATCTTGGCACCCTGCATCTTAACCAAGTCGGGGACACTGGAAGAATTGTCCCGCTACGAGCCAAATTGGTAGGCTTGAGTGAGGATACTCAATCTATGGCCTCCAGTACGTCTATTTTTGCTTCGTTAGAAAATGCCAATGCGTTTGTGGGGAGTTCGGGATCAGCCCTGAACTGTACCTACGATGCGGGTGATATTCAGTGCGAGTCGCCTTTGGGCAATGGCACAACTCCTACGCAAGATAATGCCTCTGCGCCCCCCCCGCGCCGACTTAACCTTTCAGACCCCATTGTTTACGTTTTGGTGGAAGCTGAACCGGGGCAAGATTTGGGCGCTTTGAAGCAGCAGTTGGAAGCCAAGTTACCGGGGACAAAGGCCCATACTAAAGCCGAAATGATTGCGATTACCCAGGATTATTGGCGTAAGCGGACGGGCATCGGTTTTATTTTGGGCCTGGGGGCAGCGGTCGGTGTGGTGGTGGGGATGGTGGTCGTGAGCCAAATTCTGTATTCTTCGGTTTCTGACCATATCAAGGAATTTGGAACTCTCAAGGCGATGGGTGCGTCAGATTGGGTAATATACCGCGTGATTACGGAACAGGCTTTGTGGATGGCGGTACTGGGCTATATCCCCAGCATGGCGTTTTGTCTGGGGTTGGGGATGTGGACAGTGGCGGCCAAAGGCATTGTGATTTTGATTACGCCTGGTACGGCGATCGCGGTTTTCGGTGTGACGGTTATTATGTGTGTCGGATCGGCGCTCTTTGCCATTCAAAAGGTGACGAATGTTGACCCAGCAATTGTCTTCAAAGCCTGATGGGGGCAGGGTTGTGGTAACAAATTCCACCGAGTGGACGGTCAGCTCTTGTTACAATGAGTAATGTAGACAATAAAACTTTCTACAGATATTAAACTTAAGTGACGACTGCCCCGTCTAAATCCCTAGTATGCTATTGCTCTTCACCAGTTTCTTCCGGTTCGTGCGCTTTGAACCCCCGCTCTGACCACGCTGATCTCATAACAAGCATCTCAATTACTCAATCGAATGACAGCCTCTCAAATTCCATTTGCTAAATACCTGCAAGCCCCAGAACGATCTGCGGCTCCAGTGTCTGAGCCGATTGTAGGCGCACACACGGGCGATCGCGCCAACCGAAAAGCGGTTGTGGCGCGATCGGTGCAGATGGTGTTTCAGTCGGGAACCGAGCCAACACCTGTCCTCCAGGGGGTAGATCTGGAGATTCCCCAGGGTGAAATTCAGCTATTAATGGGACCATCGGGTTCCGGCAAAACCACACTGCTGTCCATCCTGGCGGGGATTCTCACCCCGACGAGCGGCAGTGTAAGGCTCTTGGGCCAAGACATTACCCACATGAGCAAGGAACAACTTGCCCAGTTTCGGTTAAAAAACATTGGCTTTATTTTCCAGGGGTTTAACTTGTTTCCGGCGTTAACCGCGGTTGAAAATGTGGAAGTGGCGTTGCGGATGAAGGGGATTCGCAAACAGTTGGCCAAGGGCGAAGCGCGTGACTTGTTGGCGCAGGTCGGCTTGGCCCATCGCGTCAATCATTTGCCGAAGGATCTGTCAGGGGGCCAAAAGCAGCGCGTGGCGATCGCCCGTGCTCTGGCGGGCAATCCTCGTCTCATCATGGCGGATGAACCCACCGCCTCCCTTGACTCCCAAAGTGGGCATACGGTCATTGAGTTACTGTGCAATTTGGCCAAAGAGGGCGATCGCACCGTGCTGATGGTTACCCATGATTCGCGCCTCGTGGATGTGGCCGACCGGATCGCCTACCTGGAAGACGGGCTGTTACGGGATCAATAACGGACTGAGCCAAACTGCTCAGGGGTTGACTAGGGTTGGCTAAAATGTGACGCTCCTCGCACGCAATAGACGGTAGAAGAGTAAAATCAAGCTTCTGTCGTCTGTTTGTGCATCAGTGTATGTCAACCTATGTCAACTAAATTTTCCAACGAGTTCGCATCTCTGCAAAACGGCTTAATCATCTCCTGTCAGGCTCCTGCCGATTCTCCCCTCCACGCCCCTGAAGTCATTGCGGCGATGGCATTGGCCGCAGTCAACCAGGGGGCCGTTGGTATTCGGGTCGATACACCGCCCCATGTCCTAGCCGTCCGTGCCCAAGTCGCCGTGCCCCTCATTGGCTTATGGAAACGGCAGATGCAGGGCTGCGATGTTTACATCACACCCCAGTTTGAACATGCCGCCGCGATCGCCCAGGCCGGAGCCGACATTATTGCGATTGATGCCACCCAGCGCCCCCGTCCCGGCGGTGAAACCCTCTCGACCCTTATCCAGCGGATTCACGCCGAATTGGGAAAGCCGGTTATGGCCGATATTGATACCGTGGAAGCCGCGATCGCCGCCACCGCCGCCGGGGCCGATATCGTGGGCACCACCCTGTTTGGCTACACCGCCAAGACCAATCACCTCAAACCGCCCGGTTTTGAACTGCTGAGCCAACTACTCAAAACCTTAAATGTTCCGATCATTTGCGAAGGTGGCATCGCTTCTGCCGCAATGGCGCGTCACGCGATCGCCCTGGGCGCAGATGCAGTTGTTGTCGGCACAGCCATTACAGGCATCGATTTGCAAGTCAAAGCTTATGCTCATGCCCTCCAGCGCATTGGTTAAGCCCCAAGGCCGCGCCGTGCTTCCGCTAAGCTCAGGTTCCCAAACCACGCTAGCTGACGAAGCTCACCGTTCAATGCGGGAACCGATGGGATTTAGTTAGAAAGCTGGTGACAAGACTCGAACTTGCGACCGGCTGATTACAAATCAGCTGCTCTACCAACTGAGCTACACCAGCGTATCAGCGCATCATCCACCGGAGAACGGGCGGATTGCTTCTCTAGTATACTATATCAGGCGAGGGGGTCTATTCGTGGTCAGGTTTGGACGGAATGGGCGCGGCCATTGAACCGGGGAGAAGAACTGAGTCAGTGGGGGGCGATCGCCGCTCTGCCCCCTCCAGTCCTGCGCCATCCCCGCTTATTGCACTACCCCCAAAAGCCAGCAGGAGAAAGGGAATACCACCAGCCAATTAAGCCAGAATACAACCACTCCGTGCGGGCAGGTGCAGGGTTAGGTTGTTGTTTTCCCAATGCACTTCAGGGTTGCCATAGCACACTTGGTGGGGTGGGGATGACGCATCGGCGGCGGTGGGTTGACAGGTGATGGTGGCTGGATTGAGGCCCGCGTTGATGGCAATAATTAGGGTTTCCGAGGCCAGCGATCGCGCGAAGACATAGACCAGTTCAGTTGCATAGAGCACGCGATAATCGCCAGTCCGCAACGCTGGGTAGGCGTGCCGGAGCGCAATCAGTTGCCGATGATAATCAAGGACGGGTTGCTCCCAGTGGACTGTTGCGGGGAAACCACGCCGTGCATCAGGGTCAAGCCCGCCGAGCAAGCCAACTTCATCGCCATAGTAAACACTGGGTGCGCCGGGGAAGGTAAACAGCAACAGGGTGGCTAGTTCGACACTGGCTTTGTCGCCATTGGCGATGGACAGGAGGCGGGCCGTGTCGTGGCTGGCCAGTAAGTTAAGTTGAGTCAGTTGAATTTCCCAGGGATAGAGGGCCAACAGGGCTTGGATTTTGGCCGCGTAACCGGGTGCATCCAGGGCGGGATAGGGATCGTAGGAGCGGTCTTCGACCAGGGGCAACAGGACGCGATCGCCAGCAGTGAACGCGATCGTGGGAGCCGTGAACAGATAATTCATTACCCCATCAAACTGGGTGCCATCCAGCCATTCCCGCGAGTCGCCCCACACTTCTCCCACGATGTAAGCGTCGGGATTAATGGCTTTGACGCGATCGCGAAACTCCTGCCAAAATCCCGGCGTTTTAATCTCAAACGGCACGTCTAACCGCCAACCATCAATCCCCACCTTAAGCCAGTGTTCTGCGATTTCCATGATGTATTCCCGCACTTCTGGATTGTCGTGGTTAAACACGGGCAAAGCGCGGTTGCCAGCCCAGCCTTCATAGTTCGCCGGATAGCGCCCATCATAGGCAGACAGCGGCCAATCATAAATTTTGAACCAGTCCAGCCAGGGGGAATGCGGCCCATTTTCCAAAATATCATTGAAGAAAAAGAAACCCCGACTGGCATGATTAAACACCCCATCTAATACAACCTTAATCTCCCGGCGATGGGCTTCTTCCAGCAACGCTTGGAAGGCGGCATTGCCACCCAATAACGGGTCGATTTGATAATAATCGTGGGTGTGGTAGCGGTGATTACAAGCCGATTGGAAGATGGGGGTGAAATAAATGGCATTAATGCCCAAGTCTTGCAGGTAATCCAGCTTTTCGATTACGCCCCACAGATCGCCCCCTTTGTAGCCCTGGAGGGTGGGGGGCGCATCCCAGTCTTCCCAGGTGTAATGCTGCAAATATTTCGATCGCGTTTGTCCGCGTGCAAAGCGATCGGGAAAGATTTGATAAAAAACAGCGTGCTTGACCCAATCCGGTGTTTGAATTCCCATGCCATGCTCGTATGACTTCAATCGTCAGGGTAGCGAAAGTTTGCCCGTTCGGAGTCTATCGTTTGGCGAGTTTCAGCCCCTTTATGCATCTGAAGCACTAGCGCGATCGGGGTTGGGCACCCCGCGCAATCCGTCTTAGCGGTTGCCTGTCCAGCGGCTTGCCCAGAGTCTTTGCCGACGATCGCCCATCGCCGAACCCGCATCGGTTTAAAATAAAATAAGCGCAAGCTAGAAAACTCCAGTGCGCTTAATCCCTAACCCTTTCGGTGCAACGTACCCGTTTGTCCTTGACTCTTACAGTAGTCGTAAATTTTGGGAAACAGCATTCCGTTTAGATATTCTTTAGGATTAGCTTAACTATTAGTTACTTTAGTTATTTAGGAAGCATAATGTCTGTTGAAGTTTGTTTTTTGCCGGACAACGTTACTATCGCCGCCGCCGTTGGAGAACCCTTGCTCAATGTGGCAAAGCGGGCCGGAGTCACGATTCCGACTGGCTGTTTGATGGGGTCTTGCCATGCTTGTGAGGTGGAGCTAGATGACGGGCGGGCAATTTGTAGTTGTATTAGCACTGTGCCCGGTGGGCGATCGCGCTTGACGATCAATCTCTACGCCGATCCGTCCTGGTAAATCCCAGGAACAGCCGCAGCAACGGGACAAAACGGCAATAGACAGAAGCCTCGGAGCGCGATCGCCCACCGACAAATCAACGCCATTGCCCGCCTAGCGCCGTCGCCGCACCAAATGAGTTTGATAGTGGTGCGCTAGCATCCTGGCCTGGGCCTGGGCCGAGAGCCGCTTTTCGGCCCATTCCCGCGCTTCAGCCCGCATTGGTACCAGTTGTTGCGGTTGGGCTAAGACTTGCATCAAACAGTCAATAAAAGCGGGCACATCGGTATCGCAACAGAAGCCCGTTTTGCCCTCCACCACCATTTCCGCCGCACCCCCTGTCCGCGATCGCAAAATTGGCAGCCCCGTCGCCAACGCCTCGATCGCCACCATCGGAAACCCCTCATACAAACTCGGCATCACGAGCAAATCCCCGGCATAGTAAGCCTGTCGCGGGTCCATCCAGCCATAGAGTTTGCAGGTTGCGGCCACACCGAGTTGGGCGATCGCCTGCCGCACGGCCTCTTCTAACTCGCCCTCTCCCACCAGGATAAACTGCACATCCTGTCGCCCTGCCGCCTGCATTGCCTTCGCTGCTTCGACCACAGCCAGCGGTTGCTTAGACGGATGCATTCGCCCGACAAACAACACCGCCGTTTGGTCTGGCGCAATCCCAAAATGGGCACGCGCCTGTTGCCGTTCCTCGCTGGTGGGTTCATGGTAGCGATCGCAATCTACCCCGTTGAACACAATCTCGACCTTATTCGATGGCACCCCCATCGAGCGATGTAAATACGCACGAGCTTCTTCATTTAGCACAAAAAAACGGCGACCCTTAGGCGACAAAAACCGCCGCAAGAGGCCAATATCCATCATGCCCACCCGGTCAGTAAACTGCGTATTATGCAACGTAAACCAATCAGGAATGCGACCAGCCAAATAACTCCGCAGAGCAGGCGATCGCCCATGCACATGCACCACATCGGGACGAAACTCACGCATTATTCGCCGCACATCCAATGCACCGCGCAAAATCGAAGCCGGTCGTTGGGCAAAATCAGTCACCGTACAGGGAATGCCCCTCGCCCGGAGTGGATTCAGATCCCCACCATCGCAAATGAGCCAGACTTCATGATCATTCTGATGTAGCGTTTTACACAGAGTCGAGATCGTTGTCGCAACCCCCCCGCGATATGCCGTCGAACCCATTTGCAGAATTCGGAGAGGACGTTCATACCCAGAGCCAATTTGGTCTGCAATCGTTTCTGCGTAGCCGTCTGATCCCCGTGCAGCATCCAGCATTCTCCCCTGATTTAGGGGCCGATCAGTTGGTGGTTGAAACATAGTGTTGAGCCTGTTTCCTTCAGCATGAAGTGTACAACGGAGCTACCCTATATTGGCCTAGCAAATCAGAAAATACCCCAGTGGAGACAAGAAAACTTAATTTAATCTAAAAATTCTTGGTATTTCCTCTCGCTGAAGTTGGTTGCGCGACAGACGATCTTGTGGCCCACGTTGCCTTTTGTCCCAAAATAAAAAGATTTTTATCCACACCTTGCCTTCAAGCGATTTAATCCCGTCCAGAGAGCTTTCACGGGTGCTCAGGCAATTAACAATCCAAATCCCAAGGTTCCCGTCAGGATGTTGCTGCTGACCAGTTGGGGATTTGCCAACGGCGCGTTCATGCTGCATCTCAAAACACCTCAGACTAAAATCTCCAGCTTCGGACCAACGGTCACGCCAGTTTCCACTGCACGGTCAGTGACACGTCAATCGCGCGAAATGGCATCGGGTGCTGTGTCCGCGATACCTACTTAAATTTAACGACATCGATCAGCGAAACCAAGTAGCGCAAACTAGCTCCAGTTCGCCCAGTAATCACCCAAAAGAATGAACGCAAAAAATCTCGTGCAACGCGAAGCCAAGACTCCGGTTGGCTATTTTGCGATGGTACTGAGTGCGGAGTGACAAAAATGCCTCGACTGCCAAAGACAACGGTGGCGATCGTCCGTGAGCGGCGCATGTGATAATCGGAGGTAATTAAATAAACATGGTGAATATTTTTAGATGAAAAATCATCAACAGTACAAGTAAAATTAGTGACTGTATCTACTGCACAGAAATCAAGGTGAACTTGTGTTAGTGAGACACCAGCCCGTTGAAAAATTGCGCGATTAAGAAGAAAATGTTCTGGTTCCCCCGAAACCCAAATCGGTAAATCTGGATGCGATAAGGCGAACTGAGCGGCAAAGTAGATCCGAGCCGAAGCCCCTTCTAATACCAAAATTGCTTGTGGAGTCGGTGATTGAATACGGGCGATCGCTAGTCGTACTGGAATAAAACTCGATAATAGGCAGATTCCCAGTCCAATGGCGATCATCTGAGATTTGTATCGCTTTAGCCACTGCATTGCTCATCACTCAACTCTTAGCATTTTTAAATAGTGCCCTAAGATAGGAATTTGCAAGATATTCTTCATCTAAATTTGGTTGCTCAATTGGGCGATCGCTTAACTCTGTAACCAGACTAATCCTAGGAGTCATCCGGCTTTTATGGCATTACGCTTAGTCCTTAACTCCTGCCCCCTAAATTGACGCAAGATCTACTTTCAGTGCACCCAACTCAATAGCCATCAGAACTACGTGATCAGCAGCCTGAGACACATTTCATCAAGCCAGAGGCATTTTAGTTATAAGCTTCAGGCAGCTTACATAGACGGCGACAAACTCCAATCCATCCAAACCATTGTCCGTACGATTACAGCCCTACTTTATGACAGACAGCACGGCCAATTTGGCCCCTTTAGCAAGGCTTACACGAGTAATACGAGAGCCTATTCTAGAACACATTAGTTCAGAATATGGTCAGTTTGGATTGCAACCGCACACGAGACAACTCAGCAATTTCAGTTTGGCAGGATTTTGGCAGTTGGGATTGGCATTCCTGATTCAGTGTCCTCACAATTTCTTTACAGAACTCTGGTTAGATAAATCAATATCTGTAAAAAACTACACTTCTCCGCTCATTCCATAGCTAGATACAATCCATCTCGATCAGGATCAATGGCTCCCTACCTATTCTTCCTTCAATTAGGCAATAAATTTTGCCAACGGTTTTATTTTAAATTGAAGTAAGGATGAAGCAAAGAGAGAAGATTTATTTCCACGATCAATAGTCTCCTCATTGTGAAAGCAGCTTTGTTTTTGCTCAGTGAGGCTATAGGATCGTTTGCATCTTCCGCATAAAAGATATTTTCCTAAATTAATCTAAATTTCAAATGACAGATTTAAGCTGGAAATCATCAAAACTGATAAAAATCAATGCATTTGAATGACGCGATCGCAGCCTATGCCCAATGTATTCCCATAATTACTTCCAATAATTCTCTTAAAAATTAATTATGGGTTTAATTAAATTGGGACTTTTTAAAAAACTATTTTGTGACATTTTTCTTTAAATGTATTGCTTTAATATAACGTGCTTAGCTAGGGAGAATAGTTATGGAATCTATGGGATCTTCTATTGATTCCTCCAAGGGATTTGAGTATTACTGGTTAATCCTAAAACGACGTTGGTTTCCCGCCTCCAGTACTTTTCTTGTTATTTTCACCCTCATACTTACCGTTGGTTTTCTCAAGAAACCAATCTATACAGCAGAAGGAATGCTTAAATTTCAAAGAACTAGCCCAACCTCTTCTCTGACAGGAGTTGGAAGAGAAACTAGTAACTTGGAACCGTTAGTTGAGCGAGGCAACCCCCTAGCAACAGAAGCAGAAGTTATTCGCTCTGCCCCTATTATTCAAGAGACATTGAGAAGGCTTGACCTAAAAGATGATAAAGGCCACCTGATTCGCCAGAGAGATTTTTTATCCACGCTGAAGGTTAGTGAGATTCGGGGCACTGACCTCTTAAGAGTGTCTTATAACGATACAGATCCTAAAAAGGCAGCAAGCGTCGTCAATATCCTGATGGATATTTATCTTGAACACAACATTGTTTCGCATCGGACTCAAGTGGTCGCGGCGCGAGAGTTCGTTCTGAAGGAACTGCCCAAAGCTGGAGCCGCTGTTAGTCAAGCTGAAGAGGCTCTACGTCAGTTTAAGGAACGGAATAAGGTTGTTTCCCTTCAAGAAGAATCGAATGCGGCCGTTGCAGTATTAACAGATTTACAACGACAAATTGTGACCACTCAATTCCAACTGGTTGATGTAGCAGCAGGGGTGAAAGTGTTACAAGGAAAACTGAGTATCGACCCTGGCCAAGCCCCAACGATTGTTGCCCTAAGCCAAGCTCCGGGAGTCCAAGAAGCACTCAGAAATCTTCAAGAGGCAGAGTCTCAGTTAGCAACCGCTCGTAGCCGATTTACCGATGAAAACCCAAAGGTCGTCGCTTTGAAGACAAGAGTTACTTTACTGGAACAACTGCTGAATGAAAGAACGAACCAGGTGTTGCGCGATCGCGCAACTCCCCCGCGCGGAGATCTCCAGGCAGGCCCCTTACAACAGGATTTGACCAGAGAAATCGTCATGATGGAAGGCAGGCAGCAAGGGTTATCTCGTCAACTAGCCGCCCTTTCTCAAATGCAAACCTCCTATCGTCAAAGAGCAAGCACCTTACCGGGCCTAGAGAAAGAACAACGCGAACTAGAACGTCGCCTAGAAGCCACACAAACAACTTACTCACAATTACTCCAGCGAATTGGGGAGATTCAGGTAGTAGAAAATCAGAATGTCGGCAACGCTCAAATCATCGCTCCGGCTCAAACACCAGACAAACCCAAGTCGCCAAAAAGAGGTTTCGCGGTCGTGGCCTTGTTAACAGGACTACTCACAGCAGGAACGATTGTATTCTTATTAGAAAAACGCGATAAATCAATTAAGACAATTGAACAAGCTAAAGAGCTATTCAATTTCACGCTGTTGGGGGTGATTCCCTTTCACGACAAATCTAAGAAAACGAGTATCGATGCCATTGAAGCAGAATCTTTTCTAACCGCTGAATCATTTAGGGAGGCACCCTCCTCTCCAAATAGTGCAGCGTACCGGATGCTTCATGCCAATCTCAAGTTTTTGAGTTCTGATAAACCGCTCAAAACAATTGCTATCAGTAGTTCCGTTCCTCAGGAGGGAAAATCGACAATTTCTGCGAATTTAGCAGCCGTAATGGCTCAATTAGGACAGCGAATTTTACTAGTTGATGCAGATTTACATCGTCCCATTCAGCATCAAATTTGGAACTTACCTAACGATATTGGTTTAAGCAATACATTAGCAGAACAGCTTGAACCTCGGCGAGCGATAAAAACGGTGAGACCAAATCTAGATGTGTTGAGTGCAGGAATTGTTCCCCCCAATTCACTTGCACTGCTAGATTCTCAACGAATGGCAAATTTACTTGAAATATTCTCAAGCAACTACGATTTTATTATTATTGACACGCCTCCATTGACGCTCGAAACCGATGCTTTAATTCTAGGTAAAATGGCAGATGGAGTGCTTATGGTAGCCCGACCCGAATGGGTAGATATAGGGAGTGTAATGATAGCCAAGGGCGCTTTATCTCAATCAAATCAAACTGTCCTTGGATTAGTTGTGAATGGGGTAGTAGCGGGGAAAGATCCCTACAGCAGTTATTATTTTATCAATCGGCGATATGCTCAGGGGGGCGGCACTAATCTAGAAACCCCAGCAGTTATTACTCAGCATAAATGGGATAGAAATAGGAATTAAAAATTATTTTGAACATTTTCTATAAAAACTAACGAAGATTGTAGCGGAAATTTGCTCTGGCTCACTTGGTAATAATTTTCTGAAAGTCTTCCTTTTGGTGATGGATAACTCCAGGAGAAGTGACGTTTCTGTTACCCCTTTGAAAGATATGGTTGTGTCTGCGGCAGCGTCGTTCAATCTAGTTTATTTAGGGCTTGCTGAAAAAGCCCTCACGCCTTACTGTGCCGTATTTTCAAGCGGGAT
>ERZ1066139.27-NODE-27-length-82960-cov-8.081515_pt1 | contig 82960 bp, 71 predicted proteins | sample MGYA00382786_ERZ1066139 | MGnify/ENA primary metagenome ERZ1066139 (study PRJEB33369, sample SAMEA5778369) | biofilm metagenome | biome: Industrial cooling water; feature: Water cooling tower basin; material: Biofilm | place: United Arab Emirates | collected...
AGAGATAATAATAGTAACATTTTATTATTAACCTTTAAAAACAAATCTAAAGGTCCCTTGCAGGAGACCTTGCTGCGAAGTAAATAGAAAGTCCCGCTCTTGCAGCGGGACTTCTTGTTTCATTTGATTAGGGCGTTCAGCTTATTCATTTAATGCATCAGTTTTCTTAATACCAATGCGGTAAAGTATCACGCCCATCAGGGTAAAGAAGGCGATACCTACAAAGAAATAACCCTGCTCACCAATTGCCTCAGCTATTCCATGCTCCATATTGACTGATTTTAAAAAGCCCTGCATGGCATCAGGTGCAGAAAGAAAGGCCAGCAATACACCGGCTAATGCGCCACCTGCTACCAAACCTGTTGCAAACAGGTTGCCTTTACCTAAATCTTCCTCTTCGGCAGAAAGTTCTACGCCGCTTTTCTTTTTCTTCATATCAACCAAACCACGAATGGCACCGCCAATGAAAATGGGCAATGTAGTTGATAAAGGCAAGTACAAACCAACTGCAAAGCTCAACGATTTAATACCGCATAACTCCATAGTAATGGCTATCGCCACACCTACTAATACAAACTGCCAGTCAAGGTTAAACGAAAGAATACCTTTAACCAATGTAGCCATCAAGGTACCCTGCGGAGCGGGAAATTTATCTGTACCAATAGCATGTTGTATGCCCTGTGCCAGCATTTCAGCACTTGGCTTATCTAATATTTTAATGGTAGCACCAATGGCGATGGATGATACCACCGCTCCAATGAATAAGGCCAGCTGCTGGTATTTAGGAGTAGCCCCGACTATATAACCCGTTTTTAAATCCTGTGAAGTAGCACCTGCATTAGCAGCCGCAATACAAATCATACCACCCACTACTAACGCCATGGGTTCATACACTTTGCCCGTCCATCCCACTAAAATAAAAATCAAACAGGTGCCCATAAGTGTGGCAATGGTCATACCGCTGATGGGATTGTTACTGCTTCCAATCAAACCAACAATACGTGATGAAACGGTTACAAAGAATGCACCGAAGATTACTACCAGTAAACCGAGTAATAATTTACTTCCGATATTATCGCCCGGCACTTGGGGCAACAATGCCATTACAATGATCAAGCCCAAACTGCCAAAGCCAACCACTTTAATATTCAGATCTCTCTCCGTACGTTTTACTGCTTCAGCGCCATCACCTTTTTCTTTTAAGGATTGAATGCTCCCTTTAAAGGATGAAATGATGGTGGGGATGGTTTTGATCAATGTAATAAAGCCTCCTGCTGCTACAGCACCGGCTCCAATCTGACGAATATAGGCCCGATAAATAGCTACAGAATAATCATTGAATGAATGTGCTACCGGATCCCATCCGCCGGGGCCGCCGGCTTTATCCAAACCACCGAGATAGCCCAGCTTTACTAACTGTGCCGCTATTACATCAGGCGGAACCAAGGATGCCAACAGGGGCGTAAACGCAAACCACGCAATTACACCACCGGCAACCAGCACGCCACTGATTTTTGGTCCGATGATATAACCCACACCCATGTACTCAGGTGTAATTTCACCACTCACTTTGGCAGAAGGGAAAAATTTATTTACCTGCTTGGTCATGAAATAAGGTGTTTCAGCAATTACATGAAACAGCTTTTGCAAAAACGCATAAGCAAAGGCAAAGCCCAAACCCAGAAAGGCAGTTTTTGAAAAATCACCGCCTTTTTCACCCGCTTTTAATACACTTCCGCAAGCTGTGCCTTCCGGATAAGGAAGTACACCATGCTCTTTTACGATGAGTGATTTGCGCAGGGGAATCATCATGAGTGTTCCTAATATGCCGCCAAAGATGGCCAGTGTAAGAATGGTGAAATAATTAAAAAACTCTTTGCTCTCTGCTGATGATAAAAATAAAAACCCCGGCAAGGTAAACACCACACCTGCTGCAATACTTTCGCCCGCACTTCCGGTGGTTTGAATGATGTTGTTTTCAAGAATGGTTGTTTTGAGCAGTGCCCGTCCCAGTGTAATGGCAATTACAGCAATGGGGATGGATGCACTCACGGTAAGTCCTGCTTTTAAAGCGAGGTACACTGTAGAAGCACCAAACAAAATACCAAAAGCGGAACCCACGAGTACACTTTTTAAGGTGAACTCCGGCATCTTGCTTTCATCAGGCACAAAAGGTTGAAATTTTTGTTGCGACATATGGCAGTTGATTTTTGAAAAAGGAAGGTAATAAAAAACCCCGTTGAAAAAAATCAGCGGGGTTCATGTTCTTAATGAAAGTTGTTATTGTTTGTAAGCTTCCTGATGCATCATTGTTTGTAACTTTTTAGTTAAACCAAAAAGGATGAGTGATGCGATGCCTGCCATTACAAAAAACAATAAAAAGAAATCGTAGTTATTGTTCATTTCATAACCAAGGAACTGTGTTGTTTTGCCATCAGGATACAAAGCACTCAACACACCTGCTAACTTATTAGCAGCAGCATTTGCTAAAAACCAGACTGCCATCAATAATGATGCATATTTAAAAGGCGCCAGTTTATTTACCAATGATAAACCGATAGGCGACAAGCACAACTCACCCCAGGTATGCAACGCATACATACCTGTGAGCCAAATCATACTTACTTTAATACCTGTGCCCACATCTTTCACGCCAATAGCTATCCATAAATAGCCAATAGCCAGTAACATCAAACCTATAGCCATTTTGGTAGGAGATGCCGGTTCTTTCTTGCCCAGCTTTAACCACAACCACGCAAACAAAGGAGCGAATGTTACAACAAATACAGAGTTAAGTGATTGAAACCAACTGGCAGGTACTGTAAAAAAGCCAAGGTCACGTTGCGTTTGTTCATCAGCAAAAAATGTAAGTGAGGCACCTGCCTGCTCAAAGGCACTCCAGAAAAACACTACAAAAAATGAAACAATAAATATTACTGCAATTCTTTCCTTTTCAATCTTCACCAACGATTTGTCAGAAAAAATAAGAAACGCAATGATGAGCGTAGCAGCAATGAGTAAATAGGTAAGATAGCTTACCACTTTAGCATCCAGATAGAGCAAGCCAATAGCCAAACTTGAAAAAGCAGCTAGTCCTAAAATCATGGCAATGGGTTTTGTCCAAGCTACTGGAGAGTTTTCAGGTGTTAAGCCCAGCACTTTATTATCAGGCCCTACAACATATTTGTGATGAAACATCAGCTGCACCACTACACTTAAGGCCATGGCAATACCGCCTGCTAAAAATGCCCATTTAAAATCAGCAGGGTCGCCTGTATCTCCTACTAACCCGCAAATGAAGGGGCCAATAGCTCCGCCCACATTGATGCCCATGTAAAAGATAGTGTAGGCAGGATCAATTCTTCTGTCGCCTTTGGGGTATAATTGACCTACCAATGAAGAGATATTGGGCTTAAAAAAACCGTTGCCTGCAATCATCAGTCCAAGGCCTGAAAAGAACAAGAGCGTTGATAAATCAGGTGATGAAGCATAAGTAGAACCGCAGAAAAATAAAATAAATTCACCCAGGGCCATTACAATACCACCGGCAATGATTGAATGTTGATTGCCCCAGTATCTGTCAGCCACAAAACCGCCAATGAGCGGTGTGAGATACACTAAGCTGGTATAACTTCCATAGAGATTGGATGCAAAAGCTTTATCAAACATGAGTGCTTTGGTCATAAACAAAACAAGGACAGCACGCATGCCATAATAGTTAAAGCGCTCCCACATTTCAGTACCAAACAATACCCATAATCCTTTGGGATGTCCTTTTTCAGGAAAAGATTGACTCATACAATTGTTTTAGGTTTTTGTAAGTAGAACGTCCGAAAATAGGCATTAATCATAAATCACAAAATCTACTTTCGTAAGGATGTTTATAAACGGTGCGGTGTTTTGACAAAGCAATCGCTAATTTCGGCCACCAATTCTTTCAACCCATGAATATTCTCTTACTCGGTTCCGGTGGTCGTGAACATGCGCTGGCACTAAAAATTTCTCAAAGCCCTCTTTGTACGCAGTTGTTTATTGCACCGGGTAATGCAGGCACTGCTCAGTGCGGTACCAATGTATCCATTAAAGTAGAAAAAGATTTTAAACCGCTGGAAGATTTTTGCCGTAGCAATACCATTCATATGATTGTTGTGGGACCTGAAGATCCATTAGTGAACGGGGTATATGATTATTTCAAAGCGGCACATATGGCCAATCCGTTTACAGATGGCTGGCTGGGTGTTATTGGTCCCGGTGCTTATGCGGCGCAGTTAGAAGGAAGTAAGGCATTTGCCAAAGAATTTATGATGCGGCACAACATTCCAACAGCTGCATACAAAGAATTTACAGCAGATACGTTTGAAGAAGGAAAACATTATATACTCAATCATTCGCTCCCCATTGTATTAAAAGCTGATGGATTGGCTGCCGGTAAAGGCGTTATTATTTGCCAAAATCATCTGGAAGCAGTTACTGAATACGAAATGATGCTGCAGCATTCCAAATTTGGTGAAGCAAGTAAAAAAGTAGTAGTGGAAACATTTTTAACAGGGATTGAGCTGAGTGTTTTTGTACTTACTGACGGGAAAGATTATGTACTCCTGCCGGAAGCCAAAGATTACAAACGAATAGGCGAAGGTGATACAGGTTTAAACACAGGAGGCATGGGTGCTGTAAGCCCGGTGCCGTTTGCAGATGCTGCATTTATGCAGAAAATTGAAGAGCGGATTATAAAACCCACAATTAATGGATTGCACAATGAAAAAATTGAGTACAGGGGCTTTATATTTTTTGGATTAATTAAAGTGGGCGATGAACCATTTGTTATAGAATACAACTGCCGCATGGGTGATCCTGAAACGGAAGTGGTAATGCCCCGTCTGCAATCAGATATAGTAGTGTTGTTTGCAGCTGCTGCAAAAAGCGAACTTAAAGCAACGCAGATCATAAAAGATTCACGCTTTGCTGTTACTGTAGTGGCAGTGAGTGGTGGCTATCCCGGTGATTTTTTAAAAGGGTATGAAATTGAAGGGCTGCAAAACCCCAATACGCAGGCACTCATTTTTCATGCAGGTACTGCTATGGAAAATGATAAAATTGTAACCAATGGCGGCAGAGTGCTGGCAGTAACTTCATTTGGAAATACGGTAACTGAAGCAGCAAATGCCAGCAAAGAAGTTTTAAAGGGAATCACCTTCAAAAAAATGTATTACAGAAATGATATTGGCTATGAATTTAACCAGCCTTTATAAACGGAAAAACCTTTAGCAGCACCTGAAGTTTATACCTCTTTTTTTCATTGAGAAAATTGAAAAGCATTAAAAGAAAGCTTTTCATTAAAAAAAGTTGATAAAAATCTTCTTCGGCAAGGTTTTGGCTTTGTTATTTCCAATATTTTCTCTCACATTTGCAACATCTATTTCTAAATTTATTTTCCTCTATAAAAAATGGGACTTTTCAACTTCTTTACGCAGGATATTGCCATTGATCTTGGCACTGCCAATACACTTATTATTCACAATGATGAAATTGTTGTGAACGAACCTTCCATTGTAGCGCTTGACCGCAATAATCCCAAAAACGTTTTGGCGGTTGGTAAAAAAGCGTTGATGATGCATGAAAAAACACATGAAAGTATACGTACGGTTCGCCCGTTAAAAGATGGTGTAATTGCAGACTTTAACGCTGCTGAGCTCATGATTCGTGAACTTATCAAACTTGTATATAACAAAAAACCATTGTTTGCCCCCAAATGGCGTATGATGATTTGCATACCCAGCAGCATTACGGAGGTAGAAAAGCGTGCCGTGCGTGACAGTGCCGAACAGGCAGGAGCACAGGAAGTTTATCTCCTGCACGAGCCTATGGCGGCTGCTCTTGGTATTGGCATTGATGTGGAAGAACCCGTGGGTAATATGATTGTGGATATTGGTGGTGGTACTACCGGCATCACCGTAATTGCATTGGCAGGTATTGTGTGCGACCAAAGTATACGTATAGCAGGTGATGAGTTTACGGCAGATATTATGGAAGCGCTGCGCCGTTATCATAGTTTGCTTATAGGTGAGCGTACAGCTGAACAAATTAAAATACAGATTGGCAGTGCCATGAAAGATTTGGATAACCCGCCGGATGATATTCCTGTAAACGGTCGTGATCTTGTAACCGGTATTCCCAAGCAAATCATGGTGAGCTATCAGGAAATTGCTGAAGCATTGGATAAAAGCATTTTCAAAATTGAAGAAGCTATTCTCAAAGCCCTTGAAATGACACCCCCTGAACTGGCTGCTGACATATACCGCCGTGGTATTTACATTACAGGTGGTGGTGCCTTGCTTCGTGGGTTGGATAAACGCCTGACACAAAAAATTAAATTGCCTGTTCATATAGCAGATGATCCGTTAAAGAGTGTGGTGCGTGGTACAGGCATAGCATTGAAAAATTATAACCGTTATCCGTTTGTAATGCGCAACTGATGATGTTGTATCGTTTAAGGGTTTAAGAGTTGAATGGTTTTACTGATTATAGCCCAACTTTTAAACCCTTAAACCTTTCAAACCTTTCAACTTTTTTCTGTGCGAAATCTTTTCGCTTTCATACGCCGGTTTTCAGTTTTACTCTTCTTCCTTTCACTGGAAGTGGTTTGCATCAGTCTTCTGGTAAGCTATAATAAATTTCACCAGGCAAAGTATATGGATGCTGCCGGTGAAATAACAGGCAGTTTACAAACCAGGTATGCTGATGTGCAGCATTTTTTTAATCTCAAAAAAGAAAATGAAGCGTTAAGACGTAAGTTGAATGAATTGCAAAATCAACTCCCCCAAAATTTTCAAAGTGCGGATTCCTCCTCACGAATTGTTACGGATTCCATTCCCATGGATACCACCGGCGAACGCCGCAGGTATTTGTATATGGATGCGCTGGTGGTAAACAATAGCATTTCATTGCCCAACAATTACATTACACTGCATCGTGGAAGTAAACAGGGCATAGAACCTGCAATGATTGTTTTAAGTCCTGATGGTGCTGTGGGCGTAGTAATGGATGTAAGTGAAAACTTTGCAACAGTTATGAGCATGCTGCATAAGCAAAGCCGTATAAGTGCCAGTTTAAAAAAATCGGGTGAAAGTGGAAGAATAGAATGGGATGGCACTGTGCCCAACAGGGTACAACTCAGAGATATTCCCAAAAGTGTAAAACTGAGCAAAGGCGATACCGTTTTAACCAGCCGCTATTCTGATTTTCCGCCCGGCATTATGATTGGCATAGTTGAGAAAGTTATTCCGGAGCAAAGCAGCAATAATTATCTCATTCATGTAAAAACCGCAGTTGATTTCAGTCGCCTGCAGAATGTGTTTGTAGTAAAAAATCTGCAACGTCCTGAGCAAAAAGGATTGGAACAACGATTGGAGCAAAAAAAGAAATGAGTAACCTCTTACGTTATATCATCCGTTTTATACTGCTCATATTGACGCAGGTGTTTGTGTTGTACCAAATTCCGCCATTGCATCAGTATGTAACGCCCTTACTGTATTTTATCTTTATACTTTGGTTACCGTTTACTATTGGGCGCAGTCAATTGCTTATTGTGTCCTTTATTACAGGATTAACGTTGGATTTTTTTACCAAAACACCGGGTATGCATGCAGCCGCCTGTGTGCTCATTGGTTATATCCGTCCTTTTATAATTAATATCATAGTACCGCAGCAGGGCGCTGAGTTTAATTACCGGGAGCCAAGTGCAACAGCATTGGGTAATGCTCAATACATTATTTATGTAGTGGTACTCACCTTATTGCATCATGGAGCTTTGTTTACCATTCAGGCTTTTCAATTTGGCAATATTTTATATTTAGTTTTTAAAACATTAGGTGCGGCTATCATCAGTTTTATTTTAATTTTAATTGTGGAAATTGTTTTTGCACGCAAACAGAAATTTATTACCAATACCTGATAACGTTTCTGAAAAACCAGTAAGGCTATGGCCGTTTTCAATCAATCAAGACAGGTTACCATACAGTTGCTATTTGCAGTGGTGTTTGGCATTATGCTCATACGCCTGGCTTCCCTGCAATTATTTTCAAGTAAATATGACAAGCTGGCCACAGATCAGGCTATTCTTCGTAAAGTAGTTTATCCTGCCCGTGGAATTATTTTTGACCGTAAGGGTAAAGCCATTCTGGACAACCGAACCATGTATGATTTGATGGTAACACCATCACAATTACGTGGCGCCAATATTGATACATCTTCTTTATGCCGCATTTTGGGAATTGATACCGCAGAGTTTAATAAACGCATACTTACTGCTATCATTAAAAACTCCCGCAACCGTCCGTCTGCTTTTGAAATACTCCTTACACCGGAGAAGTATGCACGTATCAATGAAAATCTTTTCCGTTTTCAACCGGCTTTCTTTTTACAGGAACGGCCCATCCGTGGTTATCCTTACAACGCTGCTGCTCACATACTGGGTTATGTAGGCGAAGTGGACAGCAGTATGCTCAAACGCTCCAACTTTTTTTACCAGATGGGTGATTATGCCGGCAGGAGTGGTCTTGAAAATTTTTACGAAAAAGTGCTGATGGGGCAACGGGGTATTCAATACATCCTTCGTGATAATTTTAACAGGCCAATCGGGGCCTATGAAAACGGACAGTTTGATACTGCTTCTGTAGCAGGCCGCCATCTCAATACCTACATTGATATAGAAGTACAGCAACTGGCTGAAAAATTATTGAGCAATAAAGTAGGGAGTGTAGTGGCTATTGAACCCAATACAGGAGGTATTATTGCTATGGCCAGTGGTCCCAGTTTTGATCCTAATGAATTAACCGGGCCCGAAGCAAGAAAAAATTTCAGTGCGTTATTTGTTGATCCTGCTTCGCCTTTGCTTAACAGGGGTATGCAGGGGGTATACCCTCCCGGATCTACTTTTAAACCTTTGGGCGGACTTGTAGCTCTTGATGAAGGATTAATAACACCTTCCTTTGGTTATGCATGTTATGGCAATTATGGTCCATGTGGCCGTCCAAAATGTACACACGCAGGCGGAGGGCACGCTGCTAATCTAAAACTGGCCATCGCCAATTCATGCAATGCATATTTTGCCGATGTATTTCGTAAAGCCATTGATAATCCACGATACAGAAGCGTGGAAAAAGGTATTGTAAAATGGAAAGAGTATATGAGCGGGTTTGGATTGGGGCATCGTCTGGGAGTTGACCTGCCAGGCGAATACAGCGGCTTCATTCCTGATACAACACGTTATAACAATCCAAAAATATTCGGTAAAAACAGGTGGAACTCCTGCACCATTGCATCTCTCGGCATTGGTCAGGGTGAAATACAGGCCACGCCTTTGCAAATGGCCAATGCTATTTGTTTAATTGCCAATAAAGGCTGGTATTATCCGCCACACTTTGTAAAATCTATTGATGGCGAAACAGCAGAAGATACCTTGCTCAACAAATACCGTCAGAAAATAGCACCGCTCCATATTCCGGACAGTGCTTACCAGGCAGTAATTGATGGAATGGAAATGGTAGTAACAAACGGTACAGCACGCAATGCAAAAATTGATGGTTTTAATGTTTGTGCAAAAACAGGCACCGTTGAAAACTACTTCCGCAAAGTGAAGCAAAAGGATCATTCCTTCTTTGTGGCCTTTGCACCCAAGGAAAATCCTAAAATTGCAGTGTGCGTGGTAGTAGAAAATGGAGGATTTGGTGCTACATGGGCCGCACCCATAGCATCGCTCATCATGGAAAAATTTTTAAGAGATTCCATTGCAGGTGATAAACGTAAGTCGGAGGTAGAGCGTATTGCCAATGCATCTATCATTCCTGCACGTATTAAGTATGAACGCTTCAAACGTGATTCTATAAAGCAGGTAAAAGATTCTTTAATACGCATCAAGCTGGAACGGGAGCAGCAGGCACGTATTGATTCTGCCAATATAACGTTTATGTTGGATGACCCTGCTTCATATCCTGTACGGATACCCGAAAAGAAAAAGCCGGAACGGCTGCATACCGAAATTGCTTTCTTTGACAACAGAAGACTGATTCAATCATTTGGCAAACAGTTAAACGTATGACACAAAAACCTGAGCGTATAGGTGGTGGCATTGATTCAACATTGGTACTCCTGTATTTTGTACTGGTGTTCATTGGGTTTATTGCTATTTTTTCTGTTGAGTACCGTTCGGCTGATTCAATTACACAATCACTTTTAGAGTTGAAAAAAAGCTATGCCAAGCAACTGTTATTTATAGGCATCAGCACACTGGTGGCATTATTTATATTGCTTATTGACAGTAAGTTTTTTACCACGGTTGCCAATTTGCTTTATCTGTTTGGCATCCTGCTTATGCTGCTCACGTTTGTAATTGGTAAAGATATTTCAGGATCTAAATCATGGATAGCACTGGGTGGTGGTTTTAATTTACAGCCTGCTGAGTTGTGCAAAGTGTTTACCGCTTTGGCATTGGCCAAATATTTAAGCCGGCAGGATGTAGAGTTTACCAATTTTCGTTCGCACCTCATCGCCATGGGTATTACACTGGTACCCGCATTGCTTTCCATTGCACAAAAAGAAACGGGATTGGCACTTGTTTACTTTTCTTTCTTTTTAGTAATGTATCGTGAAGGGTTGCCGCCTGTTTATCTCATATTTGGTTTTTCTGTGATTGCATTGTTTGTTACGGCCATAGTTCTGGAAATGATTCCTTACAGTATCATGATAGGTATAATTGCTTTCATAGCATCATACATGATGTGGCGGCAGATCAAACGCAATTTTGTTTTAATGATCGTCATTGTTTTTGCAGGTATTACAACAATCGGTTTTAAATATTTTGTAGACAATATTGTGTTTGACAAAATCATGAAACCTTATCAGTCTGAGCGTGTGCTTAATCTATTTGGGAAAAATTATGAACCTAAAAGCCCTGAACGTATTGCTCAATTTGAAGCCGATAAAGCCAAGGGAAAGAAAAAAGATTATACCTACAATGTAAAGCAATCAAAAATTGCCATTGGCTCCGGTGGATTTTTGGGTAAAGGTTTTTTAAAAGGTGTTACTACACAAGGCGAGTTTGTGCCGGCACAAAACACTGATTTTATTTTTACTGCCATTGCTGAAAGTTTTGGTTTTTGGGGTAGTGCATTACTGCTTATTGTTTATTTCCTGTTTTTGATGCGCACCATTAAACTGGCAGAACGGCAACGGAGCACGTTCAGCAGGGTGTATGCTTATAGTGTGGCCAGTATTTTGTTCTTCCATGTGTTTATCAATATTTGTATGACCATCGGGCTCATGCCGGTAATAGGCATTACGCTGCCCTTGCTCAGCTATGGAGGATCCTCCATTGTTACCTTTACCATCCTCATTTTTATTATGTTACGTTTTGATGGCAACAGGCAAATGGTGCTGCGGTAAACATTTGGATTAATTATCTAAAATGAAGCAGCTGATTGTTAATTCGGGGAAATGCAAACCTTTTCGACTCAATATTGTTATCTTCTCATAACTCCTTGACATGAAAAAGTTTCTGTGCACTTTCTACCTTCCTGAAGAACTGGAAGAAAGCTTTTGGGAAGAAATACCCGGCCATCGTAAATACATCAATTCTTTAATGGATGCAGAAACAATTGTTACCTACTCAGTTAATACTACCCGTACAAAAGGTTGGGTGGTGATCAATGCTAAAACAAAGCAGGAAGCACAACGTATTATTGAACGCTTCCCCATCCGTAGATTCATTAAGTATGAGCTGGATGAATTATTTCTTTTTGATTCCATGATTGGTGCACCCAGATTGGTGTTAAACTAATCAATCACGGTATCTTTGCAGCATGAAAATTATTCCGCTTTCTGAAGGCAGTTTTACAGTTGACGGCACCAAAAAATTTGTTCCATTTGACGATAGAAAAGATGATATCAAGGCCAGACCGCCCGGTTCCCTGCTGGTAGAAGTACAGCCTTTTGTCATCATAACCTCCAATGATATTTTGATTTTAGACACCGGTTTGGGTTTTACCAATCCGGATGGCACCTTACAGATACATCAAAATTTAATTGACGCCGGTATTAATCCACTTGATGTTACCAAAGTATTGATGACGCATTTGCATAAAGATCATGCAGGCGGCGTAAGTAAAGAAGATGCTGTACTGCAAAAACGTTTCTTAAGTTTTCCTAATGCCACTTATGTGGTGAATAAACAGGAGCTGGAAATCGCTTTGAGTAAGCTGTCTAAATCCTACGTAATGGAAGATGTAACAGCGTTAACTGAAACCGATAAACTGGAACTCGTAGAAAGTACAGGTACCATTGACGGATACATTCATTATGAGTGGACGGGTGCACACAGTCCCTGGCACCAGGCATTTTGGATTAAAGAAGAGAATGAAACTGTATTCTTTGGTGGCGATGTGGCCCCACAACTCATGCAGATGAAAACCAAGTTTGTAACCAAGTATGATTTTGATGGAAAGCTGGCCGCTGATTTAAGGATGAAGTGGTGGCAGCAAGGCCATGAAGAAGGCTGGACTTTTTTGTTTTATCATGATATTAAAACGCCGGTGTATAGAGCCATTGGCAGTTAAGCGCCTATCCCCAACCTCTCCACCGCTACCTGTGCCGCAATCTGACTGGCATCTTTTTTATTAAATGCTTTTCCTTCAGCAATGGATTCACCATCAACTACTGCTGCCACGGTAAACAAGCGTCGGCCATTTTCAATGCGCTCATCCATGGTTTCAAACTCCAGCACTTTACCATTTTTATTGGCCCAGCCATAGAGTTTGTTTTTATGATTGATTTCCAAAGCTTCCAAATCATCCATGTACAAATGCGGGATGATGATGTTTTTATTGATCCATCGCTTTGTTTTGTTATAACCAAGGTCTAAGTAAATAGCACCCAATAATGCTTCCAGTGTATTACCAAAGATTTGAGAAATTTTAAGTGAGTTGTCTCCTTTATTGTAAAGTGTGATTTTTTTCAAACCCATCTTCAAAGCAATATCATTGAGCGTGGCACGGTTTACCATTTTACTGCGCATCTCGGTTAAAAAACCTTCGCCTTTGTAAGGGTAACGTTTAAATAAGTAATCAGCTACAACGGAACTTAATACAGCATCGCCCAAAAATTCCAGGCGCTCATTGTTTTGATCATTGCCTTCTTTTACGGAGCGGTGGCTCAATGCGGTTTTGTACAATTGAATATTACCGGGAGCGTATCCTAACACATTCCGGAGATTGCTTTCGAATTTATTGCTGGCAGGTAGTATTTGCCGGATGAGGTTCCGCATAATTTGGTTGAACGTACAAAGTGATTTTACACCTTGCGCTCAAAACTAAATGAAATATAGCATTCAGTTAAGGTGCAGTGATTTCAACTTATTAACGCATGTTGAAACTATTACCTTTTCCTGATGCAGCAAAATGAATTACCGTTTGAATTTCTTTACAATTACAGAAGCATTGTGGCCACCAAATCCAAACGTATTGCTCAGTGCAGCACGTACTTCACGCTTTTGTGCTTTGTTGAATGTGAAGTTGAGTTTGGGGTCCAGTTCCGGATCATCTGTAAAATGATTGATGGTAGGCGGTACGGTATCATGTACCACACTCATGATAGCAGCAATGGCTTCTAATGCACCTGCTGCACCCAGACAGTGACCCGTCATAGATTTAGTAGAAGAGATATTAAGGTTGTAAGCATGGTCGCCAAATACACCCAGGATGGCTTTGGTTTCTGCAATATCACCAAGCGGTGTGGAAGTGCCATGTACATTGATGTAATCAATTTCATCTGCCTGCATACCTGCATCGGCCAATGCTGTTTTCATCACATTCAATGCACCCAGACCTTCAGGATGAGGAGCCGTGATATGATGGGCATCTGCAGTAGCACCGCCACCGGCAATTTCACAATAGATTTTTGCACCACGTGCCAAAGCATGTTCCAGTTCTTCCAGTACAAGCATTCCTGCACCTTCGCCCATCACAAAACCATCACGCTCTTTATCAAACGGACGGCTGGCTGTTTTGGGATCATCATTGCGTTCGCTCAACGCTTTCATGGCATTAAAACCACCCACACCGGCAGCACTGATAACGGCTTCGCTTCCGCCTGTTAAAATAATATCTGCTTTTCCCAAACGGATATTATCAAAGGCATCAATAATAGCATTGGTAGAGGATGCACAAGCACTCACTACGGCATAGTTGGGTCCACGAAGGCCATGACGCATGGATATTTGCCCGGCGGCAATATCCAATATCATTTTTGGAATAAAGAACGGATTGAAACGGGGCGTACCATCGCCCTGTGCAAAGCCCACCACTTCTTCCTGAAAGGTAATTAAACCGCCGATGCCGCTGGCAAAGATGACACCGGCACGGTCAGCATTAATAGATTCCTTATTCAGTCCGGCATCTTTCATTGCCTGATCGCTCACAATAAGCGCAAACTGGGTAAATCGGTCAATTTTACGGGCTTCCTTTTTGTCGAGGTATTGGGTAGGCTCAAAATCTTTTACCTCACAGGCAAACCGTGTTTTAAACTTTGAACAGTCAAATTGCTTGATGAAATCAGCGCCGGAAACACCATTAACCAGTCCCTCCCAATATTCATCAAGAGTTTTGCCTAATGGTGTTATGGCACCAATTCCGGTAACTACTACACGTTTTAATTGCATAAGTTGTTGCCTGGAGTAAAGAGGATTTTATCAGTCCATATGGACTAACAATGATTACTTAGCGTGTTCTTCCAGATAAGTGATTGCCTGACCAACGGTTGTGATGGTTTCAGCCTGCTCATCGGGGATAGAAATGTTGAACTCTTTTTCAAATTCCATGATCAGTTCAACTGTGTCTAATGAATCAGCGCCTAAATCGTTTGTAAACGAAGCTTCAGGGTTTACTTCTGATTCTTCAACACCTAACTTGTCAACGATGATTTTTTTAACTCTTGATGCGATGTCTGACATTGCTTTAAATATTTGGTTACAGGCTGCAAAAATAGAGGTTTTCTTTAATTAGCAAGGGATTGCCTTAAAATGTATGAACCATCACAGATTGAGCCGTTTTTTAAGCAAGGCTGCATGACCAACGCTTGTTTGTATTTCGGTAAAATCCTGTATCTTGTTAACTCCGTTTAGAACCAACGCTTATGGCATTAAAACAACTCGTTCATGGCTCACCGGAATACCGGCAAATGATTCAACTTCGGTATGAAATTCTTCGTAAACCCCTTGGCCTTGATTTTAATGAGGAAGATTTAGAAAAAGAGAAAGATGACATTTTAATTGGTGTGTTTGATGACGATGAAATGCAGGCTTGTTGTGTACTTACCAAAACGGATGCACATACGGTGCGGCTACGGCAAATGGCGGTGAGCAAAAAGCTGCAGGGTAAAGGTATTGGCGCTACATTGATGAATTTTGCTGAAAACCTGGCCCGTGATTATGGCTTTAAAAAACTTACGATGCATGCCCGTAAAGTAGCTATGGGTTTCTATGAAAAACAAGGCTACAAAGTGGTGGGTGATGAGTTTATGGAAGTTACCATTCCGCATTATATCATGGAAAAGAAACTGGTTTAGCAGCATTCAATTACATTTTTGATGGTTAACCCTTATGCTTTAAACAATACTTTGGTATTATACTTGTTTTTAGCTGTATTGCTCTATTTTGAGCAATTAAAAAACCCATCCTTATGAAACTGAAGTTTTGTATTGTTTTACTGTTAACTGTTATTGTTTTAAGTTCCTGCTCAAGGTCCATAACTCCTTTTGAAGCTGCCAATGGCAAACGCCATTCCGGAAAATGTTTAAGAATCAGATAAAAAAACCCTGTTGTTACTAAGGGTCGTTTTTACGGGATATATTGAAAAAAAATTTTCCAACAATTCAAAATAGCGGTTCTTCGCCCAATCAAAGATTAGTTAACTTGCTGGCCTTCTTAACTACTAATCATGATTTTGATGAACCGTTTTTTTATTTCTGCTTTCTTATTATTAATACTTAACAGCACACAGGCACAGTTAATAAGTGGCCCTATGCTTGGTCCTGTTGAATTAAGAACAGCCAAAATATGGATTGAAGTAGAACCCGGTACCAATACAGTGCTTCAATACTGGAAAAAGGGTGATGTAAAATCAGTAAAGACTCTTGAAAAAAAATCAAACAGGGATGATTGGTTTTCTCCATTAGTGTTTGATGTGGTTGGTCTTGATATTAACACTACCTATGAGTATCGTTTTTTCTTCAACCAAAAAGTAAATACACTGCCGGCACGGGCAGATGGAAGTTTTACTACAAAAGATTTATGGCAGTGGCGCAAACCGGCTCCTGACTTTTCATTTCTCACAGGCTCCTGTGCATATTTTAATGAACCTGTATATGATCGGCCGGGTAAACCTTATGGTGGTGATTCATCCATTTTTGAAACAATGGCCAAAGAAAAAGCAGCCTTTATGTTGTGGCTGGGCGATAGCTGGTATACACGAGATGTGGATTATGCTGATAAATGGGGATTGTGGTACAGAGCCAGCCGTGACAGAGCCATGCCGGTATTGCAAAACTTTTTAAAATCAACAACGCAAATTGCTATCTGGGATGATCATGATTATGGCCCCAATGATTATGGCAGTAATTACATTCTAAAAGAAGAATCACGACGGGTGTTTATGAATTATTTTCCCAACACATCCTTTGGTATGAACGGGCAGGGTATTTATTCCATACACAGCTATGGTGATGTAGATGTGTTTATGCTGGACGACCGCTGGTGGCGCAGTGCAGATGCTACTTATGACTCCATAAATGGTAAACCCAATGCTGATAAAGTGATGCTGGGTAAAGAACAAATGCTGTGGTTGAAAAATTCATTATTGTACAGCAGGGCTGCCTTTAAAGTGATTGCGCTGGGCAGCCAGGTCCTCAACCCTGTTTCTCCCTTTGATAAATTTTTAAATTGTCCGGTTGAGTATACTGAGTTAATGAATTTTTTAGCAGCTTATAAAATTAATGGCGTGGTGTTTTTAAGTGGCGACAGGCACCACAGTGAAATCATTAAAGTAAATCGTGAAGGTACATATCCGTTGTATGATATAACAGCATCTCCGCTAACATCCGGCACCCATAGTTTTGGCGGGCCCGAAAAAAATAATCCTTATCGTGTGCTGGGTATTGATGAGAAACAGAATTATACAAAATTCAGTTTTAGCGGAGAGCGCAATAAACGTAAAATGCTTGTAGAATTTTTTGGAATAAAGGGTGCGAAACTGGGAGAATGGAGTATTAACGAAAACGAACTTAAAACACCAAGATAAAATGATACTGGAACATGCAGCAATCTGGACGAATGATTTGGAACGTCTCAAAGATTTTTATATGAAATACTTTGATGCCGTATCCAATGAAAAGTATTACAACCCTGCTAAGGAATTTGAAAGTTATTTTCTTTCATTTAAAAGCGGCGCAAGATTGGAGATTATGAAAATGAAAGATATTCCTGAAAACCAGAATGATACCATCCATAAGCAACATCAGGGTTTGATTCATCTTGCATTTGGTGTTGATACCATGCAGGAAGTTGATGCCAAAGCAAAAGAATTGGCCGATGCAGGATTCAGCATACTAAGCGGTCCACGTAAAACAGGCGATGGTTATTATGAATTTGAAACATTGGATCCAGATCATAACCGCTTAGAGGTAACCGCTCTGTTTTCAGGTAAACAATAGATGTATTTCATGAGTACTCATCCTACTATATCATTTACTTATAACCGCAAGCAGGTGATTCAGGCGTTGCGTTATCATTTTATTTCAAAAAAGGAAATCCGTTTGCTCATCATTTTTGTAAATATTTTTGCCCTGTTTGCAGCGTTGATGTATGGGTTTGATTTTATAAAACCATTAGCCTTACTGCTCAGTTCATTTTTATGGTTTACGCTGATGCTTTCTTTTTGGTTTGTATTGCCCGTAACTGTTTACAAACGTGCTAAAACATTTCAGGATTCCTTTGTGCTTTCTTTCATGGAGTTGTACATGCACATTGAAAATCCAAAAGGAAGTAAAGACTGGAATTATCAGGCCTTTAAATACTTTCTGGAAACGCCCAATTTTTTTCATCTGTACATTGATGATCGTTCCTTCTTCTTAATTCCCAAAGATGCTTTTGAAAACACAGATGATACACATGCTGTAAGATTATTATTACGGGAAAAAATTGGTAATCAACGGTAATTTAAGTTTTATCAATAACATCGTAATCATTCCATCCTGCTGGTGTTACCGGTTATGTTTCTTAAAAAAGTAATTTTACCAAGTAGTTTACTCACTTTTTTAATATCATTTTTATAGTACGATTACCTTTTTCATAAGGTTATGTATTTACCTAAAATAAATCTTACAAATTACTTGCAACCGTAATTTCCGCATATTACATTTGTTTGCGAATAAGAAGTTACCCTTAGAGAACGACAGTATTTACAGCAGATTATTTTAAAATTATACGTACCAACAGACCATCTTATCTGCTTTGTTTCCTCTGGTGTTGCTTCATGTTCAGTTTTATTTACCGTACCTAAAGAGAACAATATGAAAACAGGTTTACTTATTATTAGTTTAGTGGTATTACACGTAATCTCTTTTGCGCAGGCCGGCTCAGAGTTAACTTTTGTTAATCCTGTACACGTAGGCGGAACTCCTTTGAGACAAGGTGCGTCGTATAGGTTTTACAATGTTAAAACAGGAGTGGATGCCATAGTTTTTTTGAAGCGTTTTTCCAGAAACGATATACATATGGCGACAATTGACAACTCTGTTTTTGGATGGGATAAAGCCTTTCAGCCGGAATTTGGCTTGCCGGGTACAGTAGCCCCTTTTCAAAACTGGTTTATAGATTTTGAAGTTACTTTTTATGAAGCAGGAACAAATACAAGAAAAAGATTAGATACTGTTGATTTTACAGCTTTAGACGTTGATGGGGATAATGTCTCTATTAGTGAATACGTAGTTTATGATAGACCAAATTCAATTGTTTTTGCTACTTCAACTGCATTAACCACCAGCCCTGAAGGTTTAATTGGTTCAAATGCCACATGCTTTATTGACAGTATCTCCACTCCTATTATAACTTGCAATCATTGTGGAGGCTCGGGTGTAATTGGGGATATAGAAGATAGTCATTGCGATGGTTCGGGAAAATTGCACTCCGGTTGTTTACATCCTTATCAAGGTATTAGCGGAACAAACGTAAATGGACCTGTTACAAATTTTACAAATATCGATACATCATCTACCCTGGTAATGTCTGTTTACAGGTATCTGAACCGTGACCGTATTAATTTTAGATATGGAGCCAGATCCGGTGCTGCTTCAAGTACTGCCGGCATCCGTTTAAATTCAATGTGGTTCAGACGCTTTAATCTTAACCTTCTCAGTATTTTACCTGTTCATCTTTCTACATTCAGCGTGTCTTTACGTAACTCTAATGTTAATATGCAATGGAACACCGGAAGTGATTTGGATATTAACCAATTTATCATTGAAAGGAGTGTTGATGGCAAAAACTTTACAGAGCGTGGGGTAGTATTAGCAAAAAATGAAGCAGTGCACATAGGAAACTATGAGTTTAATGATATAATTACATCCAATCTTCCACCAATAATATATTACAGGCTGCGAATGGAAGGAAATAAAGGTGAAATTACTTACTCAGATATTCGTTTGATCCGCACTGCTAAAAATGAGCCGGATAATGTTCAGATTGTTGCTTATCCCAACCCGGTTACAAACGAACTCAAAATTACAATACCACCGGATTGGCAGAATAAAAACGTTGTATTTGATGTTTATAATGCTAGCGGACAAATGGCAATACACAACCAATATGTTAATGCCGGCCAAACAACCACTTTAAATTTGCAGGCACTTAGCCCCGGTACATATATAATAGCTGTGAGTCATAATGGAAAAAAGAGTACACAACGAATCATTAAACAATAAAAAATGAAACCGCTGAAAAGCGGTTTTTTTAGAAAAATTTGGTTTATAATATAAACATATTTATGTTTGTGATAAATTTACATAAATGCCTCACATACTTATCATCTTATTGTTTCTTTTAACAGGTTTGGGAGCTAAAGCGCAAACTACGATTACGGGTTTGGTTACAGACAATAAAAAGCAACTTGTACAGGGAGCGTCATTAACTATTAAGGGGTCTTACGATGGTGCCACTTCAGATTCAGCCGGTCGTTTTCGGTTTAAATCTTACGAAAAAGGTTCACAAACACTGGTTGTGAGCTGCGTTGGATTTAAAACACTTGAGCTGCCAATAACAATTGAAGGGGCTGAAATGAATATTCCGGTTCAGCTCAAACAGGAAATTACTGAAATGAGCGCAGTAGTTATAACAGCCGGTGCATTTGAAGCCAGCGACCGTAAACGTACAGCAGCAGTTTTAACACCCATTGATATTGTTACCACAGCCAGTGCTAATGCAGATGTAACCGGTGCGTTGAAAACACTGCCCGGTGCCCAGCAGGTAGGTGAGAGTGAAGGTCTGTTTGTACGTGGTGGTACCGCAGCTGAAACAAAAACCTTTATTGATGGTACTTTGGTCAATAACTTCTTTTTTACAGGTGCACCCAATATTGCAGCCCGTGGCCGTTTTTCACCTTTCATTTTTAAAGGAACGGTTTTCAGTACCGGCGGCTACAGTGCTTTGTATGGCCAGGCTTTATCATCTGCACTTATTTTGGAGAGTATTGATTTGCCTGATCAATCTTCTGCCAACCTCAGTGTTACAGTATTGAGCTTAGGCGGCGGTTTTCAAAAACTCAACAAAAAGAAAACAGCCAGTTGGGGTATTAATTATGGTTACTCTAATCTTGATTTGGCTTTTTCACTCATTAAACAGCAACAGGATTACTCAAAATCACCAGGAGGTCATACAGCCGATGCCAATTTCCGAATTAAAACATCCAAGAACGGAATGCTGAAGTATTATGGTTATTACACTTACAATTCACTGGCCTTTACCGTGCCCAGTCTGGATTCATTGGGCTATTTAGATCGTTTCAGTTTAAAAAACGGAAACATGTATCATAATCTTTCCTGGAAAGAGCAGTTCAAAAACAAATGGCGATTGAATGTGGGTGTTTCTTATTCTAACAACAGGGATGATTTACGTTTCGGAATGACGGATGCATCTAAAAATGATGTGGTGCTGGGCAATCTTGGTTTTGTTAAAAATTTTGATCTGGAAAACCGTGGTGATTATTTCAACACCAAGCTGGTGATTGAAAAGAAGTTTAAAGGATTGTCTGCTTTACGTTTTGGAACAGAATACAACCACAGCAAAGACCGCATCAACTTTATTGCAGTAAACGGACAACGTTTTCCTTCCACCATCAAAGAAAATATTTTCTCTTTGTTTGCTGAACAGGATGTTTATATCACTAACAATCTTGCCGGTAAGTTTGGTGTGCGTGCTGAGCGTAGTGAATTGCTGAATCAAAACAATATTGCACCCCGTGTCTCTCTGGCTTATAAAGTGGGTAAAAATGCACAGGCCTCATTAGCATACGGACAATTTTTTCAGAATCCTGAGTTAAGAAATCTGCCTGCAGTGAATCCGCTTAATTTTCAAAAAGCAACACATTACATCGCCCAATATCAAAAAACAACCAATCTCACCACCTTTCGTGTAGAAGCTTTTTACAAAGAATATGATGATCTGGTGAAAACCGGTCTTGTAAATAATCAACCAAGAGCAGTTAGCAATGCGGGCTTTGGTGATGCGAAAGGATTTGAATTATTCTGGAGAGATAAAAAAACCATCAAGAATTTAGACTACTGGATTTCTTATTCTTTTCTTGATACCAAACGTGACTTTGCCAATTTCCCCTTTGCTATTACACCCAACTTTGCTGCAAAGCATACAGCATCTGTGGTAATGAAAAAATTTGTGACGAAGTGGAAAACAAATGTGAACCTTTCTTACAATTTTGCCAGCAGTCGACCTTTCTATAACATTCAGCCTGAAGCAGGTAATACAGGCAAGTTTGTATTTGCAGACAGGGGCATGATTGATCCTTATCACAACGTAAGTTTCGCTCTTAACTACTTGCCAAAGATTGGTAAAAAAGATGCCAAGTCATTTGTAGTATATGTGCTGAGTGTAAGTAATGTATTCAACTTTAAACAGCAGTTTGGTTATAACTATTCTTTCAATGGTCAGCGCCGGCAGGAGATTGTACCACCTTCCCGCCAGTTTATTTTCATTGGTGCTTTCTTCAGCTTTGGAGTGGACAGAAGTGAAGATGCCATCAACATCAATTTATAACAACCATCTATCAACTTAAATAAAATTTATCATGAGCAACTTTCAACGCATCCCCGATGCCAACGAACAAAAAGACAAACAACTTTGGGAAATTGCCCAAAAACGTGCAGGTTTTAAAAGTCATCTCATCACGTATGTCTTAGTGAATACTTTCTTATGGATTTTATGGGCCATCAATGGAGCCAAACATTATGGCGGCAGCATTCCCTGGCCGGTATGGCCCACACTGGGGTGGGGTATTGGTATCGTATCGCATTATCTCGGTGCTTATGTGTATCCCAAATCAAACAGTGTGGAACGGGAATATGAAAAATTAAAAAGAGAACAGGAGTCAAAACAATAATCAATCATCTTTAAACTATAAAACAATGAAACAACTCATTATCACTTTATGTATGTTTACGGCCGTTGCTGCCTCTGCACAAAATGAAAAATTCATTAGTGCTATGAAATCAAAACTCGAAGCCTATAAAACAGCACAAACAGCTCAGGATTTTTTAGACCTCAGTAATGCGTTTGAGCGTATAGCTGATGCTGAAAAAACACAGTGGCTGGCTTACTACTATGCTGCACACGCACAGGTATTGTATGGCTATATACTTTCTCAATCCAATGCAGCAGGATTGGATCCTATTGCAGATAAAGCAGAAGCGCTTATTAACAAAGCAGAAGCATTGGAAAAAAACAATTCAGAAATCAGTTGTATTAAAAGTATGATTGCATCACTGCGTATGTTTGTAAATCCTATGCAGCGCTGGCAGCAGTACGGTCCACTTGCAGGTGAGCATATTACTAAAGCAAAAGAATTAGATCCCTCTAACCCTAGACCTTATGCTTTAGAGGCACAAAACCTGTTTTATACTCCTGCGCAATTTGGTGGCGGTTGTGCTACAGCAAAACCAATTGCAGAACAGGGAATGAAATTAGAGGAAACGTTCAATCCAAAATCAGAAATGCATCCTAAATGGGGCAAACAGCAATTAGAAATGGTGCTTAACGGATGTAAACAATAATGTATAAAAGTGCCGGCCACAATTGCCGGCACTCTCTTATTTTTGAACATAAACCATCAGCCATGCAAGAGCAGGAATTTTCTCCGCAGCAAAGCTTGAATCTTATTGAAAGTATGATTAACAAAGCCCGCAACCGTTTCAGTGAAAACGGTCATTTGTACTTATTATGGGGCTGGGTTATTTTATTCTGCAGTATAATAAGTTTTATTTCGCTTTATTGGTATAATGACTATCGGTTGTTTTCGGTTTGGTTTCTCACATGGGTAGCTGTTATCTACCAGTTCATTTATATTTTCAGGAAAAAGAAATCGCAAACTGTACGAACTTATACCGATGAAATTAACGGAGCTGTATGGACTGTGTTCATTATTATGGGTGGTTTACTGGCAGTTATATTGGCTAAAACAAATAATCAAACCTTGTTTAATACGGTGTTGTTAATTCTTTATGGAATGCCAACTTTTTTGAGTGGGTTTATTTTAAAGTTCAATCCGCTTAAAATTGGTGCTGTTGTTTGCTGGGTGCTGGCGTTTATATCAACACTTTTATCTTATGAATATTCTTTTTTGCTGCTGGCAATGGCAGTAGTTACAGCATGGATAGTACCCGGATATCTTTTACGTTCACGCTACAAAAATCAAAACTGATTATGGCAGAAAAACAATTAACGGAGCAGGAAAGTCTGCTCATCATTCAGCAAATGATTAACCGTGCCAAAAGTAATTTCGTAGATACGGGTATCGGTCCCATGTTATGGGGTGGTGTAATAACGGTTTGCAGTATTGTACAGGCAGCCAAAATTTATTTTGATTTTGAAATGCGTTTTGACATCTGGTGGCTGGCATTGTTTGCATTGGTGCCGCAGGTATTTATTTCCATTAATGAACGAAGAGAGCGTAAAGCAAAGGGATGGGATGATGATATCATGAGTTATGTATGGATTTGTTTTGGAATTGGTGTATTTGTAGTGAATTTTATTAACAATGTAATGTCAGAAACTTTAAACCCTGCTCTTACTGCTTACACTGAGCTTTCAGGAAAGGGGGTATCGAACACGTGGAGTTTTGGAAGTTGTTATCTTTTATTTGTTTTTGGATTTCCCACCATTATTACAGGTGCTGCACGCAAACAAAGATGGATGCTGGCAGGCGGAATATTTTGTTGGGTAGCGGCAATTGTTGCTGCGTTTATGCCCACCTATGTTGATTTTGTACTGATGGCTTTTGCCGCCGCACTTTCCTGGCTCATACCCGGCATTATGATTCGGAAAAAATATGTAACACAGCAAGGAGCCCATGTTTAAAGATCTGGATCCCATATTACATTCACAATTGCGCCTCGCCGTCATGAGTTTACTCATTGGCGTAAAGGAAGCGGAGTTTACATTTATCAAAGAAAAAACAGGCTCTACGGCGGGTAATCTTTCTGTGCAAATCACCAAGCTCAAAGAAGCGGGCTATGTAGAAGTAATTAAGCAGTTTAAAGATAATTATCCTCAAACCATCTGTAAAATAACACCGCAGGGAATTGAAGCCTTTGAAACGTATGTAAAAGCATTGCAAACTTATTTGCCTAAATAATTACAGGCCTTTTGCAAACCTTATCTTTACAAATCTGTTGTTCTTGCAGAATTGTATGAATCCTATCATTAAAGTAACCCGTCTTTCCAAGCAGTTTAAGGAACTAAGAGCCGTTGATGCACTTTCATTTACCGTACAGGAAGGGGATGTATATGGCTTTTTAGGGCAAAATGGTGCCGGTAAGTCTACCACTATGCGGATGCTGCTCACACTCATTACACCAAGCGATGGCGATATTGAAATCTTCGGTTATAACCTGCGTACGCACCGCAAAGAAATTTTACAGCAAACAGGTGCGGTAATTGAACGACCGGATTTGTACAAGTATCTAACCGCTTTTGAATGTCTTTCCATTTTTGCTACCATGAGCGGATTAAAATTTTCCAAAGTACAACTGATGGAACAATTGGAACTGGTGGGTCTTGCACAAAGGGCACATAGTAAAGTGCGTACCTTTTCGCAGGGAATGAAACAGCGCTTAGGCTTGGCAGTGGCATTGGTGCACAATCCGCAATTATTGTTGCTGGATGAACCAACAAACGGACTTGATCCACAGGGTATTGCCGATATGCGCAATTTAATTTTGATGCTTAGCCGTGAACGAAAGAAAACGATTTTGGTGTCATCGCATTTACTGAGCGAAGTAGAGCAGATTGCCAACCGCATGCTCATTATTGATAAAGGAAAAAAATTAGTGGAAGGAACTGTGAATGAATTGTTTCACCCGGATGATACGATTGTGCTGTTGGAAACAGGTGATAAACTGCAAACAGAACAGCTCATCCGGCAATCAAATTATGCCGCTGTATTTATTCAAACGGATGCAAGCGGACTGGAGTTAAAGATGAGTAAGGAACAAGTGCCTGCATTTACCAAATTTTTAGTAGAGAAGGGAGTGGCTATAAAAGGTATTACAGCCCGACATACATTGGAAGATTATTTTTTAAAAATTACGACCGCCAATCAGCATGTGGAAGCTTATAAAAATTGAAGTCTTTAAAATTTTCAAAAAACCACGCACATACATTGCGTTTATAGCTGTATGGGCCATTGTGAGTTTAATACAAATTGCCATTTATGCTGATGGTCAGAAGTACATGGATTTTGTGTTGAAAGATGTGAAAGATAATTTTCTCGTAATTGGTAATCCTCTCAACGGCTATTTTGTTTGTTTTGTGATTTTACAAACCCTCCTCATTCACGTGCCATTGCTGGTGGCCTTGATAAGTGCTGATATGATAGCCGGTGAAGCCAATATGGGTACATTGCGTTTGATTGTAACCAAACCGCAAAGCAGAACCCAATTGCTGCTGAGTAAATTCATTGCTTCCAGTGCATACGTGTTAATGCTGCTGTTGTGGGTAGCTCTGATTGGTTTATTTCTTTCCATGTTTATTTTTGGAACAGACGGATTGATCAATGCCAAGAGCAGCGAAATCATTCTCATTAATGCCAATGATATTTTCTGGCGTTACCTACTGGCCTTTGCCTTTGCGGCACTGGCTTTGATTACTGTAGCAGCGCTGGGCTTTTTCTTTTCCATTTTTGCAGAAAACTCTATTGGCCCCATTGTGGCTACCATGAGTGTAATCATAGTATTTACTATTCTTTCTACACTGGAAATTCCCTTGTTTGAAAAAGTAAAACAGTTCTTCTTTACCACGCACATGATAGCGTGGAAGGGTTTTTTTGAAATGAAAGAAAATGCTGATGGGGAATCCATACCCGGCACTATCAGAAATTTACCCGCTGTGTTAAGAAGTGCGGGCATGCTGGCAGCACATGTTGTATTTTTTGTGGGCGCATCAATTTTTGTTTTTAAACGGAAAGATGTGTTGAGTTAGAGATTTGAAGGTTCCATAGTTGAATGGTTGAAGAGTTTTAATAGTTTCAAAATTATAATAAATGCGACGTCAATTCTATACAGGGAAAAATATAAAATGGAGTACTTTGTACTTCGTATCTCGTACTTTTTTCTATGTACTTCTTGTTTCCTTCCTCTTACTTTTTACCTCATCATCTTATTCTCAGCTTCCGGCACTGGAATTGGTAAAGAAAGTAAAAGCCAAGCTGGATAAAGTGAACGATTATGTAGCCACAGGTAAAATGAAAACAGATGTTGTGTTTATTAAAGCGCCCATCAGTAATATCAAAGCATTTTATAAAAAGCCCAATAAATTTCAGGTAAAGCGTGATGGCGGTATTTCATTATTGCCCAAAGGTGGTGTAAGTGTAAATATCAGTTCGTTATTATTGACTGAAGACTATACAGCTATTGATGCAGGTAGTGGTACTGTTGATAATATTGCTGTACGCATCATCAAGTTGCTTCCACTCAATGAAAACAGTGATGTGGTACTCACCACCATGTACATTGATGAAAAAGCATTGCTCATTCGCAGGGCCAATACAACTACGAAAGACAATGGTACGTATGAAATGCAAATGAGTTTTGGCAAATATGCTGATTGGGGCCTGCCTGATAAAGTGGTGTTTTCTTTTAATACCAAAGATTACAAGCTGCCTAAGGGTGTAACGCTGGAGTATGATGATGGCAGCAAAAAACCGGAACTTCCTAAAAATAAAAAGGGAAAAGTGGAAATTACATACAGCAGTTATGTAATTAATAAAGGTGTGAGTGATGAAATGATGAAGTGATATGTAATTGAAATATTTTTACTATCTCTCAACACTAAACTAACTACTCATTTCTATTGACTATTCACTTTGCTCACTCTTCCGCCAGCTTTTCATCCACTGCTCTTGCAAAAAGCGAAGCGCTTCTGCGTTTCATGGGATTACTTCTTGCCTCAGCATAACCATTTCTTGTTCTGAAAATATCAATAGCAGCAAAAATGGAGGCTCGTAATGAATGCTCATCACCTCTGCCTTTGCCTGCAATGTCAAACGCTGTGCCGTGATCAGGACTGGTACGTATTACAGGAAGTCCGGCTGTATAATTTACTTCATCGCCCACTGCAAGTGATTTAAACGGTATCAACCCCTGATCATGGTACATGGCAAGTACTGCATCAAATTTTTCATACTGTGCTCTTGCAAAAAATGCATCGCTGCTGTAAGGGCCAAAGCAAAACACATTGTGCTGCTGCTTGGCTTCCTTAATAGCGGGCTTGATAATTTCTTCTTCTTCTTTGCCTATTAATCCTTCATCGCCTGCATGCGGATTTAAACCCAGCACTGCAATCCTGGGCTTATCAATACCAAAATCCTGTTTGAGACTTTGGTTTACAATTTTCAATTTAGAAACAATGGCTTCTTTTGTTATATGCTTTGCCACTTCGCCTACGGGTACATGCTCAGTAAGCAAGGCCACTTTCAAATTATCAGCCGTCATAAGCATGGCCACATCATTTACATTAAAATATGCCTTTAAGAAAGGTGTATGGCCTGTGTAAGGGAACGCATCGCTGTACACATTTTTTTTATGGATAGGTGCTGTAACCAATGCATCAATCTTTCCATTCTTTAATGCTTCAGTTGCTGCCAACAGAGATTTGATGGCATATTGCCCGCCGGTTTCATTTAATTGTCCGGGTGTAATGGCCACTTCCTCTTCCCAGCAACTGTAAATGGTTACCTGCTTGGGACTGAAGCGTTCTAAATCTCTTGACGCCTGGTAGCTGAAATTGACGTCAGGAATACTCTTTTTATAAAAATTAATCACTTTATTGGAAGCAAATACAACAGGTGTACACAGTTCATGCAGGCGTGTATCGCTCAGCGCCTTGATGATAATTTCAAGACCTATTCCGTTTAAATCGCCGCAGCTGAATCCAATTACGGGTTTGTGTTCTGATGTGCTCATATAAGGGGTATTCCTGCAAATGTAGCAAATGCCGTTATGCAAAAATCACAAATTGCATATCGTAAATATCAGGGATATTTTCTAAGGAATTTATCATGCGTAAAAGCATTGCTCAAGGCACGGTATTTGACTGAATATAAAAAAATCAAATCCCATGAAAACAAGAGTCATCATTTTATTATTCCTGTTTGTTACGTCACAACACATTAGTTCAAATGCTACTCTGCCTTCTTCATCCGTTTCATCAACTGATTTTCTGTTTTTTAAAGCGCATCGTTTTGGGCGGGATGTATCCATTAGCTGGGCTTACCGCAATCCTTTGTTAGTTGTTTTCTATTACGTTGAGCGTTCTGCAGATGGTGTTCATTTTATTCCGATTACTGATGTAATGGCTTATGGTGAGCCATGGTACCGCTTAAGAGATCGTTCAGTGCCTGCCGGTGGCCTTACGTATTATCGTATTACTGCTTTTCAGCATGATGGATCAATTGTGTACTCACAAATTCAAAGTGTACGTAACCAGGGTAATGGCTGCAGATAATAATGTGTTGACTTTTACTTTTTGGCCGTCAGGCTCATGCTTTCCGTTACTTTTGCAGCGTGCAGTACACGTTAAAAAAATCGCTGGGTCAGCATTTTCTCAAGGATGAATCAATTTGCCGTAACATCGTGCAGGCAGTGGAAGAGATGCATCCCCATCAACTGCTGGAAATTGGCCCCGGAGCCGGTGCTATTACCAAATACCTGATGCACTTGAGCAATGTTAACTTCAAAGCAATTGAGCTGGATGATGAAAAAGTAAATTATCTCCAACATACTTATCCGCAATTAACCGGCAAAATCATACATCAAAGTTTTCTGGATGCAGCCCCGCCATTTGAAGGGGTATTTCATATCGTTGGAAATTTTCCTTACAACATTTCTTCTCAAATCCTGTTTCATATACTGGAGTGGAAAGATCAGGTGCCGGTGATAACAGGTATGTTTCAAAAAGAAGTGGCACTTCGTGTAGCTGCAAAAGAAGGCAGCAAAATTTATGGCATCATTAGTGTGCTCATTCAGGCATATTATGATGTGGAGTATTTGTTTGATGTGCATGAAAACAGTTTTAATCCGCCGCCAAAAGTTAAGAGCGGGGTCATACGGCTCACGAGAAATGCAGCTACTCCGGCCATGAAATCAGAAGCTCATTTTTTCAGATTGGTCAAAACAGCATTTAACCAACGCAGAAAAATGCTGCGTAATGGAGTAAAAGGAATGTTTGAAGAATCTTTTTTAAAAGAAGAACTATTTTCTAAACGTGCAGAGCAATTGAGTGTAGCACAGTTTGCAGCACTTACGTTTGAGATGAAGTAAATTAAGAAACGTGAAAGTTATTATTACCACTAAATGTCATGAATATCTGCAGCAAAAACTTGCTGCACAAAACTATGAAGTAATATATAACCCTGCCATCACCTATGAAGAGTTGCAGGCGCAGGTAGCTGATGTTACCGGATTGGTTGTTTCAACCAGAGTAAAAATTGATCAATCCCTGCTTGAAAAAGCACATTCACTCCAATGGATAGCCCGCTTAGGCAGTGGGTTGGAATTGATTGATGTATCATTTGCACAAAGCAAAGGTATTCAAGTAGTAAGCAGTCCGGAAGGTAATCGTGATGCAGTGGGAGAGCATGCACTTGGTTTATTGCTTAATCTCATGAATAAAATTTGCAGCAGTGCACAGGAGGTAAAACAGGGCTTGTGGTTGAGAGATGAAAACCGTGGTTCAGAATTGAGTGGAAAAACAGTAGGTATTATTGGCTTTGGTAATACAGGACAAGCATTTGCCAAAAAGCTCAGGGGTTTTGATGTAACCATACTGGCACATGATAAATACCAGTTTGGTTTTGGCGGTGAGTTCGTAAAAGAAGCGTCATTGAAACAGGTACTCAGGTATAGCGATGTGGTAAGCTTGCACCTGCCCTTAACACAGGAAACATTTCATTATGCACATAATGCTTTTTTTGAAGCAATGGAGCTACAGCCTTATTTCATAAATGCAGCCAGAGGAAAAGTGCATCATACAGGAGCAGTTATACAGGCATTGAAAACCGGACGCATCAAAGCAGCAGCATTGGATGTGCTGGAAAATGAAAAAATGAACACCTATACTGCTCAGGAAAAAGAAGAGCTGGATTGGCTATTACAACAGCCCAATGTTATTGTTACACCACACATCGCAGGCTACAGCCATGAATCTTTTTATAAGATGAGTAAAATAGTAGCAGATAAATTAGGGTTGTGAGGCGTTTCCAGACTTAAGGTTCTTTCTTAATTGAACGATATCAGCAATCGCTTTTATTCCTATGATAATCGTCATGATGATTACCAAGAAAAGATGAATTTTATTTTCAGGATTGATGAGTTTTGGATAATCATAAAAAACTACAACGATCCACAATAGAAAAATGACGGGATTTATCAGTTGGCTATAAATCTTCTTTTTGTTTTTCATTTTTTAATAATTGTCTATAGTCATCTATATTGAAGTAGAGTAATATTCCAAAGAGTATCGTTTTAATGATTTCACTGTGTAACTCAAACTTATCGGGTCTGTTGATTAAGTCCGGAAGATGAAAGATAAAAAGTGCCAGCCACACAATGTAGAAAATAACAAAAAAGATTACCCACCATTTCGTAAAAATTCTTCTCCTGCTCATATTATTGAATGGGTATTTCTATTCTCAGTTTTTCCCAGGCAATCATAATTTTATTGTTTTCAATCAGATATTGCAACCGTTCCAGTGATTTTTCAGCAACTGCTGGCTTAACTGCAAACCGCACCACATCTTCTGCCTCATTATATTTATCAGCCAGATGTTGTTTGTGATTTTTATTCACAATAAATATCCATTCTTCCTTTCCCGGAATGGTAAACAGCGCATAGGTGCCTGCTTTAATTTTAGTACTGCCTATTGTAATTTCTTTACTTAATCTGATGGATGTGGCGTTGTGTGCACCCGTAACCCAAACCATATCATAAGGTACCAATCCACCCCAAATGATGCGGCCACGTACTGCAGGAGAATAATAATTGATTTCAGCAGCAGCTCCGTTTAATTGACCTTTAGTAATACAAGGGATACTTTTTTTGAAGGTATCAACAATTGCATTGGGATTTGTAAACGGCTGCTGGGCATAATTACTTCCTGCAAAAAAAGCCAGGCACACTAATGAAATGATAAACTTGATTCTTGTCATAGTTTGGGTTTGTATTCATTTATTATTTTGCCTGTGTCCAAACAGGAGTTACAGTGTAATATTTTTCCTATCTTGTTTGCAGCAAATATAAAAGAAATGCTTGTAAAGACTTTTGGAAGCGCCGTGTATGGAGTAAATGCAATCACCATAACTGTTGAAGTAAATAACAGCAGCGGACAAAAATTTTTTATGGTAGGCTTGCCGGATAACGCAGTTAAAGAGAGTGAGCAGCGTATAGAAAGTGCACTCAAAACTTCAGGTTTTTTTTATCCCCGTACAAAGTTGGTGATTAATCTTGCTCCTGCTGATATCCGTAAAACAGGTACTGCCTTTGATTTACCAATTGCTATTGGAATATTGGGTGCTTCAGAGCAAATTGAACAACCGGAATTGCTTTCATCTTATTTAATGATGGGTGAGTTGAGTCTTGATGGGAGTATCCTTCCCATAAAAGGTGCATTACCCATTGCCATACAGGCACGCAAAGAAAATTTTAAAGGATTGATTGTACCCAAACAAAATGCAAGAGAAGCAGGCATGGTAAATAATCTGCAGGTTTATGGCGTGGAGCATATTAAGGAAGTGATCCATTTCTTTAAGGATGAAACTTCACTCAAACCGGTAGATGTAAATACAAGAGAAGAATTTTTTAATGCACAATCAAATTTTGAATTTGATTTTAGCGATGTAAAAGGCCAGTCAAATATTAAACGTGCATTGGAAATAGCAGCGGCAGGCAGTCATAATGCTATTTTAATTGGCCCCCCCGGTGCAGGTAAAACTATGCTGGCAAAACGATTGCCTACTATTTTACCACCTCTCAGTTTACAGGAAGCATTGGAAACAACAAAGATTCATAGTGTAGCCGGAAAACTGCCGGAGAATTCTACGCTTATATCTAAGCGTCCTTTCCGTTCACCGCACCATACAATAAGTGATGTAGCATTGGTGGGAGGTGGTACAAATCCACAGCCGGGTGAAATATCATTGGCACATAACGGGGTTTTATTTTTGGATGAATTGCCGGAGTTTAAACGCACTGTATTAGAAGTGATGCGCCAGCCCATGGAGGAGCGAAGGGTTACTATTTCAAGGGCAAAAGTAGCTATAGACTTTCCTGCCAGTTTTATGCTTATTGCATCTATGAATCCCTGCCCATGCGGCTTTTACAATCATCCGGAAAAGGAATGTACTTGTCCGCCCGGAGCCGTGCAGAAATACCTGAATAAAATTTCAGGACCTTTATTAGATAGAATTGACTTGCATGTGGAAGTAACCCCTGTACCTTTTAGTGAATTGTCAAAATCAGAAAATAGTGAGCATTCAACATACATCAGGGAGCGTGTCATTAAAGCAAGGGAAATTCAGGCATTACGGTATAATGGCGTGGAAGGAGTGTATGCAAATGCTCAAATGAGCAGCAAGCAGCTTAAAGAAATCTGTATTATTTCGCAGGCAGGGCAAACCCTGCTTAAAGCAGCAATGGATAAGTTGAACTTAAGTGCAAGGGCCTATGACCGTATTTTAAAGGTGAGCCGAACCATAGCAGATTTGGCTGCAAGTGAGGATATTAAAGTAGAACATTTGGCTGAAGCTATTCAGTACCGCAGTCTGGATAGAGAAGGGTGGGCCGGATAATGAAGCAACGATTTGTCTGATTAATGAATCAGTAGTAACCGGAGACTAATATATTTACTTTTAAACTGTATTAATAGCTATGTTTGTTTACGTTCTCAATTTTACTGATTGGGTTAAATTATTGTATAAATTGCCAGTATAAACCTGTAAATATTAATAAATTATACCGTGTTTATTGGTTTAGAAATATTGTTTTTAAATGGATTAATCTCTGATTAACAAAACTTATGAATTCATTTCAGAAACAGCGATACCTGGCTCGATTAACTACCGATGTTGTTTTAATACTATCAGCATTTATTGCTGCACGTATCTTTGTTCCTTCACAAACAAGCCTTTTCTCTACACGAAACTTTGAGGTGTTTTCTTTTATTATAGTAGCCTGGTATTTTTCGGCAAAGGTTACGTTTTTGTATGATAATTTTATTTCCAGGAGACTTTCTGAGGAGTTTTTAATTTTATTTAAAACGCTCATTTCGCTTTCTTTTATTATTAGTATCACAGCTTTTTTTGTTTCAAAAGATCCGCAGTATTCTAAACGATTTATAGCTGTGTTTTTAGCTATCTTATGGCTTACGCTGCCGCTTGAAAAGTATCTGATTCGTTGGTTTTATGCAGGCTTTATTTTTAAAAAGCACACCGTTAAGGTATTAATTATAGGCACTGGCGACCTGGCCATTCAATTTTGTAATCAGATAATAAACTCTCATAAATACGGCTACAGGTTAGCCGGTTTTATTGATGAATTGCCCAACCCTGCATTAAACGGGCAATACTTAGGTAACATGGCGTATATGGAGGAGGTTTTAAAACAACAGCCCGATATTCAGGATGTTATTATAGCGCTTCCGGTTTCTGAAGCAAGCAGGATAAAAGTAGCATCCTCAGTTGCAGAGCAGTATTTTAAAAGAGTAAGTATTATACCCGATTATTTTTCTTATGCACAAAGTGTTTCAGTAATGAATATCGGTTCTTTTCCTTTGGTAGCATTAAGACGTTTGCCCCTGGATGATCCTGAAATGAGGTTTTTTAAACGGGCGTTTGATATCGTACTATCTGTATTCGCTTTCGTATTTGTCTTTAGTTGGCTTTTCCCGATAATCATTATTTTAATAAAGCTCACCACCCGTGGTTCTGTTTTTTTTGTGCAGGAGCGGTGGGGCCTCAACGTTAAACCCATCCGTTGTTTAAAATTCCGGACCATGATTGACACACCTACAGATGTAGATCATAACGGAAAGTATCAGCAGGCCAGGAAAAATGATCCCCGAGTTACTAAGATTGGCCGCTTGCTTCGTAAAACAAACCTCGATGAATTACCGCAGTTTTTTAATGTTCTCAGAGGAGAAATGTCTATTGTAGGTCCCCGGCCACATCCTATTCCATTGAATATGGAATCAAAAGATACGGTGAGTAATTACATGCTGCGTTATTTAGTAAAACCAGGTATTACCGGCTGGGCACAAATAAATGGTTTTCGTGGTGAAACCAAAGAGATACATCAAATGCAAAAAAGAATTGATTTCGATCTATGGTATATTGAAAACTGGAGTTTCTGGCTTGACTTGCAAATTATTTTTCAAACAATGATCAACATGGTAAAGGGCGATGAGAATGCCTATTGATCCTCCACTGTAACCTTTTTCACTTTACATTATTCTGCCTGCACTAACTTTTAATTATAGTTTAAAATCAGTGATTACATTTTCAATTACTCCAGGGGTTTTTATTTCTTTCTGGTTCCAATTACAGGGGCAAATATTAATCCTAAAAGTAAACCTGCAGCTAAAGCATACAATTGTATTTCATTAAAGTTAGGCGAATTTGTTTTGTAAACTTTTGTAAAGGGTCTGATAACTTCAAAGGTGTTACTGTTTTTTATCTGTTCATCTAAATACAGTTGCTCCCTGAAAAAAACCACTTCCTTATCATATACACTTACAGGATTTAAAGGCTCTCCTAAAAACACATTACCCTGTCCCTGACTTTTAGGTATGATGCTGTTGCTTACAATATTTTTTAAAGTATCGAGGCTGCTTATTTTGGCATCCAGACTTTTTCTAAGTTCAATTATATTTTCAAGACGGGCTTTCTTGCGTTTTAAAGCATATTCATTGTTTTCAAAAAGGTTTACAATTCCTGTTTGAACTTTTTCAATAAGCGCTGTATCTTTTACTATAATGGTAATTTTTAATGTGGTGGCTAAGCTATCATCATTTTTTAAACGCAGTGTATCACTTACATCAGCAAGTTTTATACGCACTACTTTGCGGGCATCTTTTTCACTTAAATTGAGTTTTTGTGTAATAACAGGCAGGTTTTCTACTACGCCTAATTTATCATTTAAATCTTTTATGATATTCTGGCTTATACCGGCAGGTAATACTCTTGAAAGAAAAATGCCATCGGTTTTATAACGCTTATTAAGTACAAACCTTGCAGCCAAACCCAGCAGTCCGCAAATCCCGAATATATAAACTACAATTTTGAAATTAGTTTTGATACTGCTGAGCCAATTAGAAATGGCTTTGCCAATACCGGTAAACAATTTGCCTACAGGTTTAAAAAAATAAATAAGGTCTATTTCTTCGTTTTGTTTTGGATTGTTAATGGGCTCGTTACTCATGGTATCAATTTATTGTTTCTGATTTTGCAAATATGATATAAAAAATGGTTTATAAAATGTGCTGTTATATAAAAAGATTAAATGGTTTCTGGTATTGTTTTAAACTCCGGCACAGTTTCACGTCTTCTTTTTATAGCCCCGGATAGTAAACCTAACACAAGCCAGTAACCGCCGGAATGCAACGGGGTTTCTAACGCAGGATTAAAAAAGCATAAAATGAAAAAGGCAAAAAAACTGTAAAAAATGAAAATGTCGTAGGATTTTTCATAATACCTTCTGTGGTTAAAATACTCTTTAAAGACTTTTGTATAGAGTAAAATGATATTGACGATAAAAAATATACCCAGCCTGCAAAATAATGTTACAAACGTATTATGTGCACCTATTACATAAGGCAGCGTTACCAGTTTATCTTCATCAAGAATCGGGAAGTGAAAGACTACTGGTGTACCAAAACCATAACCAAATAAATTTCCCGGAAAACGATCAACCAGATACTGATACCATAATACAAGCCGCCATGTAGAGTTATCATCCAATCCCAATAAATAATGTGAGCTTGTAATACGGTTAAATGCTATGTAATCATTAAGAGGATTATCACTTGTATGTATTAATGAAAAATTCGGAAAGAAATACACAAAAAAAACGGTAAACACTATAAACCCAAGAATCACAACCTGTCTGAAAAAATTATACGAAGGAGTTAAATAAGCGAAAATTACAAAGAGAGCAGCTACAAATGAGGTGGCAGATTTATAATCGAGTGCATGAATGGTTGTAAAAAAACTAAGTAATAAAACAGTATAAAATCCCCTGTGCCTGCTGAATAAAAGAGGAAGCGAAGTGGAAATGCTGAATCGGTCAAACCAAAGATTTTCCGCCGGCTTCAACAGGAATATAGTATAGTAAAATCTAAAACTATTCTGGATTTTTTTGATGGTGGGAAAAAAATGTTTATACCCGTAATACCCGATAAAATAGGTAAACATGGAGTATAGTATTACAGAGTTACGCAGGTAATAATAAATGGTATCCATTCTGAAAATAGATACTACTGCATGAAATAACCCCAAAAGAATAAGTGCCAAAATAATTTTTGAAATGGTATCAGAACCTATTTTAAAACGATTTGCCACCAAAATGCAAAAACCGGCAAGTGAAAGCAATTCATTAAAGAATAAATATTTTTCAAATAAATACGGAATAGTCATGTACAGCAGCGCAGCAGTAAATAGAAGAAAATAAATATGCCTGTTGTTCATAACGGAAAAACTATTGCTTTTCTAATAGGGCATCCACAGCCTGTATTACCTGCTTCAAAGATATATGTTCTACACAAGGGGCTTCCTGAAATTTTGTAGGTTTATAAATGCAGTTCCAATTACAGTTAAAACAGTTCATTTTATGATATACACTTATTGGAATTTTTCTGTTTTTATATGGAGGGAATGGCAGAAATCTGCCGAAGTGACCTCCTCCTAAAATACAGATTACTGATGCATTTACCGCAGCTGCCATATGTGTGCACGAAGTTTCGTTAGTAACTGTAAACGCTGATGACTGTAATACAGTTAAAAACTCCTCCAGCGTTGTTTTGCCGGCTAAGGATATAAGTTTTGCATTTGATTTCGTTACTATATTTTCAGCAATTGCAATTTCACTCTTGCCGCCGCATACAATACCAAAGAGACCCGTTTTATTATGAATATAATTGCACAGTTCAATAAAGTTTGATTCCTTCCATTTTCTTGCGGGTGAACTGGCACCCGGAAAAATAACATAATAAGCATTGGGCAGGGTTTCTTTTAAGGGAAGGCATAAAAATTTTAAATCCGGTATAGCGTCTTCAAAACTACTATGCCCCAACCCACGCATGAAGGCTCCATTTTTCTTTAATTCATGTGTTTCATCAGGAGCGATTGAAACGGTATGACTGATTTTTTTTTGAACTTTATTTCTCCAAAATGCATAATCAATTCCATCATCAGAGGGTGCTGCAATAATTTCATCTGCTTTAATTAAACGAAGAATCGATAATCCGGTACCAAATTCATGCGAAAATGAATGATAAATAACTTTATACCAGTTGTGATTGAGAATTTCCTTCATCTTTTTTATCCGGTAAACTGGATAAAGCATGAATTTTTTCCTGTTTAATGAAATAACAATATTAAAGTAGTTGGTTTTTCTGGCCAGACTTGTCCATATATTATTGCCCAGCAGTGTAAGTTCATATTGTTCAGCAGGAAAGAGTTTTTGATATTCCTTACCGGCATCACTCCACAAGATAAAATCACCGATATTATCTGTTTTGATAATTAGTATTTTTTTGCGGGTATTGCTTAATCTGTTTTTTTTAGCCGGCAGATAAACAAAGGTATCAATTATCAGGCAATAGGTATTAATAAGCGATCTTTTAATCTTATATAAAGCGCCGGCTATCATTTATATTTCAGATTTTGCAAGTGTAACGGAATTAAATTCTTTAATGCTTATCATAAATAAAAGAAGTGCATAAATGGATATGCCAATCAGTAATCCATAAAGGCTATCAGCTAGTAATAAATACTTTAACATAAACGGCACGGCTGACAGTAATATACATTGCATTACAAAAAGCAACCTTGGCTTAAGAATATTATGACGGTAATAAATGAGCATCAGACCAATGGATAAAATTACTTCTCCGGTTAACAGCGCTAAACCCACAGTATAAATTTCGGAAACAAAGAAGGGAAAAATCAGCAGAGAACCCACGCATGCTGCTGCAGATAAAATGCAGGCCATGAGTAATTTTCTGTCAAGATTCATTAACACGGCGTTTGTAACCAAGCTCAAACAAAAAGATAAAACCAGGCAGGAAAATGCCATCAGTTGAAAAAAAGTTGTGGCATAGATGAACTTGGCTCCAAATAGCAATGAGACGGCAGCTTCCGGAAATAATAAAAATGCACTTAAAAACGTAAACGAAAGAATCATTGAAAGTTTGTCAACCGTTAAGCAGTCTTTTAAATGTATCATTTCCTTTACTAAAGCCTGATGTATGATACGCATAATACTTTTAAAAATAGAGTAAAACTTAAGACCGATAAATACTGCACTAATCACCAGATAGTTATCTGTAAAAAGTAGTGGGATAATCAACATCATGCCCAGTCCCTGCAGATAAATAAGAATGTTTACTAAACCCAGATTTAAAGATGAAACGTATAAACGAAAATGTTGAAACGATGGCGTAATAAAGTAGGGAACTTTTAATACCTGTGCTATTATTAAACCTGTAATGAAATACGTAAGTACCAGGAGAAGTACAAATAACTCGGAGAAGTACTCAGGCAGCATGTTTGCCAGTGCAGTGCTTACACCGTAAGGTATGATGATTCTCACCAGTGCTATAACAGCACCATGTACCGGCTTTCCCAGCCCATAAAAAGCATACTCACCACTGAGGCCTATAAATGGTGCTGCAAGTAAAACTATTAATGACGGCTCAATGAAATAGCAGAGTGCTAATGGAAGCAGCAAAAGACTCCAGAAAACCTTAGCAGATTGATACTTTAAATACTCAGATTGCCAGTGTGAAGTTTGTGTTATTTTTCTGGTAGCATCTGAAAGTAAACCTGCGGCAATTAATAGAATAAGAAATTGAAAGGAAGATTCTGTTTGCCCATATATGGAGAAGCTTTCATCCGTAATTACCTGTGAAATATATTTCAATGCAAAAACAATAAATGCCTGACCCAGCCCAAGTATTACAGCAATTACCAGCAGCCTTTTTATCATTGTTTTTGTATTAATGTCAGTAGGCAGTAAACTGCCTTATGTTAGCATTAATGAAAATAAAAATTATACAGGATGTTTACCTGTTTTTTATTCTTTTTCGGGGGCAAATCTCGACAAAATACCCGAAGTGTGAAAACATATTTTAAGTGTTGCATAAATGATTCTTTTAAATCTGTTTAAAAAAGGATATTTATTCATAATTATTCGAACTAATAGTTCAATTATTCAGGTAATTATTCATTAAAACAGTGAATTACCTGGTACAGTATAATTTCATAATTTTGACCATTGAAATATGACCTTAAATAAGAAAACCCTTTTTAAAGTAAATTATACTTTAACCAATTACAGGGAAGCTGCAAAAATTATTATTGACTATGGTAGTAAACATAGTTCATTTGGAGTATCAGCATTAGCAGTTCATGGTCTTATAGAAAGTTATCGAAACCCGGTTTTGCTTACAAAAGTGAATAAAATTGATATGGTTGTTCCTGATGGTCAGCCGGTACGATGGGCTTTGAATTATTTTCATAAGGCAAATCTGAAAGACAGGGTCTATGGTCCTCAACTTACGCTGGATGTGTTATCACTTGCTGCTCAAAAAAAATTAAATATTTATTTATACGGAAGTTCAGAAAATACGTTGAAAAAATTAGCTGCCAATATTAATACACGTTTCCCCGATATTGTAATATGCGGTATGCATGCAGATAGGTTTAGAGATGCCACAACGGAAGAAGATGAAGATGATATACGAAAGATCAATGCAAGTAATGCACATATTGTACTGGTGGGCAGGGGCTGCCCCAGACAGGAAGTATGGGTAAGCGATCATTTAGGCAAAATTAATGCAGCCATGATGGCGGTTGGGGCTGCTTTTGATTTTCATGCAGGAGTTGTAAAGCAAGCTCCTGTTTGGATGCAGCGTATGGGATTGGAATGGTTATACCGTTTTTTTAGAGAACCCGGGCGTTTATGGAAAAGATATCTTGTAACTAATTCACTGTTTATATATTTATTTGTAAAAAAAGCGATTTATTCAAAATGGGACTAAGTAGCGTTATAGTAACAGGCGCAGGTGGCTTAATAGGAAGTGAAGTGGTAAAATTTTTATTAGCGAAAAATATTGAGGTTATCGGTATTGATAACAATATGCGGTCTGATTTTTTTGGTGAAAAAGGTGATACATCAGCAAGTATTAAGAAATTAGAAACAGCTTTTCCATCCTTTAAAAATCATAAAATTGACATTCGCAGCAGAGATGCTATTGTTGCTTTTGTTAAAGCTATAAAGCCGGATGCTATTATTCACGCAGCTGCACAACCAAGTCATGATTTAGCAGCCAGCCGTCCCTTTGATGATTTTGATGTAAATGCGGTAGGCACATTAAATTTGCTTGAAGCTAACCGGCGTACAAACCTACATGTTCCATTTGTACATCTTTCTACCAATAAAGTATATGGTGATACGCCCAATTTTTTAAATCTTATTGAAAAAGAAACCAGATATGATTTCAATGATCAGCAATATTATAACGGTATCAGCGAAACATTTCCCGTTGATCAAAGTAAGCATTCATTATTTGGTGCTTCAAAACTGGCGGCAGATGTAATGGTACAGGAATATGGACGTTATTTTGGAATGCCTACCTGCTGTCTTAGAGGCGGTTGTTTAACAGGCCCCAATCACAGCGGCGTGGAATTACATGGTTTTTTAAGTTATTTAATCAAGTGCAATGTAACGGAAACTGAATATACTGTTTACGGGTATAAGGGCAAACAGGTGCGGGATAATATTCATTCCTATGATGTGGCTGCTTTTATTTGGGAGTTCTTACAAAAACCCGGAGTTGCAGAAGTTTATAATATTGGAGGTGGAAGAGAAAATTCCATTTCTATAATAGAAGCATTTGATCTTATTGCATCCATTTCCGGAAAAGCAATGCGGTACAGGTATTCTGAGCAAAACAGAATAGGGGATCATATTTGTTACATATCTGACTTAAGTAAAATGAAAGAACATTTTCCTCATTGGCACATAACCAAAAACCTCGAAACAACTTTTCGTGAAATTTATGAAGCCTGGCTACACAGAAATGAGTAGTAATTTTAATATCATTGTTGATGCATGTTTCGTAAAACGGCAATGAGTGGTATAGTAAGCGGCAGTATAATCAAAGACCAGTGTACTAACAATATTCATCTTGCGTAACACCTTTTTAAATTAGTAGAAAATGAGTGATCATTCAATAAACAGAAAAGACAACCCTCCTCAAAAAAACTTAAAAAAATGGATCACTTTAAAGTTTAAAAGTGTTTCCATGCTTCCCTTCATTTTAGGTAAGGCTACTTTTTTAAAAACGTATTTAACCTATCACCCTGACTCCTATATTCAGTTTAATGCACATCCTGAGTTCAAAACACTTTTAAAAACTTTTAAGGCAAGAAATCAAATAAACAACATTGGTGATATAACCCGTTTATGGAGCTTTATTTTAAATATCAAGCAGATTCTTGATGAAAAAATTCCCGGTGATTTTGCTGAATTGGGTGTTTGGCGGGGAAATACCGCCTCTATACTTGCTCATTATGCTTCTTTAAACAATCGTACTGTTTTTTTATTTGATACCTATGAGGGGTTTAATAAAAAAGACTTAACCGGAATTGATGCAAATAAGCAAATGGACTTCAGCAAAACATCGGTTAACATGGTAAAGAAAATTATTGGTGATAACAGTAAGTATTGTCAATTTGTGGCCGGTTATTTTCCTGAATCAGTTACTGAAATTCATAAAACTACTACTTACTCCATCGTTAGTATAGATTGTGATTTATACGAACCTATGAAAGCAGGTCTGGATTTTTTTTATCCATTGATGCCGGCCGGAGGAATCTTTTTATTACATGATTATTCCAGTATGTTTTGGGATGGGGCCAAAAAAGCAATAGACGAGTTTTGTAAACAGAATAATGAATATGTAATTCTAATGCCTGATAAATCAGGAAGTGCATTTATCAGAAAATCAGGTAAATCCTCTTAATCACTCAACTTCATAGCAGGGAGCAGCTACTATAAAATCTGATTACCATTTAACCGCATCAGCAGACTACTGCTTAGAAAACCTTAATGATTCTGCTATTGCTTTACTGTAGTACTGTCTTTTGCAGTTTTAATAAATTCTTCTGCATATTGATCTCTGTAAATAGTGGCGGCAAAAATGTATAAATGATATTGAAACGGAATTTTTGTTTGTACAGCTTTTTCGTTTAAACCCTTTACATTTCCTTCTACCTTTAAAACGGCATCAATAGTACCCTGAAACTTTGGATTTGATGATCTCATATCACCATTATCATAAATAACAATAGAATCACCTAAATAAACTTTATCACTTTTAATCATGGATAAAACTTCTGCTACTGTGTAGGAAGTTTTTCTGCCATCGGTAATCTTGGGAATGCCGTCATCAGTTGATGAGGCTGTAGTGGTGGAGCCGGTATCTTTCTTCAGCAAAAATTCATATACAAATATTACTAATGCTGCACTTACTATTGCTGTAATTAAAATTGTAAGAATTCTGTTGTTTTTTTCCATATGTTGTGTTATTGAATAATTAGGCGCAAAGGTAACTTTTTATAGAAATTGTAAATTATTTTTTCTTTTATTTCCCATTCATTTGTAGTAGATGCAATGTGGTGATTCTGGCGTTATAGTATTCTTATAGCTTTCACTCCTTACACTACTGCCTTCATCAAAAAAATAGGTTCTCATTCCCTTGTTTATAAATACGATTATATCCGGCTCCTTACCATTTTCAGGCTTATAGAAATGGTCTTTAAACCACAGGTTGGCATTACTTAAAAGTACTTTGCTTAATTCTGGTGAAGAAAATACGGAGTTCCGCTCTATAAAGGCGCCATAAAGATGAATGTTGTACACAGATTCTAAATAAGTCTTTAGCGAAAATGCAGCTTCATTCGATGCAACCGGATCAAAAGCTAAAACAATATAACTGTTTGGTTTTGCTCTGGTAACAATGGATTGTATCAAGCTTTTAATATTATTTCCTTCAAGCGTAAATTTTTTAGCTGCTGCAACCGTTTTGTCTGATTGTATATAAAATATCCAGCCAGCTGCTAAAAACAGACAAATGCTTTGCCATGAAAATTTTGAACCTGTTTTTTTAATCAGTTCTGCAAAAAAGTAAGCAATACCAATAGTGGCAGGAATCATATAACGATCACTCATGCCGCTCTTGGCATATAAAACCAGCAGTGGAGCCAGAAATGCAATCAGGAATAATAGTAATCCGCCCAGCTTTTTAAAATATTGAAGCAACTCCTGATCGTCCTTAACTGCAAACAATGTAAATAAAACTCCGGTAAGCAGCAAAATCCAATAATAATAAAGTTCGTTTTTAAGTAACGTTTTAATCTGAGGAACCAGTGCTGCAATGGAAGCACCTTCTTCCACTCCTGCATATCCTATTTTATTGGTTCCTATTTTGGCATAAATGATATAGATAAAAATTAATGAACAAAGCAGTGGTAATACCAGCAGTATATTATCTGTAACTATTTTCCGGTAAGTTGACTGCTGCTCCTGTTGATAAACCAGAATTTTAAGCAACAGCATTGCCGGAATGATAAGTATAAAGCTTTCTTTAAAAAGAGCAGCCGCAATTAATGACAGACCAAACAAGAAGCTATGTGCTGTATTCTTTTGTGCATTGTACTTTAAATAATAAAAACTTATGGCAAGAAAAAAGGCACCGGCATTTTCACATGTTCCTAATCGCCACCAGTTTTCTGCCTGTGTGCCTGCTACAGCAATCAGCGGAAACAGCAAGCTTACGATGATTGGCATTTTGAGTTTGCGAAGTGCCAGATAAAACAGACTTAAAGTTGCTATAAGCATTACCAGAAAATAGATGGACCAAATCATAAAATTCAATCCAAATATTCTGACAAGAATAACACGATGAATGTAATATAACGGACGAAAACGAATACTAAAGTCATTCATGGTCCATTCACCAAGCACACTAAAAAATGATGATTTGTTAAAGTCATTATTGATTCGAATGAGTTCATGGTCATCAGTAAAATGAAAACCCGAAAAAAGAGTGCCCGTAAGAATAAAGAATGCAGCAACAGTTATACTAATGAAAAAAATTACCGCAGCATCGGCTTTAGAATAATTATTAAGCATAGAACAGTTTCTGATTTTTACAAGTATGTTATAAGCTTTTTTCACGAACAATATAATCGGGTCTTCGCTTTGATTCAATAAACAGCTTTCCGATATACTCTCCCAAAATACCTATCATCAGTAATTGTAAGCCGCCAATAAAAGAAATTACAATCAATGTGGACGTCCAGCCGGGTACGGTATCTTTTAAAACCAACTTCCCATAAATGGCGTAAAGCCCATAAATAAAAGCAAGAACAGCAACAAAAGCCCCTATGAGTGCCGATAACCGCAGCGGTTTAATACTAAAACTTGTAATGCCGTTTATTGCAAACCTGAACATTCTGGACACCGAGTATTTTGTTTTACCCCATGTTCGTTGATCGGGCACATAATCCATGTAATATTGTTTGAATCCCAACCAGCTTATGATACCTCTTAAAAAAAGAGGACTTTCCTGAAAATTGCGAATAATTTCAACGATTGATTTATCTATTAATCTGAAATCAGCACTGCCTTCTTTAATTTTAATGTCTGATAATTTATTTATAAGTGTGTAAAAGAAAGAAGAAGTAAGCCGTTTAAAAAAACCTGTTTTAGCTGAATCTTTGCGGGTGGTATTTACAATGTCATATCCTTCCTTCCACTTTTGAATCATATGGGGAATTAATTCAGGTGGATGTTGAAGGTCGCCATCCATGCAGATGACACAGTCGCCTGAAGCATAATGATAACCCGCTCTTAAAGCGCTTTGATGACCAAAGTTTCTGGAAAAAGACAAGTAATTTATTCTTGTGTTATTCGCATGAAGTTGTTTTAACACATCTAAGGTATTATCTGTACTCCCATCGTCAATACAAATAATTTCATAATTCCAGGGAGTAAGTATAGCTGTTAACTGAGCTAGCAGGTTAGTAAGGTTTCCTTCTTCATTGTGGATAGGAATTAAAACAGTGATTTTATCATTTTCAGCAGGCATCTTTTTGGTTTTATGGTTAAAACTATTATTTTATTTTATACTATTGCCGCAGGAATTATTATTATACAGCAATTTCTGCAGAGCCTGGACATGAATGAAGATGATTTTACACTGTTTTTCATTTTTGATTAAGGCCGGGAATTCTATTTACTTTTCGCAAATTTAAAATATGTTTACTATTGTTATCAACTCAGCAGGTAATTTGTAATGATTTAGATTTATTTTAATGCCCCGTGAATCAATTAATAGTCTGGAACAGTTGAACAGCTGGAAGTCTTTTGAGTATCCATTTCTATGGCTGTCTGCTGCCGGTATTGCTGTAACCATGATTTGGCTGCCCCTCATCAATGCGATGATGTGTATCTGTTTCTTATTGCTTTGGCTTTATTACCGGCGCTTACATTTTGAGTTTAGCTTTCTTCTTGTTTTATGGATAAGTGTTTACCTGATAACAGCCGTAAGTTTTTTTTATTCTGAAAACAGATCGGAAGCGTTAAGGATACTGCAGCTTAAACTGCCTTTGCTGGTATTTCCCCTAATTTTTGCATCGGGCATCAATTGGAAAAAGGAACAAATCCGGTTACTGTTACTTTTATTTTCATGGTCTGTTGGTATATTTTGCGTCTTTACAATCGGTAATGCCCTGTTACTTGCTTTTTCATCGGGTAATATTCAGTCCTTATTTGGCTATAAAATTATTCCTTTCAAGTTTGTATACGCATCAGTAATTTCATTGTTTTGTGTATTTGGTACAGTCATTCAACTGTATGATTTGAGCAGGAAAAAGCAAATCCGTACTGAGCATCTGTTTCTGCTGCTTTTGTTTTGGATAACACTTATCCTGCTTTCTAACAGAATGGGATTGTTGTTGAGCAGTATTATTACAATTTACTTTTTGTTTGGTATGGTTCGTTCGGTTATAATGAAAGGTGCAGTAGCTGCTATTTTATTTACTGTATTCATAAGCTTGTACAATTGGAATAACACTTTCAGGGAAAAAATTCAGGTAATTACAAACTTGAATTCATCTCAAATGATACAACTTGATGAGAATGCTTCGCTGGACAGAACATGGGACGGTCTCCAATTGCGATGGGCCATTTGGAATTGTGCAGCAGGCGCCATTAAAAAGCATTTTTGGATTGGAACAGGGGTGGGCGATGCACAGCAAACCCTGCAGCAAACCTATGAACAGCGTAAATTTTATTTTGCATCCAAATATAATACGTACAATGCCCATAATCAATTTTTGGAACAATGGCTCATGACAGGCATTGCCGGATTTTTAGCTTTCTTTTTATACCTGGCCATTTCCCTCATTCAAAGTATCAGAAACCGCCGGGTGTTTTATACGCTTTTTCTGGTGGTATTTACAGCCTTTTGCTTTACAGAATCAGTGCTGGAGGTGAGTAAAGGAGTTGTATGGTTTTCATTCTTTAATTCGATATTTGCGTTTTCAGACAGAGGTGAATAACATAACGGATTATTCTTTTTTTTAATTTGCAGCGTCTGAGTGATTGTTTAGAAATAATTTACCTGACGGAAACAGAAAGTTATATTGTTCATGTATGTTGCGGGTTCATTTAATAATCAGAGATTTTAGTACAAAAATTGAAAATGATATTTATTTTAGAATGAGGAGCATTGCTGTGTATTTTGTTTCATGAACAATCAATTTGAACATATTAACGCTTTTTTTGACAAAATATATATTGTTACTATCGCCCGTGCCACAGAGCGGCACGAAAAAATTAAACTGCATTTGCAAGGGCTCGATTATGAGTTTTTATACGGTGTAGACCGAAAAGATCTGATTGAAGAACAATTAATAAAAGACGGTATTTACAGTAAACAGCTGGCGCAAAAGCACCATCTCTGGAATCAGCCCATGCTTTCCGGTCAAATAGCCTGCTCCTGGAGCCATAAAAAAGTATATGAACTGCAGGTGAAGCATCAATACAACAGGGTGTTGATTTTGGAAGATGATGTGATTATACATCAGGTAGGAATTGATTTGTTTCCTGCGATGTTAAAAGAGCTTCCTGATGATTGGGAAATGCTCTATTTTGATTATCACAAACGAATAGATGATGACAACGCAGCTCGTTTGAGAAAAATTATCTACAATGTTCAGCATGTATTTGGACGCAATAACTGGACCCCGCATATGATCAAACATCTGTATGCAAAGCCTTTTTCTACACATCTTAAAAAAGCAGGCTATCATGAATATACCAGCGCTTATGCACTTACATTAACTGCTGCTCAAACATTGCTGAAACTTCAAACACCCATTTCATTTATTGCAGATAATTTATTAGGCTACGCTATTACCAATCAACTGGTAAAAGGATATTTAACAGTGCCACGCCTCTTTGAACAGGAAAGCCAGCAGGAAGGTGGCAATACCTTCTCGTACGTTTCAGATGAAAGTTAAGTTTATTTCTTACTGGTTTAAAATCTGTAAATTCATCGTTTCCTTTAAACTACTTGTATGAAAATTCTTTTTAAATATTTATTACCTTATAAATGGCTTGTATTACTAACCATTTTTCTTGCAGCTGTAAATATCGGCTTCTCATTATTTGACCCCATCATCTTTGGTAAGTTGATCAATCTGGCAAACGAACATCAATCCGTATCTGTATCAGATGTAAAGTATTCATGGGATGATTATCTTTTTATGAAAACATCCTACGTTAACAAGCTCGGAAAGAATGATACACTATACGGAATTGTTTGGCTGCTGCTGGCATCTATTTCAGTAGCCATGATAAGCAGAATAGCCAAAAACTTTCAGGATTATTTTTTAACCTATGTTATTCAGAAGTTTGGTGCTAAGGTTTTTACCGATGGATTAAAACATGCCATGAAACTCCCATATCAGGAGTTTGAAGACCAACGCAGCGGTGAAACACTCAGCATTCTCACAAAAGTGCGTACAGATGTAGAAAAGTTTATCAACTATTGTATAAATGTGTTACTGGGAATTGTGGTAGGTATTGCATTTGTATTTGTTTATGCAGCCGTTTTTATACACTGGAGTATTCCGCTTGCTTATCTGGCCGGTATTGCACTGCTTACGCTTATTACAAATGTTCTGAGTAAAAAAATTAAAACTATTCAGAAAAGAATTGTAGGTGAAACAACAGCATTGGCCGGCAGCACAACAGAATCGCTGCGTAATATTGAATTGGTGAAAAGCCTCGGACTTACTGATCAGGAAGTAGGCCGATTGAATAAAAATACATATAAAATTCTGGGGTTGGAACTTACAAAGGTGAAACGCATCCGAAGCATAAGTTTTTTACAGGGAACTTTTGTAAATACATTAAGACAGGTTATCCTTTTTATACTGATGTGGCTCATCTTTGGACGCATGATGGATGCAGGACAATTAGTAACCATGCAAATCTTTTCATTCTTTGTATTTGGACCTTTACAGGAAATCGGAAATATTTTACTTTCTTACCGTGAAGCTGAAGCATCACTCAACAACTTTAATAACCTGATGCAGAAGTTACCCGAGCCTACACCTGCTAATCCCAAACATTTAGGATCTATAGAAACATTAAAGTTTAGCAGTGTTACATTTAAGCATCATACAGGGGCGCATAATGCCATAACAAAAATTGACTTTGATGTAAAGATGGGTGAAACAGTTGCTTTTGTGGGCCCCAGCGGCAGTGGTAAAACTACATTGATGAAATTACTTGTGGGCTTGTATCGCCCGCAGGAAGGTACCATTCTCTACAACGGCATTGACGAAAACTCCATTGACTTTGAAGACCTGCGTAATCAGATTGGTTTTGTTACTCAGGACACACAACTTTTTAGCGGCACCATTAAAGAAAATTTAATGTTTGTTAATCCGCAGGCAACTGATGATGAATTGACTGATGTACTTAACAAAGCAAGCTGTCAACGCTTACTGGCACGGGCTGAAAATGGATTGGAAACCATGATAGGCGAAGGCGGTTTAAAATTAAGCGGTGGCGAAAAACAACGTTTGTCCATTGCCCGTGCATTACTGCGCAAGCCCAAACTGCTGATTTTTGATGAAGCTACCTCAGCATTGGATTCAATAACTGAAGAAGAGATTACGTCAACGATCCGTGATATATCATCTCACAAAACACAAATCACCATCCTTATTGCACATCGTTTGAGTACAATTATGCATGCAGATAAAATTTATGTGCTGGAAGGTGGCGAAGTGGTAGAAACAGGCACGCATCATGCACTGCTGGATGAAAAAGGACTGTACTATGCTATGTGGAGGCAGCAAATAGGCGAAAGGAGAAAAATAACAGCAACTGCATCGTAACCAATATCACATAAATCCATTATTACTCAGTTATCTTTGTTACAAAGTTTACTATGGCAGCATCACCTAACTATTTCTGGAGTATGTTTAGTATGCACTGCCCCCGGTGCAGAAGAGGAAAATTGTTTAAAGATTACAGTGCCTATAATTTTAAGCACACCTTTGACATGCATGAACAATGCAGCGTATGCAAACAGAAATTTGATATGGAGCCGGGCTTTTGGTACGGCACAGGTTATGTAAGTTATGCACTGGCCATTGCATTTTCTGTAGCCACATTCATTGCATGGTGGGTGCTCATTGGTATTTCAATCAATGATAACCGGGTGTTCTGCTGGCTGGGCATTAATGCACTCTTACTGCTGGTGTTACAGCCATGGTTGATGCGCCTGAGCCGGACGATTTATCTGTATTTTTTTGTGCGTTTTGATAAGGATTACAAATTACATGAACCGCAAAAATTTGATTATTAAGCCTCCTCTTCATCATCCACATCCAGAATACGTTTCAAGATATTTTTTTCCTTTATTTCCATATCACTCAACTCCAGATCAATTGCTTTGGTACTGCGGAAAATTTCAATTAACGAAAAAGTAAGAGAAAGCAACAGACTTAATAAACTGGCGGCAAATATGATTTTTGCTGCATGCTGGTGATTTTCAAAAATCAGATAAATGCAAACAATACAAAGTAAAAAACTAAGCACACCTGTAGCCTGCATATTTCTGATAAGACTGATGCGGGCACGCAAACTTTTAATTTGCCTTTTCAGCAGTTTGTTTTCCTCTTTTGTGTATTCATCATGAAGCTTACGTACTAAACTTGCCAATGCTAAAAAGCGATTGGTATAAGCCAGCATAAGCAACGTAATAGCCGGAAACAGTAAAGCAGGTGTATTGATGGAAAGTTCATTCATAAATTAAATGTACAACGCATTTTAACAATAAAGCCATCACGTTTAAGTGATGGCTTATAGTAAAATGAAAAGGCGTTTTATTGAATTCTTACGGGCATTGTTACCTCAATATCAGTTTCTCCTTTCGTTACAGGATCGCCGGAAGCTTTTTGGCCGGGCTTATGCTTTAATGTAATTTTTATGCTTCCTGTACCGGCTGCACCTGTAAGCCATGCTGAGGAAGTGCCCAGCGGTAAGCCTCTTGAATCATTATTTAAATTGTTTACAGTTAAGTTGCCTGTAGGTTCAAAATATACCTGATGATCATCAGCTTCACTTACAATTTCTCCGGTTTTATCTTCAGCAGGTGTTTTGCTCTCATCTAAAAATTGAAGTATACATTGATATGCAAATGAAGGTATCAGATTTATTTGATCAATAACAGGCGCATTGCCGCCCGGTCCATCTATATCTTTCCATGTAAATGTTTGAGGTGTACCACCACTTACGGGAGTTAAAACTACTTTTACGGTTGTGATGTTTTCTTCTTCATCATCATTTTTATCATCCTTCTTTTTACAACTTGTAATTACTATTCCGCTTAACAGAATTACAGCTAACAGATGCAAATGTTTCAATTTCATAACTTTTTTATTTTTACTTTTTAGTGTTTATGGTTTAAATCAAAAGGAATTTTTAAGCGAAGGGAAATATTACGTCCCATTTCATCGCTGAAATAACGGAACGCATTCATATAATCACGGTAAACAAGGTTTGTAAGATTGGTTACCGCCACAATCACGTTCCAGTTATTATGCTTTACTTTAAATTTTGTACCGGCTTCAAGGTTCAACAGAAAATACGCAGGCGGCGGCATGAGGTAATCTGATTGCTTTACACCTGTACCGGGCACTTCTATATTGCCTGTAACAGGCACCCGGTTTTGCCGCAGCACATATACACTGCTTATGCTGATGTACGTATCATTGAGCTTTTTTAAGTTGCTGAAATTGTATTGCACCTGTGCTTCATACCTGTCTGCCGGCATTTGAATCAGCCATTCACTGGTTCTTTTATTCCATGCTCTTAGTAATGAAGCTTTCACAGCCGTTGTCCAATGCGCATCTGCATTGTATTGTACGTTTACATCATAGCCGTGTAATCTGGCATCCGTTTGCGTGTATCTGAAACCGGGGAATGCACCACGAATGGTTAACTCAGGCGGGAAAGTGGGTTCTAAAAAAATAAAACCGTCAATTTGTTTTACATATGCACCCGCATCAATATCCCATTTGCTGTTATTGAAAATAAGATTGGCTGAGAGATTGTTAGAACGTTCAGGACTTAATCCGGCATTTCCCTTTTCTATTCTTGCAGCTCCATGATGCACACCATTTGCATACAATTCATTTACCTGCGGCGCCCGCCATGCAGTAGACACATTCATCATAAACTTGAGCGCCTGTGTAAATTTGTATACAATGCCGGCATTGGCTGAAAGATTATTGAACGATAAATCACGGTAGGTAAACTGGTTGTTATTATCGTTTGTATTAAAAATTTGTTTGCTGTCAAATCGTACACCAGCTTCAACATCTATTTTTTTGAGTGTGTATTTTTCAATCACAAATAAGCCAATGTTGGTTGATTGATAGTTGGGAATAAATAATCTTCTCACATAATTATTACTTTGATACAAAACAGAACTGCCAATGGTGCCTCTCCATTTGCCGGAATTAAAATGATCCCAAACCACTTCAGCAATACCTGTAGCAATATTCATACTTAACTGCGGCGCATCACTGCTGCTGGCAAAGCGTTTTTGATCGTATTCATCTCTGTTATTGTATTGTCCGCTCACAACTACATTTAACCGGCCAATGGAACCTGTATTTTTCCATGCTTTGAATTTGAGTAGCTGATGCTGCACCTGCTGATAGGGTCTTTCAATAGTGTACGTAAACCCAACATTTTTGATATAATCCGGCGGCTCCTTGCTTTGTATGGCAAACCATAAATCTGTAACATTTCCTATATGTGCACCGCTGAAAATGCCAAGCCTAGTATTAAACTGTGAGTAAAACAATTCCAGGCCTCTGTTCTTTTCCTTTAATGCCGCCGCTACTGAAAAATTAATTTCCTGTAATCCTGAGTTGGCAAGCCAATAGTCAGGTGTTCTGGCATTACCGCCTCTCTTGTACGTTCCCTGCACACGCCAGCTAAAGGCGGGATGTTTGGCACTATTCCCTTCCAGCATAGCAGATGCTACACCCATCCCGTTATTGCTGAAGGCATTGAAATTAAACTCACCACCTGTGCCCGGGTCTGTTCTCAATAACTTGGGTTCTACCAATATAACACCACCAATAGCATCACCACCATAACGCAAAGCCGAAGAGCCTTTGATTACTGAAATACGATTGGCAATAAATGGATCAATTTCCGGCGCATGCTCGCTGCCCCACTGCTGTGCTTCCTGCCGTACACCGTTATTAAGAATTAAAATACGCTGACTGTGTAAGCCATGTATTACAGGTTTATAAATATTCGTTCCAGTTTGCAATACACTTACACCACTGATGCGCTTGATGCTTTCTGCCAGGCTTAACCCTCTTGCAGATTCAAGCATTCGGCCCTTTATTTCGTTAGAAGCTGTGGTACTTGATGCCGATTGATTTCCGGTTACTACCACCTCGCCCAATTGAAATGCTGCGTGACTTACTTCTATATCTGTTTCAACATCTGTTTTTAAGTGAATGTGTTTTTCAACCGGTGTACAACCCGCATGGGTAACCTGTAATGTATATACACCTGCACATAAACCTTTAATGGTAAACTCACCTTTGCTGTTACTTTTTACCGTAAGCTTTAATTCTGTTATCGTAATACTGGCTTCTTCTAAATGCTCTTTTGTTTCAGCATCAGTGATGTGGCCGGATAGGCTAAGGGTACACTGAGCGGATGCAAATTGAACAGCAAACATTAAAACCAGTAATATGGACAGACGTAAAATCATTTGGACTGCAAATTTGCAACAAAGTTTCAAATTTCAAAAAACTATTTTAAAACTCCAAATCCGGTTTTTTAACGGTTTTGGAGTTTTGCTATAGCAGAATGCCTATAGTAAAATATTTTGGGATTTAGTAATTAAGTAAAACGAATCGAAATTAAAACACTTTGATTACCGCACCTTCAGCATTGATTTCACCTGTTGTGTTATACCGTTTTGAAAACGCATGTAATAGACACCTGCGGGCAAGCCATAGGAGTCAAATGTGGTTTGATACGTACCGGCCTGATACTCCCGGTCAATGGGCGTGCGAATAACTCTGCCCAATGCATCCATTATTTGAACTAAGGTATGACCACCTTTTGTTGTAAAACTGATGGTAGTGGTTTCAGTAAATGGATTGGGATAATTTTTTATTAATGTAATACCTGTTTCCCTGTAATCTACATTGGTAGTACCGCTGCAGGCATCGGGCGCTATTACAGGCAATTTCTGAAAGTTTTGCAGCATAATGGTTTGCAGCGTTGTATTATCTACACAAAACCAATCCTGCAGTACAGATGCATAAATACTTCTGAAATCGTATTGCATGGGTACATTATCATTTACTGTAGCGGCAGCAGGTATTGTTGGGTTTACACCCAGGATGCCGGGGTTTACTTTTTTGCCAAATAAAAACAAGGGGGCAGCAGCACCATGATCCGTGCCTACACTGGCATTTGATTTTACCCTGCGTCCAAACTCTGAAAACGTCATACCCATTACTCTGTCTTCAATACCCAAACCAATTAAATCATTTTGAAATGCTCTGATGGCATCACTCAATCGCTGCATGAGTGTGGCATGTGTACCTGTAGTAGTATCTGTATTGGTTTGTATGGAATGTGTATCAAATCCACCAAGACTTACCATGTATACACGAGTTTTTAAGCCGCCCTTTATCAATCTTGCTACAATCTTCAATTGATCTGCCAATGTATTATTAGCAGGATAAGTTCCCTGGGTAGGTACTGTATTGGCCGCAGCAACTATACGGGTTGAGTATTGATTGCTTTGCTGAGCTACTAAACGAACATATTTCAATGCATCACCTGCAGGAGTTGCAGGAGCCGGATCCTGAATGCCATTGATGAGGTTATAAAAATTGGTAGCACTTGTAATACTAATACCCATATTTACACTGGGGCCCTGAAAGGTGAGTGAAGTTGAAGAACCAATCTGAATGCCTAATGGATCAGGCATTTGCGTATTAGGATAACCTGCAGGATAGTTAGGGTATTGATCATTCAGGTACCTGCCGGCCCAGCCATTATTAATTTGTACATTGCTGTCAGAAGCACTCATCCATATATCTGTTGCACGAAAGTGTGAAAAGTTAGGGTTGGGATAACCTACTGAGTGTACCAATCTCACTTTTCCTTCGTTATACATGCTTTGTATTCCTCCCATGGAAGAATGTAAACCTGTAGCAGCAGTACCCGTTAATGTCAATACTCTGTTTTGCGGAATAGCGATATTGCTCCTTGCATTGAAATAGTTGGAATATTGATCCAGCGGTATTACTGTATTTAATCCATCATTACCACCGTTAAGCTGAATAATTACGAGCACACGGTCTGTTTCCACATAAGCATTGAGCATAGCGGCCATAATTGGATTATCGCCCAGTACTTTAAAACTCATGCCATCTACCAATGAGGGAAGGATAGCAGCGGGTATGGTATTTCTTAAAAAATCTTTACGTTTCATAACAGTAGTTTTCAGGATTGATAATGGATGTTATGCCAGTTGATATTCTGCCAGGTTCATAAAATATTTATACAAACCACGCAATCTTGTATTTACAATATTGAAATTAGCTGTAACAGGGCTGGAGATATATGCATTCCAGGCATTTGTCCAGTAATAATCCTGATCCTGACCCGTGAGCAGAAAATCTTTCTTCAATTGATCACGTGATGCCTGCGATAACTCAATTTGAAATATTACCTGCAATACATCAATTATTAATTGATTGGGATCGCTGGGGTTAGGTAATGTTTTGGTAAATTCAACAGCATCAATCCATATTTTTTTACCATTACGTGTATAACCGTTACCAATCATTATATCTGTAAACTGGTTACGTTTAGGTAAGGTATCAGTATTTATCCAGAGCTCATAGTATTGTGGTGTTTGATAATAGGCAGGCCAGCCGGCTACATTGGGTGGATCGCCTAAGTTTTGCCCAGTATTACTTCCAATTCCTAAAATGTAATTCCACATACCATAGGCATCAGCGTATTCAGTTACGGCATTGGGAAAAACAATATTCCATTCTCTGCATACTGCAATGATATGATCCAATGGCGATTTAATTTGTGAACCTTGATTGAGCACATCATAAAAATGTTCACTTTTCAGTAAGGCCGCTAGTGCCGGTTTAATTTCCCAGTTAGAGTTGCGGAAAATTTGAGCCAATGGTTGTATCACATTTATTTCAGTGGCTGCATCAATCTCATAATGTACAAAAAAGCGATAGAGTTTTTTGGCAATGAAAGTGGACACTTCTACTTGTTTGGCAAAAATCATATTGAGTAAATCATCCAGTTCCAAATCGCCTGCTGTTGCTCCTGTTCTTCCCGTTATTGTAAATGTATTGCCTCCCGTTCCATAAAAACTGGAAAAAACTTTGTTGTTGGAATCATGGCGGGAACTTGTAAAGTAAGGAGGGTAGGGAAGTCTGTCGTTATATACACGCCAGCCGGTAAGTACTCTGGCTGCTGCTTTTACATCTGCTTCTGTATAGTTGGGATTGTTTTCTTTACCCAGCGTAAATAATTCCTGTAGTTCACGTGCATAGTTTTCATCCGGGGCTGTAACGGTATTAAACCTTCCGTTAAGGTATATAAGCATGGCTGAGTCAATCGTAATTGCTCTTACCAGGCTTTTAAAATTTCCCAATGCATTTGTGCGGAGCAGATTTACATGATTATAATACATGTTGCCATTACCCACATCCACTGTTTCTGTTGCAAAGTGATTGTGCCAGAATAGCGTCATTTTTTCACGGATGCTTCTGTCGTGGTTGATTTGACAACCTATCCACCACTTTTTGAGCGATGAACGTCTTAATGCCTGAATTGTTCCATCTGTACTTACACTGTTAATCCACGTAGCACCTGCTGCTACATCATTATCAGGAACCAGAGCAGTAGTAGTTGTATATTCTTTTACAGGAGGCGATGGTAATGGATCAATTGGATTAAGCAACTCATCTACTGCCTCATCCATTGTTTTGCCGGCAAAATAATCTACATCAGCTATACGTGCCCCAAACATAGTACGCTTCAACAAATGAATGACTTCATTTCTTGTCCACGCTCCGGTATATGGCTGTAATCCTGTACTTGTTCTGCCCGCAGTTTTTTCTATAACTATGGGTTGGGATTTTCTTTTTGCAGTTAAAAACTCTCTTCTGTCCATAGAGTTCTGGTTTTAGGGTGATGGAAAACAGGAAATAAACCTACAAAATCTATGGCAAATCAACGCAAATACCCTGCCCTTATTTTAAAAATAAAAAGAGACAGCTATTTGCTGTCTCCTTGCTCAATATTTTCACTTATCCGGGTTAAGTAATATTCTCAATAATTCCTGCAATGCCTTGCCCGCCTCCAACGCATGCTGTAACAATACCATACTTCTTGTTCAGTCTTTTCATATCATGCGTAATTTGAATGGTAAGTTTTGCACCGGTACAACCAAGCGGATGACCCAATGCAATAGCACCGCCATTGATGTTAACCATATCAGGATTAAGATTGAGTTCACGCATCACCGCTAATCCCTGCGATGCAAATGCTTCATTTAGTTCAACTAAATCAATATCAGTTAAACGCATGCCGCTTTGCTTTAATACTTTCGGCACCGCTTCAACAGGACCAATACCCATGATGCGTGGATTAACTCCTGCCACAGCACAGTTCACCAAGCGGGCAATGGGTTTTAAATTGAGTTGTTTCACCATGCGCTCACTCATTACAATCACAAAAGCTGCACCATCGCTTGTTTGTGATGAGTTGCCGGCGGTAACAGTGCCATTCATGGCAAAAGCAGGTTTCAGTTTGGATAATGCATCAACATTGGTATCAGCACGCACCCCTTCATCTGTATCTACTACAAAATTTCTTTTTGCTTTTTTCCCTTTCGCATCTAAATACACTTCTTCAACTGTAATAGGAAGAATGCCACTTTTGAAATATCCGTTTTCAATAGCTGCTTTTGCTTTCATATGTGAATTGTAAGCAAATAAATCCTGGTCTTCACGACTTACATTAAAATCCTTTGCAACAGCTTCTGCTGTTAAACCCATGCTCAGGTAATAATCAGGTGCTTCCGTTGCAATGGAATATGCAGGTACTGTTTTCCAGCCCGCTGTGGGCACCATGCTCATGCTTTCCACACCGCCGGCAATAATGCATTCGGCCATACCCATTCTTATTTTGGAAGTAGCAATGGCAATGGTTTCCAAACCACTGGCACAATAACGGTTCACGGTCATGCCTGGCGCATGCTCACCCAAGGCACGAGCAGCAATAATGCGGCCCACCTGCAAACCCTGTTCAGCTTCCGGCACGGCATTGCCAACGATAACATCATCTACAAGCTTAGCATCTAATTGCGGTACAGAGGCCATCAATCCTTTAATTACGTCTATGGCTAAATCATCAGGACGTGTAAAGCGAAAACCTCCACGTTTTGATTTGGCAACGGCGGTGCGGTAACCGGCTACGATATATGCTTCCTGCATTGGTAATAAATTAAAGTTGATAGTTCATAGTTCATGGTTAAAGGCAAGTTGAATTCGCAATGAACTATGAACCATTTGCCAATAACCCGAATAGTTGTTTATGCAACTTTCCTGATTCAAAGTTAAGGAAGCGGCAGATTAGAAACCAAATTGCAGGCGTTAAAAAATTGCAGCGTTATCTTCGCAGCCGTTATGTACCAACTCATCCGTTCTGTTTTGTTTTTGTTTGATGCTGAAAAAGTGCACTACTTCGCTATGAATATGTTGAAGTTGCTGTGCGGTTTGAAATTTGCGAGAAGAATGGTTGCAGCATCGTTCAAACCAAAGGGAAATGCTCAATGCTCAATGTTCAATTTGAACTTTTCAAATCCGGTTGGATTAGCTGCAGGCTTTGATAAAAATGCAAAGTATTTAAGAGAACTGGAAGCGCTGGGTTTTGGTTTTGTTGAAATTGGAACGGTTACACCCAAGTCACAAGCTGGTAATGACAAACCAAGGTTGTTTCGTTTGCCTGCAGATAAAGCTATCATTAACCGTATGGGATTTAATAATGATGGAGTGAAAGCAGTAGCTGAAAGATTGAAAGAATGGAAACAAAAAGCCGATAGCCATAAGTCGGTAGTAATTAGTAATAACTCAGAACTAACTACTAACAACTATCGGCTGATTATTGGAGGAAACATCGGCAAAAATAAAATCACTCCCAATGAAGAGGCGTGGAAAGATTATGAAATCTGTTTTAATGAACTCTATGAATACGTAGATTATTTTGTAGTGAATGTGAGCAGCCCCAATACGCCCGGCCTGCGTGAATTACAGGAGAAGGAAAGCCTTCGAAAAATTTTAACGCATCTGCAAACATTACGTTCGCAAAAAATAAATTACAAACCCATTCTTTTAAAAATTGCACCGGATCTTACCAATGAACAATTGGATGATGTGATTGATTTGTCAACTGAAATTAAGTTGGATGGTTTAGTAGCAACAAACACTACCATCGGCCGTGAAGGACTCACGACTCACGCCTCACACCTTACGGCGATTGGTGCAGGTGGCTTGAGCGGTTTACCCGTTAAACAAAGAAGCACCGAAGTAGTGCATTATATTGCTAAAAAAGTAAACGGTACTATTCCCATCATTGCCAGCGGAGGAATTTTTACCGCTGCTGATGCAAAAGAAAAGCTGAAGGCAGGTGCATCATTGGTACAAGTGTGGACAGGGTTTATTTATGAAGGCCCGGCAATTGCTAAAAAGATTTGTAACAACCTCTAAACTGCATCCATAAGCAATCCTTTACTTTTGCATCTTTAATTCTTAACAACAGCATGGAACATTTATTTACGAGTGAAAGTATCATCAGCTTCTTTGTACTGGTAGTATTGGAGATTGTATTAGGTATTGATAATGTGATTTTTGTTTCGCTTACACTTAATCGCCTTAAAGAAGAGAAAGACAGAAATAAAGCACGTAAGTACTGGATGGTGCTGGGTATTTTGATGCGCAGCTTGCTATTGTTTGGTTTAAGCTGGTTGCTGGCACAAAAGGGAAAAAATTTATTTTCAATTGGTGAGAGAGGTTTTGACCTGGCAAGTTTGGTGATGCTGGCAGGAGGCTTGTTCCTCATCTATAAATCAGTAAAAGAAATTCATAATAAACTGGAAGGTGAAGATCCCAATGAAACCATTAAAGGACAAAAAGGAATTTCTTTTGGCGCTGCTGTTGGCCAGATTATGTTGATTGATGCTGTGTTTTCATTTGACAGTATCATCACCGCCGGTGGTACAGCCAAGCATGTGGAAATTATGATTGCAGCAGTGGTGATTGCAATGATCGTAATGTTCTTATTCAGTCCTGCCATTTCCTCTTTTGTACACAAGCATCCAACCATTAAAATGCTGGCCTTATCTTTTTTGGTGATGATAGGATTGAGTCTGGTAATTGAAGGATGGGACAGTGAAGCAGCGCATCAACTACATTTGAAAAATTACATCTACTTCGGTATGGCCTTTTCCTTTGGTGTGGAAATGCTTAACATGACCATGCGCAGCAAAGAGAAAAGACGGAGAGCCAAGCTGGTAAAACTGAATGAGCCGGTGCTGGAAGAAAAAGATGAAGGGTATAATGATATGGCGAGATAAATGAAATGTAAAAAACCTGGGCATCGCTCAGGTTTTTTTATGAAAACAAAGTAGGACTGTTTCCTCCATGCGGTGTTTTTCCCATATGTTCATAGGCTTTACCCGTTACTTCTCTGCCTCTTGGTGTGCGTTGCAAAAATCCCTCCTGTATTAAAAACGGTTCATATACTTCTTCCAGTGTGCCTGCTTCTTCACCAACAGCAGTTGCAATAGTGGTAATACCAACGGGGCCACCTTTAAATTTATCAATAATGGTTAGAAGAATTTTATTATCCATATCATCCAGTCCGTACTCATCCACATTCAATGCTTTTAATCCGTGTTGTGTTACACCCAAATCAATCACACCATTACCAAGCACCTGTGCAAAATCACGCATGCGGCGTAACAGTCCGTTGGCAATACGTGGTGTAGCACGGCTTCTACCTGCAATTTCTTTTGCAGCATCACTGGTGATTTTTACATTTAATATTCCTGATGCACGCTGCACAATTTTCTGCAACACATCTGCACTGTAATATTCCAATCTTGATTTAATAGCAAAACGTGAAAGCAAAGGTGCAGTTAACAAACCGCTTCTTGTGGTTGCACCAATTAATGTAAAGGGATTGAGATTGATTTGAATGCTTCTTGCATTGGGCCCCGTATCAATCATAATATCAATGCGGTAGTCTTCCATGGCTGCATACAAGTATTCTTCAACAACCGTGCTCAGCCGGTGTATTTCATCAATAAACAATACATCATTGGCTTCCAAACTGGTGAGCAATCCTGCAAGGTCGCCGGGCTTTTCAATCACTGGTCCACTGGTTTCTTTAATGTTTACACCCAATTCATTGGCCACAATTCTCGAAAGTGTTGTTTTGCCCAAGCCGGGCGGGCCGTGAAACAATACATGGTCCAAAGCTTCACCACGCATCTTCGCCGCTTTGATAAATATTTTTAAGTTGTCAATAATTTGCTGCTGACCAGAAAAATCTGCAATGTTCGATGGACGAATATTATTTTCAAATTCCTTATCAGCAGAAGTGAGAAACTCTTTATCACTATTTAAATTTGGATTTGGCATTGTACCGCAAATTAAACATTTTATCTGTCAGTTATTGATGGAGGGAATAACAGCATCATAAACGAAGGCGGAATTAAAACTTATAACTGTATCCAATTCTGAAAACCTGTGTTTCAAAATAATCAGTACTTACAAAACGAAAACCATTACCCCGAATATTTCTTTTTATTCGGAGTGTATTAAACAGGTCTGTACTGTTAATAAACAATTCTCCTTTACCTTTTTGAATTTGTTTTTTTAAACCTGCATCCACTGAAAAGCGGGAAGCAATTCTGCCCTGCGGAATTAAATCAGGTGCCAGGTAAACCGCCGTAAACTGTAATTCTGTTTTACGTGGCAAATGCACAAAACCATTCAGTTTGATGTTGCCCGAAGTGATTGATTCTTCAGGTGCACTGAAAACAGATGGTACAGGATATTGATTCTGCACCGTAAACGCATCAATTACTGACTGATAAACCGTTGCATTGGTGTTGAATGAAAAGGTTCTTGATATTTCTTTTTGAAAAATCAATTCAATTCCTTTGTTGGAGCTGTTGCCTGCATTTTGAAAAACCGTATAAATAAAAGTTTCAGGTGGCACAGTGGTGGCAATACGTGTAATGGTATTGTTTGTACTTCTGTAATACAACGCTGTATAAAAATATCCTTTCTTCAATGTAGTTTTGTATCCCAACTCAATATTATTTGTAAACTGAGGCTGTAATGCAGGATTGCCCACTTTAATAATTTCTGCATCATCATACTTTGGAAATATGCGTATGTCCACTTCATTTGGTCTGTCCACACGGCGGTTGTAAAACAGTGATACTTTATTGTGGTCATCTAACTTATAGGCCAACCTGATGTTTGGGAAAGGCTGCGTGTAATTATATCCATCACTTTCATAGGTGTTATGATTGGGATTTACAAAGTAATCTAAGTTTACATACTCTACACGTAAACCTGCTTCGGCTTCAAAATTTTTACTTTCATATACATAAGTTCCATACACAGCAGGAATAATTTCTCTGTAAGTAGCAGCTCCGCCAGCACCGGTATCCAACGGCGAATTTAATCCGGGCTTAAACTCCATATTGGTAGGGATGTCCCTGTATCGGAATTTGAAACCTGTTTCAAAGCGGCCACGTTTCAAAGGTTTTACGTAATCAAAATTAAAATCTGCCACATGCTCATCAGAAATTAATGCAAAAGAATCAAGCCCTGTAAATGAGGGAAGCGTATTGGTAAAAAAATATTTTTCATCTTCACGGTGAAAAGTGTAGTTAAAACCAACACGGTACAAATGACCCGGCTGTTGAAACCTATGTTCATACTGTGCAGTTGCTGCAACAGTTGTTTTCAACTCATCTTCTAAAAACTGCCAGAGACGCAACTGTTTTGAAAAATCTGTATTTAAAAATGGCTGGTCACCACGGTCAATAATTTTTTCAATTCCATACAAACCTGAAATGGTGAGGGAGTTTTTATTATTGATGTTCCAGTCAACGCCTGTTTTGTTATTGAGAAAATGGGTATTGCGGTTTCGTTTTGTTTGCTGACGGATAATAGTGCCATCGTCATAAAAGCGGTCAACAAATTCGTTCTTGTTTAATGTTTCAGTATACAACCAATCAGATTGCAGAAAGATATTTACTTTTTTCTTTCGGTAGTTTAAAGCGATTGAAGGATTAATCTTTGGTGTACGTTGGTATTGCGTACGGATGCCCGGCAGGTTTTCTTTCTTGATCCACATTGCACCAAGCCCTGTGGCCAAACTAACTTTGCCATTAAATCCCTCCTGTTTTGTTTTTTTATAGATGATGTTGATGATGCCTGCATTGCCGTTGGCATCATATTTTGAAGATGGGTTGTTGATAATTTCAATCCGCTCAATATTGGATGCAGGAAGATTATCCAATCCCGTTTGATTTCCAAAGCCTGTTATTGCTGTTTGTTTGCCATCAATCAACACCGCAACTTTATCACTTCCCCTCAGTTCCACTTTACCTTCCTGGTTTACAGTAATGCCGGGCAGGTTTTTTAATACCTGCAAAACAGAACCACCGCTTTGTGCAATATTATCAGCCACAGCAAAACTTTTCTTGTCCATCTTTTCATTTACTTCCTGAGGCTTACCGCTGATGGTAATTTCTTTTAATGAAACAGTATTTTGTTTCAACTCCAATACTCCCAAATCATAAAACTGATTGAGTGTGCCGATGATTAATTTTTGCTGAAGCGGAATAAATCCTGCACCCGATACCTGCAAAACATAAGTGCCGGGCTTAACATCTGACAATGTAAAACGTCCGTTTTCGCCGGAAATGGTTCCGCTTACAAAGCTGCTGTCTTTATCAGATTTCAAAGTAATGTTGGCAAAGCTGATGGATGTTTTATCTGAAGCATTTTTTAAAAGGCCTGAAACATTAGCAGAATTTGTTTGTGAATATGCTGTAAAAAAAAACAGCAAAACGCTTATATGAATGAAAAAGAATTTTAATACTTGGGTTTGCATAATTTATAGGAGGCAAATTTCTGTTATTTTACTTTTCAATAACTTATTATTTTATAAAAGAGGATGTTTTTAAAATATATTTGTACATACAAATAAAATCACTTTAACTTTGCATTGTGAAAGCAACAGACAGCCGATATTGCAAATGCATTTACTTCTCATCACAAGCAATGTCACGTAAAATTGAAAAGCTGGCATCGCAGGTATGGCGCAAAGTTGACTTATCGCCCAGTCATGCATATTTACTCATGATGGTGATAGAGCAACCGGGTTTGCAGCCAACAGCTATTGTGGAAGAGTTACTACTTACACCCAGTACCATTACGAGATTAATTGAAAAACTGGAAGAAAAAAAACTGGTAGTTCGTACCACTGATGGAAAAAATACTAACGTATATCCCACACCAAAAGCAAAAGAACTTTATCCCAATTTGCAGGAATGTGTAGATGAATTTTACAAAAGCTATTCATCCGTTTTAGGAAAAGAGGAGAGTGCTCAAATGGTGCAGCGTATGAATAAGATTACGGATAAACTGGCAGTATAAATTTTTTTACTCATCATTTGTATATACAAATATTACTAAATCATTCATCAATTTAAAAATCAAAACACATGAAGTATGTTCTCACAGGTGGCGCCGGCCACATCACGAAACCTTTGGCAGAAAAACTCCTTACTGCCGGTCATGAAGTAACGGTAATTGGAAGGGACGCCGCCAAACTGGAATCTCTTACTCATAAAGGTGCAACAGCTGCAGTTGGTTCTGTTGAAGATGTAAATTTTCTAACAAATGTTTTTGCAGGTGCTGATGCTTTGTATTTAATGATACCGCCCAACTTTGCTGTTACTGATTGGCTGGGTTATCAAAAGAAAGTAGCTGATTATTTTGTACAAGCCATTAAAGTCAATCAAATTAAAAAAGTAGTGGTGCTCAGCAGTATAGGTGCACACATGCGTAAAGGCGCAGGACCTGTAGATGGACTTGCCTACCTGGAGCAGCAACTGGAAGCAGCAGGAACGGATAATAAATTCTTACGTCCTTCTTATTTTTATTACAACCTCTTTTCACAAATTCCATTAATCAAAGGCATGGGTATAATGGGTGCCAATATGGGCAGCCCTGATACAAAATTGGTTTTAACGCACACCAGTGAAATTGCAGATGCAGCAGCCGAAGAATTATTGAGCTTGTCATTTACCGGCAGCACGGTACGTTATATTGCCAGTGATGAACGGAGTACTTTTGACATTGCAAATGTGCTGGGTAAAGCAATTGGTAAAGAAAATCTGCAATGGATTCCTTTCAGTGATGAACAAATGAAAGCCGGTTTATTACAGGCAGGCCTTGCTGAAGTATTTGCACAGGGATATACGGAAATGGGCATGGCCTTACGCAGTGGCGAAATGGAAGCTGATTACTGGAGCAACCGTCCTGCAAAAATTGGTACTATCAAACTGGAAGATTTTGCAAAAGAATTTGCAGCAGCATATAATAATTGATTATAAAAAAAGCAGGTTGTAAAAGTGCAGCCTGCTTTTTAACTTACAGCTGATAAAATCTTTAAAACAGTTCAACATGAAAATCGGAATTCTCGGCACAGGAGCAGTAGGACAAACCATCGGCTCCGCACTTATCAGTAAAGGTCACTCTGTTATGCTGGGCAGCAGAACAAAAGACAATGAAAAAGCAGTTACATGGACCGCATCAAACGGAACAAATGCAGGCAACGGAACATTTGCTGATGCTGCCGCTTTTGCTGAACTGATTTTTCTTTGTTTAAACGGAAGCGGAACAGTAGATGCATTAAAAAGTGCAGGAGCTGAAAATTTCAACGATAAGGTAGTGATTGATTTAACTAACCCTCTTGATTTCTCCAATGGGATGCCGCCATCCCTATTGCCGCAATACAGCAACACATGGAGCATGGGTGAAGAAATTCAAAAACAATTACCAACTGCACATGTAGTAAAAGCATTGAATACAGTAACAGCGAATTTAATGGTGGATGCCAACCGGGTAAACAATGGTACTCACAATTTATTTATTTGTGGCAATGATGCTGAGGCAAAAAACAAAGTGAAACATTTGCTTGCAGAAAACTTTAACTGGAAACCTGAATTGATTCTGGACTTGGGTGATATCAAATATGCCCGTATGACAGAAGCTATTGTTCCTTTTTGGGTAGCCGTAATGCAGACAGAAAAAACACCGATGTTTAATTACATGATTGTAACGTAAAATAGTTTTAGTAAGACCGGCTAAATAATAGGATAGTTCAGTTAGCTATTAATTTGAATGTAGCGCATAGGATGTTTGGTAATGTTAAATTGTATTTCAACACAACGTGTCCCGCCTGAGCGGGAGTAGTACATAGCTTCATCAGGGAACCTTCCGATTTCGGGCTGTCATCGAAATCGGGCTCCTTTTTTGGTTACTTTTTTGGAGAGGCAAAAAAGTGACAAAAGAATAGTAGATGTTCCAACTAACAAGACTGATCAATAAAGTAAGTATCACAAATACCTGTTCATCTTCAATATCAAATCCGGGTCCGGACAATTGTTTAAATAAAAATCTTTAGCACTCATTTTACACACACCGGGATAATCACCTTCCTTCAACTCTAAATCAATAATGATCTGAAAATGTAAATGCGGCGGCCAGTTTCCGTTTTCTTTTTCATGGCCAAAATGAGCAATCACTTCACCACGGTTTACATACTTACCGCTTTCCACTTTATGAATATCCTTTAAACTGATGTGCCCGTACAACGTGTAAAATGAATGTGTATCCAGTTGATGACTGAGAATCATCGTAGCACCATAATCACCAAAATGGTTGTTGTAACCCACACTGTGCACCATACCACCCATGAACGCATAAACAGGTGTACCAACAGGTCCCCAGATGTCAACACCCAAATGCAAACGCCGTGGTTCCATAGCGCCGCTCACACCTTCACCAAACTTCAGAGAAACGTTATCGCCAAACAAAGAACTGCGGCTGTACACCGTTCTGTTCTCTGCATAACCACCAATGCCAAACTTTGCATTTGCTGCTTTTAGTTTATCATTTACATAAGCGCTGAATTTTTTGGTATCATCAATAATCTCACCTGTAAGTTCTTCATTGGCTGCCGTAAAATCCATCGCCAGCAGTTGGTCCCTTGCAGGATCGAAGTCTACTACAGGATAAAAATCATGTGCATAGCGGTTTAAAACTGATATAATCGGTTGCGGGTTCATACTTGTGTTTCCTTAACTTAGTCCGTTCGTATTCAGGTAATATTTAACTTTTTCAACTCAAATAACGTAAAAAAATGAAAAAGGTTTCATTGCTTTTTTTCGCTCTGCTCACTGTCATTGTATCTTTTGCTCAAAACAATCCCCTCTGGCTTCGTTATCCATCCATTTCACCTGATGGTAAAGAAATCGTTTTCAGCTTTAAAGGTGATCTGTACAAAGTGAATGCAGAGGGCGGCACCGCCACCCAGCTCACCATGCATGAGGCGCACGACTATCAACCCGTGTGGAGCCGTGATGGCAAAACCATCGCCTTTGCCAGTGACCGTTACGGCAACTTTGATGTGTTCACTATTTCATCAGGCGGCGGTGAAGCAAAACGCATCACCACCAACTCTGCCAATGATTATCCCTTTGACTTTAGTGTAGATAATAACAACATCATCTTCGGCAGCAACAGACATACGGTAAACACCAATGTACGTTTTCCTGCAGGCCGTTTGTTTCTGCAACTCTACACCGTTCCTGCAACAGGCGGCAGAAGTGTTTTATTGTCTGCTACAGGAATGGAACACGCACAATACAACAGCGATGGAAGCATGATTGTGTATCAGGACAGAAAAGGCACTGAAGATGCCTGGCGCAAACATCACACTTCCTCACTCACGAGAGATGTGTGGATCTATGATATCAAAGCCAACAGCTACACCAAATTCAGCAACTATGTGGGAGAAGACCGTGAACCTGTTTTCAGCAGTGACGATCAGTATGTGTATTATCTCTCCGAAAAAAACGGCGCACAGAATATTTACAAAGCACCCATCAAATTAAAAATTGCAGAACAGCAGTTGACCAATTTCAAAAACCATCCCGTGCGTCACCTCACCCGTGCAAAAGACAATACACTCTGCTTTACATGGAATGGTGAGATCTATACATTGAAGAATGATGGCGCTCCCAAAAAAGTAAACATCAACATCATTGGTGAAAGTAAAACCAATGAAGAACGCATTGTACCCGTTACTGCTACCAATGGTGATATTGCTGTTTCGCCCAATGGAAAAGAAGTGGCCATTGTGTTTCGTGGTGAAGTATTTGTAACGAGTGTGGAAGGTGGTATCACCAAACGCATCACCAATACACCGCAGCAGGAACGCATGGTGGAGTTTGGTGCTGATGGTAAAACTTTGTATTACTCCACAGAACGTAACGGGAGCTGGGATATTTATAAAACTTCCATCACACGTAAAGAAGAACCTTATTTCTATGCATCCACAGTGTTAAAAGAAGAAGCAGTAATAGCTACTGACAAAGAGGAATTTCAACCCGATATTTCACCTGATGGTAAAGAATTGGCTTACCTCGAAGATAGGAATGTAGTACGCATCATGAACCTTTCTACCAAAGCCGTGCGTACCATTTTACCCATGGGCAATAATTTTTCATACCGTGATGGCGACCAGTATTTTCAATGGAGTCCCGATAATAAATACATTTCCATCACCAGCAGTAAAGGACGTTATGGTTCAAGAGAAATTGTGATGTATAAAGCAGATGGCTCTGATAAAACAGGAACAGATATTACACGCAGCGGTTTCCAGGATGTCGGACAAATATTTGGCTTTGATGGTAAAGCCATCATTTGGGTTACTGATAAATATGGAAGAAAGTCTTTAGCGTATCAGGGCTCACGTGAGGTGGATATCATGATGGCTTTCTTTGAACAGGATGCCTTTGACCGTTTCCGTTTGAGTAAAGAAGAATATGCATTGCTCAAAGAAACAGAAGACAAAACCAAAAAAGACTCCGCACAAAAAGCAAAAGATTCCATTGCAAAGAAAAACTGGGCGCCCGATTTTGAACGCATTGATGATCGCAAAATCCGTCTCACCACCAACTCCATGAACCTCGGCAGTTTTACATTATCTGCCAATGGAGAAAAACTCTGGTACACGGCCACCAATGAACGCAATACGGATCTGTGGGAAATGAACACCCGCACCAAGGAAACAAAGATCTTAACAAGAGTGGGCAATGGTGCCGGCTTTACACCTTCGGCTGATGGTAAGGCACTCTTCATCATCAGTGAAAATGGTTTGTTGAAGTATGAAACCGAAAGCGGAAAGCAAACACCCATTACCATCCGCAGTGAAATGGTATTGAACACCGCCGGTGAACGTGCTTATATTTTTGAACACGCATGGCGACAGGTGAAAAAGAAATTTTATGTACCAGATTTACATGGTGTGGATTGGGAACTCATGAAAACAACTTATGCCAAATTCCTACCGCACATCAATAACAATTATGATTTCCAGGAACTGCTGAGTGAACTACTGGGCGAACTCAATGCCTCACACACAGGCGGGCGCTATTCACCACAAAACCCCAATGCTGATCAAACAGCATCACTCGGTTTGTTTTATGATGAGTTTGTTGGCGGTGATGGATTGAAGATTACAGAAGTGATCAAAGGTGGTCCGCTGGATATTGCCACCAGCAGAATCAAAGCAGGTATGACCCTTGAAAAAATAGATGGCGAGCCTGTTACGAACGGTGCCGACTGGGCTACACTGCTCAACCGCAAAGCAGGTCGCACGGTATTGCTCACCGTATTTGACCCTGCAAAAAATGAACGCTTTGATGAAAGCACCAAACCCATTACACCCGGTGCGGAACAAACCTTGTTGTACAACCGCTGGGTTACTAAAATGCGGGAGCTCGTTGATAAACTCAGTAACGGGCAGGTGGGTTATGTGCATGTGCAGGGCATGAATGATGGCAGTTACCGCACTGTGTATGAAGAAGTGCTGGGCCGTAATGCTGATAAAAAAGCGCTCATTGTAGATACCCGTTTCAATGGAGGCGGCTGGCTGCATGAAGACCTCAGTAATTTCCTCGCTGGTAAAAACTATATCACCTTTAAACCCTACGGACAAACGGCTGAAGGTGGTGAGCCGCAGGGCAAGTGGTACAAGCCCAGTTGCGTGCTCATGAGTGAAAGTAATTACAGTGATGCACACACGTTTCCGTATGCCTACCGTGCCAAAGGAATTGGTAAGCTCATTGGTATGCCTGTGCCCGGCACCAGTACCTCTGTGTGGTGGGAAACACAAATTGATCCCACGCTGGTATTTGGCATTCCCATGATTGGTAACTACGGTGTAAAAGAACAACGCCTGTTGGAAAATTTTCAACTGGAGCCCGATGTACGGGTGGAGCTGCCTTACAACCTATTCATCAACGGAAGAGATACGCAGATTGAGAAGGCGGTGGAGGAGATGTTGAAGGAGGTTGGGAAGAAGTAGGAAGTGAAAAGTATAAAGTAAAAAGTGAAAAGTGAAAAAGCGATGGTTGAAAGACTGTCGCTTTTTTTTGTTGAAGTATTTTTTTGGGGGCTGTGGGCTGATGTGCTTGTGGCAGCGGTTATCCGGCTGTTCGCTACAAGTCCTCGTTCCGCTTCGCTGCACTGTGGGCTTTTCGCTATCATCCGGCAGCCATTAAACTAATAAATGAATTAATTATTTTTTCATTTATCATCTCCTTATTACTTTTAAGTATATGATCAGAATAATACACCTTTCGGATTTTCATCTTGAAAAAGAAGAGCCATCTCTTGAAAAAGCAAATATCATTCAAGCATTAGTTAATGACTTAAAAAATCAAACGACGACCAACTCCATTCTTGTTTTCACTGGAGATTTAATTGATAAAGGAGGCGCTAACTTTTCTAATCAAGAGCAAGCTTTCAATAGTTTTGAAAAAGAATTTATCGAAGTAATTACAGATAACATACCTATTCTGAAAGGCCGTTTCTTTATCACTCCAGGGAATCATGATGTTTTTAGGGGGAAAATTGATATTTATTCTGAGGCAGGTCTAAAAGGAACACTAAATAACTCAAGTTCAGTTTCTACATTCATTAAAGATAACCGGCTGTCTTCTAGACATTTTGATCGATTGCAAAATTATAAGGATTGGGAACAAAATTTTTATAAAAAAAGCAGTTACGTAAGCTTGTCAAATTTTGATAACACATTCAGCGTAGAAATAGATAAGTATAAAGTAGGTATATCTTGTCTAAATTCTTCCTGGCTTTGTAAGGATGACAACGATAAAGAATCTTTAATATTAGGTAAAGAACAAATTGAAAGCTCCTTAAGTCAAATTAAAGACTGTCAAATTAAAATTGCACTTCTACATCACCCGTTAGAATTTATTACTGAATTTGACAGAGAAGATTGTAAGGCAGTTCTTTTTAAGTACTACAATATTCTTTTTACCGGTCATGTTCATGAACTGGGGTCATCATATACTCAAGATTTATATGGTGATATTTTTATTTCAATTGCTAACTCAACAATCGCAGATTCTCCAAAAGAAAGAAAATTTGCAAATGGATATACAATAATAGACTTGTATCCCAACGAAAAAATCATTGCACATTATAGGAAATATATTGAACAGCATAATGTATTTGTATCTAACACAGATATTGGGTCAGATATTGGAAGTAAGGAATTCCAAATTCTAAAAGATGCAAGCTTAGAACAATTTAGACGGAATAAAACCTTAATAGAAGGATTAGAGAGTAGGTATGTCGACAAACTAAACGAGGATATAATTATGGCAACTAGCCAAACAAATGCTAATTGCTCGATAGATGCGCTATTCGTTGAACCTACTATCCTAAATTATCCACAACGCTCTTTGGATGAAGCTGAAACTATACAATATAATCTTGAAAGTATCTTAAACTCTCCGAGTAATTTTCTTATTTATGGATTAAAAGAAAGCGGTAAAACTATTTTGTTAGATAAGTTATTTTTAGAATCAATAAAGAAATTTAATCAATTTGATCGAATTCCAGTTTTGCTAAAGTTTAGCGAAATAAAAAAAGGAAATTTATTGAAAATTTTAAGAGAGTATCTATCTATATCTAGCAACGAAATCCATGATTTTTTGAGTGAAAACAAACTTATAATCTTTATTGATGACATGCTTTTCAATGGGAAAGGAATAGCTCAACATGAAATATTAGGAGCCTTCCTCTCAGTTTATGAAAATGTAAAAGTTGTTGCTTGCTCAGATCAAATTTTGGAAAACATTATCCCGACAGACTATCTTGAGTAAAATAAAATTTACAAGTTTGATATAGCATTTATACAAAACTTTAATAGCTCAGAAATTAAGCAGTTAGTATCAAAATGGTTTGCAGGAAGGGAAATCGATATGCAGGAAAATATGCAACGATTGATTAAAAGTTTTGTAGAGTTCGGCTTACCAAAGACACCATTATCAGTTACACTTTTTCTATGGATTTTCGAACGTCAGGAAAAACGCCCAATAAACAATTCAGTTCTAGTAGAAATGTTTGTTGAAAATTTACTTGAAAAAACTAAAATCGAAAATATTTATGCTGAAACATTTGACTTTAAAAACAAACAACGACTACTTTCCTTTATCGCAAAATTTATGAGAGATTCAGGTGATCCTGACCTCAGCTATTCAGTGGATTATGTTGATCTGTTAAATTACGTTAGGGATTATTTAAAGATTAGGTTTACTGGACAACCTCAAAAAGTATTAGATGACTTTATAAAAAGAGGGGTACTAACTTTTGAAGATGAAAACCTTGTTAGGTTCAAAGCGGCTTTTTTCTTCCACTATTTTCTTGCCTTGCATTTTGACTTTGATGCAGGATTTAAGAAACATGTTTTCAGTGATGACAACTATTTAAACTATACGGAGGAAATAAATTATTATACTGGATTACGTAGGGATGATATAGAAATACTAAAATTTACCCAAGAAAAGTTGGATAAAGTATTTGGAGTTTTTAATTTGGATATTCAGAAAAATTTTGAAAAAGTAGATGATGTCTTGGAGCCTAAAGGAACGGGACCTTCATTGACATATGAAATAGGCGATGTAAAACAGGAAGACAAGTTAAATGAAGAAGAATTAGATAAAATTTATGATGACACTTTAACAAGCATTCCGGTGCAAAGAGAAATTCCTAAAAAAGATATTTCTAATAATAAAAAGGGAATTGACAGTGTTTTGAAACTGGCGGCAAATGTCCTTAAAAATTCAGAAGATATAGATGACTTTAATTCAAAGCAGGCAGCGTATGACAAAATTATATTGAGTTCAATCTCTTTTCTAATGCAATATAGAGATGCACTGATAAGGTATTTTGTAAAGTATAAAAAGAAACCTGAAGTATTACCAAAAAATATTGATTTTCATTTGTTTATTCAGGTAATGCCACTATTTCATCAAATTGTTATTTATGAATGGATGGGAAGTCAAAAACTACGACCGGTAATTTTAGAGAGAATCAATAATGACAAACAGACTCTTAATATTTCTGAGTTTGAAAAGGCATTATCTATTTTTATTTATAGCGATATTAAAGGTGCAAATTATCCTGAAATAGTACGAGACTTTGTAAAGTCAACTAGCTTCACATATCTAAAAGATCTTTCTTTTTTAAAAGTGCTATCCTATTTTCATTTAAGAAATAACTCGAAGGAATTGGATGAAATGTATTTGAAGACTCTTTCAGAAATAAGAGAGGATTTAGGCAGGCTGCAAAAAAATAGAAAAGACCAATTCAAAAAGCAGTTGATGGAACAAAAGAAAAAAGAGAGGTAATATTACCCCCTATTGGCGCAAGTGCCCCAGATTGCGCAAGTATGTAGAGGCCTGGCGCAAGAATGAGGCGTAAGCAACGTATGTTGGCTTCTACGCTGTTGTTGCTCGCCTGACCTATCAACAAATAAACGAGATTTCATTTCCCGGTTATTCTCTCGTCCTCCGGGAGGACAGCATTTTTTAACTTAATGGTAAATATGCTGTTCGTTGGTGGCAGGTATATCGTAACACCCCGGGCATTGTAAGTTTCAATTTGTTGTTGACATTTGCTTTTCACCCCAGGTTCTCATTTGATTAATGAATGGAATTAATTCTTTTCCTGTATCGGTAAGTGAGTATTCAACCTTCGGTGGAACTTCTAAATAAACTTTTCTTATAATCAGTTCATCGGCTTCCAATTCTTTGAGTGTTTGCGTCAGCATTTTTGGTGTGATACCTACCACTGCTCTTTTTAATTCCCCATATCTTAAAAAACCATCTCGCAGCATCCATAAAATCCGGCCCTTATACTTTCCACCTATTCGCTGGAACGCATAATCAACTGCACAATCTGCCTTTTTACTTTTATTCTTCATTTATTTCAAAATTTAAACTATTGATAATCAACAATACTATCGTTTTGGTATGTAGGCTACTTTATTGTATGTACTTGCTGTAAAGGTAATAAGCAGTTTTATTTGTATGAAATTTTAAATACAATAAATCAAAAGAATCAATGAATGTATTCATTAAAAAAGTGCTGCACTTTCCAATAACAAAAATTATTATCGGAATTGTTGTTCCTTTTTCGCTCTTTGTAGTAATTCAAAACTTTGTTTTAAAACCAATTTTTTTCAGCATTATTCAGGATAAAAGTATTGCTGTTCCAATTATTCATTTTATTTCCTTTCTGGTGTTACTGGCTGCGTATTACTTTTTATTTCGTTTTTATGATAAAAGAGAAATAACAGAGCTGTCCACAAAATTCTTTTTTAAAGAAATGTTTGGAGGATTTCTCTTTGGTTTTTTTGCCATTTCGTTGGTTATTTTCATTTTATACATATTAGGGTATTATCAGGCGTTTAGTATTTCAACAACGCACTACCCAATAAAATTTTTTACGTTTTTACTGTTTGCGGCCATAGTTGAAGACCTGTTTCATAGAGGGTTAATCGTTCGTATCTGTGAACATTGGTTAGGAACGCATCTAACCCTTGTCATTGCAATGTTAGTGGAGCTTCAACAACACTTCTTCAATCCGAATTTCAACCTGTTTAGTCATTTTCTTACGTTGGTTTGGGGCTTTACAATGGCAATGATGTTTATTTATACAAAAAGAATATGGCTGCCTTTTTTCTTCCATTTAGGTTGGAATTTTTCACAGCCTTTTTATGGCTCCAATCTTTCGGGGCTAAATGATATGGGCAGTATCATTCAATCAACATTCACCGGCCCTGAGCTGTTAACAGGTGGTGCAGTTGGAATTGAAGATTCCATTTTAACAGTTACTTTTTTATTGCTTATTGGAATCGTGTTTTATTATCGGGCCAGAAAAGAAGGCAAAATTGTAAGAGGCAAATTGTTTACAAGATGAATTTGAAAGATGCTTTTTTCAGTCTTGACAACTATTTCTCACCAACGATTATAGACGAAGTAAATGATCAATATAGTAAAGTTCCCTCCAACTGTTCCATGTATGGATACTGCTGTGGATAGAATGAGGCGTAAGCAAAGAAATTAGCTTCCGGCATCGGATCATTCAAAATCCATTTCCCACTGCTTTTTAAAATCGTTAAACATCAAAACTGGCTCAACAATTGCATAAATGCCTTGTTATAAAAAATAACACATCAAATCATATCTTAAACCGTGAAAACCATGCGTACAATTACCAACCGCAGTAACGGAACAATCAAGACCTTATTCTTCTTTGGCATTTCATGCATAATGTTATCAGCCTGTTCTAAAAAATCAGGCTCTTCAACAACTACAGCTCCGGAACCGCCTACCTTAACCGGCACACCTGAACTTACTACTACCACGGTTCTCAGCAATCAGGGCATTATCTGGGGTTTTGATGTATTACCCAATGGTAACCTGCTGTACTCTCAAAAAACAGGAACAATGCAATTGTACGATACCACAGCACGCAGCAACACAACGCTCACCGGGCTGCCTTCTAATATTTCAAGTGCAGGTCAGGGTGGTTTACTGGATGTAGCCGCAGCACCCGACTTTGCTACCACCGGCCGGGTGTATGTTACGTACAGCATTACAGGCGGCTTTTTGGTGCTGGCACGTTTTACCTTACAAGGCACGGCCGCTTCCAACTGGCAGGTGCTGGCCACAACAGAATCTGCTTCTACATGGAATGGACATTACGGAAGCCGTATTGCGTTTGGATCGGATGGCAAATTGTACTGGAGTGTGGGAGAAGGCGGCGGTGGTTCATTAGGTGGTGCATCCAGTCCACACCAAAACGGCCAGCGACTCAATACACTCTGGGGTAAAATTCATCGTATGAATCTTGATGGAACGGTACCAGCAGATAATCCTCTTCTTCCCAGACAATCCACACGTTCTACCATCTACAGTTATGGTATCCGCAATCCACAGGGATTGGCGTTTGAACCGGGCAGTGGCCGTTTGTTTGAGCATGAGCACGGACCCAGCGGCGGCTGTGAACTCAACCGCATTGAAGCAGGTAATAACTACGGATGGCCCTTGTACAGCAATGGGATTAACTACAATGGTACTACTATCAGTAACGGGCATAATGCTGCGGGTATTACCGCACCACTCAAAACATGGACACCGGCAATGGCACCCTCGGGGTTAACGTTTATCAATCACCCGTCGTTTAGAGACTGGAACGGCAATTTGCTGATGGGAAGCCTTGGCCGCCGTCATTTACTCATGATCAAAATGACCAATGGTGTACCGGGTGAAGAAACTGTTTTGCTCAACAATACAGGTCGTATCCGCAATGTAAAGATGGGTGCCGCCGGACGTGTTTATGTGAGCGTGGAAGATGGACGATTGCTGATGCTCACGGCAAAGTAAAAACGAAAGGCATGGGTTATTTAGTTTGTGGTTGGTATGCTGTACCAACCATTTTTGTTTTCATAGAACTGTTACAATAGGTAACGAAACTTTATGCTTTGATTATTTTCTACGCATTATTTTCTTCCGACTCAAATGGGGGATCTATTTCATCATCTGTCCAAAATATTTAACTTGTAATCAAACCCGCCATCATGACCAACCTCAAATTACTCCTGAACCTTGGTTTTATTAAGGAACTCATTCTTTCTTTTGTTCCTACATTCTTTGCCTATGTAGGTTTTATTGAGCAGATTTTTTTTACTGTTGAAGCAGTAGGTGTGAGCATTTTAATCTTTTTTATTCTTTTTATCATCCTTGTTGTAATTAAGATAAAAGAATACCAAAGCAGTGTTTCAAAAGCTTTGGCTAACGGGTATTATAAAAATTTTATGGAGAAGTTAACCGGCTTGCTGGCATCACGTGGCAACAATGAAATTACTTTTTACCTGCACAACGAAACTAAAACATTTACACCACAGCAGATTTCTGTTGAAGTGTATTTAGCCAATTCATACAGTGAACTCCTTGCCAAAGATGCTGCTGCCAAAAAAGAAGCACAGATTGTATACATTGACCGTGATGCCTACAACTATCCCTTTTATGTATGGGCTTCTGTTACCAATGACCGGTTGATGATTTATGATACGCCCCGCACTTTACTGGCCTTGAAAGATTATGTAGATCCCACGCTTGAAACCGAAGCAGAGCTGGATAAAGAAACCAAACCGTTTTACAAAGCGTTCAACAGGGAAATCAAAAAATGCTGGACCCGACTGGATAAACGGGGAATCTCTATAGCACTTCATGAATAAAGCATGCGGCAACTCATTGTTTGCAAACAGTGTGCAATTAAATATCTTAAATCGAAATGAGCGACAGCGTTTACCGTTATGCGAATGCACTTATTCCACTTCTCTCACTAATTCCTCCAGCCATTCCCTCAACACTTTATTTTTTTGCAGCAAAAAATGATAAGCTGTTTCGCTGCCTTTTGCTTTTAACAGAAATAATTCTTTTAATGATTTTTTAAGGGCCGGGTTTTGTTGCAGTGCTTTTTTATGCTGCAGGAGCAGTAATGCCCAATTCTGTAACGTGAACTCCAGCATCGGGTCATCAGCAGTATTTAATTTTACTATGGCTGCCAGTTCTTTTGCTTTATCTTTTTCAAATTTGCTTCTGTTGTTTTTGAACTTCTTTTGAAGTATGAAAGCATAAGCTAAACTCAAATCATTGGCATCAAACCGCACACTCTTTTTTTGAAGGAGTAATTCCATTTTTGTTCTGGCTAATTGCTTTAATACTGCAGCGGGGCTTCGATAAGCTTTGATGGTTTTTATTTTTTCTGCTTCGGCATTTGCTAATTGCAATTGTTTTTTTTCCATGGCACGAAAACCGGCATGATAATACACCCAGAACGCACCGGACTTGATACCGTCACTGTTCTTGCCACCAATCTGGTAAGGGTCTACCGTAAAACGTTTTAGTTTGTACACCTGTGCATGTACCTCCAGTATCTGCTGAAAAATGTATTGTGATTCGCCACCACGGTAAGCAGGGAAAATATTAAGACCAATCCGTCCGCTGTCAAACAACAACCAGCAACCGGCATATGCCACGGGCAAACCATTCTTAAAAACAGTATAACCCATATAACTGTCAATGGGATGACGACGCTCCGGAATCATTTCCATCAATGCAATGCTCAATCCTCTTGGTAATTGATAATAAGAAACAAATCTTGCATCTGTAAAACTGATGGGGTCTATCTCCCGGAGATGACGCACTAAGATCATCCGGCTGCAGGCAAGAACATCAGCAGCTTCTGCATCATTTAATTTGACTTTTACGGCTTTGGTAGCAGGTGAAAGTTTTGTTGGCTTGCGTAACAACTCTTTATGAAAATAAGGTTGTATCAATGATGCAGGTAAACCAATAGGCGTGGTGATTTGAATTTCAGTATTCGCACCCAAGGCCGTCCATAGTTCATCTTTCACTTCAGGTCTGGTGTTATTGTTATCAAACAAAGCAAGCAATCCATCCAAAATAGTTTCGCCGGCCGCTAAGTTCCGTTCTATCCATTCCTGCCAGGTAAAATAAGAGTCCTGTAAAATTTCTGATTCCAGTTTGGTCATCATAGCACAAACAATGGATTGCAGTTGTGCTTCGGGTGCTTCAAAGGAATCTATACGGATGCTATCAGGATATTGCTTACGCAGCCATTTGGTGATTTCAAAACCAAAAGCAGCACAGAGCTTTGTACCGGTGATGCCGGTGTTGTACAAACGGTATTGAATCGTTTCGTTTAATTGAATGTATAGTTGCAGCTCCTCCAGTTTTTGTTGCGCCAGTGTGTAAACTTGTTTGTTATCAGCATAGGCAATAAGAAACAGCAAGGTATCATGGTATAATTGAAGAGCTATTTTGCTTTTCAGGTTCTGTACATCAATAACATTAAGCAAATGAAGTTTACGGGCAGTTTCTTTTTGGCCAAAGGAGCGGCGTAAAGAAAACAGTTGTTGTACCGTTGCTGCAGTTTGATTCATGTGCCGGTGTAGTTGCTTCAGAAGTAAGATACTTTATTTTTTTACTGATGCTGCAGGGATGATCAAAATGTTTTGAGATTTATGATTCGTTTACAGGAATAAAATCTTTCTCCTTATCTTTCTTTAATAATTCTTTCACCATGCGTTCATCTGCTTTCACCTGTCTGCTCCTGCTGCTGGCAGGCGTTGTATTTTCACAGCAAACTACCTGGATTACCAATGTTACCATCGTTAATACCAAGGATGGTAAACTGCAACCTGCTCAAACCGTTGTGGTGCAGGGCGAAAAAATTATACAGGTAACTAAGTACAATATAAAAGCTAAACTGCCGGATAGTGTAAAAGTGGTGGATGGCACGGGTAAGTTCATTATGCCCGGTATGGTGGATGGGCATATTCATTTTTTCCAGAGTGGTGGTTTGTACACCCGGCCCGATGGTTTGAATTTGGGAAAGGTATATGCATATGAAAAAGATCAGCAGTGGATCAAAGACAATCACAATGATTTGATGCGTCGCTATCTGGCCTGCGGCATTACTACTGTTGCTGATGTGGGCGGTCCCATGAGTAACTATGATGTACGTAAAAAGAATAGCGAAAACAGTAACAGTCCGCTGGCATGGGTTACCGGCCCACTCATCTCAACGTATCAACCGCCCAATCTTGATAAGAAAGATCCGCCCATCATTAAAGTAAACAATGAAGAAGAAGCAAGAGAATTGGTGCGTAAACAAATTCCGTTTAAGCCCGACTTTATTAAGATATGGTATATCGTTAATGCCGGACAAAAAGCGGAGGCAACACTACCCATTGTAAAAGCTACCATTGACGAAAGTCATAAGAACGGATTAAAAGTATGTGTGCATGCAACCGAGTATGAAACAGCAAAGCTGGCCGTAGGCGCAGGTGCTGATATTCTGGTGCATAGTGTGGACGATCAAATACTGGATGATGCGTTTTTACAAGTGATGAAGCAGAAAAATATTACCTATATACCCACAGCTATTGTGGCAAAGAAATACCGTGAAGTGTTTACACAGCAACATGATATTACAACGCATGATTTAACGTATGCCCATCCCTTTATACTCAACCAGCTTCATGATTTAAAACATTTGAAAGTAAAAGATATTGGTTTTGATTATAAGGGTTATGCCAGGTCTGTAAAGCTTTATGATAAAACGGATACGATCATTTGGCAAAACATAAAGCGGGTGAGTGATTCAGGCATTAACATTGTTGCCGGTACCGACGCAGGGAATATCGGCACCATGCATGCTTCCAGTTTGTACACAGAATTAATGGTGATGCGTGCAAGTGGCATGAGCAATGCACAGGTATTGCGCTCCTGTACCTATAATGCAGCAGTGGGTTTTGGTAAACAAGCTGAAACAGGAACCATAGCGCCCAACAAACTGGCGAATTTTTTATTGCTGAGTAAAAATCCGTTCGACAGTCTGGCTTACATCAATGAATTTGAATATGTAATCAACCGTGGTAAGTGGATGAAGAAAGATACCATTCTGCCGGTAACACCTCAGTTGCTGGTAGATCAACAGCTGGCAGCATACAATGCAAGGGATATTGATGCGTTCTTAATTCCTTACAGTGATAGTGTGGAGCTCTATGAATATCCGGGAAAGTTGATGGGTAAGGGCAAAGAAGAAATGCGGAAAAGTTATGCAGGTATGTTTAAGCAGGTGACACAGTTGCATTGTGAGCTGGTAAACCGTATTGTTCAGGGTAATGTGATCATTGACCATGAAAGTGTGAGCGGCTTTGGTCCCAAACCACTAAGGGCTATTGCTATTTACACCATCACAAAAGGAAAAATTCAGAAGGTGGAGTTTATACAGTAAAAGGAGCGGAGTGTGATCGCTGTACTAATGGATTTGTTGATTGAACTTATTGGTGCAATAATAGAGAAGCATTGAACAGTTTTGCTGGCAAGCAGGAGTTCCCTTTATTTTGCAGCCTAATTATATACCATGAAACAAATCTGTTGGACCGTTTTAATGATCTCTGCCCTTGTAACTACCGCAACCGCACAGCAAAAGAAAAACACAGGTAAGCCGGTACGTTTTTTATTAGGTGGCGCATTAGAATTAGGAGGTGATAAAGTAGCCGAAGTTTTTTTCACCGATGGCAGTACACAAAACATAAAAGCAGGACAGGGTGGAACGGTTTATGCAGGTGCTCAGTTCCGGCTCAATCAAAAAGAAACCTTCTTTCTGCGCAGTAGTGTGGGTATTAAATATGTAACTACGAAAGCTGATAATGCACACATCCGCCTCACCCGTATTCCCCTGCAACTGACTGCCAATTATATATCACCTGATAAAATTCGGGTGGCTGCCGGGTTGGTAACGCACCAGGCCATCCGTTTAAACTTTGATGGTTTGGGAGAGAATGCTAAACTTACTTCATCTCCCGGTGTAATAGTTGAAGCCGGTTATGGTC
>ERZ1066139.36-NODE-36-length-60339-cov-25.855617_pt1 | contig 60339 bp, 52 predicted proteins | sample MGYA00382786_ERZ1066139 | MGnify/ENA primary metagenome ERZ1066139 (study PRJEB33369, sample SAMEA5778369) | biofilm metagenome | biome: Industrial cooling water; feature: Water cooling tower basin; material: Biofilm | place: United Arab Emirates | collected...
GACTTTTTGCGTTTACGCAGGGTCTGGCCGCAGGATGAGGGGCACTGCCTGGGCTTGCATTACATAGGTAGCAAAGGCTGGTGTTGCTAATCATATGATTGAAGGCAACGATTATTCTCCGTTGGTTAGTGACTAAAGAGGGGAACCAGGTTACAGATTGGTCTTCTCAGGGTAGGTTAGCGGGGGAATTGAATTAATAAAGAAAAGGTTATGGACTTAAGCCTCTTATTGCAGGTTACTGGGTGGGGATGTGGATTGCTTTTTGTGGATTGCTTTTTCAGCTTAAATCCAGGCGATGTGGCTAAGTTGTGAACGGGGGGATGGTTGGGCTGAGCATGAGGGCGATCGCCTGCGTTGTGGGTATTGGCTCGAAGGATCTGTGATCGTTCTGGAAAACTAATGGTTGTATTTGTAATCAAACCTGCAAAGTGATGTTGGGCAAGGTTTGTAGTGCGATGCTGCTGATGCAAAAAGTGGCTGTGTTTGGTAATGCGGGCGGGGGAAAATCAACTCTTAGCTTCCGCTTGGCAGAGTTAACGGGTTTGCCATTGTATGTGCTGGACAAAATGCAATACTTGGCAGGGGGAATTCGGGTGGTGCCGGAAGTGTATCAGCGATCGCATCAGCAGGTGATCGAATCGGAGCGGTGGATTGTTGATGGTTTTGGTGACATGGAGACGCTATGGAAGCGGTTAGCAGCGGCTGATACGTTGGTTTATATCGATTTACCGATCGCGCTGCATTGCTGGTGGGTGACGAAACGGTTGCTGACGGGGTATGTGCGCCCGCCGGCGGGGTGGCCTGATAAGAGTCCGATTTGGAAAAGTTCGATGCAAAGCTATCGGGCCTTGTGGTTGTGTCATCGGTATCTAACCCCACGCTATCGGGATTATGTGCAGCAGGCTCAAGGTACTAAAACTGTGTATCACCTACGATCACCAGCGCAGATGGCTGAATTTCTGGCAGCGATCGCGAAGGCCGCTAACAACTCAGCGAACTGAGCGGCTGATGAACAAGCCTGGATGCAACCCAGGGTTGCTCTTGACAGGGTAGGATGATGAGACTATCAAGAGTGACAGGTATGCCAGAACAGTTATCGGGTAGTCGCAGTGCCGCCAAACGGCTTAAGGAGACCGACCCAGAAGCCTATGCTCGATTGAAGGCTGAAGCGGCAGCGCCGTATCGCGGGTTGCGTAAGTTTATCTATGTGGCGTTTGGGGCTTCTGGGTTTATTGGCGGGTTTATCTTTTTGACTCAACTGATTGCGGGGCAAAATGTGGCGGAGGTGTTGCCTAATTTTGCTGTCCAAGTCGGTGTTGTGGCATTGATGGTGTGGTTGTTTCGCCTGGAAAGTAAAGCCGAGCGTAAACCCTAGGCTTTTCTCCCCATATTAAGCATTTTCTGGCGGGGTTATCAGGCATAATGGGTAGGTTTGTGCAATTGGCTCGAAACCCGTTGTATTGCTCTTGATACAATCATTGCGCCAGTCAAATTCCGTTGTACATCGTTGTATTTATCTGATTTGAACCCACCAGAAGCCATGCGAACTCATTACTGCGGCCACCTCCGTGCCAGTCATCTTGGCGAAACTGTTACTTTGTGCGGCTGGGTTGATCGCCGTCGCGATCATGGCGGTGTGATTTTTGTTGATTTGCGCGATCGCACCGGTATTGTGCAGATTGTGAGTGATCCCGAACGGACTCCTGGTTCCTATACTCAAGCAGAAGGTTTACGCAACGAGTATGTGGTCAAAATCACCGGGCGAGTCAGTCAGCGCCCAGACGCATCCCTCAACCCCAAACTGGGCACTGGTGAAGTCGAAATTTATGCTGATCAAGTGGAAGTCTTGAACGCCGTGCGGAAGCAACTGCCGTTTCAGGTTTCTAGTGCGGAGTCTGAATCTGTACGCGAGGATTTACGCCTGAAATATCGATATTTGGATTTGCGCCGGGAGCGGCTGAGCCGGAATCTGCAACTGCGGTTTGAAGTGATCAAAACGTTGCGGCGTTACCTGGAAGATGAGCAGCATTTTTTAGAGGTCGAAACGCCGATTTTGACGCGATCGACACCGGAGGGGGCACGGGATTATTTGGTTCCATCACGGGTCAACCCAGGAGAGTGGTTTGCCTTGCCCCAATCCCCTCAGTTGTTTAAACAATTGCTGATGGTGGCGGGGTGCGATCGCTACTATCAAGTTGCCCACTGTTTCCGCGACGAAGACCTCCGCGCCGATCGCCAACCCGAATTTACCCAACTCGACATGGAAATGAGCTTCATGAGCCAGGACGAAATTCTGGCCCTCAACGAAGCAATGGTGTGTCATCTCATCAAAACCATTAAAGGGATCGACCTCCCGCGCCCCTTTCCGCGCCTCACCTACGCCGACGCGATGAACCGCTACGGGTCAGACAAACCCGATACCCGGTATGGCCTGGAACTCGTCGATGTTTCTGATGTGGTCAAAGATTGTGGCTTCAAAGTCTTCACCGAAGCCGTCAAAAAAGGCGGCATCGTCAAAATTTTGCCCATTCCTGGCGGCAACGACCTGATTTCTAACGTGCGAATCAAACCGGGCGGCGACTTATTCAAAGAAGCGGAACTCTGCGGCGCGCGGGGCTTGGCCTATATCCGAGTGCGGGACGGCGAGATCGACACCATTGGAGCCATCAAAGACAACCTGACAGACGACCAAAAGCAAACTATTCTCCAACGCACCGCCGCCGCACCGGGCATGTTGCTCCTGTTTGGGGCGGGGGATGCGGCCACCGTCAACAAAACCCTCGATCGCCTGCGTCAAGTTGTCGCCAAAGAAATGCAACTCATTCCGGCAGATCAACTGAATCTGTTGTGGATTACCGACTTTCCGATGTTTGAGTGGAATGCGGACGAAAAACGCTTAGAAGCGCTCCACCATCCGTTTACCGCTCCCTTCCCAGAGGATATTGCCGATCTAAAAACAGCCCGTGCCCAAGCCTATGACTTAGTGTTCAACGGGTTTGAAGTGGGCGGGGGTAGTTTGCGAATCTACCAACCCGAAGTGCAACAACAGGTCTTTGAAACCATTGGGCTAACCCCGGAAGAAGCCCAGTCCAAGTTTGGGTTTTTGCTCGAAGCATTTGAATACGGCGCACCGCCCCACGGTGGGATTGCTTACGGTATCGATCGCCTGGTGATGTTGTTAGCGGGGGAAGATTCCATTCGGGATGTCATCAGTTTTCCAAAGACCCAACAAGCCCGCTGTTTATTGACCAGTGCCCCCTCCGGTGTGGATGCGAAGCAACTCAAAGAATTGCACGTTGCTTCTACCCACAAACCCAAGCCGAGTGCCACGGAGTAAACTCTAGCAACCGGGGCAACCGGGAAAATTGGATAGAACGGGGTCTAGTTTGACCCTGGTGGCCTGCCGCTTGGATTGCTCTGACCAGAGCGAAAAAAACTAGGTAGGCTAAGAGAGTGTGCTGCGTTCCCCCCGTAGTGATGTGCGGTGGCCCGGAAATGGATGGCGAGGTGCCTGGATGGAACTTTGTCACTGTGCCCCGTTTGGTTGGTTGCAACTCTACTCACTGCAATATTCTTCACTGGCAATGACACCATGATTGATTTGTATTACTGGACAACGCCGAATGGGCACAAGATCACGATCTTCCTGGAAGAAGCGAATATTCCCTACACGCTCCATCCCATCAATATTGGAGCCGGGGAGCAGTTTGCGCCAGAGTTCCTCAAAATTGCGCCGAATAATCGCATTCCTGCCATTATCGATCGCGCTCCAGCGGAAGGTGGGGAGCCGATTAGTGTGTTTGAGTCGGGGGCCATTTTGCACTATTTGGCGGAAAAAACCGGACAGTTTTGGCCCAGTGCGGTGCGCGATCGCGTTGAGGTGATGCAATGGCTCTTTTGGCAGATGGGTGGGTTTGGCCCCATGCTCGGACAAAACCATCATTTTGTTAGCTATGCCCCCGAAAAAATTCCTTATGCCATTAACCGCTACGTGAAAGAAACAGAACGGTTATACGGTGTTTTAGACCAGCGACTGCGCGATCGCGAATTTGTCGCGGGGGCTTACTCCATTGCGGATATGGCCATTTATCCGTGGGCGGTGCCCCACCAAAATCAACAGATCAGCTTAGACGATTTTCCCCAGGTCAAGCGGTGGTTTGAGACAATCCAAGCGCGGCCTGCGGTGCAACAAGCCTACGCCAAAGCTGAAGCATTCAAAACTCAACCCACAATGACGGAAGAAGCCAAGCAAATTCTGTTTGGTCAGGGGCGGCGCAGTTAAACAGAGTGGCTGGTCTTACAAACGGGCAAAGCGATCGCTGGCATTGAGCAACGCCGTTTGAATGCCGGGTTCCGTCATCGAATGTCCCGCATCGGGGATCACCGTGAACTCGGCTTCCGGCCATGCCTGATGCAACTCCCAGGCGGATACCATCGGACACACCACATCATACCGACCTTGCACGATGACCGCAGGCAGGTGGCGCAGGCGATCGACCCCTTGCAACAACTGCTCGTCATGGTCAAAGAAACCGCGATTGACAAAGTAATGGCATTCAATGCGGGCAAAGGCTGCGGCAAACAGGTCTTCGCCAAATCTGTCCATCAAACTGGGATCTTGCAACAATTTGCTGGTACTGGCCTCCCACACCGACCAGGCGCGGGCCGCAGCTTGCCGAATTTGGGCATCAGAACTGGTAAGCCGTTTGTAATACGCCGTGAGCAAATCCCCCCGTTCTGCTGGTGGAATGGGCTGCAAGTACTCTGCCCAGGCATCGGGAAATAGATAGCTCGCACCCGATTGATAGAACCAGTGAATTTCTTTCTGGCGCAACATGAAAATGCCCCGCAAAATCAGCCCCAAACAGCGATTGCTGTGGGTTTGGCTATAGGCTAAAGCAAGGGTGCTGCCCCAACTGCCGCCAAACACAACCCACTGGTCAATGCCCAGGTGCGATCGCAACTTTTCAATATCACTCACCAAATCCCACGTTGTGTTTTCTCGCAGTTCCGCATGGGGGGTACTCTGGCCACAACCCCGCTGATCAAACAGCACAATGCGCCATACCGTTGGGTCAAAAAATTGGCGATACAGGGGTTGGCTACCCCCACCGGGGCCACCGTGCAAAAAAATGACTGCTTTGCCATCGGGCCGCCCCGATTGCTCGTAGTAAATTTGGTGTAAATCTGAAACTGGCAACCGGCCCGTGTCATAGGGGGCGATCGGTGGATACAGCGTTCTCATAGCAATCATTGCCTCAGCCCAAAGTCTCGTTAATCCTGACACAGTTCCACGAGAATGCGGCAAGATTTTGATAGACAAGATTAAAGAAAATGCAGGGCAATGAAGGGCGATCGCAGCTTAATTACCGGGCGCACAACTGATGGACTGGCAATTCCAAAATAAACTCGGTACCTTTACCCGGCGCTGAAACACACCGTAGCTGACCATAATGCTTATCAACAATAATTTGGCGACTAATTGACATCCCCAAGCCAGTTCCTTTCCCAACAGATTTAGTAGTAAAAAATGGGTTGAAAATCGATTCTTGCACCGCTTCTGACATTCCCGGCCCATTATCGGCAATACGGATTTGAACAAATTGAGATTTAACTAGTTCTGTTTCAATGTGAATGGTTGGCACAAACTCTCTACATTGCTGCCCGTAATATTCTTCCAAGGCTTCGATCGCATTGCTCAGAATATTCATAAATACCTGGTTAAGCTGACCGGGATAGCACTCAATCGGTGGAATATCTTGATACTTTTTGATGACTCGAATTTCTGGGCGATCGCCACAGGCTTTCAACCGATGATGGAGCACCATCAACGTACTATCCAGCCCTTCATGCAAATTTGAAGTGGTACAGCCCATTTGATCCGACCGTGAAAACGAGCGCAAAGCCGCAGAAATCTCACAAATCCGACCTGCACCCGCCTCCATCGATACCAAAATCTTGGGTAAATCGCCCAACAAAAATTCTAGATCAACCGCTGCAATCTCATCTGCAATCTCTGCCACAGGGTTTGGATAGTGCCGTTGATATAGCTTCAAAATCCCATTTATATCATCAACATATTGCTTAGCAATAGGTAAATTACTAGAAATGCAACTTACTGGATTATTGATCTCATGAGCAACTCCTGCAACTAATTCACCTAAAGCAGAAAGCTTTTCTTGCTGGACAAGTTGAATCTGTGCTCGTTGTAAATCAGCCGTTCGTTCAGCCACTTTATGCTCAAGCGTTTCAGCGAGATATTGAAGCTGACTATTTTGTGCTGCTAAGGCTTTAGCCATATGCTTCAACCGCAAGTGAATTCGGACTCGTGCCAGTACCTCTTCTTGTTGAAAAGGTTTAGTAATATAGTCAACGGCACCTAATGATAAACCTTTCAACTTATCATCAATATCTGCTAGCGCCGTCATAAAAATGATTGGGATTTCACTGGTCGCCGGATTTTTCTGTAACCGCCTACAAGTTTCAAAACCATCAATTCCAGGCATTTGCACATCCAGTAAGATTAAGTCTGGCGGCATATATTCCACCTGCTCGATCGCCCCTTCACCACTGGTGGCAATACTTACTTCAAACCCAGTATCCATCAGGGTCTCAGACAAGACTTCCAAATTAGTTGGATTATCATCAACAACTAAAATAGTGCTATCTTCAATGGTGTACATAATATTTACTCGACTTCAGGGAAAAGATTTTTTGTTGAGATTCCTAGGGCGCTAAATAGATTATGAACCTGATGATTCTATAAGATTACGTAGCAGTGTCTTAATTTTTTCAATTTGAAAACTTCGAGCTAATTGGTGAAGCTCTTGAGCAAATAAATCAAATTCTGGTTGCTTTTTTTGTAACTCTTCTGCCTCTAGGCGCAAAGCTTTGACGCGGCCTTGCATGGCCAAATCGTATAGTCTTTTGAGATCCTCAAGAGGTGGCGGCACAACTGTCTCTGCTTTCGGCTTGGTAATCGCTGCTTCTGCTTGATATATCCATTGCATATTAAGCCATCGTTGAAATACAGTCAGTAGTTGTTCCGTTTGTACTGGTTTTGCTAAAAATGTATCGGCTCCAGCATCTAAACTCTTGTGCTGATCACTTTCAAAAACACTAGCTGATGAAGCGATTACTGGAACTTCCTGTAGCTCTGGCAACTCTCGTAACTTAGCCATGAAGGTGAAGCCGTCCATCACTGGCATCATCAAATCCGTGATAATCAAATGCGGTTGGCGGGCGATCGCCTGATTCAGTCCCTCTGCCCCGTTTTCCGCTTCAATCACTTCAAACCCTAACGGTGTCAATAGCCCAACTAAAACAGACCGATTTTCCCATTTATCATCTACAACTAAAATCGTTTTTCGAGGGCCATCATAACCAGTGATTGCCTGCATTTGGCCAAAACTAATAACATCTTCATTCGATATTGCATCGAATAACATCAATTCCCAAGTAAAAGTACTACCTTGCCCTAAGGTACTTTCAACCTGAAGTTGACTATTCATTAATTGAATAAATTTTTGTGTAATTGCTAAACCTAAGCCTGTTCCTTCAGCTCGATGAGCAGTATTTCCGACTTGTTCAAAAGGCAAAAAAATTCGTTCTAATTGGTCAGGCGACATACCAATACCAGTATCGGCAACTTGAAATTGAACTTTGTAGCGCTTTTGGCTTTGTGGCTTGCGATTGATATTAGTTTGAGGTGAATCTGATGGTTGAGCTTCGAGCAGCTTGACGCTAAAAGTCACTTCGCCTTGAGGGGTAAATTTAATTGCATTACCGAGCAAGTTGATTAAGATTTGCCGTAATCGCTTTTCATCGGCGTTGACGCGCATGGGCAACCGGGGATCGGGTTGATAGGTGAAGGTAATACCTTGTTGCTCTGCTCGAATCGAACAAATTTCGACAACACTTTGAAGTAGCGCAAAAAAGTGAAAGTCAGACGGTAATAGCTCCATCTTTTGAGCTTCAATTTTGGATAGATCTAAAATGTCATTAATTAGGGTTAAGAGATGTGACCCACATTGTTGAATTACATCTAATCCCTTTTGTTCTTTACTTGTTAAAATGCTAGAACGACGCAGAATTTGGGCATAGCCTAAAATGCCATTTAACGGTGTGCGTAATTCGTGACTCATGTTAGCAAGAAATTCGCTTTTAGCACGATTGGCGATTTCTGCATATTCTTTTGCTTGTGTGAGGGCTGCGGTTCGCTCTTCAACTTTAATTTCTAGTTCTTCGTTAACTTTTTCCAGGCGGATTTTAGCCTGCTCTCGTTCGATGATGACGGCAGAAAGAGTTAAGGTTGTAACGCTAATGACTCCAACAAAGGCTTGTAATAAAAGGAGGGACTCGTTGAGATTATCACGGTTAAAAGAACTACTGCCGCGAATTGCACCAGCGATCGCAATTCCAGTAATCAATAATACGGCAATGACTGAAAACCGTTGCCCAAATCGAAAAGCTGCCCAGACTAATAGGGGTAATAGTAAATATTCAATTGGATAAGCAAACCCAAAAGCGATGCTACCAATTAAGGCAAGTAACAGTAACCAAAGGCTAATTTCTAGGCCAGTCGAGCGATCGCGGGGTGACTCAACAGGGGCGACGGCTACCGATCGTGGTGGGCTAGACCCAGCAATTGAAAGTGTAAACCACGGTTGTAACCAGATCAGCACTAACGGTGCGATGACTAACACCCCCGCCGCATCACCAAGCCAAAAGGTAATCCAACTATTGAGAAAAGTGTCTGAACTAATAAACCCACAGAAATACATGGTTGTTGCGCCAAAAGTTGGGCTGACCATGCAACTAAAAGTTTCAATGATTGTGAATTTAAAGACAGATTGAGTCGAGTGAAAAATCTGATATTTGCCGACTAATCGTTGGATTAAAGTGCTGCCGATTCCTGCTTGCAAAACCGATCCCGTGGCAATTCCTAAGCCCGCCGCGATCGCCATTGGCAAATCACCTGTATTTGCCCAAAGGGGCCAAGTGGCCGCAACGAAAGCACCAATCCAGAGGGCTGGTAGAGTCCAGTAGCCAAACAATAGAAGCACGGCTAAGGCAATCCCGGAGGGCGGATAAACTGGAGTGATAAAGCCAGGAGGAATTGCTAGATATTGTCCTAATTTTGCCGTTGCGTAATAGATAAAGGCGATCGCCAAGGAGAGGGCAATTTTTTGCTTCCAGGGTTTGAGGCCGAGTCCGTTCATAGTACCGCAGGGATGGTTGAAGCAGCGTTCTAAACTATAAGGTTCCCGCTTAAGCTCATAATTCAACGTTGTCGGAAAAATTAAAGCGTTAAGAAAGAACAGCACCAAATTATAAAATCTAGTTGCTGGCTGCCGCTCTCGCCTATTACCGTCTGCATTGCTTGATTGTGAGCCTATCCGCTGAGAGACGGTGTTGCATGGTTTCTATCCCCAATGTTGAGCTTTAGCCGTTGACTAAAAAGCTAAAAACGCTCAAAGTGGTGGGCCTCTTGTTAAGAAAACCAGGTTTTACTGTTGTTGCCAACCGCCATTGATCGGAAAATCTTACGTGGCTAGGCGTAGACTAAAATTGGGTTGCGTCACACCAAAAACTTGAAAAGAATATTAATTTTATCTGTTTGTTGGGAGCCGAACTTTAGACCAGGTAGAACGGCTGAGGTGCGGCTTATGCTTTGAAAAAGATTTGAGCGGTGCTGCTCCCAAATTTGATGCAAGCCATGTCTTAAGTTTGGCGATCGCTGGGGGCGCAGCAATGGGTCTTGGCAAGCCAATGCGCGGCACCCTGCTCTGGTGCTGTGTCCAAATTGCAGATGACTGTGGCCACCAAGGAGCCTGGGCCGACCTGGCAAGGCCACAGCCCCCAAATGGAGCGACCATGCATGGCTACTGCTGGCCCTACCTGGTAGTGGGCGTAGTCAATAGCCGTAAGGATACCCCGGCCCCCAAGTCGCTGGCCCGATGATGATGGTGGTGGAACGGGATCGTTGGGGATAGCCAAAGCGGTAGTAGCTTGACTGGGGGTAAATGGGCTGGGGATAGGCTTGGCGATAGATCGATCGCGGATAGTCAGAACGGTGGTATCGCTGACGGTGATAGGAGCGATGCTCAGACTTGTAGGGTTGATGCAGAATGACGGGGGGCAGGGTAATAGTGGGGCGGAGGGAGCGCGATCGCCCTGGGTCGAGGCGCTGTAAAAACTGCGGCGAAGAGGAGTCAAACCCGCGTTGTGTTGGGTAAAGCCGAGTCGGATAGTTGCGCGGATACTGGCCATAGGCGGGGGCGACACCAAAAGAAAATTCGCCAGCCTGGGCCGGGAGCACCGTGCTTGCTGTGGCGATCGCGGCGATCGCGCCTCCCAAAAATTGATAGTTGTTCATCATTGCAATCCTTGTCAGACACTCACTGACGTGAACGACCGTAGCTGAAGTTGCCCTGACTGAATCTCTGTAATTTTACTATAGCCTAATCCCAGTTATCATCGTCTTCGGGCCACTGGGCGGGGGTTTCGGCCACGCGGGGCAATTCGATGGGCACGGTGTAGGGCGATGGTGGCGGTACTAATTCCAGTTGTCGATTGGGCGATCGCCCTTTTTTCCCTTTCCCTTTCCCGGTGGTTGTGCCGCGTCGTCGCCGGGAAACATTTTCTTCCGTTGTATCTTCTGCCACAATTTCGTATAACTGCGCGACCTTGCCAGGGTCTTTGCCCTTCCGCAAAATGCGCCCCAACCGTTGAATATATTCGCGGGTTGATCCCGTGCCGGACAGCACGATCGCCACACTAGCATCCGGTACGTCTACCCCTTCATTCAAAACTCGTGAGGCGACTAAGGTGCGATATTCTCCGGTCTTGAAGCGGGTCAAGGTGTCGTGGCGCTCTTTGACCGCTGTTTGGTGGGTAATTGCCGGAATCAAAAAGGCTTGAGAAATGCGATAAACCGTGGCGTTGTCATCGGTAAAAATCAGCGTGCGTTCAGGATAATGGCGGGCCAAGAGATCGGCCAAAACGCGGAGTTTGCCCTCTGTCCCAAAGGCGATCGCTTTGGCTGCGCGGTGGGCCAACATGGCTTGGCGGCCAGCTTGAGAGCGGGCACTGGCTTGCACAAACCGTTGCCAACCCTGGGGACTGCCCAGAAAAATATTGGCCCCTTGCAAAAACGCATTTCGGGTCTGAATCAGGCGATCGTACTGTTCTCGCTCGGCTTGGGATAGGGTGACTTTGATTTGAACGGCGTTGTGGTGGGCCAGGGCTGTGCCGGATAAATCCTCGGCGGTGCGGCGATAGACCTCTGGCCCGATCAAGGCGGTTAGGTCGGCGTGGCGGCCATCGGTGCGTTCTGGGGTGGCGGTGAGGCCCAGGCGATAGGGCGCGATCGCATATTCGGCAATGACCCGGTTAAAGTCGCTCGGCAAATGGTGACACTCATCAAAAATCAGCAGGCCGTATTGATTGCCCAGGGTTTCCGCATGGATTGCCGCACTGTCGTAAGTCGAGACCAAAATGGGGGTGCGATCGCGGGAGCCACCCCCCAAAACGCCAATCGTCGTATCGGGAAACGCAGCCTCCAAATGGGCATACCATTGGTGCATGAGATCCAGCGTGGGCACCATGATCAACGTGCTGCGCTGGGTAATTTGCATGGCAAGCTGGGCCAGATAGGTTTTGCCCGCCGCCGTGGGTAAGACCACCACCCCCAACCGCCCCGCCTGTCGCCAAGCGGCCAAGGCTTCCTGCTGATGGGGGTAGGGTTCCATCGCCATGCGGGGAATGAGTTCCACCGTGTCAAAAGCTTTGGCTTTGTCTACGATCGCCTGCTCCGTGGCGCGAAAGGACAACATCACCTCGCGATAGTGGATTGCCGGAATCCGAAACCGCTCAACGCGATCGTCCCATTCGGCGTAATCCATCCAGGCTTTGCCCCGTGGTGGGGGATGCAAAATCAAAGTGCCGCGATCGTAGGTCAACGTGGGGGTACGGGCCATGCTGGTGTGCTGGGTCTGCGCTGCATTTCACCCAAATTGTAGACCGGATCGCCACCGGGGGTTTGCGCTGCCCGTTACCAGTGGTCGTGGGGCGATCGCGCCTCTGCCTGACAGGTTGCCATTTCGCGCGGCGCGGCTGTGGATCGTTGCACCGTCCCCGTGGCAATTGCTTCTTGCAGTTGGGTTAAGGCATCCAAGTCTTCGAGATCACACCCTTCTGCAAACAAACGGCGCAATCGTTCTTCAACTTTGTTGGTCAAATACCCTGCTTCGAGCGTGTTCTGTACAACCTGCTTAATTAATGCCATTGCCGCCTCATTTATCTCTGTTTCCAGTGCTCATGTCTATTATGGGAATGGAACTGTAAAGAAAGGGTGACACTGTCGGTAGAGTCTGGTGATCATTTGCCTCTCTCCCCGTAGCGAGTTCGCTCTCATTCGGTGATTGTCGTCACAGGCGCGATCGCCGGAGGAAGAGAGCTTGTCGTCAGAGAAAAAACAACGGATCACTCCCCGTATCTCCGTGTTTGTCGATGGGTCGTACTAGGGTTTGGCGATAATTTAGCAATTTAAGAATAAAGATTTTAGGTATACCAATGGAGGTGATGCCGCGATCGCGTTGGTGACACCCAAACATTGCGTAGTTTTATCGAAAATATTAAATTAAAACTAAGAATTGACCAGTAAATATACAGATAAGAACTAATTTTAGGAGGGAGTTAAAACTCGGTTGACACAAACCTCAACGCCTGCTGTAAGGTCACAGTGCTGGGGTTGGCATAAGGGGGCGATCGCCTATGTTTGCCGCCCCCGATATTTACGCTCGCCTGGTATAGGCCACCAACGATACCCCTAAAACAACGAGCACCACTCCCGCAATTCGAGTCGGGTTAGCAGGCGTTTTAAGCAGCCCCAGGGCACCGTAATGATCGAGAAACAACGCAGCGATCATTTGGCCCGCGATCGTCAACGCCAGGGCCAACGCTGCCCCAATTTTTGGTGTGGCAAAAATCGTTGACCACACATACAACGTCCCCAGGCACCCCCCGATCCACATCCACCAAGAGGTTTGGGCCAGGGCACCGCCAGCCGGCAGCGGATAGCGGGCCACCAAACAAATCGCCAGGGAGGCCAGAGTTCCCGCGAGATAGGAAATGAAGGTGACTTGCATCGGCTCACCGATATATCGCCGCAAGAGAGTATTCAGCGCCACTTGCACAGGCAGAATTGCACCACCAGCCAAAGCCGCTAACAGATAAAGGGTTCGCCCACTCATACAGTTCGGAAACAGGTTGAAAGAACTTGAAATTTATCTCGAAGCTAAGATACTCGATGTCGAAATTATAGCGTTTATTTTGATGTCAAGATATTTAATGTCAAGAAATAAGGATGTAGGAGGGGTGTCGTGAGTGCCGATCCAGTTGATCGAATTTTGGGGCAATGGCACCGGGAGCGGCCCGATTTAGACGTGGCACCGATGGGCGTGATTGGGCGAATTGGGCGGTTAGCCAAGCATTTAGAGCGGGCGATTCAAGAAACGTTTACCGAGTTTGGTTTGACGGCGGGCGAGTTTGATGTGTTGGCGACGCTGCGGCGATCGGGGGCACCCTATCAACTGTCGCCGACGGAGTTATTTCAGCTGTTGATGGTGTCCTCTGGCACGATGACCCATCGCGTTGACCAGTTGGAACGGGCAGCCCTGGTGCGCCGCCTCCCCGACCCCGGCGATCGCCGGGGCACATTGATCGAGTTGACTGACTCGGGTTTGGCCCTCATTGACCAGGCCGTCACAGCCCACGTGGTGAATGAACACCGAATTTTGAGCGGGCTGACCGATCGCGATCGCGAGGTCTTGAGCGCCTTGTTACGGCAACTGTTGCTGTCCTTTGAGTCGTAGCGACGGCGATCGCTTAAGCGTCCGTGGGGGTATCGCTGGGGGGGATGCTGTCGGAGGGGGTTGGTGCGGTCGGGGTTGGCGCTGGGGTTGGCGTGGGGGCGATCGCGGGTTGAACTGGGGCCAGAACTTTGGTGGGCGGGGCCGGAGGCGCTTCCAAGCCTAATTGCTCTCGTGCCGTATTCAAAACCTGGGTCAGACTGCTTTGCCCTGCGGCCAGCAATGATTTCCCGGTATCTTGCAACAGTTGGCTGGGGTCTTTGGCCTCCGTTGGGGTGGGCTGGTTTTGAAGGGTTTCAATCCAGGTGCGGGTGTTACGGCCTGCATTTGTGGCGGTGCGGTAGAACCACTCACCTAAGACAACCGTGAGGAAAAATACATAGAGCAACAATTGAGCGGTTTCTTTGAGGATCGACCAGGTGAGGGCGATCGCCTGTTGGTAGGCGTTGGCGGTGCTGGGGGCTGTCAGCAGTTGCCACAGGGTATTGGCTTGGTTTTTAATCCGCTCCATGCGTTTGAATTCCGAGAATGATTACAGCCATAGCATCGCCAACGATGGGTTTCCTGGTCAAGATCCGTCGCAAACCTCAATCCCAAAGCACACCCCGATACAATAAATAGAACAACTGTGAGACTGGAACGAGTCATGACTGCGCCTTCTGACCTGGAAACTACTGCTCCGTCAGCATTAGACACCCCCAACGGGGCGACGGCGGCGATCGCCACTCCCCCTGCGGATGCAGACAACGACCTGCCGGATGATGTGGAAATGTCGCTGTTTGACCATTTGGAAGAATTGCGGCAACGGATTTTCTACGCGCTCATCGCAGTGGTGGCCGGGGCGATCGGCTGTTTCGTTTACGTGCGGCCCATTGTTGCCGCCTTGGAAGCTCCCGCCCAAGGTGTGAAATTTTTGCAGCTTGGCCCTGGCGAATACTTTTTCGTCACCATTCGGGTCGCGGCCTATTGCGGCATTTTAGTCGCCATGCCGATGATCTTGTACCAGGTGGCAGCCTTTGTTTTACCGGGCCTGACTCGACGGGAACGGCGCTTTTTAGGGCCAATCGTCTTTGGTTCCAGCATTTTGTTCGTCGCCGGACTCATTTTTGCCTATATTGCGCTGATTCCCGCCGCCCTCAACTTTTTCATTAGCTACGGGGCCGATGTGGTGGAACAGATCTGGTCCATCGAAAAATACTTTGACTTTGTGCTGAAGTTGATGCTCAGTACGGGGTTGGCCTTTCAGTTGCCCTGTATTCAAGCCCTGCTCGGCATTGCTGGCATTCTCTCATCCCAGCAAATGGTGGCCGCCTGGAAATATGTTTTGCTGGCTGCGGCTATCATTGGGGCCATCCTCACCCCTTCGACCGATCCGTTGACCCAAAGCTTGCTCGGTGGCGCGATTTTGATGCTGTATTTTGGCGGCATTGGTGTTGTCAAAGTCTTAGGCAAGTAGCGATCGCGGCCCCAGGATAGAACCATGCCAGACATTACCTACGCCGACTTTGAGCAGGTTGAGATCCGGGTGGGGCAGATCATCCGGGCCGAAACCTTTCCCGCAGCCCGGAAACCTGCCTACAAACTGTGGATTGATTTTGGCGAGTTGGGGATTAAGCGATCGAGCGCCCAGATCACCAAACTGTATACACTGGACGAGTTGCGCGATCGCCAAGTTTTGGCCGTGACCAATTTTCCCCCCCCGCCAAATCGCCAATTTCCAGTCAGAGGTGCTGGTTTTGGGCGTGGTGTTGGAGGATGGAGCCGTTGCCCTCATCCAATGCGATCGCCCCGTGCCCCTGGGTTTGCGTATTCTGTAACGCCCCAGCAATCCTCCTTACAGCCACTCCAACATTTCCGCTTTTGGGAACCGCACCTTGGGCAACTCTGCGTACTTGTCATCGGCGGCTCGATAACCCGCAGCACAGCACACCACCGAGGCCAACCCTTTTTCTGCTAGCCCCAGCACTTTGTCGTATTGGGCTGGCTCAAACCCTTCGATGGGGCAGGTATCCACCCCCAACAACGCCGCACAGGTCATGAAATTCCCCAAGGCAATGTAGGCTTGCTTCGCCGCCCAAGTGTTGACATCCAAGCTGCGCGGCCCATACACCACATCACTCAACATCATTTTGCGGTAGCCTTCGAGGGCTTCCACAGGCTGCGATCGCACCGCTGCCGTCCGGGCCACAAAGTGATCCACATGCTCCGCTGGCAAGTTTTTGCGAATCGTGAAAATGACATACTGCGAGCAATCCGTCACCTGAGACTGATTCCACGTCAGGGGCTTCAACTGCTCACGCAAAGCCATATCCGTGACCACCAACCCTTTCCAGGGCTGCAACCCATAAGAAGTCGGAGTCAACACTAACGCCTCTTCCAACGCCTCCCAGTCCGCAGGGGGAATTTTTTTCGTCGCATCAAACGCTTTGGTCGCATAGCGCCAGTTGAGGTGCTCCAGCAGATCAGCCGTGGAAACGTGATTCATACCCATATAAGCCGCTTATATCAACAAACGGACTTATCATAGCGCGATGGTTTTCTACGCTGTGCTACCTGCATTACCGGGCACAAAAATTTGGCACGCTGGGCCATGCTTTAGCGCGATCGCCCCCGGCCTCTCCTCAAAATTCTCCCCACAGGGCCACAAGATCTGGTATAAACCGACTGAGTGCAAGGTCACGCTTGACCCCGTTAGAGTCCCTAATTCACCACGTCAAATTCAGCTATGGATATCAAATCCCTAATTCGCGAAATCCCCGACTTTCCCAAACCGGGCATCAATTTCAAAGACATTACGACCCTGCTGCGCGATGCCAAGGGCTTTGAATACACCATTAGCTTGCTGGCAGAAAAATGCGCCGCCCTGGAACCGGATTTTATTGCTGGGATGGAGTCGCGGGGCTTTATTTTTGGGGCGGCCCTCGCGCCGAAGATGGGGGCTGGGTTCATTCCTGTGCGGAAACCAGGGAAACTGCCCGCCGCTGTGCATACGGTGGAATACGAATTGGAATATGGGAGCGATCGCCTCGAAGTCCATCAGGATGCCCTCTATCCGCCAGGTTCCAAAGTGTTGATGGTGGATGACCTCATTGCCACGGGGGGCACTGCTGGCGCAACCGCCCAACTGATTCAACAAGCGGGAGGAACCCTGGTGGGCTGTGCCTTTGTAATTGAGCTGGCGTTTTTGAACGGTCGTCAGTGTTTGCCCGATGTCCCTATCATTTCTCTGGTGGAGTACGGAGCAGAGTAGGACTAAGTAAGCGGAGCGATCGCGCCTGTGCCCCGGTTCAGCGGAGCGATCGGCCAGGGCCAACCGGAAACTGCACCGATCGCTTCTTGCTCAATCGCCCGTCTAATTCCCGCAACCCCTCATCCAACCCTTGCCGGAGCAACGGCGTGATCCCGTCGGCGATGACCGCCAGCGCCAGGGTGCCCAGCATCATGCCCGGTAAAGCCAGATAGTACCGCTCCAAATTCCCTTGCACAAAGAGGTTAATGGTGCGATCGACCACAAAATTGTGAATCAAAAAGTAGCTATAGCTGTGTTTGCCCAGCCAGCGTAGGGTCGCCGCCCAACGCCCCACCGCGATCGCCCGAAAGGCCACCATCCCCACCAGCAATAAACCAAGGGGCACCAGCAAATCCGCCACAATCCACCCAACGCGATAAAACTGGCAGACAAACCCCACGACATAGAGCGGCACCCCCACCGCCAAAGCCCGTCGCTGCGACCAAAGGATCGGCCCGCGATCGCGCAAAGACCACCGGGCCACCACCATCCCCACGACAAACGTGCTTAACTTGGCCAGAAACGCCAAAAACGGAAACCAGTTCGCTGGCGTGTCGAGAATCATGTAAGTGGGATGGCCCCCAAAGACATAAACGGCGAGGGCGCGATAGACCAGAGTTACCCCCAGGCTGACCAACAACAAATTGCGACTGCCCCAGGTTTGCAAACAGCGCCACAGGAACGGAAACACGACCGCAAAACTGAGAATCAGCGAGACAAACCACCACGGCCCACTAATCGGCAACAGCAGTTCGCCGGAATAGTCAAACAACAGGGGAAACGTCGCCGCTGCAAACAAATTCCAGGCATTAGGGATGTAGCTATTTGTCAAAGTGCCCACCAGCCAGAGGCAGGGCACAGAGAGCCACGCTACCGTCCAAAAGGGAAACAAGATGCGTAAAACCCGCTGTTTGATGAAGCGTCCGGGTTGGATGGGTTGGCCTTTGAGGGACAGCACCAGGCTAAATCCGCTGATCAACACAAAAACATCCACAAATTGATAGCCAAACCAGGCGGGAAAAGCGATAAACCCAAATGCATGAAGGCCCAGGCGATCGCTGGCGGTGGCGATCGCCTGCAAATTGGCCAGTAACCCCGTCGGCTGGGGCGTGTAGGCATACTCACTGATCAACAATTGCGCGTGATACAGCAAAATCATCACAGCCGCCAGCATCCGAATGCCTTCCAGCCAAGCCAGTCGTTGCGGTTGCCGACTGGGTTTCGCCAAACCAGGTTGCAGTGAACTGTGTTTCGCTAAATTCATGACCTTCTTCACACCAGATGTAGCTCGAAATTTCGCTCTCAGTATTGGGATTCAACCGAGCGGGATAGAGGTTAAACGCCCGTCTTCTAGTGTGGCCAACGATAGCAATTCACAAATCTATACTGTTGGTGATTTCGGGGTCATTCTGGCTCCATCCAAAAGTAGATTAGCCCCGGCAGAGCAGATTTAGCCTTTCAGTACCAGTTCGCCAGGGTTAGCGACTACACTAGAGACCATCTGTTGCACCGGAGCCAAGTTTTTAGCCAGTTTCGGCCAACAGTGCGATCGCGATTGTTACACGGTGGAGCCATGAGTACGTCTGGACAAGGGGAACGTCGATTAGTATCACGTTGGGATTCATTCCTCGACTTTTTTACCAGTGATACCTTTGCCTTTATTGTGAAACGGGTACTGCAAGGGCTTGTCACCCTGCTCCTGGCTTCGATCCTGTGCTTCTTGCTGATTCAACTTGCTCCCGGCGACTACCTCAGCGCCCTGCGGGAAAATCCTAAAATTTCCCCCGATCGCATTGAGCAACTCAAACGCCAATTTGGGCTAGACCGATCCTGGCCTGATCAGTATTTCCGGTGGCTTTGGCAGGTCGTGACCCAGGGCAACTTTGGCGAAAGTTTTGTGTATAACCGCTCCGTGGCTTCCTTGCTATGGGAACGAGTTGCGGCCACCCTCCTGTTAGCGATTTCCTCGTTGGTGATGACCTGGGCGATCGCCCTGCCAATGGGCATCATCGGCGCAGTCAACCAAAACGGCATCATCGATCGCGTCTTCCGCGTCCTCAGCTACATCGGACAGGGGTTTCCCAGTTTCATCGCCGCCCTTTTGCTCCTGATTTTGGCCCAAAACACGACCCCCCTGTTTCCCGTGGGCGACATGACCAGCATCGACTACAACGACCTGACCCTGCTAGGCAAAATTCTTGACGTGGCATGGCACATGATCTTGCCCACCATTGCCCTCAGCATCACCAGTTTCGCCGGACTCCAGCGCATCACGCGGGGCCAATTGCTTGATGTTTTGCGGCAAGACTACATCCAAACCGCACGGGCCAAAGGCTTGCCAGAAAACAAAGTGATTTATGTCCACGCTTTACGGAACGCGATTAACCCGTTGATTACGCTGCTGGGGTTTGAGTTTGCCGCCCTGCTCAGTGGAGCGTTCATCACGGAATATTTCTTTAACTGGCCCGGATTGGGTCGGCTGATTTACCAAGCTCTGTTAGCCCAAGATATCTACCTCGTTATGGCCAGTTTGATGATGGGGGCGACGATGTTGATTGCGGGGAACTTGCTGGCGGATTTGCTGCTGAAATTTGTCGATCCACGCATCAAGCTGGGAGATGCGAACTAATGTATGCCCAAGTGTATTACCTCGTGCGATCGCGGGCCGATGGAGCCTACCTGGCCGCCCACCTCAACGCCGATCGCCCCACCGAACCGGGCAAGACTGATCCGGGTTATTTGCTGATTTTCAAAGAGCATTTTGAAGCCCTGAGCTACCTCAACACCCACGGAGCCGATGTGCGCGATCGCTTCTCCGTCGAATCCGTACCGGGGAGCCAGATCGAAGCCGTCCTAACCCGATGGAACTTCAACGGGGTGGGCATTGTCCAAGATCCGCTGTTACCCAAAGTCGAATTTTTGGCCCGTCGCTGAGCGCAGACAGGAGAAGACCGAGCGGCTAATTCCCTTTCCCATTTATTCTGATGACGTAGGTTCTGGCTGGCGATGACCATCGGGAAAGGTCGTCGTGTGATCTAATTGGGCATCCGCAAAATCAACATTCTGCGCCCGAAAAAAATTTGCGCCTTGCAAATCAGCCTGAGCCAACTCAGCCCCGGCCAATTCTGCCCGTAATAGGGTTGCCCAACTGAGCCGCGCCCCTTGTAAGTTCGCATTCCGCAGATCCGCACTATCCAAGTTGGCCTCGCTTAATTCCGCTTGGGTCAAGTTTGCACGCCGTAAATTGGCGCGGGATAAGTTCGCTCCTTGCATTTTGGCTCCGGCAAAATTGGTTCGATACAGTTGGCTATTACTCAGTTCGACATTTGTCAAAACAGTATCTTGTAACGTTGCTTGGCTTAAGTCGGCATAAGGTAAATGAGCGTTGGTGAGATCACTACCCGTCAGGTCAATCTCGGCTAAATTGGCTTCAAATAAATAAGCTGCGGTTAAGTCTACTTCTCTAAAATCCCGTCTTCCCCTTGCATACTGCGCTAGTAATTCTTCTGCACTGAGTTTTTGCATTGTTACTTATGCGATCGAATCAAATGTGTTTACAACTGGTTTGATTGATGGGTGTTATAGCTCCACAATATTTGAAAAAACGGAGGCTGCTCGATTGCACCGAACAACAGGGCATGACAAGCTGAGTCAGTTGATTTTAAACGACTGACGCAAGACGCGAATAATTGGCTGACAACTGTAATTGGGTGTTATTAAAAGAGTTAGTGCTTTCCCGTATAAGGATAAAACAACGTAACAAAAAGTGTTGTTTTTTTAACTTTTTCTTTCGTTCAATAAGGTTAATTATTGACATTAAAAAAGCTAATTAATCAGCAAACAAATAATTATGTCTTCTGGTGGCAGAAAGATTTGCCTTTGGAGATAGGGCCAAGGCGCTTTGAGTTTTTGCTCGGTGGGGGGTGTGGTCAACGGTGTGGTTGCGCTACCATCCCGGACTGCCGCTCAACTGCGGAATAGTCGGCTGTACTGGGTTTCGTGGGTCATGCTGGCGATCGCCAAACCCCACCCACAACTTTCTAATTCGTCATCGGCTAAGGTCAAAATCTGCTCGGTGGCTTGCCGTAAACTGGGGTGAAGGTGCAGCAGCGTAGCTTGTCCAGCGGTTTGGCCCAGCGGAATGAGTTTGATGCCCGCATTGACCAAATTACTGGCCCAACTGTAGAGATACCCCAGCACGGCGACGGACAAATCAAGTTCCCAAGTGTGAGCGGCGATCGCAAAGGCGCAGGCAAAATTACAACCGTCCCGTTGCAGTTGCGCTACCACCCCAGCCAACTCTGAAGCCTGGGCCGTTGGGTGCAAGTCTTGCCAGAGCCGCAGGAGCGATCGCCCCATTTGCCAACTTTGCGATCGCAGTTCTTCACTGTCGCGGGTCGCCGAAAGCCACTTATTCCAACTGACGAGATCGGGGAGGGCCGCAGTCGCGATCGCCCGGTAGCACCGCACCATCACCGCCGCATCTAACCGCATGGCCCCATAGTGCAACTCGTGCTCCAGCCAAGCCAACAACGCCGCTTGATCGGTGATTTTGCCCGTCTCGACTAAGGACTCCAATCCTTCCGAGTAGCTGTAAGCTCCCACGGGTAAGGCCGAACTCGCAAGCTGAAGCAACGGTAGAACTTGGGCATCATGCAGCATCATGGGATAGGGGCCAAAACCTCAAAATTGCCGATACTAGCATCATCGCTTACCAGGGCAGAATTTCGCCGTTCGCGTGCCAAAAGGTGCCTGTATTGTCCAGGGTAAGGGCATCGATCCGTTGCAATAGGCCATTGACCGAGGTTTCGGGGGTGATGCCACTGGGGCCGAAATTGGTCATGCGGGTTTGCACCAGGCCGGGATGGAGAATGGCCACTGCGATGCCACGGGGTTTGAGGTCGTGGGCCAGGGATTTGCCCGCCATTGACAGCGCCACTTTCGACATACGGTAGCCGTAGGAACCACCAGAGGTGTTATCGCCGATGGAACCCATGCGACTGGTCATCAACACCACTTTGGCTCCTGTGGGCAATAGGGGTAACAATGCCTGGGTGACGCGCAGGGGGCCGATCGCGTTCACCTCAAATTGTTGACGAATGCTGTCAAAATCCAAATTGTCCAGGGTCACGCGCTGAAGGATGCCCGCATTGTTGATCACACAGTCGATCACCATCCCGTTCAAGCGATCGCGCAAGGCCGCCACCGATGGGTCGGCGGTAATGTCTACATCTGCCTCCACCCGCACGCCCAGATTGTCCAATTCGGCTGTGGAAGTCCGACACACGGCAATGACCTGATCGCCCCGTGCATGTAGTTGACGGCAATACTCGTAGCCAATGCCGCGATTTGCCCCAGTCACTAAATAAGTTGCCATCGCCCATATCCAGTATTGTGCGTCGGGGTGTCAATGCCAATGCGTTCGCGATCGCCCCGATTCCGTGCTTGCAAAACTTAGCCCAACGCTTTGGACACTAAACCCCGATCTGTCTCGCTGATTGAGGCCATTCGCCTCTACATTTCTTGCATCAGCCGCAAATAATTTTGTTGAAGCTGAACGTGGTCATCGGTAATGCGTTCAGTCATCGTCCGTTCCACATCACTAATCTGGTGCCAAAATGCTTCTGCTCGCCGCGCCGCCAACACCTCTTTCCAGAGGGTCTCGATCAGTTCCACCGGCACCCCTTCCCCAGTGAAGGTCTCTTCCAGATCCAAAAACTTGCGCTTAGCATCGGCATGGCGCGTTGGGTCTTTGGCCATCGAGAAGCACTCTTGCAATAGACTGGTTTGGGCCGAGTTCAACGAGTAAGACATAATAAATAGCGCTTGTCTGCAACGGTGAGCAATCTTGAGCAGCAGATGTAAACAATATGATTTACATTTTTTAATGGTAACGTAAGGCCAAATCTTGTGCCAACCACAGCGCCCGCACCGCTAACAACATTGGAAGTGATGACAAAACAACGAGTTCTTTCTGGGGTTCAACCAACCGGCAATCTACACATTGGCAACTATCTGGGGGCAATTCGCAACTGGGTGGCTGGCCAAGCCCAATACGATAATTTCTTTTGTGTGGTGGATTTACACGCGATTACGGTGCCCCACAATCCTGCTACTTTGGCCGCTGATACCTACGCGATCGCGGCGTTGTATTTGGCCTGTGGCATTGATTTGGACTATTCCACCATCTTTGTGCAATCCCACGTTTCGGCCCACAGCGAACTGACCTGGCTGCTGAACTGCATCACCCCGCTCAACTGGTTGGAAGACATGATCCAGTTCAAAGAAAAAGCCGTGAAGCAGGGGCAAAACGTTGGCGTTGGCCTGCTCGATTATCCCGTTTTGATGGCGGCGGATATTTTGCTGTATGACGCGGACAAAGTGCCCGTCGGCGAAGACCAAAAGCAACACATTGAGTTGACGCGGGATATTGTCGATCGCCTCAACCACCAGTATGGCCAGGGGGAAACGGTGCTGAAGTCGCCTGCGCCGCTGATTCAAACCGATGGGGCACGGGTGATGAGCCTGACGGATGGCACCAAAAAAATGTCGAAGTCCGATCCTTCTGACCTCAGCCGGATCAATGTGCTCGACCCGCCGGACGTGATCCAAACCAAAATCAAAAAATGTAAGACCGATCCGGTGCGGGGGCTGACCTTTGGCGATCCCGCGCGGCCTGAGTGTAATAATTTGTTGACGTTGTATATGTTGATGTCGGGCCAGTCGAAAGAGGCGGTGGCGGCTGAGTGTGTGGAGATGGGCTGGGGCCAGTTTAAGCCGTTGCTGACGGAAGCGGCGATCGCCCACCTGCAACCCATTCAAACCAAATACGCTGAAATTACGGCAGATAAAAGCTATTTGGAGTCGGTATTGCGGGAGGGTCGCCAAAAAGCCGAAGCGATCGCCAATGCTACTCTGACCCGCGTCAAACAGGCTTTGGGTTATTCGCTGCCCCTTTAAAGCCATTACATTTCACAATTGAATTGGGCAAAGAATTGATGCATTTTAACAGAGCCATTGCGTGATGTGATTGGCTCTGTTTTGCGTGGTTCAACTGCGCTTGAAATAAGGAAAAGGGTAGATAACAGAGGATAAACGACGGATCAGAGAGTGGTATCTGATGGTCGCCTTACGTCTATTACCTACCCAGTTTCAGCGAAACTTTCAACTTGTGAGTGGATTACCTCAAACCCAGTCCAGCATTTGGTGTCTGTCTATATGGCTGTGACCTTTGCGATGCGACAGGCTCATGAAAAGTTGCGTTGCTCCTGCCTAAAAAAGTGGTAATCCAGTTCGTTACAAGTGGGAAAAATACAAAATTGATTAATGCTAAAACACCTAAATCTAACAGGCCAAATTCAAGGCTAATTGCAGTTGCGGTTTGGCATTGGTTTGGGGGACAGGAGTGGGATTGTGGGTGACGGCCGGACAATAGCGGGCAAAGGTACAACGATCGCATTGCTTGCCTTGTTTGGGTTCCCAACCGCGATCGCGACGGAGCTTTATGGCTAGATCGCCAATCATTTTCTGGACGTTTTCTCGCTGTTTGGGAGTGGCTTGAAACCGCACTTTTTCACCAGTTCGGAGAAAGAGCAAACTGAGATATTTAAGATTTTGTCGGTAGGTTTGCTCCAGTGCCAAATAATATAACCCAATTTGGATATCGATTTCGGATTTGTCTGGCAACTTTCGTTCTCGGCCTGATTTGTAGTCAATTAACTCTAGCTCACCATCGGGCAAAAAATCAATGCGATCGTACCGGCCCGCGATCGTAAATTCCAAGTTTTCGACTTGTAAATAACCTTGAATTTTGCCTTCAATTGCTAACGGTTGGTGAATGGCAACTTCACTTGCAATAAAATTCCAGTAATACCGTTCTAGAATGGCTCGTCCCTCAGTGATCTGATTCGGTGTCAAGCCCTCAATATGGTTATTCCAACACTGGTAAATCCATTGGATATCCGGTAACGGATAACGATAATGCCAATCCCGGTGACATTGTGCTAACGCCTGGTGCAAGGCATTTCCAAGGGCTGCTGACCCAAAAAACTCAGAGCTTGTCACCTTGCGCTCATACCGCAAATAGTAAGCGTAGGGACACCGATGATAGGCTTGGAGTTTAGTTGCTGAAATTTGGTATGTCATAGGAAATTAAGCCTAGCCGCAAGACGGTTCTGCATTCAAGCAAAGCATTAGTTTTGGCCAATGGGACGTTTGAACAATGCATCGAGATAAATCCGCGAGGCTTGCCGGTGGTGCAATTTTTCGGGGGCTGCTTCGGATTGATTTTGTAACAGAAATAAAGACAATGCAGCAGTAATCACTCGGTCTTGATCCCAATCGGGACGCATTTCTAAATATCCACGTAGGGACTCATGCAAAACTTCGGGAATTTCAACAAGCAAGCTGATGTGAGTATCCATGATGTACTAAGGCTTCGCGATAAGAATAAGCTGTCGGTTTTTAAACACTCGAAACTAGCCGCAACTCCTTTCAGTTTGAGCGGGCCGCAACTGTTCAATTGGGGCAAGACTCTAGCAGGGAAAGGGGTTCAGCGATTGCTCTGTGTTCGTCGCCTCATTCTCAGGCCAATTCTGATGGATGTCAATGTTGCAAAAGATTGCGAATCGCTTTATTAAGTCAAAACATTTACGAGGGAATGGGGGTTTCAGGCTGATTTTTGTTACTTAACTTCATAAAAATCGTGGCGATCGCGGCGGGCGGGCAAGGGACGGGCGATCGGCGCTGGGATGTGGAAAAGTCCCATTCTCTCGTGGGGGTTGTGGAAAAAAAATCGTTTTCTGTGGAAAACCTGTGGAGAGGGTGTGGAGAAGCGCAAAAAACTTTGTGGAAAGACTGTGGAATAAATGGGGAAAAGCTAGCCGTTTTTTAAGAATTGTAAAAATTTGAACTTTTTCAGATTTCTTGGCTAGACCGATCCAAAACCTGGTGGCTCAGGGGCGGTCATCATAGGTTAAACCGTTGTGGGTCAAGGATTTCGCTTGGCTGGTGGGCTGTGGGCCGCCCAGGCTAACCAGGGCAATGGGTGAAGTGACTGGCTGGGCCGATGCTTGCCCAGATGGGGCTTGGGTTTTCCCCAAGGCCGTTTTCCAGTTGTGGAATGTGGGACTGGATTGAGATGGGGGCGATCGCGCCTGAAATGAGCCGCCGCCGCAAAAGCCCCCAAGGAGTTCCCTGGAGGCCATACCCACGCCAAAAGCTTGCCGGTGCGCCCGTTAGACTGTGATGATTTTGGATTGGTCTAGGGGGCTGCTGCCGCCCAGTTCCAGGGGCAAATAGACCGTCATCACCTCGCCTTGTTGGGGCCGTTGTTTGACGGTGAGCTTGCCGCCGATCGCCTGAAACAAGTTTTTGGTCACAGCCAAATTGAGGCTCAGGCTGCCGGTTTCGGGTTGGAACATTAACATGTGACCCAAGGATTTGGCGGAGGGAAAGTGGAACTTAGAGGCAAAACCGCCTTCCGTGGGGCTATTGGCTTGGTTGGCTTCGGGTTGAGAGTGCAACTGGAGTTTGAGTTGGTTGCCAGCGGGGGTGACTTCAACCTGGATGTGGCTACCTGCCGGAAGGTTGCGGGTAAACCGTTCGATCAGGCTGGTGAGGGCTTGATCCAGGGTGGTGGGATCGCTGACGACGGTGGGCATCCGCTGGGGCAAAACGACATCCAGGGTCATCTGGCGTTGCTGGGCTTGTTGCTGCCACCGGGGGATGCTTTGTTGCAACACGTCGGTGAGGGAGGTGCGAGTCAGGGACATTGTTTCCAGGTGGGTGGCGGAGGTTTCTAGCTCGACGGCTTTGAAGATCAGGCCAAAGCGATCGATCTGTTCGCTACACTCGCGATCAATAATCCCCAAGCGCCGTAACACGTCGGCGGATAGATCTTTGCGGCGGAGGAGCGATCGCGTGAGGGTGCGGATGGTGGTGAGGGGGGTGCGGACTTCGTGGGCGATCGCTTTTACCAATTCCACATCCAAACTGTGGAGAGCGGGGGACTCTAGTTCTGGTGAGGCAGGGGCGGCGTTCTGCGCGACGGCATGGGCAGCCACAGAGACATCATGGTGGTAGTGCGCCGTTTGGGCAAATTGGGCAGCGCGATCGCTATTTTGTGGGTAGGCTGTAGGGTGGGGCGATCGACCCGCCGCCGCCGCAACCGTGTCCACTTCAGCCTTGGGTTTCAACTCGTCGGAGGCATCGGGCAAATGGGCCAACAACAACCGACTAAACTGCATCACCGTCGTGTAATCCGGGGTGACGGGGGAAAACTGCTGGATTAGCCCATCCAACTCGGCCACTTGGTTCGGACTCATGAGCAGAATGCGCGGGCGCAGTGCTTCCCAGGCTTGTTGGACAACTTCTGGCGTAAAGGAAAACATAAACGCGGGGGTGCCAGTCAGAGATTCGCCTAAGACCAGCACCACACTAAACCAGGGCGTTAGCACCAGGCAAAATTGCTCTGTGGCCAGGGGATCACCGGGCAAGATGGGTAAAACCGAGTTAGGCGTAATGTCGGTGGGCAAACTGGCTGATTCTGCGGGTAGTAGGCGGCAGGCCATCCAGTTGGGGGAGTGAATCGATGTGGCGGCTAACGTCCAGTTTGATAGATGGTACGCCGGGTCGGGATGGCTGAGGACGGGAGAGGGGCCAGCAATGACTACCCCTAATGGGGCAGGGGGGAACGGCAATCCACTGGTATTGGCGATCGCAGTTTGGGTCAGGTTTGCGTCCTGGATTGTTTGGTGCAGGATGTCGTTCAACGCGGCGATCGCCCCAGCCCATTCGCGATCGGCTCGGAGTTGCTGAAGCGCCATCTGGCCAGCATTTCGCCGCCCGGAACCATTTGGTTTCGTCGCTGCTGGTATAGCGGAATACAACGGTTGAGTATAGGGCTGAGCCGTCCCCACCATCCCCGTCGGATCGCTCAGCGACACAACTTCACTCAGTGTTGGCAACAGCCACTTTGGCACAACCCCACCCCCTAACGACCGACAACTGGCAAATAGTTACAATCTTTGCTATTACGAGCGTATCTGGAATAGTCGCCAAGCGGTAGTCGCTGAACCGAACCCCTGAGGTCGCAATTCCCGCTATCGCTGATTCACAAATTGCAGCGCCACGGGATAGTCTTCTTGCTTGAGGCGCTGAATCACCGCTTGCAGGTCATCTTTAGACTTGGCGCTAACCCGGACGGCATCGCCCTGGATCGAGCCTTGCACCTTTTTAAATTCATCGCGAATTAGCTTTGTGATCTTTTTTGCCAATTCTGCACTGATGCCTTTGCGGAGGGTAATTTCTTGGCGTACCCGGTTGCCACTGGCAGCTTCGGATTTGCCATAATCAAAAATTTTGAGGGATAAGTTGCGCTTGAGGGCTTTGGTCTGCAAGAGACTGTTGACCGCATCCAGGGTAAAGTCGCTGTCGGTCTGAATGGTGATGGTGGTTTCGCCCAAATCAACCGAGGTTTGGGTGTCTTTCAGGTCGTAGCGGCTTTTGATTTCGCGTTTGGTCTGCTCGATCGCGTTGACCAGTTCTTGCCGATCAAAATCACTGACAACATCAAAGGAATAAGTTGCAGCCATAGGTGAATGAAAAGGTGAAACGCCAGAAAATCAGCACTGCTGTTTAGCATAGTCGCCAAGGGGAAAGGGACACAACCCCCACGCGCCTTGACCGGGGCTTATTCCCACAATCGCCGCCGACCGGGGCCATTGAGCCGGGTGTGGGCATCTCGGAGGAGGGTGGGAATGTCAAGCTGGACGGGACAACGGGGCAAACAGTCGCCGCAGTCGGTGCAGCGATCGCCCTTGGTGCCGGGGAACCAGTGGCCCGCATTGCCAAACATGCGGTAGCGGTACTGTCCGTATTGGGTCATGTCGTAGGCCAGGGCCAGATTGCGGAGCCGCAGCACTTCGGGGATGTTGATGGCTTCGGGGCAGGGTAAGCAGGCATAGCATTGTTCGCAGCGATCGCGGCCTAGGGTTTGCTGTTGGTGCTGTTCCAGCCGTTCCAGGGCCAGGGTTTCGGTGGGGGTAAGGGGGTGATCGGCGGGGGCGATCGCGGCCAAAAAATCGAGTTCGCTGGGGTTGGCTGGCCCAACGCTGAGGGTGGTAATTCGGCGATCGCTCAGCAACCAGCGATAGGTCAACTCCAGGGGCGAAAAGGGCTGACACAGGGTTTGTAACTGGGCCGGAGGGGCATGGAGCAACCCGCCTTTATCCGCTGGAGAAATGATGAAAATGCCCATGTCTTTTTGGTGGGCCAGGGCAATGGCGGGGGCATGGCGCTGGAAAAAGTAGTAGTAATGCAGGTTGATGAAGGCAAAGTAATCCGTGGCGATCGCGCGTTCAATCAAGTCCAGTGGCCCGTGGGTGGAAAAGCCAACATGGCGGACACGACCATCGGCGATCGCCCGCTGCACCCCAGCCATACACCCGGTTTTGGCTTCGACCCAGGCGAGATGTTGCGCTGTATTCAGGCCATGCAGGGCAAGGGTGTCTACATAATCCAGGCCCAGCCGTTGCAAGGAGGTGTCGATTTGGCGTTCTATCTGGTCGGCGGTGGCGGTGGGGGGGATTTTGGTGGTGATGACGAGTTGCGATCGCGGCACTGGCAAGTCTGAGCGCAAGGCTGCTCCCAAATATTGCTCGCTGTTGCCATAACCCTGAGCGGTTTCTAAATGATTGATGCCCAGGTTTAAGGCCGCGTGGATGGTTTGAATCGTTGTGGCTTCGGAACTGAGACACCGCATGGTGCCTAAAGAAAAGATGGACAGGTGCAAATTCGTTTGACCAAATCGGCGATCGCGCATGGTTATTTTTGCTCTCGTTGCAATCGTTGTGCTCGGCGGAGGGTTAAGCCGTCGCTGCTGCCCAAAATCACCGAACGACTATCCGCGCCAAATTCCGCAAACAGCGCACTGTAAACCGAGCCGCGCACTGTCCCCAGGTAGCGCAAAGGCCGCAGCCGCCAGAGATTGGCCAAGCCGCCATAGGTGGTGATGACCAGTTGCCCATCGGGGCTGAGGGCCAAATCATTGCCGACGGTATCCAGCTTTTGCACCAGGCGGCCTGTACTCATGGCCCACACTTTGATGCCGTCTTCCCCCTGAATGCCGTTGCTCCCGGTGATCAGCAGATCGCCTTCCCGACTGAACAGCAGGGAATTTAGTTTGCCAGAATCCAGGGTATAGCGGGGGGTGAGGCTGGGAAAGGCCCAGACTTGCGTGGTGCGATCGCCCGCTGCCACCCAGCGCCCATCGGGGCTGAAGGCCAGGGCGGTCGGGGGTTCTTGGGGCTGGAGGGTAAAAGCAAGTTGGCGGGTTTCTATGTCCCAAAACTGGATGGGGTTGGCGGGTTGATGGCGATGCTGGGCCAAACGGCTAGCACTGACGAGGATTTTGCCATCGGGACTGAAGGCCAACCGGGTGACAAGGCCGGATTTGAGGGTGGCGATCGCCCCACCTCTAGCTACATCCCAGAGTTTAATGGTGCCATCCAGGCTGCTGCTGGCGAGGCTTTTACCATCGGGACTGAAGGCCAGGGCGGCGATCCAGTTGGTGTGCCCCCTGAGCGATCGCCGCTGGTCGCCGGTGACGGTATCCCACAGATCAATCCCCAGCCCGGAAGCACTGGCCAGTTGTCGCCCGTCCGCTGTGGTGGCGATCGCGCTAATGGGGTGCTGGGTCAGGGCGATCGCATCCTGATAACAGACCTGGGTGGTTGCAAAGGGTTTTAGGCAAGGCGACTGGACTGTTTGGTGGGCGATCGCGTGTTTAATCAAACTATGGGCCACAACCACCAGTACCACCAGTACCGAGGCTGCTACACTCATTCCCACCATTTGCAGAACTCGTTTTTGCCCCATGCGTTGCATCTGTTAAATCAGCCCATATCATATAGCCTGCCGGATTGGTTGCACCCGTGAATACCACTCACCCTGATCATCGTCTTGCTGCTGGTTTGCTCGTTGGTTTGGCGTTGCCGCTCAGTCTTTTTCTGTGCGTTGCGTTGACCCAGCTTGGCCTGGAGAAATACCATTACATTCTGGCTGGGGGCCAAAAGTTTGCCACCTTTCCCAATGAGGCCAGCCATTTGGGGATTAGTTGGGCCTATCTAGGGCTGATGGTGTTGCATTTGGCGTGGGTGTGGGGCCGCGATCGCCCCGTGCTGATCCCGACTTTTGCGGGGGTGTTGCAGCGGGTTGGCCTATTTCTGGTTTTAGCCTGGATTGCCTATCCCCTGGGTAACGATATCTACCTCTATCTTCACGTCGGGTTGATGAATCTCAGCCAAGTTGATCCCTATTTGGTGCCAGCGGGGGATTTTTGGTCGCCGTTGACTCCCTTTGTGGATTGGGCACAAACCTCGACCTATGGCCCTATTTCTCAACTCTTTTTTACCCTGGCTGCGGCTCTGACGGCGCTGCATCCTGTGGTGGCGGTGTATGGGTTTAAAACGATTTGTTTGGTTGCCCACGGTTGCAATGGGTATCTGGTCTGGCGACTATTGCCCGAAACCCAGCGAGGCAAGGGGGCGATCGCCTATTTGCTGTGTCCGTTGCTGTTGTTTGAGCAAGTGTGTTCGGCCCATGTGGATGTGTTTGTCGCGACTAGCATTTTGTTGACGGCCTTTTGCTTGTTCCAGCGGCACTATGCTACGGCGTTTTTGGGCCTTTGGGGGGGCTTTTTGGCGAAAACGATTCCGTTGATTTGGTTGCCGTTGTTGGGCTTGTTTCTCCTGCGGCAGCGCCAGTGGAAGGCTTTGGCTTGGGGCTTTGTCGCTTCGTTGGCGGTGGTGGCGGTGTTGACGGTGACGGTATTGCCGACGGTGGCGGCTTGGCGGAGTTTGCTGAATCCGGGGGTGGTGGGGCAATATCAAGCATCGCTCCATGCCTTGGCGCGGGCAATTTTGGAAACCTTGCCGTTTTTTGTGGCCGATGCGCCCAAACCAAGCGAATATCGGTATGCGTTGTTTCAGTGGGCGAAATATACGTTGTCAATCTTTGCGGCGTTCTATACGTGGACGGTGTTCCGAATTTTTCAGCGATCGCCCTACACGGTGGCGCATTTGCTAGAGGCGATGGCCTGGGTAGCGTTGGTCTTAATGTTGTATTCCACGTCCTGGTTGATGCCGTGGTATGTGTCGAGTTTGTACGCGATCGCGTTCTTGCTGCCCTCGGCCCGGTTGCTCAATCTGACGGTCTTGCTGTTTGGGTTGTCCAGCAGTGCTAGCTATTGGCTCCAGAATGACTCTGGGATGCGGAGTTTTGTCTCAATTGGGTTGCCGACTTTGGCGTTGCTGCTGGGGCCAGTGTTGCTGCCTCGCCGACAGCCTGCGCGATCTCTCCAGGCAGAGCATTAGTGGGGGCGATCGCCTAGTCGGTGGTTCAATTCGGCAAAAACGGCGTTAGATCCAGGTACGGCTCGATGGTGTCGGCCAGGATATCCAGCATCATCTCCCGTTGTTCACGGTAGTTGGCGACCCCCGTGGGCAACGACCGCAAGCCTCGCTGGGCACGCAACCGGTTTAACCAGGCTCGTCGCCAGGGGCCGTTGTCAAAAATGCCGTGGAGATAGGTGCCCCAGATGGCTTGGCTTTCGTCTACAATCCCCAAGTTGGCATCGTCAAACAAGTGATTGATCCCGGTGGCTTCTTCGATCAGCCGCGATCGCCCCTGGTGAATTTCGTAGCCAGTCACGGGCAAACCTTCCTGGGGATAGTTGGAACTCACCACCCGTTGGCGGGCAATCCGCTGGCCGGCAATGACTGTTTTGATTGGCAACAGGCCCAAGCCTTTGTAGCGCCCCTCCTGGCCTTCGATGCCTTCTGGATCTGCCAACAAACTCCCCAACATTTGATAGCCGCCACAAATGCCCAGAACCGTGCCCCCGGCGGCGACATAGTTTTGGATTTCTTCTGCCATGCCCGTTTTTTGTAACACCAACATATCGGCGATCGTGGTCTTGGTGCCAGGAATGATCACCGCATCAGGATGGCCCAGCGGGGGTTTGGGATTAATGTATTTCACCGAAACCGAGGCTTCGGCTTCGAGGGGGTCGAAGTCGGTGAAGTTGGAAATGCGCGGCAACCGGATCACCGCAATGTTCAGGTCGCTGGTGGTGTTGCTAGTTTTGGCATCCAGCAGGCTCAGGGAATCTTCGGCGGGGAAGGCTTGCTCCAGCCAGGGAACTACGCCGATAACAGGAATGCCGGTGCGGGTTTCCAGCCAATCAATGCCCGATTGGAGGAGCGATCGCTGGCCGCGAAACTTGTTGATAACCACCCCTTTAATTAGCGCCCGTTCATCGGGATCGAGCAGTTCCAGCGTTCCCACCACATGGGCAAAGGCTCCTCCCCGGTCAATATCCACCACCAGCATGGTCGGCGCGTTCAAATGCTTGGCCACCCGCATGTTGGTCAAATCGCGGTGTTTGAGGTTAATCTCCGCCGGACTGCCCGCCCCTTCGCACACCACCAGATCAAAGTCATCCGCTAACCGATGCAAGGATTCATCGATCGCCCGCCAGCCCATTTCAAAAAACTGTTCGTAATAATCGGCGGCGGCCACTCGACCGATCGCTTTGCCCTTGAGGATCACCAGGGAAGTCATATCCCCCTGGGGCTTGAGCAAAATCGGGTTCATTTCGATGGTCGGGGTGATGCCTGCGGCCCAGGCTTGGACGGCTTGAGCATGGCCAATTTCGCCGCCGCCATTGGTGACATAGGCATTCAGCGCCATGTTTTGCCCTTTGAAGGGGGCCACGCGCCACCCCCGACGGCTCAAAATGCGGCAGATCGCAGTGGTGATGAGCGATTTTCCGGCATGGGATGTTGTCCCCACGACCATCATGGCTTTCATGCAGAACCTCCCGACCATTGCTGTTTCATGCTGCCGCTCCAAATGCTGTTGTTTAGAAGGGAAGTCGCACCCAACGTTGCCAACTGTTTGCCGCGCGATCGCCCCAGCTTGGGGTCAGGCGAATTGGCTCTGGTTGCTGTTGCCACGGCTCCACAATGTGCCGCCCCAACGGAGTCACCCGAAAGCTATCGGTCAACCCTTGCCCATCGACCTCGCGCCGCAACAGGCCCACCTGAATCAGCCACAGGAGTTCGCTTTCGACTCGCAACTCGGACAGGGGCACCTCAGTATAGCGGTTCTGGACTCCGGCTTTGGTCGCGATCGCGGCTAAGGACACACTTTCGCGGATCATGGCCTGATACAAGGCTGGCGTAAACGGCGCACAGCGCATGGCCCGCTCGGCGCGGAGAATCGTTTGAGGCGAATATTGAATCGATCGAGAAACGGAAGCAGTTGCAGTCATGCTGAGGTTGGAAATCCTGGTTAAATGAAAAACGAAACTGGATGCAGTACTAATCTACTCAAAAAGCGCCCCCAAAAGCAGTGTTTAGGGCACAATTCCGCACTAGATGCCAACGATGAACGCTGAAATGATAATTTGTACTCAGAAAATAAATTGGGTGCATGGTATCCCATCTATGGTATTCAATTTTGCTGATCTCAGAAGGTTTGGCCACAGAATCTTGCTGTTGATTGGCTGCGAGGGTCGTCAACTGGGGAGAATATCACTTTTGCCAATTGCCCTCATCCCCCAGCCCCTTCTCCCCAAGGAGAAGGAGAGCTAGATCGGAAGTCCCTCTACCTCAGGGAGAGGGATTTAGGGTGAGGGCGACAAAAGTGCCACGCTCCCGCCAACTGGCTCGTTGACGCGGGTTCACGCTGGGTCGCCGGGGCTTGCTTCATTCCCCGTCGAGTGGCTGGGTACGGCTGAATAAAAATAGACCAAAAAAGTGGAAATCAGCGAATTAATCCGTTGAGCGTTGGATTCTTCGGCGGCGTTCTTCTTGTTTGCGATCGCGCCAAAACCATTCTTCATCTGTGAGTTGCTCTGCCATTTTGAGCCGTGCGATCGCCCATTCATTGTATTCAGAATTCAGCTCGCAACCCAGCCAGCGTCGGCCCAATTGTTCGGCCACAACCAGAGTTGTCCCAGATCCCGAAAAGGGGTCTAATACTAGGTCGCCCCGTTGCGAAGAAGCCAGGATCAACCGCCGAATTAGGGCTTCGGGTTTTTGGGTGGGGTGGGGGGTTTTTTCGGCCATGCCGTTGCAGGTTGTCGGAATTTCGATCACATCTTTGGGCTTGGCCCCACGGGGATGGGGTTGCCAAATTGGGGCGCGATCGCGAGTTTGTTTCTGGGCGTATTGGCTGGTTAATGCCTGGGGATGGTCAGGATATTTTAAGGTGTGAGGACCATAGGGAATCCGCACGGCATCAACATTAATTTTGGGTGCTTTTCCCTTCCGCAAAAGCAGGATACTTTCATGGGAACGCCCCCAATCTTGGCCCAAGTTTGCCTTATTCTTGTAGTACCAAATTAGCCAGCGACAATGGGGAAAGAGCTGATTAGCAGGGGATTTGAGGTCAGCCAGGATTTCAGAAAAGCCCATTAGGTAAAGCGCACCTGTGGGTTTTAAGAGGGTGGCGGCGGCAGTCATCCATTGTGTTGACCACGCCAAATAAACCGCAGGAGATTCAAAGGTGTCCCAGGTGGCTTTGCTGAGATTGTAGGGGGGATCGGCAATGATCAAATCCACCGACTCGGCCGCGAGGGTTGGCAACCAGGTGAGTGTGTCTTCACAAACTAAAGTGCCGTTGGCATGTTGGTAGGCGATCGCCACAGAACTGGATACTCTTCTGCTTAACAGGACAAGGGAGTTTTCCACTTTCTTGCAAGTGGGTACATCCAACATTACGACACAAAAATTTGACTAAATTTTCAGCACAAAAATTAGTCGATCTAAAATCCCTCAACACCTGAAGCACTGCCACTTTGGCCCCAAGGGTTAAGTTTTTTTACACGCATGACTCGGTTTTCTACGCTAGGCACATCATGGGAGATTTTGATATTTTTGAAAGCAGCTTCATCTGTTATTTACCTCGACCATTAAATATGAAAACTTCTGATTTGGCACATTTTTCTGGGACTCAGAAAAGTGTATCGACCGTGGCGATCGCGGCTCCGGCTTCGCATCCTGGGCAAAAATTCCTCAAATTGAGCCAAGGCTATTGGCTGGGGCTGTTGTTGGCAGCGTTGGGGTTGGGTTTAACAGCAGAACAAACTCAGGCGCAAATTGTTTACTACGAACGGCCTGTCAGCACCACAGTAAACGGGGATGGCTATGTGGCAACGGCCTCTGGGATTGGTCTTAATATCCGCTCTGGGCCTGGTTTGGACTATCCGGTAATTGGTGGGATTTATGATGGCACCTCGGTTAATTTAGTTGGCTCGACGGCGCGGGCCAATGGCTACACCTGGCAGCAGATTTCGGAGGGGGGCTATGTGGCCACGGAGTATGTCACGGGTTCGACGGTCAACGTGTCCTTCAATTCGTGTAGTCGTGGGGCCTGTGGTGGGCCAGCGGAAGTGGTGCCGATCAGCTATCGTCCGATTTCGGCGCGGAGTGGCCCGTATACGGTGGCGGTACCAGGGGATGATGCGGCGACGTTGCGCCGGGTGCGATCGGCGGGCTTTCAGGGGGCCTATCCCGATCGCGCCCGTGAAGGGGGGTTTGTGAACGCGGGGAGTTTTGAGAACTACGAGGCGGCCAATGCCTCTAGCGCCTATCTCCGCACTCAGGGGTTAGATGCACGGGTGATTTATAAGTAAAGGGAAGCAGTCAAGGGGAAATTGGCGGGGGCGATCGCTCAATTAAGCTCACATTCTTAATCCGTTGCCCCCATCGCGTTCCCCGCAATCCACCCCGTTGTCCAGGCGCTTTGAAAGTTGAAGCCGCCCGTAATGCCGTCAATATCCAGGATTTCGCCCGCCAGGTATAACCCCGGACACAGCCGACTTTGCATCGTTTTGAAGTCCACTTCTTTGAGGGGGACTCCGCCGCAGGTCACAAATTCTTCTTTGAATACGCCTTTGCCAGTCACGCTGTATTGGCCCTGGGTCAGTTCTTGCAGCAGTTGGTTTAGGAGCTTGTTGGAAACTTCGGCCCAGCGGGTTTCGGGGGAAATGCCGATCGCGGTGAGCAGTTTTTCCCACAGGCGGCGGGGCACAGGCACAGGACAGTTGGCGATCGCGGTTTTGTGGGCGAGTTGCGATCGCACGGATTGGAACTGTTGCCGCATGGTTTCGGGGTTCGATTGGGGCAACCAGTTAATTTTGAGCGTGGCTTGATAATCCTGGTCATGGAGGGCACGGGCGGCCCAGGCTGACAGTTTCAGCACCGCAGGGCCACTCAGCCCCCAATGGGTAATCAGTAGGGGGCCAGTTTGCTCAAAGGTGTGGGGGCCAGCCACGAGCTTCAGTTGGGCGGGATTGACCGACACTCCGGCCAAGTCTTGCAAGCGGCGATCGCGGACATTAAAAGTAAACAGCGACGGCACGGGCGTTTGGAGCGCATGGCCCAGGGCTTGGGCGATCGCGTAGCCTTGGGGATTGCTCCCTGTGGCCAGCAAGAGGCGATCGGCCTGGAACTGGTGCCCCGACTTTAAGTGAATCGTAAATTGGCCCGCCTGGTACTGCACCGCCTTCACCACGGCCCCCGCCCACACCTTGACCCCCGCCTGCTCTGCGGCCTGCACCAGACAATTCACAATGGTTTCCGAATTATCCGTGGTGGGGAACATCCGCCCATCGGCTTCGGTTTTGAGGTGCACCCCCCGTTGGGCAAACCAGGCGATCGTGTCCTTGGGTTGAAACCGCGAAAAAGCCCCCCGCAAGGCTTTGCTGCCTCTGGGATAGTTTTGCACTAGCAACGCCGGGTCAAAGCAGGCATGGGTGACGTTACACCGTCCGCCGCCAGACACTCGGACTTTGGCCAGGGGCGCTTTGGCCGCTTCCAGCAGCGTGACGCGGGTTTCGGGGTGGGCTTGGGCACAGGCGATCGCCCCAAAAAATCCCGCTGCTCCGCCGCCAATCACGACAACTTCCAATCGGTGTATAGGCTTTGGCTTTGACACAATCCATTCCGGCGAAACGTCAGCGTTGCCCCAAGTCCACTGCTCCCCAGCGACCGTTGGGCCTTCAGTATTCTAGCGGCTCAAATCAACTCGCTTTCCACCAGAAAGTTACGGCACGTTAGGACGGGCGAATCCAACTGCCGATTCATCGGACATTCCGCCCGTCCACAATGGCCACAGTTGGCTTGGCGCGGCAACACCTCATCGTGAGTGGGATACAGGCTAATCCCCTGTTGCACAAAGGCTTGGGCTTCCAGTTCTGAGAGGCGATCGCAAATCAGAATCGCCGCCGGAATGTGGAGTGCCGCCCGTTGTTGGTTGACATCCCGCAGGGTAGCCGCAAAGCCCCGTTGTTCCGCCCGAATCACAATCAACACTTTTTGCGGCAAACTGGTGAAACAGTCGGGTTGCTCCCGTTCAAAAAAATCCTTATATTGCAGCGTCACGGTGCCATCCGGGTAATGAAAAGCGCGAATACACCGCTGAAATGGCAGCGTAAACTGACCATTTGCATCGATTTTGTACCACCAGGATTTATACCAGGCATAGTGGGGCAAGCGCAGAACGTCGTTGATTTGCTCTGGTAAAAACCCCGCCGTACTCAGCCGCGCGATCGCCAGCGCCAAGGGCAAATGCTCCCCCAAGGTCTGCAACCCCGACTCGTGCTGCACCATCCGGGCCAAGTCTTTGCTGTCCTGGGGGGCAAACCGTGTTCCTGGCCGCTGTGAGGCCGAAGGTTTGGGCAGGGGCGAAGTCGGGGCCAAAATGCAGCGAATCGCTTCAAACTGCACGACCGCATCCGCCGATTGTTGGGCATTAATGGGAATTCCCACCTCGCTGGCCACGGCCCCAATGTGCTCAACGGGCGCAAGGCGTGGGGTACATTCAGAGAGCAAAGACTTGAGGGCAACGGCATCGGCGATCGCCAACGACACCTGAATCCGATCCCGCACATTTTCTGCATGGGACTGTCGATCAACTGCATAAAACAGGGGATTGTTCATGGGTTGTGCCCCTTCTCGATCAGCGATCGCACAGCCAACCTGGAACCTTCCAAGCAGTCAGTGCAGAGCCAGTGTTGACATTCTGGCAGAAGTTCCCCACCTCCGGCCAATTCGTTGAACTCTCTTAATATGATCTCATCCCCCAATAAAACCAGCCTTTAGTGATTCAACATCCACGGGCGACCACAGGCTTGGCTCTGAAACTTAGGCTGTTGAGGTTCCTGCTGTTTTTTGATCAAGTCTGGTTCAGAACCACCCCGCAAGGGCAAACTGCCCGACAAGCTTACCGCTGGAGCCGAAAAAATTCGTTTACCAATCGTCTGGCAAGTGGGACAGGTTGCTGGTTGATCTGACTCCGCCAGCGATCGCCACACATCAAACACTCCACAGGTTCCACACTTAAACTCGTACAACGGCATTGTTGCGATCTCCTAATTCTCTAAACTGAGGGCGATCGGCGACTACTCCAAGCAATCGCCGATTGGGTTTTCGGTTTTCCAGGCTCACTATTTCGGCAGAATATCCTGATCAAAAATCTCCGTCGGAATCGCCAAGGTACAACAGGCATTAGGAATATCCACAATCCCGCTGACCCGGCCCTCCACCGGCGCACAACTCAGCAGCAAATAGGCTTGCTCCCCCGTAAAGCCAAACTTTTTCAGATATTCGATCGCATTCAAACAAGCCCGCCGATAAGCAATATGCACATCCATGTAATATTGCTTGCCCGTAAACTCATCCACCGAAATCCCTTCAAATACCAGGTATTCCGAATAGCGTGGCTCCACCGGCCCCGGCTTAAAGATCGGATTCACCAGCCCGTACTTCTCGACCCCACCTTTAATAATGTCTACGTGCAGGTCAATGTAGCCCGACATTTCGATCGCGCCACAAAAAGAAATCTCCCCATCTCCCTGAGAAAAGTGAATGTCCCCCATCGACAGCTTCGCCCCTTCCACATAGACCGGGAAGTAGATGCGCGTTCCCTTCGACAGGTTCTTAATGTCGCAGTTGCCGCCATGTTCACGGGGAGGCACCGTGCGGGCCGCTTCTGCCGCCACTCGTTCATAATCCGCAGCGGGCAGAGTGCCCAAAATTGCATTCGTCGGATTTGGCAACGCGGCGAGTACAGGCTGATTGCCCGACAACCCCGCCCCATAAGTCCGCAAATCTGGGGCCGAGTTCACCAGTTCTGTTTCCCGCTGATTCCACTTCGCCAGCAACTCGTGGGACGGCGCACACCCAATCAACCCCGGATGGGTAATCCCGGCAAACTTGACCCCCGGAATGTGGCGCGATGAGGTGTAAATCCCTTGCAGATCCCAGATGGCTTTTGCCGCTTGGGGAAAATGATCCGTGAGGAAACCGCCGCCATTTTCTTTCGCAAAAATTCCCGTGAAGCCCCACTCATCCCCCTGGAGCGCCCCGATATCCAGCAAATCCACCACCAAAATATCGCCCGGTTGTGCTCCGTTGACCCAGATGGGGCCGCTGAGAACGTGCACCACGGTCAAATCTACATCGCGGATATCATCAGGACTGTCGTTGTCTTTGATCTGGCCATCCGTCCAGTCTTTGCACTCGATCCGAAAGACCTCCCCCGGATTCACAGACACCACTGCCGGAATATCAGGATGCCAGCGGTTATGTCCCGGCAACTCCTGCTGATCCATCGGCTTCGTCAGATCAACTTTAAAAAGTGTCTTTGGCATTGGAACACCCCATTCCCTAGTATGTGTGGAGATGCCATTAACTAACTGCGTAACGCGATCGCCTAAACATTCTTTGATGAATGAACACCTGTTCAACCATTGCGATCGCATCCCGACTCTAGACCGTCAATCAGGGGTGATCTGTAGCTCAAGCTACCAATTGGCGATCGCCGTCTTTTACTCTAGTTTCGCAAGGGCGATCGCGGCTTTAATCCAAAGCGTTGTTACTCAATATCCATTTCAATGCGGGCCACGCCAGTGCCTTTGTAGTAGCTGGCCAAAATCTGGCGATATTGATACCCCTGCTCGGCCATGCCCAAGGCTCCAATTTGGCTCATGCCCTTGCCCTGGAAGGCTTCCATCACAATGTCATCGGTTGCGGCATACAGCGATTCCACCACGTCGCCCCGATAGCTGACAAATTCGCCACCCGTTGCGTTTACGGCCTGCCTGGTCGTGTCCGCCTCGGCTTCTACGCCTTTGTAGACCTGGAAATATTCGTCGTTACCCAGGTCGTACAGATCTTTTTTCACGGGTTTGAGGTGATAGGTAAGGGCATACGATCGCGCCGCCACTGCTTGTGCTTTGAGGGCTTCCATCGGCCAACTGGGGGAAACTTCCGCACCAACCACGCTGTAGAGATATTGCTGCAAATTCACATGGTTTACCACCCAAAGCCGACTATCCTTTGCCACAACCAGAATTTGGCCCCGATAGCCCCGATCGCCCACATAAGTAATCCCACCGGGCACTGGACTAATCCAAATAATGGACGGCAACTGCGATCCATCCAACGCGATCGCTGTACCGTCGGCCTGGATGGTGTGCTGACTTTTGGACGAGAGTTGATACAGGGGTTTGCCCGTATCCACATTAATCACGTCGCCCCCAGCGGAGGTGCTGATGGGCAAAGAACTCACGCCGTTGTGGATCAATACCCGCATCTCGATCGCCGAGTCAGCCGACATGTTTAATACTGAGGGCACGGGCCGGGAACTGGCGGCTTGCTTTTGGGGCGCGGCTTGAGCAGCGGTTTTCTGGGGCTTGGGCGTTGGCGTTGGCGCTGGCTTAAAAAGTTCGGCGGGGAGGTTGGCAGGTAGGGCGATCGCCACCTTGGAAAAAACCGGAGCGAGCGTCAGGGCTTCTTGCTGGGTGCTGCTAGACAGCGACACCTGTTGATTTAAGAGCGGAATGCCAACAATCGGGATCAGGCTGAGGGCAGGCATAACCACCCACGGACGCGCTTTGACCCAATCCATTAATGCTTGCCATTTCATGGTTTTTTCACCCAGGCTCATCTCACAACCGCAATCTTTTAAGCATTCTAACGCTGCTGCTCCAAGTTGCTAAAATTCCTGCTGTCAAATATGTGACAGTTTTTCAATTGGAACCCGGCGCGATCGCCCCCATTTTTCCCTGCTTCAAGCTCGAATAGGCGCTAGTCGTCGCTTAAATTCGGCAATTAACTCTGCCTTTGTCCGTTGCTTTTGTCCCACATTGAGATAGTGATCGGCCAAGGTGTCTAAATCTTGATTCAGCACTAAGCGGCCAACCGCCATTGACCCGATTCCAGTAAAAATAAATCCATCATTTTTGGCATATTCTGGCAATTTGCTCTGGAAATATTCCGGCAATCGATACCAGGGCATAGCCGGATTTTCATGATGTTCAATATGATAGCCATCGTTAAAATTGCCTGCATTAGTTGGTGTATTAATACAGGTAAATGTGGATTTGTAGTTATTCGTTGGGTCGTCTGGATCGACAAAAATGTGTTGTTTCCAGTTTCCTTGCATTAACGCAAAGGAGATGACGGTAACCGGGAGAAGAAACACAAAGGTTGTGGCCATTGGACGATAGCTAAGTAGGAGGGAAATACCTAGAAAAAATAAACATTCTCCGGCGATACACCGGGCCATGACCTGATAATTTCGCTTGCGGAAAAGGACGTAGGGTAGCTCGACCCAGATCGCGATCGCAAACCGCAGCATATACAGAAAATGATGCCATTTAGAATCTCGCTGATAGGGCATGGTCGAGCTGAGATCATACGGCATTGTATTGTTTTCACTGTGATGCATGGCAATGTGGTGGGCGTAATACATCCACGGTGGAATGCCAAATAAAGTGCAGAGAAAACTGGTATTGAGATGTTTCAGAAAGCGCCATTTTTTGTTGAAGATTGGCGTATGGGTTGAGTAGTGCAGCGCCAAGATAAACGATCGCGCATAAGTCGTGATGTGGAAATAAAAATAGGCTGCCCCTAAACCTGCGATCCACCAGCCATTAATCTGTCCTTCTAACCAATAGAGTCCGATCGCCATTGGTAGGCTGGTAAGCAAAATGTTGACCATGACCAACAAAATAAAGCGATTTTGCTCTTGTTGTCCTTTGAGTAAATGGGTAATACACCACTTTTGAATGGGCGTTGGTAACTCAAAAAAATGTTCCCGGCGGGGTTGTTCTATATCGAGTTGATTGATAGTTGTTGCCACTGGAAGACTATTTACATTCATGTCAAATCTCACGTTTGTATCCAGACTGAGTGCAAGGATTTATGCTCTCTGCTCAGGGATCTTACACTGTCTAATTGGGGGAATCCGCCGATTGCGATCGCCGTTGCCAAAAATTTGGGGTCTGGGCTAGAGTGCCTAGGTTGGCCACAACCCTACCCAAAGTGGCTCAGCGGGGTACTCGCTTTGAGGTAGAGCGGATGGCGGGGGTGGCCCTGTTTGGTTTGGCCCAGACAGTAGAGGGGGGCAGTGGCTTGGAGAAGGCGGATAACGGCGCGATCGCGATCGCCCCAAGCGCCCCAATTGCCCCAAGCCAGCACAATAGAGTCAACCCGGTGGGCTAATGTCCGCAGGTAAGCGTCATTATTGGCCCCCACGGGATCGGGCACAGCTTTGAGGTGAGCGGGGTGCACCGCCCGCAACGCAAACAGGTTCATCACCTCGATCGCCCCAAACCCCCACCCCTGAGCAAAACCCACACAGCGTCGAATTGTCGGATCGTTGACGGTGGCATCGGCCCGACTGGGATTCAGCATGACAAACCCCACACGCGGCAAATTCCCATTCCATTCCCGCCACAGCCGATAGCGGTAAGTTGCAGTGGCATCAAACTCTGCGCCGGTTTTGTCCATTGCCTCTCTCAAGCTCTAAACGACGGGCGCGTGGCCGGGATATACCGCATGGACATATTCACTGCCCGATTCGGGGAACCCCCGGCGATAGGCGGCTTCCTCTGGTTGCCCCCACCCCAGTTGCAGGATGAGTTCCAGTTTGCGGCCCTGGCCTTGTTGGCTGAGACTGGCCCACTCCGATCGCTGCATAATCCGCTCCACATGCACCGGGGCGATCGCCTCATGGGCTTTGCCCGCACTGAGACTTAAGTACAGATCCATGCCCACCGTCACCTGCCGCCAAAAATCAAACAGCCGCTCCTTAAAGGATTTTAGAATCTCCAAATCCCCCGGCAAGGCGATGAGTTGATCATGCACTTTGGGAAAGCGTAACTGGCGATCGCCCACCATAAACGGATGCCAGACCACACCAGACACCGCCTGCTCCCGCTGATACTGGTGCACCGCCGCCCGAAAATCATTGTAAGCCGCAAACTTTTGGAAGCCTTCAGGGCGCAAAAACTTGTCCAAAAACGGACTGCCCGAAAGACTGACTGCCAGATTTAGCCGCTGCCCATTCATGCAGGCCCGCCGCTCATCGGCCAAAATCTCAATCAAATCGTGGGTGGTGTAGCGGTGTGTCATGGGGTTGACTCCTGCGGCAACCACCCCCTGCCCCAAGGGGCGCTGCTACTGCGAAATGACGGTTGCTTCACGGCCCTGCAACTCCCGATCCAAAGGACAAAAGCGTGTCTTGAGTATGTCTTAGCCGTTGGCAGCCTGTCATGGGTTTTCGTGACCTTTTCCACGGGTTGTTACTAAAGTTCGCGTTTTGAGCAAATTTAGTAGCAGACTGAGCGAAAAAGACGTAACACAGGCTACGACTTGACCAGTTCGGTATTAATTTCGTTGACGGGGCGGCGTTTTAGTTCCACGGATTCCGATCGCGGTAACAGCTCAAACACTTTACGGAAGACATCATCGACTTGCTCGAAGGCCAGATCCCCAGCCTGGTTGAAGACAACTTTGCCCGTTTCATCGAAAACGACGGTTTGCGGCACAACGCCCGTATAGTAATAGGCCGGGTCTGTTTTGTTCGTTGTCTGGTCGAGGGGCAGGGAATCCACCCGTAACAAAATAAAATCGGTGACGCGGCCATAGAAGGCTTGCAGTTGGGACAGCACGGTGGAATACCGTTTGCAGTCGCTGCTGTCGTCTACATAAAATACGAGCAAAGTAGGAGAGGGCCGCTTAAGGGCTTCCTGGAAGGTAATTTTGGGGGGAACGAGAGCGCCATTTCCGGCGTAGAGGGCAAAAATATCCCCATCGTAGCGATCGTCATTTAAAGCTGCGATCGCCGCCGGAGCGTGTACCCAGGTCATACTGCTGAGTACCAGGCCCAGGCCCAACACCAGCGACCAGAGTGCCTTCCCAGCCAACCAGGCTGACAAACGGGGCAGAAGCCAACGAAACCGAAAAAAGGCCATAACAATTCTGTCTTGAGTAGATTGATTGGATTTGCTGCAATCTTCATCTTATAGTGCTAGCTCCCCATCCTTTCTACCCAGATGCTGAACCTGCATCCAGTGAGGCCAAGGTGTTGCCAACTGGCGATCGCGCCCGCCCCTCGCCAGGGTTCATCCGGCCTAAGCTAAAGTTGTAGCGAGTTTGCTTTAGGCTATGCTAGAACTATACCTGATAGCAGGAAGCGTGTTCCAGGTTTAATGATGGCTGGCGATCGCGGGGCACATTTTCCCCTGAGCCAACCCCCCATCCAAAGCCACAGGTGGCAGCGTTAACCGAAGGTAGCCTGATGGCAAAAGCAGTTGGCGAAGCCGTCCCAACTTCGCTCAAGCACCGCCTTAACCAAGCGATCGCGGGTCTAGGCTAGTTTGGGTCTGGAGCCTTGAGGCTGGAACAAAGGCTTGGTCACAGTTGCCAGCGGTTTCCCGTGGTTTTGCTAATGACTGGTTATTGAATTTCCCTTTTCCCTGGTTGAAGTTATTTTTATGACTAACGATATGATTGCTCTGAAACCAATTCGCTCGTTTGAAGAAGCGGTTGAGCGATGTCAGACGTTGGGGATGCGGCTCAGTCGTCAACGGCGATATATCCTGGAACTGCTGTGGGAAGCCCACGAACATTTGTCGGCCAGGGAAATTTACGATCGCCTGAATCTCCAGGGGAAGGATATTGGCCACACCTCGGTGTATCAAAACCTGGAAGCGTTGTCTAGTCAGGGCATTATTGAGTGCATTGAGCGATCAGATGGGCGGCTCTATGGCAACATCAGCGATTCCCATAGCCACGTGAACTGCCTCGACACCAATCAAATCTTGGATGTGCACGTTACTTTGCCTGCGGATGTGATCCAACAAATTGAGGCCCAAACTGGGGTGCGAATCACAGACTACCATATCGATTTTTATGGCTATCGCACTGCGCCCGTTGCCCCCAGCCAGGAGTGAGCGGTTTCAGGCTGGATTTAGGGGCGGCGAAATGCCTGTCTCTGGGGCGCAATGGCCCGCGATCGCAGCGGCAACTGCAATATCTATTCGCTAAAATTGTCAAATCGTGTCTGAGGGGTGCCAATCTCACAGCAAGCCTATACAATAGCGGCAAAATCCGCTGATTTGTGGGTTGCGGGGATAGCGCGTCATGGGCCAATCAGGGTGTTGGGGCCGCTTCTCTGGCGATCGCCGGATCACTACCCCTTTTACAGGAAAACGCTGAACTCATGGCAAGACGGGCAATCGAAAAATTTCGTCCGCAACTTCGGTCAACCACTCAACGCCACCCCCAGAACCCGCCTCCAGAAGGCACCCCGGCGATCGCTACCAGTGCCTCAGCCGACTCTGTGCCCTTTGCCGACGCTGTTGTAGAGCCACAAGCGGCAACCGTGGCCCCAGAACCAGTCGCCTCGGAACCTGACCCACTTTTGGCCCCCTTGCCCCGCCCCCCGCGCAAAACCACCCTGCAACAGTTACAACGCGGGGCCAAGCTGATTGGAGTGCCACTGGTGTGGATGGGGGTCATGGCCTTTTGCGGGGGCACGGCGTATTCGGCCTATACCTGGTTGACCGATACCTCGCCAATTCCCAATTGCGATCGCCTGTGGTTTTTCTCCCGTGATGCCGATAAACTGTACTGTGCCGAGCAAGCCATCCAGCAGCAGGGATCGGAGCAGGCGTTGTTATCCGGGTTGGAACTGGCCACGCGCATCCCGGATTATCATTACCTGCACCAACGGGCCACCCAACTCCAAAAAAACTGGTCAAATCAAGTGGTGCAAGTGGCCCAAGACCGGGCGATGGATGGAGATTTGGCGGGGGCGATCGCCCTGGCAAAACAGTTACCACCGGGCAATCCCTCCTATCGTGATGCCAAAAATTTGGTGCTGGAGTGGAGCAAATTGCGCGATCGCGAAGCCAACTTGCTGGCCAAAATCGAAATCGCGCTGCAAAAACGGGACTGGAATGCTGCCGAAGCTGTGGTGCAACCCGAATCAACTTCCATCAGCGAGTACGAACGCCATCAACTGAACCGCCTGACGGAGCGCATCGTGTCGGAGCGGGTCGCCTACAATCAACTGCGCCAATTGCGCCAACTGGTCGAACAGAAAAAGCCCGGTGATCCCTTACCCTTGGGCCGTGCCATCCAACTGGCGCTGCAAATTAACCCCAAAGCTTACGTTGGCCAAGCCGTGCAGGCCGATATCGAACGTTGGAGCGGCTATCTAGTGCAAATTGCCGATGCCCAACTGGCCCAGAGGAACCTGAACGGCGCGATCACCACGGCTCAGTGGTTGCCAGAAACCGCCGCGCTGACCCCCAGTGTCCGCCATTTGCTTTGGGTCTATCGGGCGCAACAGTTAGATTGGGGCGAACCGACTAAACCCCCTACCGCAGAGCAATTATGGCAAATTTCAACGGCTCTATCCTCCCTGGGCGAAATTCCTGCCAATAGTCCCCTCTATACCCAGGCCCAAGCCTTGGCCCAAGGGCTAGAAAAACATTTGCAAGATTTGACGCAACTGAGTCTTGCTAACACGGCGGCCCAGGCCCAGCAGCCAGCTTCGTTGCAAGTGGCGATCGCGATGGCCAGCGCCATTACCTCCGATCGCCCCCACCGCCTCCAGGCCCAAACCCTGATGGCCGATTGGCGCAACGATATTCAACGCCTTGCCGATCGCCCCTACCTGACCGCCGCTCGTCAGTTGGCCAAATCTGGCCAGATCAAAGACTTGCAGGCCGCGATCGCCCAGGCCACCCAGGTAAAACTCGGTCGGCCCCTCCGAGCAGAAGCCCAAGCTGCAATTTTTGACTGGAAACAAAAAATTCAAGTCATTGAAGATCAACCGATCTTGACCCAAGCCCGCAAACTGGCCCAACAAAAGCAATTGGGTCAGGCGATCGCCCAAGCCGCCAAAGTCCCTCCCGGTCGGGCATTGTATCCTGAAGCCCAGGCCACGATCGCGGAATGGACACGGCAAATTCAACTTACGGAAGACCAACCCATCTTGGCGGCAGCCAGAGCGTTGGCCAGCCAAAATGATTGGGGGGCGGCAATCGATGTGGCCTACCAAATTGCCCCCGGACGCGCTTTGTACAACGAAGCCCAAAAATCGATCGCAGACTGGTCAACCCGGATAGAAACTGAGCGATCGCGTGATCGCAGCGATCGGTATGCCCGCAATTGGGATGAGACGAATCCAACCCGCAGCGATCGCGATCGACGATTTTACCGCTAGACCTGTGGTGTTACCAACGCTATTGTTACCCTCTACGCCTCATGGTTGATGGGTTGGGTGATGCGGGGGTTGGTCAGGGGGATGGATAGCAATGGCTGATTTTGGACTTCGGGCGCAATCCAACAACTGACCTGGTTCAAGGCATAGAGATTGCCACAAAGTAACAAGCGATCGCCCTTTTGAATGTCTGTTTTGCCTTCAGGAAAACCGATAAATTTACCTTCCCGCCGAATTGCTTGCACCAGTACGCCATACTGGCGGCGAATGTGGAGGTCGGCCAGGGTTTTGCCGCTCACCGGGCTATTCTCCGGTACCAGTAACCATTGGCAAGAGGCGTTTTCGGTGGGGACGGCGGCCTTGCCTTGAGCGAGTTCATCGAAGGCGGCCAGTTCTTCCGTTTGGCCAATGACCAGGAGGCGATCGCCCGGTTGCAATGGGGTTTTGGCATCGGGATAGTCCACTTCTTCGCCCGCTTCCCGTTTGATGGCCAACAGGCTAACTCCGGTTAAGCGGCGGAGATTGGTTTCTTCCAGTGTCATGCCGATCAAGGGCGAATCTTTGGGCAAGGGATACCAGCGATCGCCCATCTCCTGCGCTGCTTCCTTCAATTCCCGTGAGACCTGGTAAGAGGGTCGCTCCGCTCGGAGTTCCTGGTAGTGGGAACCGCGAATTTGTTGCACTTCCCGCTGAATCACGGGCAGAGGTAAGCCCAACCCAGTCAACAAGTGGGCCGACAGTTCTAAACTGGCCTCAAACTCTGGTTGCACAACTTCCTTTACGCCAATTTGATAGAGCAGTTCAATATCACTGTCCTGGGTGGCCCGCACGACAATATCCAGATCCGGCGTGAGTTGCAGCGATCGCTTCACACAGAGGCGCGTACTCATGGGGTCAGGGAGGGCGATCGCCATGCCTTCTGCCCGTTCCACCCCAGCTTTTTCCAACACATGCAAACTCGCCGCATTCCCATAAATATAAGGAATACCCGCCTCCCGTAATTCCTGGATGCGCCGCTCCGATTGCTCAATCACCAGCACCGGGTAGTGATGATCCTGCAATAACCGCACAATGTTGTGTCCAACACCGCCATAGCCACACACCACCACATGATGCTGAAGTTCCGCATTTTCGGACACTTCCCACGGCAAATCGCTGCCCACCAACCACGGCTTCAACCAGGGAATTTCTTCCGCCCAGATAAACAGTTGGGGCACCAGGCGCATCACAAAGGGCGTAACCACCAGCGTGACTGCCGTTGTCCCCAGGATTAATAAGTACACATAACGCGGCACCAGCCCCAACGCCTGCCCTTCACTAGCTAGCACAAAGGAAAATTCCCCAATCTGGGCCAAGCCAAACCCCGCAATCAACGCGGTTTTCAGCGGATAGCCAAACAGTTTGACAATGGGGGTCACGATCAAAAACTTGCCGATAAACACCAGCGTGACCAGGCCTAGGATGAGTTCCAGGTTGTTCCACAAAAACACGGGGTCGATCAGCATCCCGATCGCCGCAAAGAACAATGAGGCAAACACATCCCGAATCGGCTCCACATAGGTCAGGGTTTGATCGGCATATTCCACCTCCGAGATCATCAACCCGGCCACAAACGCCCCCATTTCAATGGATAGGCCCAAATGCTCCGTCAGCAACGCAATGCCCAGGCACAACGCCACCACCCCCAGCAGAAAAAGCTCGCGGCTTTCCGTCCGGGCCAGCAACCGCAGCAACCGGGGAATCACCCAGATGCCCGCCGCGATCGCCCCCAAGGCAAACAACCCTGTCGTCAACACCGCCCAACCCACCGCCATCCCAATCTCTTCCGGGGGCTTATCCAGCGCGGGCAACACCGCCAACATCAGCCCCAGTGCCAAATCCTGCACCACCAAAATCCCCAGCAAGACTTGACCGTGGGGGGTGCCCGTTTCGTTGCGCTCCATCAAGCTTTTCAGGACAACCGCCGTGGAAGAGAGCGACAAAATGCCCCCCAGGAAAATCCCTTGAGCGGGGGATGTCACCCAACCCATGCCCAGCGAAACCAGCGCCGTGATGCCAATGGTGAAGCAAATTTGGAGCGCCCCACCCCCCAAGCTAATGCCTTTAACTTTGTTAAGTTCAGAAAAAGAAAATTCTACCCCCAGGGCAAACAGCAAAAACGCCGCCCCAAACTGTGCCAGGGTTTCTACTTGCACTAATTCTTTGATCAGCCCTAAGCCTGTTGGGCCGACGACAATCCCCGCCAGCAGGTAGCCCAGCAAAATCGGTTGGCGGAGCAAAGCCGCTAGCAACCCGCCGACAGCGGCTGCCCCCAAAACCGTTACTAAATCAACAATTAATCTAAAATCTTCTTGCACAGATTTTTAAAGTTTTGAATCTAAAAGTTACAGTCTTCTTTCAGAATACCGAGTTTTAGAGGGAAGCGGCGGCGATCGCCCAGAGATTTCTCGGCCCCATTGCGCGATCGCCGGACTTCAACTTGCCCCAACTCTGAGGAATAAACCCGTTCTAGATGGGAATTAACCCTTTAAGATGAAGAACAGTAAGACCAAGCGTGTTTTTCCAAATTATTCTTTTTTCGGCATGAGCATCCAGGTGTGAGTTCTCAAACCGCCTCCGGGCTTGACCTAAACCAGTTATTTCCCTTCCCGCTAGACGACTTTCAACTGGCGGCGATTGACGCTTTGAATGCGGGGCGATCGGTCGTTGTGTGTGCCCCTACGGGTTCTGGCAAAACCCTCGTTGGCGAATATGCCATTTATCGGGCCTTGGCACGGGGGCGGCGCGTGTTTTATACCACCCCCCTCAAAGCCTTGTCCAACCAGAAATTGCGAGATTTTCGGGAAGTGTTTGGCAGCGACAACGTGGGCTTGCTGACGGGGGATGTGTCCATTAACCGCGATGCCCCCATCCTGGTCATGACGACGGAAATTTTCCGCAACATGCTCTATGGCACCCCCATCGGAGAAGTGGGCACCTCCCTGGTCGGGGTTGAGGCCGTGGTGCTAGACGAATGCCACTACATGAACGATCGCCAACGGGGCACAGTTTGGGAAGAATCAATTATTTACTGTCCCAGGGAAGTGCAACTGGTTGCCCTCTCGGCCACGGTGGACAACAGCGACCAACTCACCGACTGGATTCAGCAAGTCCACGGCCCCACCGATCGCATCTACTCCGATTACCGTCCGGTGCCCCTCCAATTTCACTACTGCAACCCCAAAGGCTTATTCCCCCTACTGGATGACCAGCAAAAACGCCTCAACCAACGCCTCAAGCCCAAAGGTGGCCAAGCCGGTCGCAATGGGAAGCGATCGCCCAAACAAGACAGCCCTAGCCTGCCCTATGTGCTGAGCCAGTTGCACCAACGGGATATGTTGCCAGCCATTTATTTCATCTTCAGTCGGCGCGGGTGCGACAAAGCCGTAGAAGAAGTGGGGCACATTTCCCTGGTCAACGAGGCCGAAGCCAACACGCTGAAGCAACAAATCGATGACTTTTTGGAGCGTAATCCCGATGCGGGGCGGGCGGGCCAAATTGAGCCACTGTATCGGGGCATCGCCGCCCACCATGCCGGAGTTTTGCCTGCGTGGAAAGGGTTGGTCGAAGAATTATTTCAGCAAGGGTTAATCAAAGTGGTTTTTGCCACGGAAACCCTGGCGGCGGGAATCAATATGCCAGCCCGGACGACCGTGATTTCCAGCCTCTCTAAACGGACTGATGCGGGCCACCGTTTGTTAAACGCCTCGGAATTTTTGCAGATGGCCGGACGGGCCGGACGACGCGGCATGGATGTGCAAGGCCATGTGGTGACGGTGCAAACCCGGTTTGAGGGCGCACGGGAAGCCGCCTACCTGGCGACGGTTGGCCCCGATCCACTGGTGAGCCAGTTTACCCCCAGCTATGGCATGGTGCTGAATTTGCTGCAAACCCATAGCCTGGATGAAGCCCAAGACCTGATTGAGCGCAGTTTTGGGCAATACCTGGCAACGCTATATCTCCGGCCCCAGCACGAGGCGATCGCCCAACTGGAAGCCGAACTGGGCCATTTGCAAGCTCAACTGGAAACCGTGGATTGGGAACTGTTGGCGCAATACGAAAAGTTGCAAGAACGGCTAAAAGAAGAGCGGCGCTTACTCAAGATCCTGCAACATCAAGCGGGGGAAGTTCGCACCCACGATATGGCGATCGCCCTTTCCTTTGCCGTGGCGGGTACATTTTTAGTCCTCAATGGGAATCCCGGCAAAACCGTCGGCACTATTGATGCCCCGCTCCCCGCCGTCCTCGTCACCAAAACCCCCGGCTCCGGGCAGTTTCCCTATCTGGTTTGCCTGGGGCAAGATAACCGCTGGTACGTCACTACGGTCAACGATGTCTTGGAACTCCGGGGCGAAATTCCCCGCCTGAGTGCCGTAGACAACCTGACCCCGCCGCCGGAAATGCCGCTGAAACCGGGCCAATCCCGCAAGGGCACCGACCAAACCGCCGCGATCGCCCGTAAAATCCCCCCGGCCCCCGCCCTGGTCGAAACCGCCCCCGAAGTCTACGCCCAGATCGAACGGCTGCAAAGCGTCGAAACCCAACTCGAAAACCATCCCGTGCATCGGTGGGGCAATCGGGGCACCATCCTGAAGCGCCAAAAACGCATTCAGTCCATCCAAACCGAGTTGCGCGATCGCCAGGAAAAACTCGCCCGCCAATCCCACCATTACTGGGAAGCTTTCCTCGAACTGATCGACATCCTGCATCACTGCGACTGCCTGAACGAACTCACCCCCACCCCCCTGGGGCAGGCCACCGCCGCCATTCGGGGTGACAACGAACTTTGGCTTGGCTTGGCCCTCAACTCTGGGGAATTTGACGACCTCGAACCCCACCATCTGGTGGCTGCTTGTGCCGCCCTGGTCACGGAAGTTTCCCGCCCCGACAGTTGGACTCATTACGAATGCTCCCCAGAGGTGGAAACCGCCCTGGAAGGCTTGCGTGGCATTCGGCGCACCTTATTCAAACTGCAACGCCCCCTCCAACATCGCTACAACATTGTGCTGCCGATTTGGTTGGAATACGACTTTATTGGGCTAGTCGAACAGTGGGCTTTGGGTGTGGAATGGGCCGAACTCTGTAGCCACACCAGTTTGGATGAAGGCGACATTGTGCGGATTTTGCGGCGCACCCTCGATTTTATGTCCCAATTGCCCCATGTGCCCCACTTGCCCGACGAACTCAAGCGCAACGCTGTCCGCGCCAGCCAACTGATCGATCGCTTCCCCGTCAGCGGTGTCATTGAATAAATCGGGACACTTCGGTGTACGATCGCACGATTGACCGTAGAGGGAGACGACCTTGCACGCGCGATCGCAGGTAACTCGGTGGCTCATTGCGCCCATGATTGGACTGTTGATGCTCGTGGTTTTGCTGTTGCCACTGGCTCCAGCGCAGGCCGCGATCGCCCAACCCGATCGGGTGCCGTTGACCCTGGATTTGTTGCAAGCCAAACTCCGCAATCCCATTCAACGGGATGGCCTGCCCACCATCGACCTGCATGGCCTTATCATCGATCTGCGCCCTGAAAATCCTGACTTCAGCGGGCAATTTTATCAACTGTTGCAACCCCAACTTCAGCGCCCCGGCACCGCCATTGGCCTGGATTTGAGCTTTTCCCAGATTTTGGGTGATTTTCAGCTCAGTCGGATCGGGCTACGGGCACCGCTATCCGGTGAAGCCTTGTCGCCCCTGTTCAGCGCAATGGAACAGGCCCAACTCAAACGCGATCGCCTCCGCATGGCCCAACTCGGCAAACTGTCCAAATCCCTCCTCGCCACCCCCAACCCCGATGGCCAAGCCGTGAACCCCCAGATCACCATTTTTCGCGGCCCCCTCCAACTTAACCAGGCGCGGTTCAGTGGCAGAACGGACTTTTCCAACACTTTCTTCTTGAAGCGGGTCGAAGCCCAAGGCGTGCAATTTTTCCAGCCGACCGATTGGACAAAAACTCGCTTCAGTCAATCCACCAGCTTTACCGGCGCGATCGCCGCTGGTGATATGCAATTTCGCAACAGCCTCTTTTTTGGCAAAGCCAACTTTGAGCAAGTTGAATTTCAAGGGACAGTTAATTTTCAAAGCAGCGAGTTTCAAGACATCGCAAACTTCAGTCGATCGCGCTTTCAGCAAGCCGCTAATTTCTCCCGAATTGTGTGGCGCGATAATGCCGATTTTGCCCAAACTCGGTGGCTCGATCAAGCCCAATTTACCCGCAGCACCTTCCACCAGGCTTTATTTCTAGCCGATGCTGGCTTCGATAAAATAGTGCTGTTCCGCGAAGTCCGATTTAACCAACCCGTGAACTTACGGGGAGCCGCGATCGCCGAGCGGGCCGAATTTGGTTACGCCAGCTTTGCCCCAGGAGCTTATTTGAACGTCCCCGGTTTGCAGTTTGATGCCGATCGCGCCAAGATCGTCGGCAATCCGGGCCAAATCGGCAAATACCTTTCCGTTCCCATGTTGCAGGGCAACGAAAACCTATTGCGAGAACTCGTCCGCAACTTTCGTAAACTCGAACAAATTCCCGACGCAAACCAAATCGACTACACCCGTGAAAAACTCCGATTCCGAGAGTTGCAACAACAAATCTTTGGCATCAACATCAACAGTGCGCCCACTGCCCAATTAGTGCGTCTGGGTTTTACGGCCGACCAAGCCGCCCAAATTGCCCAACGCCGCATCACAACCCCTTTTCGCAGTCCCACAGAGTTACTCTCCGTCGGTACGGTTGATCTGGCCACGTTCATCAATGTCCGCGATCGCCTGGTGGCCAAAGAAGTTGTTTCGCCCGGAAAAGAAATCTGGAACCGCATTTCCACTACCCTGTCCTGTTTGGGTTTGGGGCTGTTGCTGCTGCTCAGTCGCTATGGCACGAATACCTGGCTGATTTTTGGCGTGGGCCTGGTGGCGATCGCCTACTTTGGTGTATTGTTTTGGGTCATCGATCGCTGCCGCCGCCTGGTGCCCACGCCCATCATCCCCACCCCCACCGAAACCCTGTGGGTCATGAGTGGTTTCAGTGTGTTAACTTTGGCCGGCTTAAGCACCATTTTTCGTAATGCTGAATACCCAATTTGGACTTTAGTTAGCATCGCTATTTTAGTCATTCCGGTTTCAATGACGCTAATAGTTCGACTCTACTATCAGGGCCGCTACCACCCACTGATGGATGTTAGTTACTTCACCGAAGAAGGTAGCCTAAGACAACTCCGAATTCTGATTGGGCGCTTACCCATCATTCCCCGTGACAGTCTATTTCGCGATCGCTACTTACCTATTTTGTGGGAGCGCCGTTGGGGATGGCTCAACTACTTTGACTTTAGTTTAAACAACCTGCTGAAGTTTGGTTTTAATGATATCCGCCTCCGGGATGAACATCTCCCAGGACTCGTTACAGCCCTAGTTTGGTATCAATGGAGCCTCGGCACTCTCTATATTTCATTACTGCTATGGACTTTATCCCGCACGATCCCCGGACTGAATTTACTAATTTACTTTAAATAAATTGATCCTATGGCAGTAAGGCAATAAAAAACCACCTAGATTGCTTTCTAGATGGCATGAGTACAGCGATAGTAGGTGCATCCAAGCTAAATTTGTAGCGTATTGATTTGGTTCCTTGCTCCCGCTCAATACCAGCTTGTTCCTGTATACGTCTACGCCACCCAAAATATGCATTCCATCAATACTTTTGGGGCATAGTCTTGTTCAAACCATTAAATTTTGTCCGCTTCTCAATGCTTATATGGGCACTTTTTGATGGTATCTAAGCTTACTAAATTAATGAAGATAAACGACCTTTTATTTGATATGCTATGATGATCGGATTTTAATTTAACCAATGCCAATCATTTGAAATGAATACTTCTAATACCGTCATTGATCGATTGCTGTTGCTAGCTCGAAAATCATTTTATTTGATTCCTTTTTTGCCTGCTGCTATATTAGGAATTTTACTGTTTCAATACAGCGTCAATATTCCCCATTGGGATCAGTGGACAGTTGCCCAAACCATTCTGAAGTCGATAAATGGAACCCTTCAATTTGATGATTTAATTGCTCAACACAATGAAAGTCGGAAATTTTTTCCTAGACTGCTTTTTATTGCTTTAGCTTATTCAACTCATTACAACGTCAGATACGAAATATTGATCTCGTTTTTAATGGCTTGCTTAACTTCGGTTAACTTGTTTTGTTTGCAAATAAAAACCATTAACGGTGATCTAAAATTACAACTATTCCTGAGCTTTTTAGCCAATCTTTTAATTTTTAGCCCAATTCAGTACGAGGCATGGCTAATCGGTTTATCCAGTGTCGTGTATATTGCGATCGCTTGTTTGACCAGTGCGCTGTTGATTGCTTACACAAACTTAAAGCAACAGCTTAAGTATATAATTTGTATTGTTCTATGTGTGGTTAGTACGTTTTCATTTGCTAATGGGCTTTTGAGTTGGGTTTTAGTTTTGCCTGTCCTCATTCTGACGCAAACAAAATTACCTTTTTGGCAATCATTATATCGCGATCGCTGGCTCATTTTAAGTTGGCTTGTGACTTTTGCTACTACCGTAATTCTTTATTTTTTGAATTATCAAAAACCCGCTTGGCATCCGAGTTTAACCCAGGCTCTCATGACACCGAGACAAGCAATTGTCTATTTTCTAGCCTTTCTAGGCAATCCTTTGGGTTGGGGCACTAAGCTCAATAGTTTGATGCTTTCAGAATTAGTTGGTGCCGTATTATTCATTGGGTTTATTACTTTAATAATTTATCTTCTGCGACAATGGCGCGATCGCGAACTTTGGCGGCAATCCATTGGCTGGCTGATGCTGGGCAGTTACGCCATTCTCAGTGCATTGATTGCAACGCTGGGGCGAGTTGGACTTGGGGTGGAACAATCGCTCTCTTCCCGGTACACAACTTTTGCGCTTTATCTTGCGGTAAGTTTGATCTATTTAACTAGCATGATGTTGCAGCATTTCAGGACTAATAAAACAATACAAATTTCCCGTTCAGTAAAGCTAATTCTCGCGATCGCGTTAATTTGTGGTTTGGTTTTACACACCTATACGACCACTTATGCTATGCAACAAATGCTAATTTCTCGACAAACTCGCTTACAGTTTAAAACTTGTTTTAGCTTTATCAATTTTGCGGCTGACGAAGATTGTTTAAAACAGCTTTATTGGGATGGAAAAAATACCTTACAACCGCTTGCCAATCAACTGAATACTTTAGGTTGGCTTCAGCCACCATTATTGACAAAAGACCAGAGCCGAGTTTTTGCTTCTCCTCAACACAGTAACGACATTGTATCTGGTTCATTCGATCAGATTGTTAAGTTGCCTCAAGGCGATTTTAGCTTGGCCGGATGGACTACTTGGCTACGGCAAAAACTACCCGATGCTGTCTTAATGACCTACCAAAATCAACAAAATCAAGCGATCCTACTCAAGGTGTTCGCAGTGAATAAACCACGACCAGATGTGGCGATCGCTCTAGGATCTTCTGACTATTTATATTCAGGTTGGGAAGGTCAACTGAAGAGGACTGAGTTACCGCAGGAAGCAATTTCTGCAACAGGCAAAGCAAAGCTTTCAATTTGGGCGTTCGACCTTCAGCAACAGCAGGCGCAACTTATTGACAGTCGTTGGATTCAACCTACTGAATGAGCTTTTCTGAAGTCCTCCATTGTGCTGCTGTTAAGCTGTTAAACCTCTTTAAGAATGCGCTTGGAGTGTAGAAAATAAGGCGGCCAACTGCTCAACGTTCTCCGTTGTCACAGCGATTTGGGAGCAGCGGCAAGGCCCAAGCCGATTCTTTCAGACTTCTAGAATATCCCTTGAAAAATTTGATGATGTTAGTCATGGCTGGTTCAGTTAGGTTGCAAAAGGCGACCGATCTATAGGATGCCCGGTGATCGTCGGGTGCTGGTGAGGCAATTTTAAGGCTAGCCAATGGAAGGCACTGGAGCAAAAAAGGGGGGCAGTTTGCTACAAACCAAAATAACCAAATTTTTAAGATTCAGCACTATGGCTGTTAGGTGGGTATTCAGTTAGGGCATTCTAGCGGTAGCCAAATAAATTTGTTTGCCTCCCACCGCCATGAATACAAATAACTCAGATTCGCCTCAAGCGGCGATCGCAGCCCTCTTGACCACCTTGTTCAATCAGCCCATACCGGCTTCGTCGATTCATCCAGTTGTGGTCTATCTCTCTGCATTAGCGGCGGTGTTGACGGGGGTTGCCCACGCGGATAGTCAGATTACGGAGGCAGAGCGATCGCCGCCTACCCCTCAGCACTAACCTTGCCCATCCAACGTGACGAATAAACCCCTCTTCGTCGGACTTATCCAGTTCGTTTGACGTTTAATCCCCATAAAACCAGGTATTATCCAGCAAATTTGATAGATAGCCCCGGAATTTGGTGTGTTATCCAGCAGATCTGACGTTGAATATACAGTTAAGCCTACTGTCCTTTGTTGCTCGCAGTTTTGTATACCTTTGAGTGAGTATTGAAAAATAAAGGGATTGAAGAGCTTTGTTCGCACAGATTAACAGGTTGAGGCTTCGCTACAGTCACCTGCAAAGTTAGAGAGTGTGCTGAGGAAGTCTAAGTACAGAGTAATTAGAGAGTGTAGTGATTATCACTTACCAACCAAGGCCATAGTTAAAAATTTTGCTTAGTTTGCTGTTAATTCTTCGACTCTTTCGGCACTTCTATTAATAGCAAGAAATACTTTATACCTACTGATTTCATACTCTATAAGCTAGCAGTAAGACAATGACAATCTATTCTAGAAATTCCAAAAATGCTCGTGCTGCTGAGATACAACAATTTTGCAAAAAACGAGGAATTGAAACGTTAATTCATTTTACGCGGAGTCAAAATTTATCAAGTATTTTACAGAAAGGTTTATTAAGTCGCAGTATACTTGAACGACAAAGCCAGGAATATCAGCCACAGTATAATGATCTCTACCGCATAGACGGGTATAGAGAAGCAATATGCTTGAGTATTAGTTTCCCGAACTATCAAATGTTCTACCGCTATAGCCAAAATGAGCGTCAAAACTGGGTGGTTTTAGGGTTACATAGTTCCTTGTTGTGGACATTAGATTGTGCTTTCTGTTGGGAGAATGCAGCATCTAATAATATAAGGAGAATTCCGATTAATGTTAGAAGACAAGCCCAATCGTTCAAACAATTATTCTGGAATTATGGAGATATTAATCGTGAAGATCTGGGAATCCCTGAAAACTATACTACACATCCACAAGCTGAAGTTTTAGTTTTCAATAAAATTGCTCCTCAGTATATACGTGAGGTGGACTTTTACGACTTGGTTTCTGCTCAACAATGGTTAAGTGATCAGCAAGTTAATTATGATCAGAACTTCTACTATGGAAATAACTACTTTTATCCTCGACAAGATTATCGAGTATGGAGTATTGCAAGATGATTTGTGAACATGTTTTTCTCTAAAGATTATCAGTAGATCGCAAATTCACTCTAGAGATGGTAAATAAACTGCCGTGATGGGTGG